>PPYE01585211.1_pt1 | contig 24912 bp, 16 predicted proteins | sample 1559881 | NCBI WGS metagenome assembly PPYE01 (sample SAMN08240022, study PRJNA423297) | Human gut metagenome, whole genome shotgun sequencing project. | reverse complement strand
GTGGGAATTGTCATTTGCTAATTTCTATCATATCAGATTTTCCTCGGATTAGAAGATACAAAATCATGCGTTTACCGTGCTTATATTCTTTCTTTAATCGCAAAAATAATATGATCCATGAGAACAGCATCCTCTCCCATGCGGGGACTGTCCATCCCGAATGCACACAGAAGCTTCCTTTTTCCTCCGAAAACCGCAGCAATATATTTTTCATCTCTATAGAGTTTATCCCCTTTGCCGGGCAGAAACCTTTTATCCTGCATCATATATCTTTTCCTTTTCGCCGTCCTTATACTTTTTAATCCTTCCTTACCCCGTGAATGACAAGCCTTACGGATGCGTCACTGGTACAGGTGGCCAGGGTCACCACTTTATCCTTGATCGTCACTTCCACGCCCAGCTTCTCTTCTGAAGCGTCCAGTATGGTCTGCAGAAACTGCTGATGCGCCTGCTCGTTTTCAAACTTGATCTGGAATGCCATATCTTTTTTTGTGGCGTTGGCATCATGGTAGGAGAATATCCGGTATCTGCTCCAGCCATCCGCTGTATAGATCCAGAAATACGGATTCTCTTTGGCGGTCTCCTCATCCCGTATATTCTTCATACTGCCGAACATGGAGCCATCCCTCATGTTGTGGCCGAAGATGAAGGTATTGGCATCTGAAAAATCCTTATTTCCGCACGCATCCAGAAAAATACTTCCCACCGCGTTCTTATCCCCGGAAAATGTATGCTTGATATAATATGTATTATCCTCATCCTGCATGACCGGATAGTTAATACCAAGAGCCGGGTAATAGAGCCAGGCCACCGTGTCCGGATTCTCCTTCTGAAGAGCCTTCAGATCCACCTGCACATCCGGAACCTCTGCGTCCCCGTCATCCTTCTTCGGATCAGCCGGAACATCCTCAGCCTGATCCATACCGGCAGTCTTCTGTACCCGGGCATATTCCTCCCCGGCCCGTTTATACTGCTTCTGCAGGGATATCATATTGAAGACTCCATAGGTGATGATGCATACCGCACACAGTATCACAATATTCAGGATCCTGTTTTTTTTGTTTTTATCCGCAGACTTTACGTCTTCCGCTTCTTTCTCTTCTGTCCTTTTCTCTTCTTTCATACTCTACTCCTCAATCAGACCGTATTTTATTTTGATTCTCTCCAGCTTCTCGATCATGGGTTTACTGGCGAGCAGAAGAAAGATAACCGTTGCCGCCCCGTGCACCATGTCCACCGGCAGCCCTGATATATAGATAGCCAGAAGGTTCCTCTTCGTTATGGCATAGGAGGACATAAGCAGCGACACCGGGTTCATGATTCCTCCGTAAATAAACAGGGCTGCCCAGAAACCAAAGATACAGAGAGAAACCTTCCTGGCCTTCAGCCATCCTTTCTGGAACAGTATTCCGGCCAGAAACCCGATGATACCCATGGAGAACATCTGCCAGGGCGTCCATGGCCCCTGCCCAAACAGCATATTTGACACCAGCATGGAAAGTGCCCCTACCAAAAATCCGGACTCCGCCCCAAAACACACTGCCGATATGATCACAAACGCCATGACCGGCTTAAAACTGGGTACCATGAAAAACGCCGCCCTGCCGGCCACCGCTATGGCTGTGAGCACTGCGATGATCAACACTTCCCTGGCCTGGGGCTTTCGGCTCTCAAAGGTCAGAAAAAACGGTATCATAGAATAGAACACAATGACCAGACTGATCAGGAGATATTTCCTGTCATTGAAAAAATGTATCCCCACCCATATGGTCACAGGTATCATGACCACGATCAGAAATATGGCCGCCAGAGTCCTGGGCGGCAGTTTCCCCTTATTTTTCGGGACAGCCATCACGTCACTGTATTCCAGATAATTAAGTTTCTCCTTTTCCTGAGGCTCCTCCCAAAAATCCGTGTCCACGGAGTCCGCACTCTTCTCATCCCAAAACACATCCAGAAAATCATCTAATTTATCATCCCGCAGCATACCGTTCACCTCCTGACGTATGCATCCACTCCTGCAACCACATCCTCCACGGTCACCGCGTCAGGAAAGAACTGTCGTGACATACGGTTTGCAGCGGTTGTATAGAAACTGTTTCCCGCAAAAAATTCTTTTGCCGGTTTATTTGTCACCACATTTCCCTCAAAGAACAGACCGACCCGGTCCGCGTACTGCGCACAGAACTCCACATCATGAGAAATGAGAAGAATGGTAACACCATGTTCTGTCAGCTTCCGCAGGATTTCTCCCAGTTCTTTTTTATAGTGGTTGTCTATCCCCTTCGTAGGCTCATCCATGAGCAGAATCCTGGGGCGCAGCAGCAGCACCTTTGCAAGTGCCAGCCGCTGCTGTTCTCCGCCGCTCAGATCATAGGGATGACGGTCTAAAAGGTCCTCCAGCTTTGTCAGGGACACAATTCCCGCAACAGCATCTCTCTTGCTCATATCTATGGAAAAAACGTCGCTCTTTTTTTCTTTTTTTCCGTCAATCATTTCATACAGATCGTCCCGCACTGTCTTCTTCACAAAAAGACTCTGGGGATTCTGGGGCATTACGCCGAGGAAGCCGTGATACAGCTCATTATCCGTGTATTTATCTATGCTCTTCCCCTCCAGCCATATTTTCCCTCTGTACGGGTGGCGGATACGGGCAATCAGATTCATGGTGGTACTTTTGCCTGTGCCGTTGCCGCCCACCAGCGCAAAGATTTCCCGTTTCCTTACATCCAGGGAAAGTCCCTTCACCACATCGGGCAGCTCACGCCCATAGCGGAACCAGATATCTCTGAGACGTATTTCCGGTATTTCCTTCTCTGAAGATACATGGGTTTTCTTCCTGACGGATCCTGTCTCATGCTGTACGGATTCTGTTTCATTGCCGTTTCCGCCTTTGTTTTCTTCATACTCCGCGGCCTTTAACCGAAGGTCTTCAAGCTCCCTTTCCAGCCATCTCCTTCCCTGCCTTACGGTCAGGGGACATTCCCGGCTGCTCTCCACCCCGGCATATACCTGCATAGGCGTGGGCATGGAAAGAAACATATCGTGCCCCAGCTCCTTGAGTTTCCGCCCTATCTCTGAGGGCATGCCGTCAGCGATCATTCTGCCGCCATCCATGACATATACCTGGTCTGCCCAGGGGATCACATCCTCCAGGCGGTGTTCTGTTAAGATGACCGTAGTTCCCACATCCCTGTTGATCTTCCTCACTGTCTCCAGAAAATCCGAGGCTGCTATGGGGTCAAGCTGGGATGTAGGCTCATCCAGGATCAGCAGCCTCGGATGCATAGCCATAACAGAGGCCAGATTCAGAAGCTGCTTCTGGCCTCCTGACAGCTCGTTTACATTGCGCAGGAACCATGCCTGTATTCCGAAATAAGAAGCCATCTCGGCCACTCTGAGCCGTATGGTGGCACTGTCATAGCCAAGGCTCTCCAGTCCGAAAGCCAGCTCATGCCAGACTTTGTCTGTCACGATCTGGTTGTCAGGATTCTGTAGCACATAACCAATCTCCGCACTCTGGGTTCTCTCATCCACCTCTTCAAGCTCTGTTCCAAAATACCGTATACATCCGCTTTTCTGTCCGTGGGAGGCAAGGACTGTCTTCATCTGTCTCAAAAGTGTACTCTTTCCGCATCCGCTTTTTCCGCACAGCACAACAAAGCTGCCCTCCTCCACTGTCATATCCACCCCGGCCAGCGCAGGCACTGTCTGCTGGGGATACAGAAAACTGAACTTTTCTATTTCAATACAATTCACATTCCGTTCCTCCCTCTGTTTCTTTCCCGCCATTCATATATTCTGTAAATGTCATGTCTGTCTCCAAAACCTTCTGCTCACTGCCCGGTTCCTCCTCCTTTAAGTACCAGGGGATATCCCTGTCCATACGCATTTTCTTCTCCAGTCTCTTAAAGCTCTCATCCTCCCATAATCCCAGCAGGAAGGGAAAAAAGCATATAAACGTCCAGGCCAGATAGGTGATTACGCTCCAAGGTGTCAGCGGGATACCGCCGATCTTAATCACCGGATCATACTGCGCAAAGGAAAACCCATAGTGAAATCCCAAGAGGCATACCCCAAGAAGCCCGGCCAGAATACCTGTGACCGTCACATCCCTTCTGTCAAAGTGATAGATGGAGAACGAAGAGCGGCCCTTCAGGCCGTATCCTCTGGCCCTCATGGAATCTGAGGTGTCTATGGCGTTCTCCAGGGCCCAGGTGATCAGGATGGAAAGGATCGTAAGTCCATAACGGATTTTCTTTATCAATTTTCCATTGCTCATATCACGTCCCACGCATTTCTGCCCGCTTCGTATGACCTTTACCTGTGCATTGAATTTGGGCACAAAGCGGAATACCATGGAAAGCACCAGGGAAAGCGCCGGAATCACCCTGCCAAACAGGTAGACGAACTTATCTGTGGTCATAACCTCGTTATAACAGGAAAACCACAATATAGCAATAAACAGCATGGAGGCCAGGACGATTCCATACACAATAGCCTCCAACGTCACCGGCCCTGTCTTCAGATAAAAAAGCGTAGTGACGCCATAGTGGTTAAACGCCGGGTTGATAAATGCCACGATCACCATAGCGGGAAGCGTGAAGATCAAATTGAATTTTGCCACAGCCTTCCACCCCTTCAGGCGCACCGCGTAGAAAAATGCGCCCAAAAAGGAAATGCCCAGAAGGACCGGATGGCTGAGAAACATGGTGACCAGCAGTACAAGCATGAAGTAAAAGAAATTTACAGCAGGATGGCAGGCTGAAAATGCATCCGACCGTTTATTCATAATACTGATCTCCCACATCACGGCCCAGGTCACAGGTGTAGCGCCATTCAATTATGTCACCATCGCTGACTTCATACTGAGAACAGCCGTAATTTGGGAACCAGCCATTCACGCTGTACATCCAGCCGGACAATTCGCCGCAGTCAAACTCATAGAGCTGGTTGATGCCTTCCACATAGTAAGAACCATAGGCAGGTGTATACTTTGCACTCATTTGGATGGAAGTATCTTTACACACCCGGTACAAGACATCATACACAGTTTCACCCGGAGAGTACTCTACCTCAGAGGTATATAGAATCCACCCATCTGAGGGTACAAAATCCGCTTTTGCTTCATTTAAATCATCCCAATTATTGAGAATTGTGGAACATTCAATCGATATGGTGCAGGTATGGGACGATTGCCCGCTCTGAGTCTCTGCAGCCTGTTCTGAGTCATTTTGATTATTACCTGTCGGTGAATTGTCTACATCATGACTTTGCTGATCATTGTTTCCGTTATTTTTTGTTTTCTCCTCAGCGCCTTTGTTTTCCTCATTATCTTCTTTACTTTTGCCGGCAAGTATATAATAAGTGTCACCTGCCTCTAAAACATTAAAAGCAAGATTAGTCAGCTCCTTATCTTCGATTCCGGAGACAGATCCTACAACCACATCACAAACCTTCCTTGCTTCTCCATCCACATATTTGCATAAAACGGCATTATCTGCATCCCACTTTTCATTTAAAGTAAGGCCCAGAGCCGCCGGCGCCGCCAAATTCATTTTCTGCAGTGTAATGGCCAGGCCATACGGGGCATTTCCCCCGGCTTTTTTTACCTCTTCTATCTTGGCATCAGAAAATTCAACTTTTAGATTCTGATCAACAGGGTTTTTGATTCGTTTTCCTTCATAGGTCCATACATAAGTAATTCCTTTATCCTGATCCTTTCCGGAAAATTGGAATTGACCATCTTCACCGGATATCGTATCCATTTGAGCGGCTGTGATAATACCGTCATCTGGTATTTGATTTATCTTTTCAAGTTTTTTGGCTGATGTACCCTTTTTCTCTGTGGTTTCTACTCTGTCAAGCTGTGTGATTTGATCACTTTTTACCTTCTGGCTGCATCCTCCGGTTATTAAAATTACAAAAGCAATTAAAAGGACCAGGAATACTTTTCTCTTCCTTTTCATTTGTTTCGCCTCCAACACAGCACCAAAAGGGAGAGTGCCCTAATGCACTTTCCCTCCTTTCAATGCTAATTTTTCTTTTTAAAATAAACACAGACACCAATGACTGCTGCTCCGCAGGCTACACAGAGAATATACGGCAGTGTATTTTTATTGAAAATCCTGGCCAGTCCCTGTTTGCTCTCATCTCCGCTGCTGTCCGCTGCTGTTTCTTCTGTATCTTCAGACGCATCCGTTCCGGGTTCTTCTCTGACTTCCGGCTCGTATGTGTCCCCATTGAAACTCCAGAGTGTATCCTTCTCTTTTTTCTTGGAATCGTTTTCTTCAGTCTTTTTCTTAGCTGTAGTGCCGGCCGCTGTCTTCTTATTGCTGCTTCCTGATGCTGTCTTACTGCTGCCTGAAGATGAAGATTGAGAAGTTCCCGTCTGCTTCGATTGCACTGGTTCTGAGGTTTCTTCCTCCGGCAGACCGGTTCCGCTTCCATCACCGGAGCCTCCCGGCTGCACAATCAAATCCGACATATCGTAAAGGCTTGTCTTCTTATCCAGAAAACGCTGATATGCTGCCAGAGAATAGAACCCCTGCCCTGTTGCAAGACCGTCCACTGTTCCCGGCTCGGCACCACCATTGTTTTCCGCTCCGGCCTTTACGTGCATAAACCCGCTGTCTTTAATATGATAAGATATCATATTCCCCACAATCCATTTACCATTTTTAATGAACCTTGCATCTGTCTGAGGATCTATCCCTAATGCGCTCAGCGCTGTAAGAATCTGTGCTCCCGACTCTGAGGTTTCCACATTCATGGTACCAAATCCACCACTTGACAACTGCATGGAACTGAGATTATCCAGAGCTTTATCAACTGCCTTTGTCACCTTATCATATCCGTCTTTCTTATAATAGGGTGCCAAAGCCTGAAGTGCCATTCCTGTCATATCCGAATCTGCTGTTGATCCGGTCAGTGTCCAGCCGCCGTCCTTTACCTGTGCATCCACAATATAATCTATCAGTTTTTGTTCTGTTGTCTGATTGGATACTCCTGACTTTTCAGGGATTGTATAATCCGGATGACAGTTAAGGGCGATCAAAGCCCAAATAGGGCCGTTGCGGCCTTGTGCCTTGACATTGTTAAAATCCGACAGATATTCAAGAAGATTATAACCTGCCACATTCCGCGCATCTTTGCCTATTGCAGTTACTGTTAATATAGTTTTACTGTACTCAGAATACTTTTTAGTGTTAGTCAGCACTCCCTTCTTCTCTGCTAAATAATTTGCCAGATGATTGTAATATGTAGAAAAATAACTGTCATTTAAATCCATCCCTCCCCGTGCAAGAGCGATCACATACCATTCGCTTCCAACAGTGGGGTTTTTATCTGTGGCAAGAACATATGCCTTTGTCTCTGCCAGTACATCTGACACGGAACGGGACAGAGAGTCCGCTTTTGTTATGACTTTTACTTTTACAGATGCCTTAATAGATGATCTGCCTTTAACCGAAGCTGTCACAGTGGCTGTACCTTCTTTTTTAGCTGTAATTACACCACTGCTGTCCACAGATACAACGGAAGAATCTGAACTTTTCCACACATAATTCACCTTACTGGTTGCATCTGCCGGTACTTTTTCTGGAGTCAGCGTTTTACTGTTGCCTTTTGTAATCTGGATCTGACTCTCCATACTCAGCCCGGTAAGAGGAACAGGGACATTCACTATCAAATACATTCCGTCTGTTTTTGCCTTGGTGGAAATCGTATCTGCTTTAGAATTTATCTCCGCCTTCATTTTTTTTAGTTTGCCATCTTTATAGGAAAAAAGGACAGGATTCTCCATAGAAGACAGTTTGCTCACTGAAAAAGTCATGGTTACATTTTTTTCCTGCTCATAACTATTACCATCTCTGACGTCAGTATAAGACAAATTCCATGCTGCCTTACAATCCTCTGCGTTCTTATATTTTTTACGGATTGCTTTTTCAGCTTCCCGGGTATCCCCGGTTTTTTCTGCATTTGTTTTAATATACCAGTAACTATCTGCAGTCACACCGTTCTGGCTATGGATACTGCTTCCAATCCAATTCTTAACATCCTGAATCTTTTTGGCTGTACTCTCACTTACGGCCAGCAAATCCTTCCACTGATCAAAAGCTTCTGCTGCTTTGAGAAAATTTGCTGTCTCTGCCGCCTCAAGATTTACTTTAGCAGTAGTGTCCATGACCTCCGCTGCCTCAGTGATCAACTGGGTCAATGCAGAAAGTGCCTGTGGCAGCCGTTCCTCGGCACCGGTAAAAAGCTGTGCCCTCTGCGCGTCATCCAAATTATTATACTCTTCTGCGGCCTGACCAATCAGCTCAGCTTCCTCCAGGGTTAACGTTTCAGGAAGAGATGCCAGGATACTGTTTACTGTATTCACGTGCTCTTTTAATTCTTCCATACGTTTTACTGCGCTGTCCAGCTTGTTCTTAAGTGAAGTATCGATCAAAACCTTTTCTTCTGCCCTCAGACCTTCATATGCGGTCCGGGCTTCCTCCACTGTCTTGCTGCTGTCAATGGTCAGTGCCGATAAAGAAGGAATCTGCCCTATCAGTTCTTCTGCTGCTGCTACATTTGCATACTTCTCCTGCAGAGCCTCCATCATGGATACACACCTGTCCAGCTTCTGTTCAAGCTCTGCCCGGTCTTCAAGATACGTTTTCGCCTCCTCAGACAACGACTGATATGCTCCCGATGCTTCTGCCACCTGAGCGGAATCCTGAATCGTCAGTTCTCCGGCTTTCGGAAGTGCTCTGATCAGCCCCGCTGCTGCTTCTGCCATCTCCATAGCATTACCCACTGTGACCTGACAGGACGCAGATATCTGACCTCCTGCTTTTACAGCCGTAATAACTGCATTTCCCGCTGAGACTGCAGTCACAAGCCCTTCCTGGGAAACTACAGCCACATTTTCGTCGCTGCTGCTCCACTCCAATTGGAGTTCTTCTGTGGCATTGGATGGTGTACCGGTCACCTGAAACTGGTATGTCTGTTCTGCCTGAAAGAATAATGCCGTCTTATCCAATACAATGGCTGTATATGGCCTGCATGTAACCGTAACCCTGCATGAAGCGCTTACACCGTTCTGAGCGGTTGCTGTAATATCCGCCTCTCCAGGCGCATGAGGTATAATATTTCCATTATTATCAACGCTGACTATGGACTCGTCAGAAGAACTCCAGGTAATTTTTTTAAATAAAGTCTCCTGGGGATATATATCCGCACTGAGGTGCACTGCACTGTCATTATCATACAAATTAAGTGTACTTCTTGACAAAACCACGGTCTCCGGCCATACTGTTTGCACCTGAGGCAGATTTTCCAGTGCTTTGTCCACTTCACTCTGTGAGGCATTCAGCTTCTGCATTACTGTCAGCGCTGTATCATATGCCTCTCTGTCTGCTTCTTCCGGAAGCCAGGACTCTGTATCCTGATTAATATAAGCAATCTTAGTCAGTAATTGTGATTTATCAGCCTTTTTGTAAATGGAATCATAAGCATTAGTCCCTTCCACATCAAGCCCCGTCCCATATAAACTGAACTGCACCCGGACAACATCTCCGCCCTGCAGTTTATAACCGTTCATACTATATCCCGGAAACTCTTCATTGACCGAATACATCCATCCTGATGTTGTGGTTCCTGCGCTTTCTTTTGAATATGAATACTCTGTGAGGTTTGGTTTATACTCATTTATCAGGCTGTCATCCAGCTTATATCCATCTTTTTTTGCTTTGTTTTTGATAATTTGAGGTATGCTGAGAGGAAGTCCATCCCCATCCGCATCAGTAATTCCCTCCAGGTACCACCCATAGGAGCTATCCCGCTTAACAATACAAGGGTATCCCTGTTCTTCCATATACCGTTCCAGAAGCGTAGCCACCGTATCTCCGTTCTGCAGCGGCACCACATCAGGCACTGTCACCCATCCCTTCCCCAGAGCAAAACGCTCTACGGATAAAATCACGGAGCTGGACGCATCCTTGGCCATAACCGGCGCCGGATTTCCCAGCGCCAGTCCCAGCCCAAGAAAGCATGCCATCAGGAAAGCCCATATTCTTTTTAATGTCATTTTCCCTCTGTTCATATGCTTCCTCTTTTCTTATCTGTTATTCTCTCTCTTTTTTTTCAGGCATGCAAACAGGATAAAGCTTCCGGCAAGGACAAGAAGATTCATAATATCCATTTGAGATGCCAGTGTATCTCCTGTTTTAGGTACACCGGTACCTCCTCCTGTAGTAGTGGACTTATTACCACTTCCTGAAGATTTATTGTTGGAAGAGCCGGATGTTGATTTATTTCCGGAACCAGAATTATTTCCGCTTCCGTTTGTGTTGTTATTATTGTTATTATTGTTGTTATCCTTCTCTTCATCATCTGTTCCGGATGTTGTCTTGACCTCTCCGACTGCAAACGCGGACAGACTTTTCACAGTAAATGTAAGATCACTGCCATCTGCTTTACAGTCCAGATACTCGACGGTTCCATCGTCCAGAAGATGAGCGAGAACTATGGTTTTACCCGTAAGATCATTTCCTGTATGTACAACAAAGGTTAATCCTCCGCTTACCATGAAATCTGTTTTCGTTCCATCGGCAAGTACTCTGTACGCTTTGATTTCAAATACTTTCATAACAGAAGCTTTCTTATCTGTATCCAGCTTTCCGCTGAGTGTTGTATAGGAATTATCTGACTGTGCCACTGATTCTATCTCGATGACTACATCCCATGGAATGTTTCCCTTGTATGTAACCAGATTGTTCTCTGAAGAATCCTTGGTCTTAGTCTTGGATATTTTCTCCTTCAAAGTTTCCATGTTCCCAACAGCATCAGCCGGTATCAATGCCTGTTCAGCCGGTGTCAGGGCATCGTATGCCTCCTGCGCACTTTTCAACACTGTAATAATTTCTTCAGATGTCAGCTCATATGCGTCTTCATCCACAGCTTCCTTCATCATTTCAAGTACTTTTTCTGCATTCTCCTGTGACTTCTCGAAGTTCTTTACCAATGACTCCACAGTGTTCCATGTGCCTGTATCATTCACATACTCCTGCGCCTGCTCACTTAATGCCTCATAAGCAGTTTTGATCGCTTCCAGTGCCGCCTTCACATCCGACAGATTATCTGCAGTCACATCAGACGGCAGTTTCTCAATCATAGCATCTACTGCTGCTGCCTGTGTAAGATCCTCATTCACCTGTCCTATCTGCTCTTTTAGAGCAGCCAACTTGTCAACGAGCTTTGTTCCGTCTTCCCAGACAATGCTGTCAAGATATGTACGTGCATCCTCATTGGCCTCATATTTTGTAAGCAGATCGCCAGCCTCTCCCAGATTGAATTTTGTTACAGGAAGTTCAAACGCTGCGATTCTTGCAACAATAGGTGCAAGGACTTCATTCACGTATCCTTCGTACTGCTCCGCAATCGTATTTAATGTCATTAACTTTTCATATGCATCAGGATTCTCATTCGCAAATATCTTCTGCTGTGCATCATCCATCTGTTGATATGTGCTGACTGCATCAGCAATTGCCCGCAGGATTTCTTCTGTCATCTGGATATCAGATCCATCCGGCTTTGTTCCTTCCAATTCATCCGGTGACGGGAGGTTCTCAACTTTATTCAACAAATTTTCTTTGGCAAGTGTCTCAAGTTTCTTCTCCGCCGCAACCAGCAGATCATAATTACTCACCTGCGAACGAAGTGCATCTGAGGACAAATTATCATAGAGACTGCGTACATTTCTGATAAACTCCTGATCCTCCAGTGTGACATCGTCAAGATTTTCCAGTTTTGCAATATTATCAATCACATCTTTTACGGCTGCCGCATCCTTTTTCTCCTGATCAAGTGCAGAGTAAACCGTTTCCAGTTTCTCCGACAATTCAGCATTTACCATTGCTTTCTGTTCAGATGTCAGCAGATTATAGTTACTGTATGCCTCCAGAATAGCAGCCTCATCCTCTGCCGTCATCTCATCCGGAGAAGGCAGTTCTGTGATCAGCGCTTCCACACTCTTAACTGCTTTTATATCTTTTATTGTCTTTTCAGCCTGTATAAGAGCGGACGCATTACTAACTTTTGATTTCAAATCATCTGTAAGAGCGTCATAAGATGTGCGGATGCTTTCCACTGTATCTGCATCATCCAAAGTGATCTCAGACGGCAGAGCCGCAATAGCTGACAGTACATCATATACTTTTCTGCTGTCCAGCAATACCTGGTACTTGTCCGCAAATGACTGATCGTCTTTATAGGACACATCTAAGTTTTCATATGCAGCTTCCGCATCCTGAATAGCCTGTCCGCTTTCTAAGGTTACTTCTCCCACAACATCCACTAATTCGGAGAAATTCAGATAGGCTTCTGCTTTTTTCAAAATGCTCTTATTTGTAACATACCCCTGAAGCTTTTCCTTTAATTCTGCATCATCACCGCCAAGGGCTTCATAGGCACTTCCGGCAGTCTGAACTGATTCTTTTGTTACAGAAGCTAAATCTTCCAATTTACTGATAGACTCAATTACAGCGTCAATCTGCAGGGACTCTTCATAACTGCAGACTCTTACCTGAGGTTGTCCTACCAATGTATAATCCACATCTGCAACGGCTGCGTATAACGCATAATATTCGTCCCCAAGCCCCTGAATGCTTTCCGCATCTGCACGTGCCGAATTTGCTGTATTCAGGGCATCCTCCAGGGCTTTTCTCTTGGTTTCATCAGTAATAGAGGAACCGCCTTCGCCATAACACTCCATGGCCGTATCAATCAGGTTATCATATTTGTCAAGAGTCAGGGCATAACGACTCCATACGTTATCACCATGTACAGTATCTCCCAAACCTATAATCGCATCTTTTGACCACATAGATTCTGTATGGCTGATATCATACCAAAAGGACCCATCCTCCAACTGATATCTCTGGAGCGCCTTTAATGGTGTAATTGTATCGCTTACTGCAAAGACTTTTTCAATATCTATTCCTGCTGCTGCCATTCCTTCAAGTACACAGCCGTGAGATATGGTATTCGCATACTTATACCAGAAGTTGTAAAACATTCCGGCTTCGTCTCCCTCAGTGATTAACGTCGATCGAAATCCTTCCACAAGGGATGCTAATTTAGTTTTGGAAACCTGGTCAGCAATAGCTCCCAGTGCCCACGCACGCATGTCCAGATCAAACGTATCAGAGGCAGCTAACCCCGTCACATCATCTATCAACCCATCAGGTATATTGGCACCTGCTGCTTTTAAAGCCATCAACGCCCATATCGTATTAGCATATGGTCCCGTCCAATTTTTTTCCAAATGTTCAACCAGATTATTTCCTTTATCGTCTGTATAATTATATGGGTTTTCTCCTGTCATAATTAATTGAATGATTGTCCTTGCATAGTCGGTGGGCTGACTATATGTATTTTCATTTACATCATTCACAGCCGCCCCGTCCATATTATTATTCTCATCTGTTGATGTAGCACATGCCATAAATATTGGCCATGAACCTCCCAGATTCTTTTTCTCTTCTTCTGGACGTGCGTACCATCCGGAAAGAATATCATTCGCCAGATCTTTTGTCTCCTGAGAAATAGAGTAATATGGAAGTGTACCATCTTGTTTCTGATGAAGGAAAATATATACCTTAGAATTCAATCCATCTTCAGCCGTCACCTCAATTCTGGTGACATCGCCTGCATTGACCGTGTAAGTATTATCTTCGACTTCTGTTCCGTCTATTGTGTAAGTTGCATCAGCAGAAATCTGAATATCATCAAACGTTATCTCTCCATCATCAGAATCCAGTTCCAGAATAAAACTATTCTCCCCGCTGTTCAAACTTTGCTCTAAATCTTTTACTGTACCTCCTTTTATGGTTAAAGATTCTAAGGAACACCCACTTGATTTACGGACCACCTTTATTTTGTATATATCTTTGCTCACTCCATCCGGTGCAGTAATTTCAACATCTATAATCTTGTTTCCACTCTCATCTGTCTCTATACCCGGATCATCTAAATTAACTCCTATATAATTGCCGCATTCCCCTTTTCCGTCATCAAAATAACCACCTTCGCTCTTTTCGTTTCCAAGGACATTTACCTTTGCTCCTCCGGCAGAGGGAAGAACACTGAGCAAAAGTTTATTGTTCTTTGATGTTTTAGGAACACTGATGATATAATTCCCGGACTCCTTGTCTAACGCTGTCTCATACTGCATTGGGAACACATAGTTTTCAGGAAAAGATACCGCCTTAATCTCTGATATTTTCGTATCACTGCTTGCTTCAACATCAGTCTCTTCGCCATCCCAGTAGAAGATATAAGGTATATTCAGAACATCTCTCTCCACCGCATTATTAGATTCGTTTAATCCTGGTACACTAATATTCGTATCTAATATCTTCATCACAGGTGGTAATACAGTAAAATCAATATCTAACTTTATAGGTGGTACACCTAAAATAAAAGATAAATTAACCACGTTCAAACCCTTATGAGGCTTGATGACGGGAGTGCTGTATTTTCCTTTATATATATTACTAATCACATCAAACCGTTGTGGAGAGCTGCCGTTTACTGACACGTAATTATTTCCTACATTCATCCAATAGAAGCAGGATTTCGTTATGGCACTTAAGTTGATGGTTTCCATTTTATTTTGCTGCCTGTTTACTACCATGGAAAAATTATCTATATCACCAGACAGCTCAGCATAATGATATTGACCGTCTTCAAAATTTATTTTCTCTGTTTCCCCTGATAAAATTTCATCTGTTTCATTGTTTTTAATACCTAAATATTCAACCAGAAACGGAAAACCTGAATTTGCGCCAAAGGATGTTTCCGTATTCAAAACAGCTATAAACTCTGTCTCTTTCCCATTTGCTTCTTCCACTTTAATATCAAAATAGAATGAACCTACTATAGATGTCCCGGAATACATTTGCCCATTACTCATAATATTGGAATACGTTATAGTAAAATATGTCTTTCCATCTTTTACTGTATTTTCTATTTTTTTATCCGAATCAGCGAACAGTGTTCCCTCTTCATTATATATATCCAAGGAACCAAAAACCTCTGTAACTTTGCTTTCGGAGTCTGGTAAAACGCCTTCTATTATAATTTGTTCATTAGAAAAGATTCTAAAAAAATCCACATTTCCGACAAATATATTTTCGTTTTCTTCCAATGGCTGTAATAAAACTTCACTGTTGTAATATTTTATATTTATCTGTATCTGAGAATTATCTGCCGTTTTCTCTGCTGCCCATACATCTGTCTTGTTTAATACTACAATTATTACAAGAACTGCCATACTCAAAATCTTTAGCAACTTCTTCATATTTTTCCTCCATATTATATTAATTCACTGAGAAAACAGGGCAGCATGTCTCCATACCGCCCTGTCCTCCTGGAATATCAATATTTTTTATTTAGAAGTGGTTTTGGGATAATAATAAGTAGTATAGCTAAGTGAGACCGATGAATTATTCTGATTTATTGTATTCTGACTCATATATACACTCTCATTTAAAGATTTATCCCCATCATTGCCTGAATACACCCAACCCAAACCATAATATGCTGTGTCTGTCTCAAATCCCTGTGTCTGATAGCATAAATCGGTTTCTGCAGTGCCGCCAATATACAGACCATCTATCGCATTATATGTAATATTGGGATTCTGCCAATCCGGCACCACCTTCCAGTATCCCTGGGTAATATTAAGATCTAATTTTGGTAAAGCCTCTTTTACAATTGTCTCAACATCTGTTCCAGGTGCCACATAAATTGTGGTTTTTCCAGCCAAAGCAGGATGCGTACCGTCCGTTACTGCGTTTAATGTTACCGTTACCGAAACATCGGTATCAGCCGCAAATACGCTGATGCTCATCGACAGCATCATAACCATTGCCAACACAATACCTAAAAATCGTTTCATACCTTTTTTCATCTTGTTTCCTCCTTATTGAAATTTTGTGTTTTTGCCTTCCGGCAATATCTATCACAACAAGACTGGGCCCTCGTCTTGTCATAATCTATTAAGTTTTTCAAAAAATGGTACAAAAAATACACGTCCGTCATGCCTTCGGACACTGCAAATAATTGGTTTGCCACAACTGTGTTTGTGTTCTGACTTGGGTTCGTCCTACTAAAAGCGCCTTCCCGGGAATACTTCCCAGTGGCTTTGCTGCTTTGTTCGTCCCCCTTACAGCAGGGATGTTCTGCCCGGATTCTCACCGGATTCCTTTAAACAGGGCTTTTGCCCTGACCACAGAAGATATATTTAATTTTTCTATTCAAACTATAAAACGCCTTCCCGTACATACAGGAAGGCGTGATGGGTTCATAATAAATATACCCAGACTGCTCCCTTGTACATGACAGGAAAACAGCGGGCACTGACTTTGTTTACAGTAGATTTACATCTGTTCCGGACTCTCACCGGATTTCCCATTATTATTCTGACATTATGCATCAGAATAAACTGCAATCTTTTTTCTATATTCTCGATATGGCTACATTCTAACTCATTTGGTAATATTTGTCAATATACTGCGCAATAATTTTCTTACTTTGTACATATGTCACTATTTCTCAGATGCCGTCGGCATATTCCACCTGAATGCCGTATTGTGCCGCATAGGTCTCCATCTTACTCCCCCGGCGGCAGCGGATGACACAGTTCTTATTGGTCAGCCATTCCCCCACATCCTGTGGGTCATGGAGGATTTCCAGCACCTTCAGGTTATTGCAGCCGTGAAAAGCCCATTTTCCTATCTTCTGCACCGACGGCGGAATGAAAACATACTCCAGCTTCTTACATTTTAGAAATGCACTCTCACCGATCATTTCCAGATGTTCCGGAAAATGCAGGGATTTGAAGCCACACTGATAAAATGCCTGGTTTTCTATCCTGTGCAGTTTTTCGGGAAATTTTATATCCTCCAGGGACTCGCACTTATAGAATGCCTGATCCCCAATGGTCCACATCACCTCAGGAAGAGTGAGATTGGAAAGGGCACGGCAATTGGCAAAGGTCATGGCAGGAAGCACCCGGCAGTTTCCCATGGGGTCAAACAGAGCTTGCTCCATCCTCTTGCATCCGTCAAATACGCCTTTTCCCAATTCCCTCACTGTCTTCGGCAGCAGTATCTCCCTCAGATTGCTGCAGTTGCCGAAGGCACCCTTCTTGATCACATATACTCTGGGCAGCGCTGCATGCCTGAGAGCTGTGCAGTTAAAAAATGCCTCTGTACCCACGACACGGACAGCGGGCAGTTTTATGTTCTTTACCTTGATATTATTCTTAAGAAAAGATACACCCAGCATTTGGTAACAGGCAGGTATCTGCATATCCTCCTCCGCTGCGCGAATAACATTTTTTCGTTCCAGTACACTATATTCCATCTTTCTTCACTCCCGCTTTGCATATGTGCCATTATAACATAGAGAGGGAATATTTTTGTTGTCCAAACTGGTTATATTAAAGGAAGATAAACAGAAACTTTATTTCCATGATACCGCTCAAATGTAAATCCCATTCTGTCTGCAATGACATCATTTGCAGGCACCCACTCCCTGAATATGTATTTGCAGAGATATCTCACGGTCTCTGCCAGCTCTTTTTTGTCTGAATCCTGTTTTGTCTCGAACACAGCATAGCGCCTCCCCGGTATGGTCACGGTTATGAGACCCTCGGGCACACAGGAGAAATTTTTAACGACAGGCCCCATAAGATATGTGATCTCCTGACTGTCCAGGGGATGATACCACATGGCTATGTAATCATCTTTGAAACACTGCATTCCGGAAAGTTCCGAGTTATCTATTTCCGGAAACTCATGGTCCAGCCAGTAAGCCACCTCCTCCAGAAGGCCAATATCTGCTCCTCCCTCCGGAATGACTGACCGTCCGGCCATCTTCAGCTCCTGTGTCTCCAGAAATGAAATGCGTATCTGATTCCTGTCGTATTCCGGCTCAGGCAGCACATCCAGCCTGATATCATCCTGCCGCTTTAATTCACTGGCAGGAAAACCAAATTCCTTCTTAAACGCTTTAGCAAACCCGGCTGCTGTCTCAAAACCATACATTGACGCGGCATTCCCAATCTGCTCTCCGTCCCCAATCCTGGCTGCTGCTTTGAGAAGCCGCCTCCTGCGTATATACTCTCCCAGAGGCATATCGTAATACATGCGGAAAAGGTGACGAAAATGATCTGTGGAATAGCCGAAAGCTTCTGCAATATCATCCTGCCCGTACTCCATATCCAAATGTGTCTCTATATAGGCCAGTATCTTATCTTCCATGATCTTTTTCATATGTACCTTCCCCCCATGCTTTCCCGACATATTTCGACAAACAAAATAGGATGCCGCACGCCCTGCGCAGCATCCCTGTTTTTTTATTTCCTGTCAACCTACACGAAGCTGGAATTTCTGTATATCCTTCTCACTGGAAACCTTCTCAATCTCTGCTCCCAGGCATCTTAATTTCTCTTCAAAACGCTCATATCCTCTCTGGATATAAACAATATCGTCCACAATGGTGAGTCCCTCTGCCGCAAGTCCTGCAATGACAAGAGCTGCTCCCGCGCGCAGATCGGGCGCACTTACCCTGGCACCGGTCAGTTTGTGTACGCCGTCAATAATGGCTGTATTGCCCTCCACCTTGATGCTGGCTCCCATACGGGAAAGCTCGTCCGCGTATTTGAAACGGTTCTCGAAAATGGACTCCGTCACAATGCTTGTCCCCTCTGCCAGTGTCAGTGCCACAGTAAACTGGGGCTGCATGTCTGTGGGATAGCCCGGATAGGGCATGGTTTTTACATGGGTGCGTTTCAGGCGTTTGGAGGCTACTACGCGTACCGCGTCGTCGAATTCCTCCACCTCACATCCGATCTCCTCTAATTTGGCTGTGGTCGCCTCAAGATGCTTCGGAATCACGTTCTTCACCATGATATCCCCCATGGTAGCTGCTGCCGCGCACATGAAAGTACCCGCCTCGATCTGATCCGGGATGATGGAATAACTGGTTCCGTGAAGCTTCTCCACGCCTTTGATACGGATAACATCCGTACCGGCGCCTTTGATGTTGGCTCCCATACTGTTCAGGAAGTTGGCTACATCCACCACATGAGGCTCTCTGGCTGCATTCTCGATGGTGGTATTTCCCTCTGCCATGGCGGCTGCCATCATGATATTGATGGTTGCGCCTACAGACACCATGTCCAGGAAGATATGCTTTCCTGTCAGCCTCTCCGCTTTGGCGACAACTGCGCCGTGCAGAATATCAACGGACGCACCAAGAGCCCGGAAACCTTTCAGATGCTGGTCAATGGGCCTGCTACCGATATTGCAGCCTCCGGGAAGAGGAACTTCCGCTGTCTTGTATTTTCCAAGCAATGCGCCCAGAAGATAGTAGGACGCTCTGATTTTCTTGATATATTCGTATTCCACGCTGATGTTGGCTATGGTGGAACCTGTGATCTTCACCTCTGTGGGACTGATTCTCTCAACAGATGCGCCGATTTCCCTGATTGCCTCTAATAAAACATTGATGTCACGTACGTCCGGTAAGTTCTCGATGTAAACCATTTCATCCGTCATGATTGCCGCCGCAAGGATGGCCAGTGCCGCATTCTTCGCGCCGCCGATCTCCACTTCGCCGACTAACGGGTTACCGCCTTTGATAACATATTGTTCCATATTCACACCTCTATATTTTATTTATGCTCCCCGCCGGTATACTCGGTACCAGAAAACATAATCTCGTCTTCAAATTTACTTTTCTTATTCATCTGATCGGATAAAAGACAGACTTTCCGGCAGGTTCATGATTTGTCTTCCTGCTAAGATAGTCTACGACTTAAATATTATATTATAACAGATAAAGCAATTTGTAAACAAAAATTAATATTTTCATTTTTTCTTCATAAACCGACATTTTTTATTCTCTGTCACTGTTTCAGTCTTTCTACAATTTTCTGTAAAGTTTCCTCCACATCCAGATTTTTCTCATCAACTGTGATATCCGCATACTTTTCGTACAGCGGTATGCGCTCATCGTAGAGTCCTCTCAGGTCCTGACCCTCCTTCAGGACAACACCGCGTCCCTTCAAATTACTGAGGCGTTTGTCCAGGGTATCGTAATCCAGTTTCAGATAGACGATCTGTCCTGTCTCTGATAAATGTTCCATGGCCCGGCTGCAGTACACCACGCTCCCCCCTGTGGCGATAACAGCCTTTTTGGCATCTTTGGCAACCTGTACATTGGCATCTTCCTCTGCTCTGAGGAAGCCTTCCAGCCCGTCCTGGGCAATGATCTCACTTAACAGCCGGTTCTCCCTCTCCTGGATCACCAGGTCTGCATCTATGAACTGGTATCCCAGTACCTTTGCCAGAATGACTCCAACCGTACTTTTACCCACACCGGGCATTCCGATCAATACTATGTTTCTTTTCATTTTCTGCTTTTCTTCTTTCTGCGCTTCTTAACACTGTATCCGAAGGTTCCCAGCTTTTTCCCGAGGCTGTAATACTCTCCGTGGGAATAGACAATGGGATTGGCAAGAGCCAGGTCAAATTTACCCTTCTCATCCATGTATTCTTTGTCCACATGTACGGCCAGCACATCCGCAAGGAACATACTGTGGCTTCCGTACTCCGTGATCTCCTTCACACGGCACTCTATGGAGACCGGTGATTCTTTTATCATCGGGGCACCCACATGGGAAGCCTCCTCTCTGGTGAGACGGGCCATTTTAAACTTGTCCACATCCCTGCCGGATTTTACCCCGCAGTAATCTGTGGCATATGCCAGCTTTTCCGTGGTCAGATTTATGACAAACTCTCTGGTACTGCAGAGCATTTTATAGGAATAGCGCTCCGGCCTTACGGAAATGGATACCATGGGCGGATTGGTACAGACCGTCCCGGCCCATGCCACGGTAATGATATTGTCATGCCCTTCTTCATCCGCCACCGTTACCATCACGGCTGGCAGCGGGTAAAGCATGTTTCCGGGCTTCCATTCTATTTTAGACATTTTGTTTCCTTTCTTCAAAGGTTTTTATTCGCATTTTTCGAGCACAATCGGCTCTCCGTCCTCCGGAGTAAGCTCCATGAGGGTTCCTTCACTCTCGATCACGGTGCCGCGGAAACACCATTTTCCCTTTGGCACAGCCACATTTCTGGATGTTCTGCCTTTTTCACAGATAGGTGCCACCAGAATATCTTCTCCCAGCATGAACTGGTCATTGACCCTCTCGTATCCGCCCTCAGGAAACTCATATGCCATATACCGCGCAATGGGTTCCCCTGTCCGCGCAGCATGGTGGGCAAGCTCCAGAATCCTGGCAGCATAGCGTTCCCTCAGTTTCACACTCTTTAATATCCTGTCATAGCTTTCCCTGCCAAGCACTCTCCAGGGCGCTGCGGAGAACTGCATAACGGGCAGGAGACAGGCAATCTCACTGTGCCGGTTGAACAGTTCCTGGTCCAGATTGCCGCTGTTTTCCTGGAAATTCACGTATTCGCCGCCGCCGATCATATCCGGACTGCCAAAGGAATGTCCTGTGATTCCCTGCATGAGGGTGTCGGGCAGCAGCGCCCGGATGCCCTCCTCTCCCCAGTTGTGGGGCTTGTCACAGAGTCTCTGCATCAGGGACATTCCCCCTGCCTTAAAGGCCATACGCAGCTCGTTGAACGGGAATTTCTCCGCGTAAGCGCACCAGAGGCGTGCCATCTCATTGGACGTGACACCGCCGGCAGTGACCATGTCGTCAGGATAATAGAGCACGTCCGCCCCATCGAACTTAAAACCATCCACGCCAATGGCTCTCAGGGCCTGAAGCTGCTCATCCAGCCAGTTTACAGCCGTCGGATTCGACAGATCCAGGGCAGCGGACCAGCCATTCCACCACTCTGTGATGAGAGGCTTTCCGTCAGGATTTTTAATGAGAAGATCCATAGCCTTTGCCTGACGGTACTGCAGGGTGTCCGGAGTAATGTAGGGACAGATCCAGAGCATGACAAAAAAGCCTTTGCTGTGAAGTGTCTTCAGCATTTCCTCCGCATGGGGAAATTTTTCCCGGCTGAAAACCCATTTCCCATAGTAGTCAGACCAGCCGTCATCAATCATGAGCACACCTGCAGGCATGCCGTTTTCCAGAATCTGATCCGCGTAACGAAGAATATCCTCTTCATTCTGCCAGAATGTAAGCTCTATCCATGAATTGTAGACCGGATTTTTGAAAAATTCATCACTCAGGGTGTTTTCCCGGAAAGGAAAATGTTCTCTGCAGGCGGCCAGATACGCGCCTTTTAGGTTTACATAACCTTCTCTCAGTTCCACATTCCGGTCAATTGTAATGTTTCCGCCGCCAAAATGCAGCAGAAAGCCCTCCTCACACCAGATGTAGCGGCCCTTTGTGGATACAAAGAAGGGTACTGCCTGATTTGTACTGTCATTTCTCCGCAGATCGATCTCTGCTTCACTGGAGGCATGGTAGGGCTGCGCACAGGAGCCGTATACATATCCGCCGTACCAGTATTCATTTTCTAAAATTGGAAATACCATATCTTCCTCCCGTATAAGACCCCGCAGAGTCCTAGTTATTATTCTGCTGCAGCGTACCGATAAAGGCCGGGATAAGCTGCTTTTTCCTGGAAACGACTCCCTGAAGGATATAGCCGCCCTCCTCCTCTTTCACACCAAAGGCATCCTCCACCAGTTTCCCGCTTCCGTCCCCGTAACAGATGATCTCTGAGGATTCGTCCAGTATGTTGGTAAGCATGATGAATACCATAGTGATCCCGTTCTTGCCGCATTCCTTTTTCATAAACGGAATCAGGCGTTTCTTCAGATCCTTCAGCTCCTCCTCATTCATGGAGCTGATCTGACCCACGCCGAAGTTGGTGTCGTCTGCGGTAAAGCGTTTGAAATCCTGATAGAAAATGCCTTCTGTAGTCTTTCCTTTCAGATTGCTTCCCGCTGTGAACATTTCTTTTGCAAATTCTTCTATATTTACACCGGCAATGAGGGCCAGCGCGCCTGCTGCCATCTTGTCCATATGGGTGCAGGTGGGCGAACGGAACATAAGCGTATCGGAAATGATGGCCGCGCAGAGAAGCCCTGCAATGTTTGGCTGTATTTCCATGGCTTTCTCCGTATATATCTGATACATAATGGTGGCAGTGCATCCCACCGGCTGATTTCTGAACATGATGGGCGAGATGGTTTCCAGAGATCCCAGTCTGTGGTGGTCAATGATCTCCAGGATATCGGCTGCATCAATATTATCCACTGCCTGAGTCTTCTCATTGTGGTCCACCAGGATCAGTTCTTTCTTCTTCATGCCCAGCAGGTTTCGTCTGGACACGGTTCCGATGTATTTTCCATGCTTGTTCACCACAGGGAAAGCCCTGTGTCTGTTCTTAACCATCACATCCTTGATATCGTCCGTAAAGTCGTCGGTCTGAAAGGTTATCAGATTGTCCTTCTTCATAATGTGTTTTACGGGGATACTCTGGTTGATGAGTCTTGCCACTGTAAAAGTATCCAGGGGAGAGCGGATGATCACACAGTCATTTTTCACGGCTGCATCCTTGATATTATCCGCCACCTCAGCACTGTTGCAGACAATGACGCAGCTCACGTTCTCGCGAATGGCACACAGATGGTCCTCGTGTCTGTCACCCAGGATCACCAGGTCGTCCTCCTCCAGAAATTCTCCCAGCTTATCCGGATGGGCCGCGCCGATAACCACTTTTCCCCTGACAAAATATCCATGGGGATTTCCCGTTACCACGGTACCATCCACAGTGTTGGCAATGCTTCTGTACTGGGTTCTGGCATTTGACAGGAAATAATTGTCGTGGGCATCCATATAGGATTTCGCAATATCTCCTGTAGTGATGAGTCCTTCAAGCTGTCCGTCCTCTTTTGTGATGGGCAGTGTCACGGCATTGCTCTCTTTCATAATGGCCCAGGCATCCTTGATGGAAATGCTGCTGGAAACACCTGGTGTCTCCCTGATCTCCATATCCTTCACCTGTGTTCCCACATCTGCCAGATAACCCGGCGCCTCCATACCGAAACGCTTCAGTACATACTCCGTCTCACTGTTGATCTGTCCTGCTCTCTTTGCCAAATATCTTCTTCCGTCGCCGGAGCGGTTCTTGATATCCGCATAGGCGATGGCTGAGCAGATGGAATCCGTATCCGGGTTTTTATGGCCCATAATATAGATTTTCCCTTGTTTTGCCATTCTCTGCGTCCTTTCCCTTGCTTCTATAATAATTATAATTTTCTGTAGAATTTTCCAGTCTATGCATTGTATTTTTACCTGACAGCTTAACGTGCTTCCCTGTTGGGGAATTCCTATGGTCAGCACAGTAAATGCACTGGCCTGTTGAATAGTTACATCCTAACATACTTTTGGGAGAATATCAATTTACCTGCCTTTTTTCATTATAAAGAGTTATGGAAATTTATTGTTTACTGCTCAGTGTCCTCAGTACCATTTGTTAGATTTTATGCTGCGATAAAATTGGCCTGGTGATCAGCGTGACCATATATGGCGGCTGGTTGGACATGCATATGTGGCCGCCGCGGATTTGTTTTATTTAATAAGCAGTCACAAAGGATGACCCTGGTTTTCCCTGATTTTGACTGTCTGGAGGGGTTACCTGAATCAAATATATGATCTTAATGGGACTGCTGCTCTCTTCTTGTTTTATAGATAATATGTTAGGTGACTTGGTGGGTTTAGGTAATCTGAATGGTCTTGAACTTCTTTTCTGCTTGTTTTACACATAATCAGGCTGACCTCTTGCGCTTTTGTAGGTAATTTCGTAATCTTTTGCCTTCTTTTCTGCGTATTTTACATATAATCAGACTGAC
>PPYE01256773.1_pt1 | contig 24924 bp, 18 predicted proteins | sample 1559881 | NCBI WGS metagenome assembly PPYE01 (sample SAMN08240022, study PRJNA423297) | Human gut metagenome, whole genome shotgun sequencing project. | reverse complement strand
GTTCAGCGTCAGATCCTGGGAATCAACAACGCCCTTTACGAAGCTGAAGTAGTCGGGCAGCAGGTCGGCGCATTTTTCCATGATCAGCACGTTGGAGCTGTACAGCGCCAGGCCCTTTTCATAGTCCTTGTTGAAGAAGTCGTACGGCGGACGCTTGGGGATAAACAGCAGCGCGTCGTAGGTTAACGCACCTTCTGCGTGAACGGAAATGGTGCGGGCCGGATCCTCGAAATCATGGAAATCGGTTTTGTAGAAGGTGGCGTACTCTTCGTCGGACACCTCAGATTTGCGGCGCTTCCAGATGGGGATCATGGAGTTGATGGTTTTAACCTCGCGCACCGTTTCGAATTCGGGTGTGTAATCGTCGCCGGCGTCTTCGGGCTTCGGTAGCGGCTTGCGCTCTTCCACTTCCATGCGGATGGGGTAGCGCACGTAGTTGCTGTACTGCTTGATGAGGACCTGGAGCTCGTGCTGGTCCAGGAATACGTCGTACTCTTCTTCGTCGGCGTTGTCCTTCAGGTGCAGGGTGATGCTGGTGCCGTGGTCGGCGCCCAGCGCGGCTGCCTCTTCAGCGGTTGCGGGTTCGATGGTGTAGCCTTCGATGCCGTCGGACTTCCAGGTGAACGCCTCGGCCTCACCGTATGCGCGGGAGGTTACGGTAACTTCCTTGGCCACCATGAACGAGGAGTAGAAGCCCACACCGAACTGGCCGATGATGTCTACATCTTCGCCCTGTTGTTCGGCGTTTTCGGTCTTGAACTCGAGGCTGCCGGAATGAGCGATGGTGCCCAGGTTGGTTTCCAACTCTTCGCGGGTCATGCCGATGCCCGTGTCAGAAACCGTGATGGTGCGAGCGTCCTTGTCGAATGCCACGTTGATGGAAAGATCGTCCTTGGAAACGGCGATGGTGGTGTCGGTGAGGCTTTTGAAGTAGAGCTTGTCTACCGCGTCGGATGCGTTGGAGATGAGCTCGCGCAGGAAGATTTCCTTGTTCGTGTAAATGGAGTTGATCATCAGATCAAGGAGCTTTTTGCTTTCTGTTTTGAATTGCTTCATTCAGATCCTTCCTTCATGGCTTGTTATGTACGTTTGCCTGTTGGCGCGGTGGCGAGTTGCTGGGCTGGTCGCGGTTGGTGCTGCGGCGAGGGCCGCTGCAGTTGGCGCGGCTTCGAGCCCAGGCGATACAGCCGACGCGGCGCCGAGTTAGGCGTTGTGCCTGACGTCGTGGCACCTGCACCGCGTAGCGGCTTGCACCTGCGAACTGCAGACAAACGTTGGTTCGTTGCCGTGCGCTTGCGTTGCCGAAATGGCGGCGCGCAAGCGCCTATAAACGTAATTAGCACTCCAACATGTGGAGTGCTAATACGGATTCTAGTATGTGCGCGCAGCATGTCAAGAAAGGAAGCATTCGCGTTGTTGTTTGTAACGGGGTTGTTGCTTGCGGGGCGTAGGTAAGCACAAAGATCGCTTCGGCGGGGAACAGGGCTGGGGCATCGCTGCGCCGCGAAGCCCCAACTGCGCCGCGAAGTCCCCAACCGCGCCCGTTTGCGTTACAGAGCGCGTGCCTTTTCGATGGTGGTACGCAGTGCATCGATGACGGTGCCACGGAATGCGCCTTTTTCCAGAACCTCAAGGCCGCGGATGGTGGACCCGGAAGGCGAGCACACCTCGTCCTTCAGCTGGCCAGGATGCTTGCCGGATTCGAGCACGAGTTTTGCAGCACCCAGTACGCCCTGTGCGGCAAGCTGGTAAGCCTGCGGGCGCTTCAGGCCTTCGGCCACGCCTGCGTCTGCTAAGGCTTCGATGAACATATATACATAGGCGGGCGAGCTGCCGCCGATGGCGCTTGCGGCATCGAGCTGCGATTCTTCCAGTTCAACGGTGGTGCCGAAGCTGGTGAGCAGACTTTGGACGGCAGCAACGTCTTCGGCGGTTGCCAAGCTGTTGGGGCAGTAGGCGGTAACGCCTGCCAGCACGTGTGCGGGCGTGTTCGGCGCAGTGCGCACGATGCGGACGGGCGCGCCGAACTGTTCTTCCAGCCAAGCGATGGTCTTGCCGGGGGCGATAGTGATGACGGTCTGTTCAGGGCGCATTGCTCCACGGATTTCGGCAATAACGGCCTCGTACTGGTAGGGCTTTACGGAAAGGAACAGGATGTCGGCGTTTTCGGCGACGGTGATGTTGTTAGTGCCAGCGTTAATGCCGAATTCTTCGGCTACGGCAGCGGCGTGCTCCGGCGTGACATTGGAACCATAGATTTCACCGGGCGCAACAGCACCGCTAGCGACAATTCCCTTGATCATGGCTTTGGCCATATTTCCGCATCCGATGAATCCAAGTTTCATAAGAACCTCCTTGTTGGCGGCGGGCTTGAATAACGCGTTGAAGCGAATAATGTTGCGCTCTGCTGGCGCCGTTTTATGAACGCGTTTTACATTAGATCGATTCTATGCGATGCGCTCGAGGAAAGCACCTCGTTTGCAAGGAATTAATTAAGTGTTGAAGCTTTGTCGTGAAGTGCGTGGCGCGATGGGCGGGGTGGCGAATGTCCGTGCGTGTCGTTGAACGCTTGGGCTGGCGGAGGCGTGGAGCGCCCACCGCGATTTGTGCCGACCCTGGACGTATGACGCCCGTGGATACTCGGCGCAATTGCGGCTCGTGAGGGCGTGGCAGCCAAGGACGTCCGACGTGATTCGCGGCTGTCGGGGACGCGCGGGCCTGCGGACTGCTTGACGTGATTCGCGGCAGCTGAAATATGCTCTGTGGTTGCTTCTTGTATGAACGGTATACTTTTACCTAATTGATTTGAGAGGGGCAGGGAATGGCTAAGAAGAATAACGCGAAGAGCGCTGGCGGCGGAAACGCTGCTGCGAAGACCGAGAAAAAGGGCAAGAACCAGATTTCTCAGCAGCAGGCGCGTGCGAATGCGGCGCGTGCGAGCGCGAAGATCAGCCCTGTGCCCGAAGGGACCGCACCTGCTATTTCGGTGCTAGTGCCCATCTGCAATTCCGACCAGTACTTGGAGCAGGCGCTTGATTCGCTGATTGCTCAGACGTTCACCGACTTTGAAGCGCTGTGCATCAACGACGGCAGCACCGATGGTTCGCTAGATATCATCAAGCGCTACATGGAAAAAGACCAGCGTTTTCGCCTGATTGATAAGGAAAATTCCGGTTACGGCGCGTCAATGAACTTGGGCATCGACACCGCACGTGGCGAGTACATCGGCATTTTGGAGCCAGACGATTTCTTCGAGCCGAATGCGCTGGAGCTGCTGTACAGCCTGGTGAAGGGCGCAAGCGCCGATGCTCCTGTCGACGTGGCTAAAGCCAACTACTGGTTCTATTGGAGCGCGCCCAAAGAGCGCAACCAGCTTATTAGCGTGTGCAAACCCCCTATGACGGATGCCCCCTTCAGCCCGCGCGACCTTCGTGAAGTGTTCTACTGCATTCCCTCCATTTGGTCGGCGCTGTATCGTCGCGAAATGCTGGTTGAAAAGGGTGTGCGTTTCCTTGAAACGGCGGGTGCGAGCTTCCAGGATCTGGGCTTTCAGTTCAAAGTGTGGGTAACTGCGCAGAAGGTTGTCATGTCCGAAGAGGCCATTTTGCATTACCGCCAAGACAACGAGGCTTCTTCTGTGAACGATGCGCAGAAAGTGATGTGCGTGTGCAAGGAATTCGACATGGCCGAGCGCTTCATCAAGAACGACCCTGATTGCGATGATTTGAGAAAAGTCCTGTTCAGGCTGCGGTACGACAGCTATATGTGGAACTTTGCGCGCTTGGCGCCGGAGCAGCGTCGTGAATTCGTGGTCAAGATGCATGAAGACTTGCGTGCTGGGTTCAGGGGCGGCGCGTATGACCGCTTGCTGTTCAGCGACTATCAGAACGCGAACCTGCGCTATTTGATGGAACACCCAAAGCGCTTCGAGCAGTTCTTCCCGAACAACCCCACGCCGTTGCGCAAGGGCTTGTACTATCTGCTGGTGGCAGGTCCCAAAGCGGCACTGAAAGCCGCGGGGAAATAAGCCAGGTGGGTATAGGGACGGGTATCGTTTCCCCGCTTAGTGGACAGAGCCTCGCTTGCAGTGAATGGATTGCGCAAGCGAGGCTTTTTTGTGCGTCATGCCAAAAGTGGGAAAACGGCACCTTTCCCTGTATCCCCGGTGCGACACCCATGCGACAATGTCGCCGAACTGTCGCGACAGTGTCGCGTAGGTGTCGTCAGATGTTGTTTCCCTGCTATCTCCATGCCATCGAATAAAGCCGCAGCGCTTCGCTAACTCGTCTGGCCGTCCGTCACGGCCCGTCGCCGTCCGTCAGTCTTTAAGCAAAGGCCGCCATACAACCTTGCTGTCCTCTCTGTGCGAGGTAGCCAAGCCCGCATCGCCAAGTTCTTTTAACGCGCGCTGGGATCTTCGCTCTTTTGCTCCAAAATAAGACATCACTTGCTTGGTTGTCATCACGCCATCTTCTTTCATTTTTTTCGAAGATGAGCATAGCGAAATCGCTTGGCGCGCCATGTGGCGAACCATCAGAAGTCTTGCCAGAATGAAGTTGAGAGCCAGGTCGATAGAAAATAATTCGAGTGAACCCCTTTTCCTGCCGATATTCAAATTTCACATTGGCAGCATCACAAGAACGTTTGATCCTAGGAATGCCACTGCCGTATTGCTCGATGATACCAGCGCGGAATAGCAGGTTGGCAATAAGCGGATTCCTCGGGTCTGAAACAGCGCCAACCTTGCCCTCTATGTGGTTTTCAGGGCTATCGCCCTCTGGAAATAGCCCAGGATTTACTATTTCAACAGTGTCGGAAAAATGTTTAATTCAACCGCGGAACCATGATTGTAGTCACGATGGCAAAAGGCATTTGCAATTGCTTCTCGAATAGCCTCCCTAGGAATTTCGGGAATTTCTTCCCGCGCAGCTTCGCCCTTGATTACAAGCTTTCGGCGGACATTGGAAAACGCATAGCGCTCCGCAAGGTCGATAAGACCAAATGCGGGACCATCTTCATGCTTTAAATCGAGAATATCAACCTTGCTTTCGCTGGCGAGCACGCGCAAGGTTGTATTGTTCATTGTTGAAGGACCGAGTGACGAGGCTGCTTTGGGCGGCATCTTCACGAAGATCTTCAGCAATGCTGCCGTGAAGTTCGACGTGATTCATGGCGATGTAACCACATCGTGTCAAGATCCCGCCAAGATACGGGAGCACGTGCGCAACGAGATATTGAAGCACCTGGCGCGGGACCGTGGCTACGGATGGAAAGACTTGGAACGCATAGTGGTTATATGCGATACGGACGGCGCGTTCGTGCCTTCTAGCTGCATCGAAGCGTCTAGCGATGGACGCCTTCATTATGAAGAGGGTCGCATTCTAGCACGCGACCCTGCGGCCATTGCCGAGCGCAATGCGAAGAAAAGCGAAGCCTTGAAGCGGCTTTCTTCGATAAAGGAATTAACAAGCAAGCAGCGGAAAGTGCCCATAAGAACATTCTTCCTTTCCCGCAACCTCGAACACGCATTAAGCGGCGAGCCCGGCGAATGCAGCAACGACGAAAAAGAGCTGCTAGCGCATAGATTTGCCCGGAAATACGTCAATGATATTGAGGGGTTCAGGCGCTTTCTTGCTGAAGAGATCGGTGTTGCTGGGGATTACTCCGAAACCTGGAATTATGTTGCCGAGGGTGCGCATTCGCTGGAACGCTGTTCGAATCTGCATTTGGCGCTGGAGGGTTAGAGGCGTGTGCGTTTTAGAAACGTGAGTTGTTTAAGCGGCCGATTGCGTTGAGTCATTCAGGAAGGGAGGTTGGCTGGTTGTAGATTCGGTTTGGGCTCCCACAGCACTTTTTGTATTTCTTTCCACTGCCGCAAGGGCAAGGATCGTTTCTTCCTGGCTTGCTCCCGTTTACCACGGTTAGATTTTTCCTGTCCCTCCATCGTATTTCGAGGTTCGGTGAGAATGTCTCAGCATTCTTGTATAAATAGGAGATGAATCCATTTTTGCTGTATTTAAACAAGGGGTTACTGTATTCTTCCACTTCGCAAATGAAATTAGTGTTGTTTTCCGCTAAAGAACGGTTTTCAACGCCCTCTCTTTCGTAGACATCGATAAGAACGCAATCGGCGGGCATGCTGCCATGCTTGATTCGGGTGGTTGCACAAGGCGGATTGCGGAGGTCTTTTAGCCATGCTAGCGCTTCCTTGATGCGGTCGATAATTGCATTGCGGGTCAGGTTTTTGCCAACAAATAGTTTTGCCTTTATCCTTTTTCGATCTTCTAGGCTTACATCTTTAACATCAGTGATGATCAACGAATCTTGCCTTAATTCGGGGAAAGTATAGAAAAGCGCATCCGCCATGTTGATTTCTTCGTTGCTGGGCGCTTGCCATAGGATGTCTCCTCTTGAGGCGATGCTTTTTATGAGAGTTAGCGGTACTTGTCCGTTTGCTACAAAAAAATCGATTTCGTTTTTTGTAGCACGGATGAAATTTGAAATCAGTCGTGGGTGATTGAACGAAATGCTGTAAAACCCAAATTCGGGATAATGATTTTTGATGGTGGCTAAAATTCTTTCGGCTTCTTTTAGGATTGCGTTTTCTTCCGACTCGCTTGTCTCGAATACACAGTTGATTTGGTTGCCCATTTGCGCGGTAGAGACATCAAAGCATCTAAAGGTGGGGGATCCAGCCGATAAGCCAATCAAGAGCCCCTTTTCGTAGGCATCTCCGATTTCATCAACCCATTTTTCGGCGCCTATGCGTTCGAAGACCGCCAAAAGGCCGAAAAGTGCCCCCTTTATTCCACTTGCTAAATCGAGGGTTTGGGAAGTCAGTGAATAAAGCTGGAGGGTTTTAAATTGCCTTCTGTTGTTTCGTGTAAATGTTATATCGATTCTGCAGCTTCCGTTCTTTCCTCCTTTGATGTTGATTCCTCCGTGATTGATTGCGTTTCTGAGGTCGACATCGGGAAGGGCTGGCAGCAGCTCTAGCTCGTTTGCTTTGAGGGCATTAACTATCTGTCCAAGTTTGTTCTGCTGGTTATACTGCTTTCCTGTTGCTTCAGATAAAGGAAAAAGGATGCATCGTGCGAGGTTCGAAAAACAGCTTTCTGCGAGCGCCGTGTACGTTGGAACAAGGAGAAGCCTTGCTCTGGTTTGCGGTTCGAAGCTGTTGTTTTTGACCAGCTCGATGCTTGGAATGATTTGTCGATATGCTTGAAAAGATGACAGGAAGTTGCTAAGGATTTCTTCTCGATAGTTTTCTTGATTTTCGAAGATGGAGAGGAGACTCCTGTATATCTCGAGGGCAATTTCTTCGTTCCATTTTGGCGCTCCTTTTTCGTTGAGAAGGGCGGCGGCAGCGCAATGCCAGGCACTTCCTCGTTGTAGCGTAGTGCCTGTTAATCGGGCTAGTTTGTCGACAGTGGTACCAAGGTTTTCTTCAATCGCTTCTTTGTCCATTTGCCCCTACTTCGGCCTTGATGTCTTTTGGGGAATCTCACGTTACATTATCGATCCAAGTAGGAGTAACGTGCCAAGTGGGTCATTCGTTTTTGGTCAAGAAAAAGAACAAAAACAATAGTGTTATAACAAGGGCGGCCAATGCGCAGAACGCTTCGATAAAAGAGGTTATCGTATTGAGCGTTAGAGCGGTCCTGCTATTGGGGCGCGGCTGCATTGTTTCGTAGCCGAGAAGGCGATATCAAGAGGAGCTGAATTGCTTGTACCTCTCAAGCATTCTCGGGGTAGCGACGATCAATAAAGATGGCAAGATGCAGAAAAGAAGAGTATCTGCGTAGGTTGTCGCTTGATTTGCGCTTCTTTCCGAGATTGCCGAAGTGAGGAAATTAAGGAAAGAGCAGTAACATAAAATCAAGAATGCACTGATGCCGATGAGCACGATGGTGAAGGAAATGACGGAATGCGGGCGTGCTAGTTTGTGCATGTTGCCTCCAATGGGTGTAATGGGCGTTTTGCTTTCGTTTGGACGAATGGTAGCTGTACGCCCGCTTTGGGAAGATGGTGATGTGTAGAATGCAAATGGCAGCTCAGAATATAAATTCGTACTGTTCAAGATAAGTGACGATGGACACAACCAAGAAAAGAGCAAAGCATGCGTATAGCCGTAGCGGGAATGGGATATGTGGGCCTTTCGTTGGCCATGTTGCTGGCGCAGCACAATGAAGTGCGCGCTTTGGATGTGGTGCCGGAAAAGGTGGCTCTGCTGAATAACGGCAAAAGCCCCATTGCCGATGTGGAGATAGAGCGCTTCCTGCGCGAGCGGGCCGAAGGCAAACGTCAGCTGAACTTCATGGCAACGCTGAAGGAGCGCAAAGCCTACGAAGGCGCTGACTTTGCCATCATCGCCACGCCCACAAACTACGACCCGCAAAAGAACTTCTTCGACACTTCGAGTGTCGAAGCCGCCATCGCCGCCGTGCGCGCGGTAAATGAAACTGCTTGGATCGTGATAAAGTCCACCATCCCTGTTGGCTATACGCAAAAACTTTCCGATCGTTTAGGCGAAGAGCGCATAATTTTCTCTCCCTAATTCCTGCGAGAAGGAAAGGCCCTTTACGATAACCTTCATCCTTCACGTATTGTTGCTGGCTCGTCAAAGAACGATGAAGCGCAGCAGGCAGCGGAAGCTTTTGCGGATCTTTTGCTGGAGGTGCGGCAGCTGGGGAAATGGAGCGCAGAAATGCTGATTGCAGCATCGGCATACCTGTGCTCTTGTGCGGGGCGACGGAGGCTGAGGCAATAAAGCTATTCTCCAACACCTATCTCGCTCTCCGCGTTGCGTATTTTAACGAGCTCGATACCTATGCGCAGGTTTGGGGGGCTTGATGAAGCCAACATCATAAAAGGCGTTTGCCTAGATCCGCGTATTGGCGACCATTACAACAACCCAAGCTTTGGCTACGGCGGTTATTGCTTGCCGAAGGACACCAAGCAACTTTTGGCGAATTATTAGGACGTTCCTTAAAACCTCATCTCTGCAATTGTGGAGGCGAATCGCACTCGCAAGGATTTTGTGGCAGAGGAAGTGTTAGCCCGTGTCGATGAGCTCCTCAGCAATGGCGCTGAAAACCCGATAGTCGTATGCCGCCCGACCATGAAAAAGGGCTCCGATAATTACCGTGCATTGTCCATCCAGGGTGTTATGAAACGAGTAAAAGCCAAGGGGATCACGATGGTCGTCTACGAGCCGACCATCAGCGACCTTACCTTTTTCGGAAGTGAAGTCCAGAACGATCTCGAAAAGTTTAAGAACGATTGCGATCTGATCATCGCTAATCGCTGGAACGCAGACCTGGTTGATATTGCTGAAAAGGTTTATACCTGCGATTTGTTCAAATGCGATTAAGCGAGCTGAGCGTGAGTCCAAGTGCCTCCTGCTCGGAAGTTATTGCAATTGCCCCCGTATTCAATCCCTTGTCGTGTCTAGAAGATCTTTGTGAGTCTTTGTCCTGGCAGGAATATCAGGGAAGAAAATGGGTCTTTTGTTAACGATGGATCGAGCGATGGGTCCGTCGGAGTGCTTGAGGAAGTCTAAAAATAGAAGGTTTGAGAAAACGGTTCTGGCACAGAAGCACGGGGCTTATCTTTCGCAAGGAATCATGGACTTGCGTGGATTGCCGAGGTGAAACCAGATTTCAGCGGTTATGTGATGTTCTTCGATTCGGACGATTTCCTTTTGTGTAACGCCCTTCAAGCGCCTTTTTGAAAACGAGCAGTTGGCAAAGGATTTCGGTAGTTACTCCACCTACTATGAAAGAAGCAGTGCATGTAACGGCGCGTTCGCTGGCCTCGAATATCTGGAAGAGTGCGTTCGGCAGGGAGACTTTACCCCAAACGCATATATGCAGTTGTTGTCCTATCCATTTCTGGAAAAGCATGGCATCCGTTTTTCGAAGGGATCATTCACGAAGACAACCTGTTTACGTACACATGCTTTCTTTGTGCTGAGAGGATGGCTCTCCTAAATAAGCCACTCTCTCAGCGGAGAATTCGTCCTAACTCCATAATGACCAGCCATCCTCTTCCTGAAAATGTGGTTGGCATATTTTCTATGCGGCGAGCAGGTGCTGTTCATAGCGTCCCAGACGAGTAGCTTGAAGAAAGGTCAGAGAGAAGCTTTTTCTCGATTGTCGACACATGGTTTTCCACTGCTGCTGATTATTTGTCTTTATTGGAGGAAGAGGAGGAATCGTGGGGTTCTGGATATCCCGGATGCGGAATTGGAGATTCTTTACCGTCAAACCGTTTTGACTAGAGCTATCGACCGGAAATCAGCGTCTAGATTTGCGGAAAACGCAAGGACGGAAGGTCGTTCGGAGGGGTACGAGCAGGCGAGACTCGAGCTATCGCAAAGCAAATCTTTCAAGATAGGTAGAGGCAATAACGGCTATTCCCAGAAAGATGTTGGGAGGTAGCTGTCCAACAACCCTCCGGATCGAGCGATTCCGGATGCGTGATGCCCGTTTTTCCTTGGCGTTTTTTTCGGCGGCGTGTGGCGGCAGTCCAGAAGTGAAAAAGAAAGAGAAAACGGCGATCGTCTTCATTTTCCGCAAAAACCGTGCAGGCTGGTTAGCGTGCGCCAATACCCTTTACAATGAAACATCGTGATTATTTAGGTCGCGTTGGGCGCCAACCGCAAAGGCGCTGGCCCCTGCGCAACCACTAAACGATAAGGAACTGCATTAATGCCAAATATGCTCTCAAGCGCTAATGCCAGAAGGAATTGGTTCACCATAACGTCCCTTGTATCCAGGGACTTCAAGCTGAAGTACCGTCGCAGCGCCCTGGGCGTTCTGTGGTCGGTCCTGAACCCCCTGCTCATGATGATCGTGCTTTCCGTCGTGTTCAGCACGTTCTTCAAGTTCAGCATTGAAAACTACCCGCTGTACGTAATCCTGGGCAACGTCATGTTCGCCCTCATGGCCGATTCCACTTCAGGCGCCATGAACTCCATCATCGAATCTTCTTCGCTTATCAAGAAGATTCGCATTGAAAAGCTCATCTTCCCGTTGGAAAAAGTGCTGTTCCAACTGGTGAACTTCTGCATTTCGCTCATTGCGGTAGCCGCGGTAATGATCTTCTTCCAGGTTATGCCGCACGTTAGCCTGTTTGCCCTGCCGCTGCTGCTCCTGTACGTGGTGCTGTTCAGCGCGGGCGTAGGCATGGCGCTTTCCGCCCTTTCGGTGTTCTTTCGCGACGTGTGCCACCTGTGGGGTGTCGTTATCACCGCATGGACGTACGCCACGCCGCTGTTCTACCCCGTAGAAATCCTGCCCGATTGGGCGGCGCCGCTAATGCAGTACAACCCTATGTATCACTACGTAACTTACTTCCGTGACCTTATCCTGAGCGGTACGGTGCCTGGCTTGCAGGAGAACCTGCTGTGCCTGGGTATGGCAGTGGCCGCATTCGCTATCGGTCTGCTTATTTTCAAGAAGACCGAAAAGAAGTTCATTCTCTACGTTTAAGGAACCAGCATGCCCGAAAACGTGAACACCAGCGTTCTGGAAATCGAATCTGAGCTCGTCGACGACTCGTCGAAGAAAACCATGATCAAGGTGGACCATGTGTCCATGATTTTCAACATGGCAAGCGAACAGCTGAACAGCATCAAGGAATACGTGATTGCCGCCGCCAAACGCGAGCTACGCTTCAAGGAATTCCGCGCTCTCGATGATGTTTCGTTCGAAGTGAAGCAGGGCGATGTGTTTGGCATTCTGGGCACGAACGGCTCTGGCAAATCCACCATTCTGAAAATTATTGCTGGCGTGCTTGAACCCAGCAAAGGATCGTGCACGGTTGGTGGCAACATTGCCCCGCTTATCGAGCTTGGTGCTGGTTTCGATATGGAGCTTACTGCGCGCGAAAATATCTACCTGAATGGTGCGCTGCTGGGCTATTCGAAGCAGTTCATTGAAGAAAACTTCGACGATATTGTTGAGTTCGCCGAAGTGGAAAAGTTCTTGGACATGCCCATGAAGAACTATTCTTCTGGCATGGTGGCACGCATCGCCTTTGCTATTGCTACGGTTATCGTGCCCGAAATCCTTATCGTCGACGAAGTGCTTTCTGTAGGCGACTTCATGTTCCAGAAAAAGTGCGAAGACCGTATCACGAAGCTGATCAAGGAACATGGCGTTACGGTGCTTATCGTTTCGCATAACAACGACCAGATTGAGCGTTTGTGCAACAAGGCGGTATGGATCGAAAAGGGTCATTTGCGCATGGCGGGCACGGCAAAGGAAGTGTGCCAGACCTATCGTGTGCTGGGTGGTCATGTGGGCAGCAAGGAATCGGAGCAGATTGTGTTCGAAACCTTGCAGGATCCCAGAAAACCCGACATGACCGGCATCGAATCGATCGAGGCCGATACGCGCTATGGCATTGCGGCAAAGCTTTCGAGCCGCTGCTACCCCGACGGCGCAAAAGCGGTAATTCTTGCATCGGGCGAGCATGAAATGGTGCCGCTGATTGCGAACGGCTTTGCCGGTGCGCTTGATGCGCCCATCCTTCTTACCCAGAACGGAAGTGTGCCCGATATCACGGCTCAGGAACTGACCAGGCTCAACCCCCAGACGGTGTACGTGCTGAATGGCGGTACGTTGGATGTGGATGCAGTAACCAAGGAAGCATCTTCATCCGTTCCCTCCGCTTCGGTGAAAGTGCTGGAAGGTGAAGACGCCTGCAGCCTTTCGTGGTCGATTTTCCAGCACGGCGAAGAAAAGGGCCTATGGGGCTCCGATGTTGCCCTTACCTATGATGGCTGTTTGGGCGATTTGGCGTCGCTTTCCTCTTATCTGCACTCAAGCCAATGCCCTGTGCTCGTGAAAAAGGGCGAAGAGTCTGTCTCTACGCAAATGTGCAAAGCCGCAACGGGTAGGCAGAGCGTTCTAGTCGTTGGGGGCTTCAAATCGTTTCCCGATGAAGGAATTGCTCCGATTGCTGCCAGCTCTGCCGAGATTCACCGTTTTGTTGGCGACGGTCCCTATGATGCGAACGAGAAGATCAATATGTGGATTGGTCTGCGCAGCAAGTCCGATTCCTTCTTGGTAGTTTCGATTTGGCATCCAGAGGATGCCTTGGCCGTTGGCCCGTTCGCAGCGAAGAGCAGCTCCCTGATCTTGTTGGAGGACCCGCAGAACCTTGATAGCGTTGCTCACGCAATTGCCTATATTGGCAAAAACAAGAAACAGTTGCGTTTCGTGGGCGATAGAACCAGGTTTAACGATCTTGACAAGGAATTGCTGGTTAAAGCCTCCTCCTAAAGGAGATGGCTGCATAGAATGGGGCGTGACAGCATGGAGAGACAAGGCAAACGCCAGGCAACAGTAACTATCGAGCCTGTCGGTGAAACCGGAAATAGAGGGCCGGGGTTGAAGCGCGTTCTAACGTATGGCACGTTTGACCTCCTTCATTACGGCCACATTCGTTTGCTGCAGCGCGCTTCCCAATTGGGCGATTACCTCATCGTTGCGCTTTCGACGGACGAGTTCAATGCGGTCAAGGGCAAGAAGAGCTTCTACCCTTATGAAACGCGTAAGGAAATGCTGGAGGCTATTCGCTACGTTGACTTGGTTATTCCTGAAAACAATTGGGGCCAAAAAAAGGCCGATATTGCTGAATACCACGTTGACACTGTATGCATGGGAAGCGATTGGGCGGGAGACGCCCGCTTTGAGGCATTAAGGGACATGTGCGAGGTTGTGTATCTCGACAGAACCCAGGGTATTTCAACCACCGAGGTAAAAGAGAAGCTTGGCGCTAATGAAGAGTAAGCGCCAAGCTTCTTTATTCTAGCTAATCAGCTTGTTGAAGGCCTGCTTCATTTCGGCCGTGTCAAGTTCGGCGTGATCAACATGCCGAAAATGCGTGTGTATGTCCTTCGGCAATTCCAGATAGTCCCCGTACCTGCTTGTTAGGAAGCTGTCAGGGTTATTGGGAATGAAACATTCGATTCCCTCGAACATCACCCTGCGTAAGGGGAATATGTCATCGATGCCGTATGACCACCATCGTTGCTTGCCATCGTCTAAGTTGTCGAGCGACCAGAGAGCGGCATGCGCGTCTTTCTTTTGGCAGATAAGCCCCAGCGATTTCGATTCGTCAAGCGCTTTGGTGAAATAGGCGTCAATAACGGGCGCCATCGCGTCGGTGGACGCACAGTAAGGGGATTGCTCCCAGGCTGAAAGCTCGGGGTCTTCGGTCATCTTGCTGAGCATTGCCCTTCTGATATTCCGCTGCTTTTCCGCATTGTAGCCGCTAGCAGAAGGCGCCCAATCGTAAATGAACAGATCAAGGAAGCAAGGCAGCGATTCGTCTGCATACAAGAAGCGCACCTGGCGACATTGTGCGAATCTGTCGAACACTTCAGTGATACGAAACCGGTCACTTTCAGAGACAAGGGTGGTTAGCTTGTCTAGCTCGTCGCGAGTGATTCCCAGGTCAATATCGTCGTCCCAAGGGATAAAGCCGCCATGTCGGACTGCGCCCAGAAGCGTACCGAAATTGAGCCAATACGCTATGCCGCGCTCGTTGCAAAGAACATCGAAGTCATGAAGCAATTTTGTGCAGCCAAGCTGCAGAAGACGCATTCCGCCGGTGGCTTCAGGCAGCGAGCGGAAAAATCGTTTCTTTGCATCGTCAACGCTTTCGTCTTCGTGCTTGTACATTTCCCAAGCGAACATCTTCATATGTTCGTCATGCGCTGCCAGGTCTTCCGAAAATGATTCCATCATGGGATAGCAGATATCGAATTTATGGTTGATATTTCCATTGATCCCGATGTCGGCTTGTTCGATTCGCTGCATCAGCTGCGCAACAACTGAGTGCTCGATATGGTCTAGTTTTTCGTCGAAGTGCTGTTCGGCGGCGTGAAAAGAGCGTGATGAGATAGGAAGGAACTGCTTTAACGCTCTGAAGAAGGGCATGTGGAATCCGTTCTGTGCTTTCCTGCTGTATAAGGTAAGAGCAGGCTAGTTGTTCTGTTGTTGCTATACTAAAACATATTTAGCAAATTTCGAAAGGCAACACATGCAGCCGGTTGTTTCACTATTGGTTCCGATTTATAACGTCGAAAAATATCTTCGAGAGTGTTTGGATTCTGCCAAGAGCCAAACCCTTTCCGATATTGAGATCATTTGCATCAACGATGGTTCGACGGATAGCTCTCCTGACATCATTCGCGAGTACATGCAGGCCGACAGTCGCTTTAAGATTATCGACAAGGCGAATTCCGGCTATGGTGCCTCGATGAACCAGGGGCTTGATGCCGCATGCGGTAAGTACATTGGAATTTTGGAGTCGGACGACTTCTTCGAGCCTGATGCGTTGGAGAAGCTGGTAAATGCCGCCGAGGCAGCAGAAGCGCAAGTTGCAAAAGCGAATTTCTGGTTCTACTGGTCAACGCCAGAGGAAAAGAATGAGCTTTTCGAACTTGTAACTGCGCCCATGACGGGGCATGTGGTTAATCCGCACAAGGAAACCGAAATCTTCTACCTGAAGCCCTCTATCTGGTCCGCTGTTTACCGGAAGGATTTCCTTGAGCAAAACGGCATTCGTTTCCTAGAAACGCCGGGTGCGTCTTTTCAGGATTCTTCTTTCAATTTCAAGGTCTGGGCTATGGCAGATCGTGTTGTATTTTTGCAGGATGCCATTCTTCATTATCGTCAGGACAATGAATCGTCTTCGGTCAATTCTTCAGCTAAGGTGTATTGCATTTGCGATGAGCATGCTGAAATTGACAGCTTCCTTTCTTCGCATAAAGAATTAGCTTCGTTGAGGGAAGTAGAAGAGGGCATCAAGTTTGATAACTATATGTGGAATTACGAAAGGCTAACCGAGCCCCTGCAGCGCGAATTCATCCAGCGCTTTGCAAGCGAGTTCTCCTCCGACAAGAGCAAGGGCTATCTGAATGAAGCCGTGCTTGGCGAATGGAGAACAGGCGAATTAGCGGCACTAATAGCAGACCCAACGTACTATCATGCGCGTCGAGCTGCCCAGCAGATTTCGGGCGGCAAGTTTGCAAAGGCAAAATGCTATTTTACCGTTGGCGGCTTTGCGTCATTGGCAAAAGCTATATCACGCAAGGTTGGCTAGATAGGGCGAGTGGATTTTATGCCTTTCTTTTCAATAATTGTCCCCGTTTACAACGTAGAGAAGTACCTTTCCTTGTGCCTTGATTCTTTACGCAATCAGACCTTTCCGGATATCGAGGTAATTTGTGTTGATGATGGCTCAGCGGATGGGTCGTTGTCGATTGCCGAAATGCACGCGGCACTAGACTCTCGGATCAAGGTGTTCACAAAAGCAAACGGGGGAGTGTCATCTGCTCGAAATTTTGGCTTTGAAAAAGCTTCGGGTGAATACGTGCTCTTTATCGATTCAGATGACTATATGAGCGCCGATGCCTGTGAAGTTTTGGCAAGGGTAGTAAAAGAGCAGGGTCCCGACGTTGTGACCTTCGGGGCGAATTGCGTCCCAGAGTGGGCTAATTACCCCTGGTTGGAAAAATGCCTTAGCCCAAAAGCTCGTGTATACCATGACTTCGATCAGGCGATATTGTTTGAAGAGCCGTCTGCTCCTTTTACTTGGCGTGTTGCTTTTCGACGGGCGTTCTTAGCGGAAAATAATATTGTGTTCGATGAGAGCCTCCCGTTGGGTGAAGATGAACTGTTCTTGTTTGTGGCGTATCCGTGCTCTGCAAAAACTATCTTCATTCCCGACAAGCTGTACTACTACCGACTTAGCCGAGAAGGCTCGGCCATGGATAGCCTGTTTGAAAAAAAGACAGAGCGCATCAAATGGCACTACCGAATTATTAGCGGGGTCTTTTCCGAGTGGCAGGCGCGAGGCTTTATGGGACTTTGCCCTGCGGAGCTTTTGGTGTGGGCGATAGACTTTGTATTTGAGGATGCTTTTCGCCTTTCCGATGAAGAGAGGCGCAGGTCGTTCCAGGAGCTTGGCCGCTTGATTGATTCCTATTTCGATCATCCCCTCAAAACAGCACGTTCGGTAAGTCCTCATATGCTTACTGTGGTGAAGATGCTTCTTGAATGTGGTGAGGGGTCCGCGGTGCCAGACAGTATAGGTAGGGAGTACACTCTTTCCCGCATTGGTTGGACGGGTTATATTCACAATGTTTATTTGAGGGTGTTAGGCAAGTTCCGCAAACCAGCCCCGGAAAACCCTGAAGTAATGGCTCGACAGAAGGCTGAACTGAAAAAACACGAAGATGAAGCTCGGGCTTCACTTGAAGCTGTGCGGGCCGAATTCCGTGCGGCACAAGAAACAACAACGGAGTAATTAGCATGTGGCTTGATTTTTTTGCTGTGGCACTAGCGGCTGCCGTATTCCTCTTTCTGCCTGGTGGCTTGATCGTGTATTCGGCACGCAGATCCTTCGTAGAAAGCGTTGGTTTTGGTCCAATTTTAAGTGTTGTTTTTTACTCGATAGCCGCAGTAGTCTATCCGCGAATCGGGATCGAAGCTTCTTGGGCAACTCTTTTTGTGCCGTTCCTTCTGATTTCGCTGATTGTTTCGGCGCTTTTCTTTCGTCTTGGGAAAAGAGGGGCGGATAAGGGCCTTGGTAAAGAGGAGCTGCTGTATGTTCTTCTGTATGCGCTTGTTGGCGTTGTGATTGTTGGTATCTTCTTTGTCAAAAATCTTGATGGGGCAGGGTCTTTCTATCAAGCCTACGATAATGGCTCTCACCTGAATACGATTAGGACTTTTATCGAAACGGGAGTTTATTCTTCGTTTGGCGGTGGGCTTAGGCCAGATCTTATTTCGCCGTTCGATGAGTCTGGGTCTTCGTTCTATCCTTCTGCATGGTATTGCCTTGTCGCAATGGCAGTAACGGCGACGGGTGCAGGTATTACGGTTGCGGTTAATGCCGTGAATTTTATTTGCGCATCTTTGATCTTTCCCCTGTCGGTGCTTTTTGCGGCAAAGGCCATATTTGGGGCAGATAAGAAAACTATGATAATTGGCGCGGCCCTTGCTGTTTGCGCAGCGCCGTTTCCGTGGGGTTTTTTGACGTTTGGCCCTCTCTATCCAAATTTGCTTTCAATGGCGTTGTTCCCTGCTGCTACGGCCTGCTCGGTCTGCTTTGTTCGATTTGGTGTATCGCGAAATACGCGCGTAGTTGCATTTTTGGCAGCAGGCACTGCAGCTGTTGCTTTGTTGTTCGCGCAGCCAAATGCTATTTTTGCCGAGTTGGTGGTTTTGATGCCCTTCTTTGTTTCTGAATGCGTGCTAAAAGCATGGGGCAAGGACGGCAGTTTCGGGTCTAAGGCTGTATTTGCTCTTGTTGTTTCTAGTGCGACTATGCTGGTAATTTGGGTCGCACTGTACAGCCTTCCCATATCAATGATTAGGAGCGTAGTTGAGTTTAATTGGCCTGCGACCGTTGGAAAATGGCAGGCCTTCATGGATTGCCTGCTGTATTCGTTCAACACGGGAGCTGCCCAGCCGCTTGTTGCCTTGCTTGTTGTGGTTGGTGCGGTAAAAGCGCTTTCTTCCAGGAAAACAGCCTGGCTGGCTTTCTCATATGCGTTTGCATGCTTGATCTACCTTTCCTCCGTATCGACTGAAGGATTTACCAAGCATCTACTTTCGGGTTTTTGGTATACGGATCCGTACAGGCTTGCGGCAACTGCCGCCATTGTATCGCTCCCCCTTATTGTTCTAGGCGCAAAATGGACGCTTGATTGGATTACATCGCTCTTGACGAAACACGAAAAGGACACGACGCTTTGCCTTAACAGCAAGGTTGGTGTCTGCGCGTTTGCGCTGTTGTTCGTGGTGTTCCTTTATGGTCCGAGTTTTTCATTTGCTGGCTGTGGTTCGGTCGATACGGGATTCGGAAACATTGCTGATAAGGTTAAGGTGCAGAATAGCGCATCTGTGGATAATGTTCTGGCTCCTGAAGAGAGGCAGTTTGCTGAAAAGGCCCTTCAGATGGTTCCCAAGGATGTAGAGATAGTCAACGAGCCCAATGACGGCAGTGGGTTTCTCTACGCTCTATATGATGCTGATAATATTTTGTACAAGTGGTTCGCTTTGCCTTCTAGTGGAGAGGAGCCAGAGAGTGCGGTTATTCGGCATAGTCTCGACAGGGTTGCCACTGATCCAGAGGTGAAGGCTGCTGTAAATAGCTTCGATGCTGAGTACGTTTTGCTGCTCGATCGGGATGGCGATCCCAAGAAACGCATTCATCTTTGGTCGTATTACCCAGATCAATGGGACGGCATATTACGAATAACCGATTCAACTCCCGGTTTCGAGGTGGTTATGGCCGAAGGAGACATGAGGCTTTATAAGATTGCGGATTGACACTACAATAGCTTGCGCTGTTTAAAAGCGGCATCAAAAACGATTGCTCTGTCTAACCAAGGTAACGGCGCACCATATCAGTTCCGAAAGCAGTCATCTTGTAGAAGATCCGAAGTTGACTATCGCCATCAACGTCAACTTTCGTCTCTTCAAGCAGCCCATTTTCCCGTGAGGTTGCCAGGGCTTCATCTACGTCCTTGTTATTCAGCAGCTTGTAGCCTGAGTAATCTTCCTTGAGTGTGGCGATAACATCGTTTGCGCTCAGCTCTTCGCCGTGGTTGAAGCATTCGATAATGGCGTAGTGCAAGGGGGGCAGGTTGTTCTTCATTTTGGCTACTCCTTATGTGCCTTGGTGCTTTTTGTGGGGTTGATGGCAATGCAGAAGATGCCGGCAATCATGATAAGCGCGCCAATCCACTGCATTGCGGAAAGGGGCGGGTAGTCGGCAGCCAAGCCGCCAATGTTCAAGACGCCCAATACAATCCAGATGAAGAACGGGCCCCAGAAGGCGTACATACCGTTGCACGCCATGCCCAGTGCGGTGCCGCACATGGAGTTTCCCTTATACCAGAACGAAAAGGCTGGCATTGCAAACAGACCTGACACGGCGAAGATCAATATAGAGGGGTCGGAAACGGCCGTGCACAGGATAGCAGGCGCGGCAGCAATGCTATCGCCCATTACGGTAAGAACAGGGAAGGCGATTGCCAGTTCTAGAACACCGGCTGTAATTTGCCTAATGGCAATGCCGATGCGGTAGTCAATTAGGATGGTTCCGAAGCCCGCAACGCAGCCCTCGAAGCCCCAGCCGAACGCAGCAAGGAAGGCAAACAGGCAGCCAAACAGGGCTTCGGGGCCCATGTTGGCAAAGCTGGTGCCACCAATAATGCCTGCAGCGGCAAGGCAAATCAAGATGCCGATAACCTTATGGGCCTCAAGGTTTTGCTTGAACAGCACGCGACCAAGAATGGCGCCAATAGCGCAGTTGAGCGCAGCGATGGGCACAATGACGCCCGGGTTGCCCGCTGCGGTTGCTGAATTCAGCGCCACCACGTAGGCAATGGTGGCGAACGGACCGCCGATGGCTGCGCAAACCATCATTACCCAGCCGGGCTTCGTCTTGACTGTTTTCCAAAGGTCGCCCAGCTGACCGTTCTTGGCGCACATGGCCACTGACCACAATCCGCTGAACGTATCGTTCAAGCCCGCGGCAAGCGCGGCGAGGGTGAAGGTGATTGCAAAAGTGCTAAGGGGTGCGTTGCCGTTCCATCCTTCGCCACCAAACCATGCTGCCCATACGCCTTGCGTTTCTCCCAGAGTTAAAAATGCCGTATACAGGCCGTAGCAAATGCCAGAAGCCACAGCGAAGGCTATCCCTTTTGTCATGTATTTGCGGTGACGCTGTTTTTGCAGGTTGGAAATGCTCTGTTGCATGTTTGCTCCTGTCGAAAGGGTGTCGGTTTCTAGGGGGGATCGCGTTAGTTGACGCCTGTTTGATAGAGGGCCAGCGATTTATCAAGGTACTTCTTGGCGTAGCGATAGTAGATGTACAGCCACTCTCCGACCGATTCGCCCTGGGATTCCTTGTAAAGGGACCAGAGATACCAGCACCAACCAGCAAAGGCAACTGCGGCATAGCAATGTTGAAGCTGTTCAATGGAAGCCTGGTTATCGAAATAAAGGGAGATAAGCTTGTCTGCTGCCGCCTCGTCAAGCTCACTGCAAACAATGAAGGTTCCCAGGTCTTGTGAAAAATCGGCCATGCCGGAGTATTCCCAGTCGATCAGCGAAAGAGTACCCTTTTTGTCCTTCAATAGATTCAAATAGAAGAAGTCATTATGGCAAAGAACGGTACGCCTAACACCGTCGGTGCTGAATAGGTCGTAGAGATGCGCGAACTCCGATTCCATCTGACGAAAGTCGGGGATGGCGTCAAGGTCGGGGGGTTCGATAAGGCCTGCGTAGTCGCACGACTTCTGGAAGAAGTTGAAGCTAAGTGCCAATTTCGCATCAGAGCCGTGAAGCTTCTTGATAAGAGAGGTGGCTTCTTCTACGTCGGTAGGGTTTGAAGGGTCAAGCTGTTCGCAGTTGGGAATGAAACGGGAAACCTTCCAGCCCTTTGCGGGGTCTTCATAGATAAAGGTGTCGTCGATTTTCAGCGATCGAGCCAGTTCCTGCGCTTTTGTCTCTTCCTGGCGGTTGATTAGCTTGTCGGTGCCAACGCCGGGGTGGCGGTAGACGTACTCCCCGCTGTTGATGGCGAAATGGCAGGATAGGTTGGTAAGACCCTGCTTCAGGGGGTAGATGTCATGAATTTCGTCTCGGGTGCAGCCAAGGGTGGCAACGATGTTATCGAAGGCTTCTGAATCGACGTTCTGGATGAACTCAGGGTCGAAAAGCCTTAGTTCATCGAGCGAATCGAACTCGTTGATCATGCCATCAGGGTAGGGTCGTACTACCATATCGAGCTCTTTGATGTGGTCGATGTAGATTTGCTCCCAAAGTTTGTCTGCGGTTTCGGGGCGGTCATATTCTGCGACAAGTATTTCGGAAAAACGCTTGGAGAACGCTTTGTCGAAGTAAACATGCCCAAGCATAATCAAAGAATCGGAGCCGCCGATGGTTACCCCGGCAATTCGCTTGTTCGGACCTTCCTTGATACACCATTCAGGGGTTTCGCCCTTGCAGTACTGAGCTGCGTAGTACGCCTGATACACATACGGCTCGAAGGGGTTTTCGGTGAAGTAGTCGTCCGAAGAGCAGATAAAGGTATTGCCAAGCTTTTCGCGAACACGCATAAGGGTAGAGTTGTTGTTGCGCGATGCGTACTCGGGGTTAATAACGATGGTTACGCCAAACGTATCTTCGAGGTAGAAGAAGTATTCCTTCTTATAGCCTGCGACAACAGTAATGTCATTAATGCCCGCTTCTTTGAGCTGTTTGATTTGTCGTTCAATAAGCACTTCTCCTCGAACGCGAAGAAGGCCCTTGGGCTTTTCGTAGGAAATAGGGGCAAAGCGCGAAGAGAGGCCAGCCGCCATGATGATTGCATTATCTACCTTAAAGGGAGAAAGCGCTTCTTTGCCTTCTGCATTAATTGCGCCATTTGAGACCATGCCCTTTTCGGTGAGTGATTTAAGTGCAGCGTTTGCGCTTCCTAGCGAAATGCCCGATTTGCTTGCTATTTCGCGCTGGCTTATGGATGGCGTGCCGTTAAGAGCAACGAGCACATTGAATTCATTCTTAGATAGCAAAGGTTTCTCCCCGTTGGTTTGTTCAATATAAATAAGTATAGCCGAATATTGAACTTATGTTCAATATTCGGCTATATGGAAATAATTTGAACAAACAATAAACGGGACGACTGGCTTATCGCACCCATTTCCCGTCGGCGCCCACATAGTAACCCCCGACCCAGCGGTTGGTTGCCATTCGTCCATCGCCCAGCAGGTAGTAGTCGCCGATCCAGGTGGAGTAGCGCATGACGCCGCTAGGGTTGGAATAGTACCAGTTGCTGCCGACCTTGTACCATCCGGTTTTCATGGCTCCACTGCCGTTAAGGTAGTACCACTTTCCTCCGATGGATTGCCACCCGGTGAGCATGGCCCCCGACCCGTCAAGGTAGTACCACGTGGTTCCAAGTTTCAGCCACCCAGTCGCCATAGCCCCCGACCCGTTGAGGTAGTACCAGGCGCTTCCGATCCACTGCCATCCGGTGAGCATAATCCCCGACCCGTTGAGGTAGTACCAGGTGTTGCCGGTTTTCAGCCATCCTGTTTGCGTCGCTCCCGAACCATTGGCGTAATACCATTTGCTATCGGCCTTGAACCATCCTGTTCTCATGGCTCCGGACCCATCAAGGTAATACTTGGTTTCGCCGAGCTCCAACCAACCCGTTTTCATTACGCCATTGCTATAGAGGTAGTACCAATCATTGTCGATCCACTGCCACCCGGTGAGCATGGCCCCCGAGCTGTTCATGTAGTACCAGTTTCCGTTGATTAGCTGCCACCCGGTGAGCATGGCGCCTGATCCGTTGAGGTAGTAAGTGCTGTTGCTGAGCTTCAGCCATCCAGTCTGCATGACGCCACTGCCATTGAAGTAGTACCAGCTGCCGCCAATTTTCTGCCATCCGGTTGCCATTGCTCCAGAACCATTGAGCCAATACCAGGAATTGTCGAGCTTCAGCCATCCAGTTTGCATCCAGCCAGAACCATCGAAATAGTACCAGTATCCATTGATGCGTTCCCAGTCGTTGCGTGTGTAGGAGCCGTCGGCGTGACGGTACCACCACTTGCCGCCGCTGTTGATCCAGCGGTCAACATTCAGGTAACTCAGGCAATCTTCTTTTTCGCTGCGGTAGCGATTCTGCCATCCTTTCCAATATATCTGCTGCTTGGGGTAGCGCTTGGAAACATTGTTAACAACGAAGTCGCAGAGCGTAACAATCAACGTTTCGTCGGACATGGATTCGTTGATGCCTGAATGCTTGAAAAACCAGTTTGCGCCGTAGTAGTTGCCGTTTTTGATATACGAGGCGCCACCGCCGGCTCCGAAGAGGTTGACCATGCCCCAGCATAAGCCTTTGATGCAATCGGGGCGGTTGTCGAGGTTGATGCCGAATGCGCCCAGGCACCCGCGGGCTCCTAGCGATCCGCTGTAATACTCCGTGTAGGCCCAGCCGTTTTGCAGCCGTGAAAACTCATTGGGGTCGGCTTTGTATGCGGCGTGCCATGCGGTGTTAAGGTCGTTGCCCAGTCGGGTAAAAGTGTTGTTGCTTCTTGTTGCGCCCGTTACATCCCATCCGTAGCGGTCGCCGATGACTTTGAGGGCTTTGTATTTTGAGGGATTGTACTGATATACCGCTTTAAGGAAGCTGCCCAGGCCATAGCGGTTGTCGAATTGGAAATAGCCCACTGCATGGTAGCCATCGCCCGAGCTAAGTCCTTGGTCGTAATTGCAGCTGCTTTCATACTTGCAGAAATAAAGCATCTCGTTGCTGAACGTCATGGGGGAAACGCTGGAACCATTTGAATAAAGTTCGATCTCGTTGGTATCTGGTGGGTATATATCCGTAATATCGGTGGAACCGTCAAGCCCGTCTGCCCATATTGCAAGCTTGCCATCGCTGTAGTCAGGTTCGGAAAATTCGGCGTCAGTATCGTATTCGCCGTCATCCATTGCTGCGATATCGGAATCGTCGTACTCGTCCGTGTTACCTGTGGTCTTGTCATCCACGTCGGTTTTGGACAGATCGGGTTTTGAGGCTATGCCATCGTCATAAAATGCTGAGTTTTGGTTGCTTGGGTCTTTTGTTTTAGTCTCATTGCCTGCATTGATGGTATCTGCGAATGCGGGGCAAGGTAAGAGACCCGTTACCAAAACCAATGAAAGGATGGAGCTGAATATTTTTTTCTCAAACGCCATGCAAGCCGCCTTTCGTGAATTGTCCTTTCGATAATATCTAAACATGCGATGTTTTGTTGGGGTTCGTTGGTGGGTGAGCCTTTGTTTTCATGTGTGGCACACAAGTTGTGACCGCTAAAGAAAAAGGGCGAGGGGGGGG
>PPYE01432886.1_pt1 | contig 24928 bp, 41 predicted proteins | sample 1559881 | NCBI WGS metagenome assembly PPYE01 (sample SAMN08240022, study PRJNA423297) | Human gut metagenome, whole genome shotgun sequencing project. | reverse complement strand
AGGTCGACTGCAAATATAAAATTGAAGTCGGCGGATTCAACGGATAACACTTCAAACACAAAAGGCAAATTCTGCGGAAGGGGCAACGCCCGCAACGGCATCAGAAAGGAGACAAGTACCTATGTCAACTTGGAGCGGAATTCGGAAGAAACTGGAAAATGACTATCTGTGCTCAGCACTCCGGGATCACATCCAGTATTTTGCCACCAGTTACAGCAAAAGCGCTGATCATGAGGGGCGTGTAGCCATTCGTATGGATGGTGTAGAAGTGCTGCGGAGCAACTACTACACCTATTTTGAGAATGTGTGGATGAAATTTCATCAGTTGCGGTCTACAACCCTGAAAGACTGTGATTCTGCAAAAGAAGCAATTGACCAGGCTCATGTCTATGCGCTGGAGCAGGGAACCTTTGACCAAAAGGTATTCTATGAGGCGTTTGACATTTTTGACAACCAGAGCATTGAGAAAAGCCTTGTCAGCGATAATCCTATCGTCCGTATCTTTGCTATTTTGGATCGTAGGCTGGGAAAGCGACGTCTGCTGGCTTTGGAGGAATCTATGGAGCAAGAATTGGACTGGGTACGAGCCTTCTATGTGATCCGAATGCAGGCTGAAGGGTTGATGGATAAACAATAATGAGCATTACGAAGAATTGCTCTTTGGAGGAGGAATGTGAAACATGAACTTTTCAGATATCGTCCAAGGCGAAAGTGGATTTCTTGTGGAATTGCGCTGCAATAATGTCTTTCATGAACAATTGTTTGAAAAGATAAAAAACTATCTTAATGAGAAAGAAACAGAGTGGAAGGAGGCGGGGGCTATTCCTATCTCTGATGCAGTTGCCTTATTTAATCTGATTGATCAGTTGGCAGGGGGAAGTCGGTTTTGGAGTGAGGCGACAGAGCTTCGGGTGGAGGATGCGCTTGCTGAATTGCAGGAAATTATTTGTTCTTTTGAGAAAATATAATACAATGAGGAGGAACCACCATGTCACAGATGGCATCCTTTTATCTGATAAAAAATAACCAGCGGCAGGAGTTATCTAATGGCAACTGCTCTGCGGATGTATATATGGCTATTTGGGATTACTGCGAGAGCGAACTGGATATAGATGTCCGTTTTCCTGCTCCCCAGACAGAGGAAACTCTGGACTGTGCTCTGATGGAGGGAAAATTGGCGTCCGATTTGTTGGAAGCTCTGCAGGATCAGAATCTCCCGAAACTGGCTGCTGAAATTGCTCCAGACTGGGATTTGACTGTCGAGGCAGTGCAAAGCGGATTGGAAACACTTTACTCCCATCTGAAGCTGGTATGGGACGATACTGCTTTGCTGTATGAGATGACCTGATGAGCCTATCCCTCTTGTCCAAAGTAATATCAATTCAACAGCGGAGGTAGTAAAAGTCATATATCCAATTTATCATTCGAAGCCAAAAACAAGGAGAAATCATGGAGGAAAAAACTATGGTGAGAGATGGAATCGTGTTGAAAGATATGGACACTCAGGTTACATTCAATCAGTACAGTTTCTGTGAATTGGTGAAGCACTTGATGGTGGAACTGGTGGGAATCTCTTATGAGGAAGCCTCCAAGCGGGTAGAACTATCCTCTCTGACAGCATCGGTGACGAATGTCATGGAAGCGGCGGTATTTAGCCACGAGTTGCCCTATTACTGGGCAATGTTCTGTTACTATGGGAACGTATTCCAGCACAGCCAGAGGATATGGATGCCCATGAAGCTTTAGAAAAGAGAATTATGGAGAAATATGATTTAAAGGAACCGTTTGAATGGGACTGAGAGGTGAATGACATGCTAGATAATCAAATGTTTGAACTGCTTGATAAATTGAAGAAAGTCAATTACGAAACCATAGATATAGATGATTTTTTAGACCAAAGAGAATGTGACCCCTTTGACAGTGAGTGGGTGAGAGTGTACCAAGCCATAGAAGAACTTAAAAAGGGAAAAGAAATGGTAGATACCAGAGAAATCGAGAAAAAAGCATATATTATAGTTTACGAAAAAACAGAGTGTGATGATTTGGCAGGATACATTGCTGATGACTTTGGGTTGATTGCAGACAGTATTATGTTGCATTACTCTGATGAATGGTTAGAAAAAGTTATTTCCTGCTATAAAGAAGCAATCATACCATACGGGAAGCTTTAAGAGGAGGCTACTGAAGGTGCGAAAGGAATTTATCATTGATGGTAGACGATTTTCAACTATGAGAGGCTTCTATGATGAGGTGGAGCGTGTGTTTACTTGCGGTCTGCATTGGAGGATCGGACAAAATCTGAACGCCTTTAATGATGTACTTCGAGGAGGATTTGGACAACATTCATATGGAGAACCAATACACATAAAATGGCTGTTTTATGAAAAGAGCCTGCGTGATTTAGGAAGTGAAAATGTAAATGCAATTACAGAAATCATTTTAGATACAAATAATTCTGGGCATGACTGTACTTTGGAGCTGCTTTGATAAGTAGAGAAATAGTTATAAAAGTAGTTTTATTTTTTTTATAAAAGAATTCAAAGCAAGTAAGGAGGGAGCAATATGGGATTAGACATTTATGCAGGGACATTGACTCGATATTATGCGCATAACTGGAAAAGTGCTGTTCAACAATGGGCAGAAGAAAACGGCTATGCCTTTCAAAAAATCACACCAGATGGTGCGGAAGTTGATGATGAGGAAGAAATGAGTCCTGCTGAAGTACAGGAAATTGTAGAGAACTGGCGTGATCAGATTCTGGCAGCAATTACAGCACCGGGACATAAGCCTTATACACCATGGACGGAAGATAACGAAAAGCCTTATTATACTGATAAACCAGACTGGGATGCTTTTGGTGCTATGTTGTTGGTAGCCGCTTGCCATTCATACGAAGAACCTGTACCTGATAAAGTGGAGAAAGATTGGGACTTCATGGAGCATCCCATCATTGCCCGCCTTTCAGAAGACAAGGAACGAATATGGTCTTTGTTTCGAGGTACAACACTATGGATTCCTATCTCAGATGCTTTTCTATTTCAAGCACCTTTGCCAACAGAAAACGTAGCTGCCATTGGTACTATGGGTGGTTTAAAAAAAGAGCTGGAACGATTGAATGCTCTAGCGTGGCAGGCTGATGAGAACACGATTCTAAGTTGGCTTGATACAGAGGGGTATCCAGTTGATGGTTCGATCGATTTGGATGGTCAATATAGCAAAGCGGATATTCCAGAATATACCCAGTATAGCACAGAATCACTTGCGAAGCTTGCCTTTTCTATGTTCTGGCAAGCAATACAGTTTGCGGAGAAGCATCAGGTACCCGTTTTGCTAGATTATTGAAGATTCGTTTGGAGGTGGATAGGGTGGAACAAAAACGTCCGGTAGATATATTTCATGAAGCCTTAGACTACCTGTGGAATGGTCTTGGTCTGGAGGAAAAGGGCTGGAAGCGTTTGAAAAAGGGCGACTTCAAAAAGAGCATGAAAAATGGACTGACATATCATATATGGTTTGATCGGAGTCGCTACAACTACATTGACTATGAAATCGGTCATGGAAATGTGGAGGTGGGTTTCATCTGTATCATAAAGCAGGGAGATGATTGGCTCTACTCTTTCAATATAGAACCAACAACAGGAGGTTCGTTCTTTCGGATGCTGACAGAGGATCTGCGGCTGGACACTGGGCTACTGGACACCTTTCTGCCTCTGATCAAAGCCCACTACCTCGACTTTATTGACCACTTTGAAGTAGACCCCACAGAGGCATTACAGCTGGTCTGCACTCCCTTCACTGAGGCGGAGGATTACAGCTGGTTCATCCATGTGCGAGAGCAGATGGTGGAACGGTATGGAACGGCTGAGCAGCTGGCAGAGTACCGCCGTCAGACGGAATTGCGTGGAACACCGGAGCAAAAGGTGCGCCATTGGATGGGAAAACAAATCTTCTATTTCTCTCATGGCAGCGATGTGAACCATGCTTGGGCTGCAAGTCGTACCGTAGAAGAATTGGATGCCATTGTAGAGAGTTTTATGATGGCAAAAAAACGATATGATACATGGAATGAAGAAGATGAAGCTGCTTATCAACTTTATCTTCAGGAGCAGGATATAGAAAAACGAACCTATCGAACATGGTATTTGATTGCCAATCCTCGTAATTTACCGAAAGAGTTCGTTCAACAAGAGTTGGAGTTCCGTTTTAAGTTATTCTCTGAGAGAAAGAAGGAAAAGAAATGAGTGGAGAAGTTTTTCAGCAGAATTTAGATGATAAGAAAGGTTCTCGTCCTGGCGGTCCTTTTATCATACAAATGTTATTCAAAGAACAGGTTGAAATGCCGAAGCAAGAACAAATATTGGACACTATGAAGCGTCATATTGGTAAAGTTGATTGCTTTTGCTGTGATGAAAAAATGGCAGGCGTTGCTGCTTTGGAACATATAGCTGAGTTTCAAGATGGAAAATCTCCTGTGCAGCTTTTTCTCATGGGATGTTCTAGCTTTGAAGGCAAGAGCTTTGATGCGTTTTTGAAAAGTCAAATGTGGGACTGCCAAAATGACAGAGATCGTATTTTTGAGGAATGTCAGTATCAGGTGATGGCAACGGATATGTTGGCAGGTGCATTGGCTGCTCAGGAACGAGCTGATTTGGATATGGATTTTACGGAGGCTCTTGCGGAACTGTTTCCAACGTGCGAGGCTTTCTATTTTCAAAACAGCGGTAAATTGTTTTTAGCTGAAAATGTAAGAAATAATCAAATTTCTGGATATGACCGCTTTATTCGTTTTGGTGTCAATGTGCGTTTTTTCAATATAGAGGGAACGGAGGATATGCTCATTGATACAGTTGGCATGAATACATTGTATTTGCCAGATCTTCAGTATCATTTTCATGATGTGGATCCAAACTGGATTGTAAACCACGCATATAATGTTGCTTCCTATATTTTGGAAAATAATAATCCAATCCAAGATGGAGAAACGGTTGATGGTATGGTAAACGGAAGAATGAGTAGTCAGATACAGTGGAAATGCCAGTACGAGGAAGCCTTGATTCAACCTGTGAGGGAAGTTATAGATATCCATATGGGGGAATATGCTTCTGGGGGACGTTGATGCATGAAAGATAAAGCATTTCTTTGGTGGAGGTAATATTTTGGATAATAAAATCTTTTTACTACTTTGTTAAACGAAAAAACAGAAAGTCGAACAAACGAAATCATTTGCTTGGCTGTTTTGCCTTCTATGAAAGCCATGAGAATGAAAGGCAGCCCAAAACTTTTTGAAGTAGTGAAGAAGATAAAGAAATTCAATCATGAAAGAAAAATAAACTTGTATGTCACAGAGATAGGTAATTCTTTTTCTCTACTTGTTTTTTCTTTTCATTTTCTGGAAGCAAAACAGGCGGCAAAAGTACCGCCGGTTATAGTGTCCTCTGGAAGTACGGGAAATATACAACAGAGAACTGCCAATTTCAAAGGAGGATCAACTTAACTAAGCTTTATTCCACCTGAGCTTTATGAACGTTGTGATTCTCCTTCCGCAGGAGATGAAAGTACAGCGCAGGCAGAGGATAAATAGAATGATGAAAAGACAGTTGCATGACTGTCTTTTCTTGTGTGAGTATTTCTGAATATCAATGTTTTTGACTGCAAGCAAATATATTTGATTTTCTATTTTAATTCATTTAATATAAGGAACAGATTTGATTTTTAATTTTTCAATTGTGCTGGGGGATTTTTCTATGATATATCTGCAGATGATAGAAAGTGAAGATGATAAAGCAAAGTTTGAGGAGATATATCTGAAATATAAAGCACTGATGTTTTATGCTGCTAATAAAATTCTCCATAATGAGCAGGATGCAGAAGATGCTGTGCACATGGCATTTATAAAAATAGCAGAAAACATAGAAAAGATAGATGTGCTGGACTGTCCAAAAACACGCAGCTATATCGTTACAATAGTTGAACACAAAGCCATAGACATATACCGCAAAAAAAACAGGTACAAAGAATCCAAATATTTAGAGGAAGTAACTGGTCTTGAAGTTACATATGAGGGTGATAATCTGCTGACAAAGTCCATTTTGAACCTTCCTGCAAGATACAGAGAAGCGATACTGTTACGGTATTATCACGGATATAGTGTCAGAGAGATTGCGGCTCTATTTGATATATCTCTTATGGCAGCATCAAAATTAGACCAAAGGGCTAAGAAAAAACTAAAAGAGCTGTGTGAAAAGGAGGGGATCTTGTGATAACGGAAGAAATGCTGAAACAAGCTGCCAAGGAAGCTGGAAATGTCATTGCACATTCACTTCCGCCACAGGAAGAATATAGCCATGAATTTTCCAGGGTGTTTGAAAATAATATGGAAAACGTGCTGCAAAAAGCAAAACGTAAGAAAAGAAACAGAATCTTTGGGCAGGTGGCTTGTTTGTTTGCTGTATTTATTGTGGCAGGCAGTTCCTTTTTGATGTTTGATACAGATGCGAGAGCTACATTTTTATATTGGCTGAAAGGACAGTATAGCGGCTTTATGGAATATCGTTATACAGGCGGTGGTTCTGCCGAGCAGAAACAATATGTTCTTACCCATATTCCAGAAGGCTACTATGAAAAAGAGGCAACAGAAATGGAAGGAATGAACATTGTGATCTATCAGAATGATATGGGAGATCAAATCGCCTTTGTATCCTCATGTGGCACAGATGCCATCAGTTTGTTTGTTTCTGATGAAAATGCCCAAGGAGTTATGGTGGGAAGCCTAAAAGCAGATTATTACCAAGCAGAAGCAAAAGACGAGAATAGCGTGATCGTATGGTATTCTGAGGATAGGACAACCATATTCAGTATTTTGGCAGCCCTTTCTAAGGAAGAAATGGTGAAGATTGCAGAGAGTGTGGAAGAAAAATAAATTGGACATAAATAAGCTATACGTTTTCTCTCTATTACATGTAAAAAGCATTTTACATTTTCATTGGAGAGAGGAGTGATTTTATGAGGACAACTACACTTTTTTTGATCATATTTGGAATATTTCTTCTTACTCTAGTTGTTATAGATATTATGATGATCGTTTCTTTGTTAAAGGCCGGCGATGAAAGAAGAAAGTTAATGGTGTGGAAAGCAAGTTTTTTACACTTCTTGTAACAGTACTTGGACTTGTATTAAATGTCATGACAGCAATTTTGCAAACAGAAGCCATGCGTAACAATCCGTTTATTGAACTAAGCGTAATTGCTATGGCATATTTTCTGACACTTTTGTATTATAAGAAGAAGTATGGCGGATAACATGAAAAATATCATTAAAAACAGAAGGAACTTGGATTTTCTCAGGATGAACTGGCAAAAAAATGTGATGTTTCAAGGCAAACAATCAATGCCATAGAGAACAGTAAATATGATCCTACACTTTCTTTAGCTTTTAAACTTTCAAAAGAATTGCAGATTACAGTGGATAAGCTGTTTGAACCTGAAGATTTATAGAAATATAAAAAGAGGTGCCATTAAAATGGCATCTTTTTTATTGTTATAAAGTAAAAATTGACTGTCTCAAAAAGTATGTTTCATTCGTTACATATGATATAAATGAAAACAGTACAAGGGGGTAGTATGATGAGCAGTCTTACATTTCAAAGGCAGATTGTTTTAGGTGTTGTACTTATAGTTTCCGGAAACTTACTTGCGTTTGCTTTTCGTAATGGCATATTTTCTAATATTATGTGGATTTTGTATTATTCTAAACCCGGTTTATCTAGAACAAAGTAACAATAAAAAAGGAAAACAGAGTTCGAGAATCGCTGGAATTATTTGTATTGCAGTTGGACTGCTCACAAAGTTTATCATATAAATTATAGTTTATATGCTATTTGTTTATAACGACATATAAACTAGTGGAACTATACTTTCAATAAAGTAAATAGAAATGGATTATAAGGCAAGAATTATAACAAGTGTAGCGGATAAAAAGGTGAAAAAAATAGTCCTTATTTTTTGTATAAGGGTTCTTCTGATCACACTTATGGGAATATTTGCAGGAAAATCAGGAATATGGACATCATTGGTTCAAACAGGTCAATGTTTTTAGCTGACAAATGTGACTTCAAATTTTAATATGTTACTATATAAAATAGATTTGAAAATAAACATGTAGTGTCTAAAAATACCTTTTTTGTTCGTTACTTAGGATAAAACAAGAAATACATTTTTGTTGTTAGGAGAGGATTATATGACACACGGCGTTTTTTTTGACCTTTTATTTTGTTCTGCATGTACCATAGGCATCATAATTCTTTTTATGGTATGTGGTATTATTTTTTTCTTAGAAGAAACAGAAAATCTGACTTGATCAAAATCATAGCAGGAATTTTAATGGGAATCTGTTTTTTTGTATTTCTATTTTTGTTATGGTGTGTGATTGGGGTTGGCAGTAATGTACCAGATACAGAGCCAAAACCAAGTGGATATTGCCAATCTTTGGATGGAATAGCAGAAAGATATATGATTTCTAACTGGGATTTGAAAGAAAAAAGTTGCCATCTCTATGAGCTGATGCGATAAGGAGATAAGAAAATACTTGATTTTATAGGATATGTGATAGGGTGCTTCGTCAGGGTATCTTACTATGTATTTGGTTGTTGCTTTATATGGTATATTGAAAAAAATACTGCTGTTGAAAAAGCTGCTTATATAGTTGGCGATTGCAGTCTTGTTGGTCTTAGTCAAATTTGTTTCGCTGTTAAAGACAGATCAGAATATCGTGTTTTTAACTAAATTTCCTGCGAATCTCATTAGATAGTTACAGTGTATTGGGGACGCTCACTTTTTCTCGTATTTCATAATGTTAGGATTACGGTATTTTATCACAGTGATTTGCTTGTAATTTCAATGGTTTTCTTTTATAATTTCTATAAGCTAATTTTGTGCATATTCGTTAAAAAAGCAAGAAAAAGCAAGAAGTTTATATCGTTTTTGATGAGGTTACATTGTATGAAATATAAACCCGATTATCATCAAAGAAAAAAGAATTACTCCATAATGACACGGAAAGAAATCGTATCTGGTAAAAACGATTTCTCTCCTAAATTTACTATGCCTTGCATTATGCTGTCCTTTTGACAGTATGGATGCAGGGCTTTTTTTGTATTGATTGAAAGGAGCGGGGAGTATGAGTTTGAAATATCATTGTCCCAATTGCGGAACTTCTTTAGGTTATGAAGGTTTATGCTGGAAATGTCAAATGGAAAAAGAACGTCAGGATGTGCTTACATAGACACCGGAACAGATTGCACAAAAGCAGCAAAACCTGATGGAGAATATACAGGGGCTGGAAGATTATCAGGAACCAGCATTTGCAGATTTCTGGAAATTGCTTAGTTATTTGGATGCCATTACACCAGAAATCCAGAGAGCCGCTTTGAAGGCAAAAGTATTCTATCCCTGCGAGATCTACTACCATGCTCCAGTAGATGTGAGAGATGGACTGAAAACGGCACTATTGGAGTCAAAAGACGCCAATAAAGCATCCAATCTGATGAGCTGCCTTGCGATGCAAGGAGATGATCAGGCGCTGGAAACGCTGTTTGAACTGGAACGTGCTCCTCGTCCTTGGAGAAAGAGTCTATATGTTGATCCATCCATTTATGCCCAGTGTGGCGGGTGGACTTTTGATCAAGAGGGTCATCGTATTCAGCTCAATTTTGATACTTGTTATCCCATGGTAAAGGGGACAGTAGGTGAAGAAACACCAGTCAAAATCGGTCGCATACGAGAAGATTCCTGCCCGCACTGCGGTGGAAAAATGGTAGATATTTTTGTTCTGGATGGCAGAGATGAACGACTGAAGTTTTTAGGCATAGATGGAATTTTGACCGCTACTTGCTGTCCAAACTGTGTCGGATTTTTGGATGGTCCTGCCTATAATCGTTTTACTTTAGATGGTGGTACAGAAGTTTTTCCTTCCAAACTTTATGATGACGAAGAGGAAATGGAATGCTACATGAGACCGGAAGATTATAAATCTATGGCAGAAAATCCATTTGTGCTGGCAAAAAATTCGGTTCCTTTGTTTTATGGAGCTTTCTGTGAGGATGTTAATACGGTTGGTGGTTTTGCTAATTGGGTACAGGACTGGGAATATACCACTTGTCCTGTGTGCGGAAAACCTATGAAATATTTGGCGCAAATCCAATGGGATACCATTATGGATGGAACAGAAGGAACACTTTATATTGAAGTTTGTTCGGATTGTAAAGTGGTTTCTATGCAGCACCAGCAGACTTGAGAGGTGATACACATGCGTTTGCCCAAAAGAGATGGCGTAAATGGGCGTTATTATCTAATACATAAACCGGATACGGATGCAGAGGTTCTGGAACATGCAGATCAGTGCATCCAGGATGTGCTGAATGGTACCGCAAGAGAAAACCATTTGGATTATCCCGTTGTTATAAGAAATGAAAAGGGCACACCTTTTCTTCCAAACCAGATTTTAGAACGTTATTTATATCAATTGCCGCTAAAAGGATTTCCATATGAGGATGCAGTTGTTTTCTGCGATGCGATGCGTCAGTTGGTAGGGTGGGTAGAAGTTCGTTATGAGCTGGAGAAGTATATAGAAAAGCAGGTGCAGGAACGGTACTTTATCGTTGGAGAACGAGAAGATGGCTTTACCGTCTTTCCGCCCTGTACTGTGTGTCCAGAGCTGCGGTCAGAAGATGTAGACGATAACCTGCTTCGATTTGCCTGCTATGTAGCCGTCTGCCATACCGTGTATGGACAAAGTTTTGAATCTCTTACCACCGAGCACATTTTCGGCTTAGTTTCCCAGATCCGCCCCAACATGGTAAAGGATTTGAAAGCCAACGGCAGCGGAAAACTGCCACCTGAGATTCGGAAGAGAAAAACAGAGAGAATGACTGCATCTGCAAATGATGCTTTTGCTACCATACGCATTACAGCCAAAGAAGGTACACAGGAATGTTATGAGGAAGTGCTGGACTATCTATGTGAGGTACTGGAACAAGAAGCATTCCCTGACAGCTATTCTGTGGAATTTCGTGGAGTGGAAAAGATATATTTGCCCATTCCCGGTTTGCCGAAAAAAGGGATCAACCAGTTATTTGCCTGTGCGGTGCGGTATCCAAAGCTGCATACGAAGATAGAACGCTATGCAAGATTGGCAATGAAAGAATTCGAATTTTATAACAATATCAGTGATGAACAGTGTGCCATGCCAGGTACTTTTGCTGTATTTGCACTTGGATTGGAAGGATTGGAATGGCAGCAGCTTGTGTGTGATTATCTGGAACTATGTGATGATGAACATTCCTCGGTGCAGGAGAAATTTCTCCATGTATATTTCAAAAAGTTTGGATTTACTGACCAGACAATGCCTGTGTTGGTCAGTGGGGTGCAGTCCATGCAGGGATTTAAGCCTGCCAAGGAGTTCCGTACCTTGATTGCAAACGAGGAGAGTCTGAATGCGTTGTTGAAAATCAAAGAACATTTGGAGGATTATCTGCCTGAGGAAGCCAAGAGGAGTAAAAATGCAACTGTCTATCTTTGGCGTGATGTGATATGGGGGATCTGGGGAAAGGATTCCGAGAATGGCGGCAAAAAGATCATGAAAGCGGCTCCTGCACATTTGCGAGAGATATATGAACAGATCTTTCACTAAGGGGGGTACCATATGAAAAAAAGAACAGTGAAGGACTTTATTGCCCTGTATCATGCAGAAGATGAGGAAAAGCTGGTGCTGATTCAAAGTGGTACCAGTGCAGATAAAACATTTATGGATAATTTCTGGACGGCTCATACCTATGCTCTAGCTATGGCTGACGTGCAGACTGGTCAAGTAATTTCTGATCGCTGCTGCCTAAATTCTCCATTGACAGAGAAAGAGAGAGAAGCAGGTGAGTATTCCAAACGATTTGCAAAAGGGTTGATTTATCGGATCAAGGTTCGAGAATGGAAAGGCACAGCACTTAGTGAAACACAGTGGTATGTCACCGAAATCGTAGAGGAGAATGTTTCTTGTCCGGCTCTGGAAGAAATCTGGGCAGAGTACATCAAACCCATTGTGATGGAAGATGAGCTGTTGGGAACGCTGACTTTGGATAGGGAAATGAGTTTTTTCGCTGGAACCTGTCGCTGGATGGGAAAAGAAGTCCACATTTCTCTGGATGTTGATATGGAAAAGAAAGCATCTTGGACACGAGTTCGAAATGTGATGAAGAAGTTGATAGAGGATCAGGAAACTTGGGATAAATCATTGCGAGATTTTGCAGCCCAAAAGCTTACAAGTCTCGCCAATGACTGGCTGGCGGATAACGATCAAACAGACCGAAATCCTGAAAAAGAACCTATTACGGAGGATGAGTTTGGAAAGCGCTTGATTTTAACAGAATTTTCTGTTTCTCCAGGTGGTCGCTTTATTGCTTGGTACGAGGATGACGATATGTTCTGGGGTCATGTGGTTATTGTAGAAGCCACACTGAAAAAAGGTCCCATATCTGCTGACATACAAGGGTGATGGAAGGTGTTTGTGGGAAGGAGGAGTTTTAAATGAACGCCGAAAAAATTACTGCTTTTTTGCAGAAAAATCATAACGCTGTCACACTGATCATAGGTATTGTCCTGCTGATTGGGGCAATTATGAATTGGAATTGGCTCTGCGATCCCACCGGCAAACCAGATTCCCATCGTTATGGTCGTGGCTCAAGGAGAGTCATTTTCTTCCTGTTGGGGATTGTATTGATTGTTGTTAGTATGATGTCTTGGTTACTGTAAGGAGGATGAAATGATGAATGAAAAATATCCTAGTTGGCTTACCAATCATGTAAAAGAGTGGGCGAAAAAGCGTCTGACTACCTTGACATTGTGTTCCACTAGTGGTAATGAACGGTTGGAGGTTTGGTACTACGGTGACTTGTTGACCATAAACGGAGAACCACAGTTATATATTGTTCCCAGTTACTTCGCTCCTGAACTTGTTATAGCCCGTGACCCAGAGAGCAATGAGGAGTTTGTGATCTTTGACGGTGGACGGCATGGCTATGATAATATGTTCTGCGATGAACATGATTTGGATGAACTGGAACGCCGCACCCTAAAGCGGTATGAAATTCCTGCTTCAAAGCTGATACTGGAATTAGGTTATAGTATCGACTATGAAGATGAAAAAGAAGATTTTCAGGTAAATGAAGATGGTATGGTTGCGTTGATAAATGGTGAGCGTATGCCATGGGAGCAAGTTAAGAGAGACGGTATTGACTACATTGCGCTATACTATGTGAACGAGGAAGGAAAACAAGTCCAAATTTTGGATAATGAATTAGCATGAGTCTGCCATTCTATCACCAGACAATCCAGGGAGGTACTCTATGACCGAAGAAGAAAAAATCCGCCTTTACCGACTTATGGAAAAGCTAAACTGGTTTTTCCACCAAGAGATGCACTACTTGGACAGAGAGATTGCAGAACAGACAGCACGAGAGTGTTATCCAGAGATTCGGGAGTTTACATACGATATTTTGTGGAATGAACTACCCAAAGAGGTTCGGGAGCAGATCATGGACGATGAGGAATCCCAATGACTTTGTACTGGCACAGGAAGTAGAAATGCAATGTGGAGCCCAAAGGACAAGAAAATTTGGTATCTGGATGCAGAACACTAAGAATTTCATTCTCTGGCAAAATAGGGGGATTTTATTGCTGATCCTGATCGGTATCTCAATGGAATGTTCCCAGGTGAGTTTGAAGAATAAGGAGAAGGGTCATGTCATCAATAGACTTTCTGAACAAAGTATATAAAATCCTGGACTCGCAGGAATACAACCTCTCTTTTCCTCGAGCGAAGTCCAAGAACTATATGCTATACTGCAACGGCAACTTTATCGGCGGTCTGTTCAATAAGGAACTGTGCTTTATGATGTGAGCGAATTGTTGGGGCACCTGGAGCCCGTCTACCGCGACTATTCCAGTACTGCACAACACAGAAATACTAGTGATTCCAAAGGAACACTGGGAAAAGGCACTAAAACTGCTCTATGCGAAGAAATTTGACTGGAACCGTTCAGTGTATGATATCACCTATATCAGCATTGGTGCTGCTGTGGTACAGGACTTTTACGCTGAAAATGTGGTGTTTGCGCTTTTGCTTTGAAAAGAAACTGTTGAAAAAGAACCCATTAGATCGACAAGATCGCATCTTTCGGATGGTCTATATCAATCTGAATCTAACAGAAGCAGGTAAATATCTGTTTCCAAGACTGCTGCAAAAGTTTCTCATTTTTATAAATGATTGACTCATCCAAAATGAGGAAAATATACGTGATATGAAAATGAATCCCGTTGCAGCGAAAGAATTTGCAATACGCATATCCCTGACTGAATTGACTGTCACATCTGGTGGTAGTTTTACCGCCTTTTTCGATTGTGTTGAGATGTTTGCCGATTACGCTGTGACAATCTATGGTTCTTTGAAAAATGGAATTACAGCCGCTAATATTGAGGGGTAAGGAGGCACAACTATGAAATTAAACAGTAAACAAGTAGAGTTAGAATATCAGCCAGGTGAAGAAATTTTTACATTTCCAGAAGATACAGGTCTGCCATTCATTTTTGATGTATTGGAAGAGGAATTAACAGAAAATAAAGAAGCCATGGATATTGTAGGGCAGATGCTGGACGAAGCAGAATTCCTTACGGAGAAAGCGAAAGAAACATTGAAACAAATTCTATCTGATGGAAATCACCAAAAGTATGGTATGGTGTCGTACTTTTTGGAATTCCACCGAGATGAGGTTGGACAAGAAACGGCAGAGGCATTGTTTCCGGGAAAAGAACTGTCAACTCTGTCCTTAATGGACATGGTGGATGATTTGCAGTTAAAACGATTTGGCTGTTGTATTGATGAAGAAATGCATCAACAAGTTTTTATTCTGGATTTTTCTTTTAATCCAGAACTTACAGATGAACTGCTGGTGATTTATTTTGATTTGGAGAAAGAAGTTGTTGAAATTACCCATGAAAGTTGAGGAGAGTAAATGATGCTTTCAACAAAAGATTTATCAGCGTTACCCGACGCAAAACGATTAAAAAATTTCTGCAAAGGACTGGCGGCACTGGATATCATTATGCTGGAAGAAGAATGGAGCTTCATCCGCCGTTATACATACAATTCCACATGGCAAAAGAGCAAAGAAGCTTTTTTTGCTACTGATGGCAGTGACCAGAGTATGATTGTCATGTTTGCACCTGAAGGCTGCGTCATCAATGGCGTGGATTCGGAACTTTATGATTGGGAGGAAAAGCTGCCAAACATTGAAGATTTAACAGAGGGGATGCCACCTGCTTTAAAAAAGCTGATGAATAGCCGCGAAGTAAAGAAGATGAAAAGCACTTTCTGTGTCTGGACAGAAGATGGAACTACTTGGAACTGTAATCCCATAGATGGTAAGGATGCTTCTGAAGATTTGCTTTCTATGATTGACGGCAATCCACAGACTTATGTGGAGTATGGCAAATGGCATTCCGCTGACTTGCCTTTGGTGGTTGTAGGTCAGCTTTGTGAAGGAGTGCCCTTAACAAAAAAGATGATTTTAGCTCTGAATTGGAAGCGCAGTGAGTGGGATGAAATTAAAGCGGGACTGGATGGAATTGGGTATCCCAATGATTTATAATTTGTGGTAGACGAAGGAGGAAAATGCTGTGATAAAAGAGCGCATCCCGATCTCCGGCGATCTCAAAAGCAAAGTCAAACAGCTCATGGCATATGCCGGATGGCAGGAAGGGAGAAAAGTTGATATATCCATTGCGGAGCAGTATTACGCTGCACGTGGTGTTCCGATGATGAAAACCACACAGAGGTTTTATCGCAAGTATTTTGGTCTGTGCTGTCAGTGGTATTTGGAACAAAAAAAGATGAATTGGGCTGCGGATTTTGAATTTGCTTTGTTTCCTTATCTTGTCAACGGTATCAAAAACAACTTAGAGGATGCCTATTTTCGAGATATGGCGGGGGACACGCTGGCAGAAATCGAACAAGTGGCGAGTGAGTGTTGTCAGCCCATCGGACATATCGGTTACTATTATCCTGCAGAAGTCTGGATTTCGGAGCACGGAAAGCTATATGCGAAATACGAGTATCAAGATGAAATCGAGTATTTTCCTGATGTATTTGCTCTGATTGAGAGAGAACTGCAGCAGTGTAAATTCGATTCCGCTGCTATGAAAACAGTCGAGGCATTGGATGGAAAGATTTGAAAAAGAAGGGGGAATGAATATGAACATCAAAGAAAAATTAGAGTCAATGGCAAAAAACAGCATTGAACTAAAAATACAAGAGAATGAGGGATATCAACTGGGCGCAACTCGTTTTGGAGGTCAGCCTGATGTACCGTCAGATTTCATTTGGCCTACCTACATGGGAGAGAGTTACGATCATGTAATAAAAGAGCGTCCTCTTTCTTTTTTGGCGCAGTTTAACTGTGTGGATTTTGCAAAATATGATACAGAACATCTCCTGCCGGATCATGGATTACTCTCTTTTTTCTATGAGCTGGATACCATGTGCTGGGGATTTGATCCAAAAGACAAAGGCTGTGCTCGTGTGTACTGGTTTGATGATATTTGTGCACTATCGGCAGCAGAGTTTCCAGCAGATATGGAGGAGGATTTTATCCTGCCTATGGTAAAAATAGCGTTCTCACAAAAGCCTTCCTATCCATCCTGGCAGGATTTCACAGAAGCGTTTCCGGATGATGACGATGATGAAGCTTTCAACACTGCGTGGGAAGAACTGACAGGAGAAGATGCAGAAGGTCTGCCGGATCGTTCCCAGTTATTGGGCTGGCCAGATGTCATCCAGAACAGTATGTTTGAGGAATGTGATATTGCCGCAAAAGGGTATTATCTGGGCAATCCGGGAGGATGGAGAAAAATTCCAAAGGACATTCGTCAGGAAGCTGAGGAAACTGCAAAAGAGCGCTGGATGCTTTTGCTTCAATTGGATACGGTAGAGTGTGATGATTTTGAATTGATGTTTGGAGATTGTGGACATATTTATTTCTATATCACCAAAGAAGATTTAAAAGCACGCCGTTTTGACAATATTTGGCTGATTCTTCAGTGTTTTTAAGTGGCTACATAAATCGACGTGGAGGGAATGTATGAATACAAAAGGAATTTAAATTTGTTCTGCGTCATTGATTTTGTTTGGTATGTAGTGGAAGCTTAGGACAAACAAGAGCATAACAATCTGAACGAAGATACTAACAGTATTTAGGTTTTATGTTCTATTATTTTATCTTTGACTTATGGGATAAACTGGACTGTTGCTGTAACGTCAGCTGTTTTGATAGCCCTAATTCCTATAGTTTTAGTCAACTGCGATATACCGCCAATCGGTAGAAAGAACTTACAAACACTATCAAAAAATAAAACGACCTAGTATATGCATTTTAAGAATACTGCTTGTTGTGGTTCTGATTAGTTTGGTCAAACTCTTTTGTTTGCTTTGTTTGGGATTTTTGAAAATGCTTTGGAATTTAGATTGTGAAATGGGAAAAACAGTAAAGCTGGATCAACTAGATACAGAAGAATGCCAGAAGATCCTGAAGAATTTTTTGAAGCCATGACGTCGTGAAAAAATATGCATCAGAAAAGGGGTTCAAGGATGAAGAAGTAAAGCCACAACAAGAATGCCGTCCTTTGGGACTTTCTTACAGCCCTACAGGAACTTATAGTGAAGATATGTTTATAGATGTGGAACAGCTTACAAAGAATAAAATTTATATTTACACAAAAAAGAAAAATACAAGCTTTGAATGTCGCTTCCTCATGAAACGAGTGGAAGAAAGATGGAAAATTGATACTTTGCAGGAACGTTTGGATGACTGGCAGCGGAGCGGATTGTGAGGAAATAAAATGTCTTGGAAATTTGAAACATCAGGTCTGGATGGACAATGTAAACTGTTTGATGTGAACATATTTGATTATGATTGGAAAAGTACCGGCAAGCGGGTAAAAGTACAAGATCCTATCTATGGTCAGGATCATATCTTTGAGATTTGGCAGACAGAAATTGGGGGACAGATTCGATGTTTTGCCGCTGGTGAGTTTTCCAACTGCGTGTGGGGATTCTATCTGGAAACTCATCCATAAACAAAGGGAGGAATGACTATGAAGGCAAAAGCTGGAGATGTTTATACAGTTTATAACAAATACCTTGAACGCTACACCGCCTGTCAGGTGGTCTATATTGCACCGCCGGACACGGTGAGTGATCAGTCATGGGCGGTGATCCCCTCTCTGGATTGGGTAGGCAACGTCCCTCTGACAGCGGAGGAACTACCTCTTCTTCGTCCCCTCTATATGGATTTCATGTACTGGTCCCGTAAACTACGCCTGTTACGGGTGCCCATAGAAGTTCCATCTCAGTATACGCTAGTTGGTACACTGCCTTCCTTCACCAACGAGCCTTGTCGCTCTTACGGCTGCTGGAATGACGGCTATGATGTGTACCTTCAGATCAGATGGCAAACCATCCCAGAGGAACGGAGGCGAGCCTTCAAGGATGCCACGGAAAGCGACGGGATAACTGAAATAGGCGGTACCCCGGTGAAGGTTAGCAGCCATCGGGTGATGGACCGGTACGCACCATTTGATTCTGCGATGGAACTAAAGGTGCTGCCCTGTCTTTCGGATCTCACCTGTGAGCGGTGGCATCCGGATCTGCTGAAGTTTTTGCGGGAAAACCCCTTCCTTGATGAACTGACTTTGCTGAACCACGGTCAGAGGACACTTGATTTACGGGGCGCTAATATTAGAAAGCTAATGTTGGACATGACCGATCTGAAAGAATTATGGCTGTGCGAGGAAACGGAGCAGCTTCTGTTTCAGAACGAGGCTCTGGACGATTGCATCATTCATGCCTATGGTGATGGCAGGCGACTGACACTTCAATTTATTGGTGAATACCGTCCTCATCCAGAACTGCCGAATCTATCGGGACTTCACGGAATCCGTCTGAAGGATTTTGATTTAAACGGCATATCTTCTGTTCATCCTCATTTGAAGGAATTACGGCTCTGGGGTGCTCCGGGAAATCTGAGAAACTTTTCCGCCGTGCGAGAGTTTTGGGAACTGACAGATTTTTCGACGTACGATCTGTTTGGCTTTACAGCAGATGATATTCCTACTCCGGAACAGATGCCTGCACTTATATGGTTTTGGATGACCAGTTTGCCGGAGGATGCAGCGAAAATGGCAAAAAAACTTTGGAAAGGCAAAAAAGGAATGAGTCTGAGGATTACAAAGCCTCGAAAACCAGAATGGCTGGCACAAAATTTGGATAATCCTTTCCGAAACTGGGATGGTGCGGAACATATCCCTGCATCTGCCGCAAAAAAGGCAGCAAATCAGTATCGTAAGACTCGTTCTGAGCTCTTGAAACTAGCTGCTGCGTCTGACCCAAACGCACAGAAACAGGCGTTGGAGGCGGTGACTTCTTATACACAGACTTTTAATAAGATGGGTTTTATCGAAACAGAAGAACGAGATGAAATTTATATGGCTTTGTGTGGCATTTTGGATGCGTTGCCGAAGTGTGATATCAGCAAGGATGTGCTGCTTGATAAGTTTGAGGAATTGAGAGATTTTTGAGGTGGAAGAAAAGTGAGCTATACAAAATTTAGCAAGGAAGTAACCAAGTGGCTGAAAGCCAATGATCTGCCTTGCTATGGAACTGCCCATGACAGTCCTGAAGAAACGAAAGCAAGATTAGATGCTTGGATGCTAGGTATGAAACACATGCTGCGGAAGTGGATTGCAGAAAAACGATATCGAGAACTCATTTCCTGTGCCCATGGAGGTTGATATACAGATGATGTGATTTTTGAACCTTTGGCAGAGCATTTTGTTGAAAATCACTCGTTTGATGAACTGCGTTTTCTTTGTGAACGTGGCATACGGTTTTCCATTGAGGATATGCTCTTTTGCATCAAATCAGAAAAAGAAGAACATAGTGCTTTGGATGTGAAAACCGTACAAAAGATAAATGTAAATGATTATATAGCAGGTCAAGATTATTGGCAGCTTGGTGAAATTGCAAAGTACAGAACCCGAGCATTAAGTCAGTTAGATCGATATCTGAAATATCTTACACGGATACAAGCATCACAAGAGTATATCAACACCATATCAAAAATAGAAAAAAGAGTTTTTGATCTCACAATCAAAGCAAAGGATTTGAAACAGATTAAGTTCAAGTTATAACATATACGAAAAACAGATAGGAGGTGTAAGAACCCATGAAACGAATCAAAGACGAACCTTATTTTACCCATAGCGTATATAGTGCTTTTACTACAGGTATACAGGTAAAGTGTCCAAAATGTCATGGTATGGGTATCGTAACTGCTGACGAGGGAAGTGCTTATTTTAAATGTACCAACTGTGGTTATCAAGCAGAGAAAGAACGAACCGTATATCGTTATGATGTGCATAACCGATGCAGGAACTGTGGGCGATACTATCGGGTGGATATTGAAGAAACAGCAAAGCAGCACTTTTCCGCTCTTCATGTGAAATGTCCTTATTGTGGAACAATGATGTCAGGGGAAGTACATAAGACGGCGGAAGCATTTTCTTATGCTGCTGAAATCAATACGGGAAAAGAACCGTGGTTTGATTTGGAAGTGTGGTTTCTTACATCTTTTCAAGGAAAGCCAATCTGGGCACTGAATCAAGAACACCTTGCATATCTGATTGACTATCTCAGTGCGGACCTGCGAGAAAAACCATTTAATTTTCCAAGAAAAACCCAGGCAGATCACCTTCCAACATTTATAAAAACGGCGAAGAATCGAGAACGTATTGTAAAACTGCTGGAAAAGATGCAGGAGGAATAAGGATGGAACAGAAAGTACTTTACAAAGGTCAGGTGCTTATACTGACACGATTTTGGGCAACAGGAGAACCTTGTCTATGGATTACTGAGCCTCAGCAAATTGGAATGCTCAAAATGGAGTTTGTCGGTGGATATCCAGATGAATACTGCATTTTCCTGAAAAATCTGACTGAAACAGAGTTGGCACAAATCACATCCATGGATGGATTTCCTTTGGATGTGATGAAAGAACTGGACAATATCTAACTGGAAGGGATGAAGTATCATGTTATTGAAAGATAAGAAAATAATGCCTCCTCCCTGGCTGGCATTTCCAGAAATAGAGAGATATTCGATCGGCTGGCGCATGGGGTATGGAGAGGATTACATAGATCGATTTGGTAATTGGCTAGATACTCTTTCTTCGGAAGAATTGAAAGAATATAAAACATTGTTTCCCGAACCAATCACATGGAAGGGTTGGTGGGATGACGAGGACAGCGGTGAGGTGCTGGAACATGGAGATTTCTTTATAGAAGTATGGCAGCCAAAAGGACAACCGAAATACACAAAGCAATGGCTCCAGCAAGAGGTTGCAGATGGGAAAAAGCGAGAGTTATGTTTGTTTTGGGGGCACCAGCCTTCTAAGGATGACAGCGTTACAAAGAGCTGCCTAAGTCAGTGGTGGATGGAGGATTTCTGGTCTATCGCCAATACATACCTGTGTATGGAGCAGTATATGATGGCTTGCAAAGCAGAGCTGTTTGGTGACCAAGAAATTCGAGAACAGATACTGGGATGTAGCGACCCTAAGCAAATCAAGGCACTGGGTCGTAAGGTGCGAGGCTTTGACCAAGCCGTATGGGACAAGTTTAAATACTCCATTGTGCTGAATGGGAACTGGTGTAAGTTCAGCCAGAATCGAGAACTACGAGAGTTTATTCTTTCTACAGGAGACAGCGTTTTGGTGGAAGCAAGTCCCTATGATCATATCTGGGGGATTCAGCTGTCTGTGGATGCGCCAGAGGCACAAAATCCTTTTCAGTGGCGTGGCGAAAATCTTCTGGGATTTGCGCTGATGGAAGTACGAGATGAACTGCGCAGGATTATGAAAAATGAGATGTTATGTGATTGGGGGACAGTATGAAAAAGATGAAATTATATGAATTGGTCAATCAATATCATATTGGTACAGATTTAAGCTGTGCGGAAGCAATGTTTAAAGCATGTAATGAATATTACGGACTGAACCTAAGTGAAGAAACCAGACGAATGTTTTCCGTGATGGGACTGGGCATGCAGACAGAACAGTCTTGCTGCGGTGCGTTTACGGTAGCTGTTGGAATCATTGGCTTGATGACTGCAAAAGATGGTGAAACGGATGTAGATAATATGGAAGGCTACCAGATGATTTGTGCATTAACAGATCACGTTTTGACCTTATTTGGTACATTGCATTGCGTAGAACTGCAAGGATTGGAGGTTCAGGGATACGAAAATCCATGTCATTTTATTGTGGAGGAAATCGCAAAGAAACTGGAAGAGATTCTTTCAGGAGGTCATGGCTATTCACAGATGCTTGTAAATTGATGAAAAGGGTGTGAGGATATGACAAAAGACGAAGTTCTTGCAGTATTGATTCGTGATATGGAAAAATTTTTGCGTGCACACAGCAATTTGCAATTTTATGCTTTAGCATTTGATTGTAATGCGGAGTATGCTAATTTTTTAGTTTGTATGAATACTACCGAAGAATTTGAAAAGGCATTACAGCGGTATCAAAAGAAATACGAAACATATGATCAGGAAGAAAATATCCTAGAATTACGATATAACCCTGGCGATTGGGAATACACAGACATTTCACAGGTTGACTTATTCCAGGAAGAAGAACTGGCGGCAAAGTATCAGGAAGATATAGACAAACAATGCGAAGAAATCATAGACTTTTGTGAAGATATTCTGCGAACTTTCAAAAAAGCTGATATATTTAAAAAAATACCAAAGACTTCGGATTTCATCGCCTTTTGTAATGACCATGATGAAGATGTGAAAGAAGCTTTGGAACGGCAAAACATGCTATAAGCGAGTGTTGGTGAAAAATGGAGGAATAGGATTGTGACAGAGTATATCAAATTATTTTGGAATGAGGCGCCGGAGGGAGAACCATTGGTTATCCTCTATGAAGTTGACATAGAAAACGAACGCCTGGCACTTCGCTCCATTGATATTTTTGCAGACAGACATACACACAATATTGCTGATCTCTATGACGGCGTTATTGAAATCGTACCTATTCCCACTGTGGAAGAATTCAATGCCCATATCTGGGGTGAGGAGTTTCATGCCTGCTTGATAGAGAAAACAGAATTCGAGACCCTATGGGAGAGCCACACCTATGATGGAAGAATAAGGGATGAATGATAATAAAATACCAAAAGAAAAATCACCTCCAATTTGCTGGGATAAAAAATGAGAAATAAGGGGCAAGAAATAAAATCGTAAAAAACTTTGTATGGAAAATATAAAAATCAATTTACCGACATAGAACGAAGTATTGACTTTGGTGTATATATTCGACCAGAAAACTACTTTATGCCCTGCATCTTTGCAGCAGACGCACAATTTAAAGAGACATAGCAGAACAGATTAATCGAAATGCATGAAGCAGCTTAGATATTTTCTGCTTTCTAACTGAAATAGAAAAATTATAAAATAAAAAAAGATAACGTTTCTCTGATTAAAAAGCGTTATCTTTTTTTCATATACGGTAAATACGGGTTAATGCATAAAGAAATTGCCTTATCACTCACAAAAAAGGGTAATTATTTGACCATAAAGAAGTAAAAAACTCTCCATAAAATCAATGAATTTTTGCGAAAATTTCTTCTGTAACAGCAAAGTAATGCGAAAAATCAAGGAAAAAGAAACCATCCAGTAAGTGGAAACTTAGGTCTATGCGTTTTTGCAAATTTTCAAAAAATATAAAAAGCAGATATTGACATTCCATTTACGGTATGCCGTAGAGTATAAGCATAAAAACAAACACAAAATATTCACATAACAGAAGGAGGAATTGAGTATGGTTGGGAAAAAGGTTGTACATCACCTGATGATGAGTGCAAAGGATGCACATTATGTTGGCGGTCTAGTAAACGGCGCGAGAATTGTAAAACAGTGGGGCGACGTTGGTACAGAATTGATGGTCTATGTAGACGGCGACATCAGCCTGTTCCTGGGCTATGAAAACATTGAATTCCTGGCACCTGTATATGTTGGTGACTTCATGGAATATCATGGCTGGATTGAAAAAGTAGGCAACCAGTCTTATACATGTAAGTTTGAAGCATGGAAAGTGGCAACACAGCTGGACAGAACAGATGCTGACCTTTCTGGCGTAGCAACACCCGAAACAGCAGCAACAGCATGTGAACCTCCCGTACTTTGCGGCAGAGCAACTGGCAGCCTGTATATTGCGAAGAAAGATCAGAGAGGTCCTCAGGAATCTTCTTTCAAAGACAGAAAACACCCCGGTGAGTAATTATCTATTTCTAAATAGTGATCATATGAGCAAATTGGATAAATAAAAGGAGGAAAATTATTATGGTAGGTAAAAAAGTAGTACATCATCTGATGATGAGCGCAAAAGATGCACATTATGTTGGCGGTCTGGTAAACGGTGCAAGAATCGTTGAACAGTGGGGCGATGTTGGTACAGAACTGATGGTTTATGTAGATGGTGACATCAGCCTGTTCCTGGGTTATGAAAAAGTAGAATTCCTGGCACCCGTATATGTTGGTGACTTTATGGAATACCATGGCTGGATTGAAAAAGTGGGCAACCAGTCCTACACATGCAGATTTGAAGCATGGAAAGTGGCAACACAGCTGGACAGAACAGATGCAGATCTTTCTGGCGTAGCAACACCCGAAACAGCAGCAACAGCATGCGAACCTCCTATCCTGTGCGGCAGAGGTATCGGCAGCCTGTATATTGCGAAAAAAGATCAGAGAGGTCCTCAGGAATCTT
>PPYE01662357.1_pt1 | contig 24931 bp, 22 predicted proteins | sample 1559881 | NCBI WGS metagenome assembly PPYE01 (sample SAMN08240022, study PRJNA423297) | Human gut metagenome, whole genome shotgun sequencing project. | reverse complement strand
CTTTCGAGTTACAAACGGTCAACGGGCTGAGGTAAAGCGGGCCTGCACTGCGAAGGAATATCCCTGCTTTCCGCGTCCGCTTCGCCATAAAGAAGTCTTTTGCTTTACAAGCGTATCATTCCAACAACTACAAATTTTCATTTTCACATCACTCTCTCTCATCCCTTGCATAAAACTCAGTATGATGTCCGACATATTTATAAGCCGGACGGATGATCTTACCGGCATTGAGCAGTTCTTCCAGTCGGTGGGCACTCCAACCGGCAATACGGGCGATCGCAAAGATCGGTGTGAACAGTTCTTCCGGGATTCCAAGCATGGTATAGACAAATCCACTGTAAAAATCAACATTGGCACAGACTGGCTTGAACATTTTGCGGTGAGTCATGATCTCCTCTTTGGCAAGACGCTCTACACGGTCATACAAAGCAAATTCATTTTCCAGTCCTTTTTCTTTGGCAAGTTTTTCAGCGAAACTTTTCAGAAGCTTTTCTCTTGGATCGGATAAAGTATAAACTGCATGTCCCATACCATAGATCAGTCCTGAATGGTCGAAAGCCTCTTTATTCAGAATCTTGCGGAGATAAAGCCGGATTTCGTCTTCATTATCCCAGTCCTTTACAGAAGCTTTAATATCGTCAAACATTTTCTGGGCTTTCAGGTTTGCACCACCATGTCTTGGTCCTTTCAGTGAACCGATGGATGCAGCAGTCGAGGAATAAGTATCAGTACCGGAAGAGGTAACAACGTGTGTCGTGAAAGTTGAGTTGTTACCACCACCATGCTCTGCATGAAGAACAAGGGCGATATCGAGAACTTTTGCCTCCAGCTCGGTATACTGTCCATTTGGACGGAGCATCAGGAGAAGATTTTCCGCAAGTGAGCGTCCTTTTTCAGGATTACGGATGAGAAGTGTTTCATCTTTGCGGAAATGTCTGTATGCATGGTAAGAATAAACTGCGATCAGTGGCATTTTAGCAATCAGCTCTAATGACTGGCGAAGTACATTTTCCACAGAAATGTCTTCCGGATTGTCATCATAAGTATACAATGTCAGAATACAACGCTGCATGGCATTCATGATATTGGAATTGGAAGCTTTCATGACAACATCACGGACAAAACGTCCACTTAATGACTCCAGTTCAAACATAATTCCAAGGAAACGTTTTAATTCTTCTTCTTTTGGAAGACGACCAAATAAAAGAAGGAAAATAGTTTCTTCAAATCCAAATTTCTTGCTTCCAAGACCATGAACAAGATCATTAACATTGATTCCCTGATAATAAAGACTGCCTTCTGCAGGAATCTTCCGTCCGTTGATGACATCGAATCCACAGACATCGGACACTTCTGTCAGTCCGGTCAGGACACCTTTACCATTAGAATCACGAAGTCCACGCTTTACATCGTATTCTTCATAGAGATTCGGATCAATTCTGTGGGTATTCAGCAGAACCTGTTCCAGATAATCCATTTCATTTTTTAAGCTGCTGTTATTTGCGATCAAAGTTTCTTCTAAAGCCATAATAGAAATCTCACCTCTCGTTGTTATACCATTTGTAAATCTGTGATGTGGCGGCAGATTTTGTCGTCCTGACAGTTACATATGATTTTATTATAAACAGAAATCCCCAGTTTTGCAAGAAGTAATGGTCGATTCTTGCAAAAAACTGAGGATTTATTGATTATTTCAGCACAGAAATGAATATTTTGTTTTGCTGTAAGTCAATTATCAGTAAAATTCATTTTTATTTTGCTGTTGCAATAATTTTTTCGGCATGATCAAGTGCAGCACGAATATTCGGACAGAAATTTTCTTTGCCAACGAGATCAACAAAGCCGGATTTTACCATAACTTTCATAGGCTGCTCATTTACATGGGAGAAGACGAGGGTAATTCCTTTGGATTCGCAGACCTTTGTGAGATTCTGCAATGCATTCAGTGCGGTACTGTCAAGGGCAGGCACGCTTCTCATACGAAGAATGAGGCAGGTTGTAAAGTCTTTCACTACGATATGTTCAATGGCATCTGCAGCACCGAAGAACAAAGGACCGATAATCTCATAGACACGGATCTGAAGGGGAAGACGGCGGAGGTGTTCATCCACATCCGGAGTATCATCATCCACATAAGTCCAACTGTCTACATGAGTTTCTTCACTCATCCGTTTAATGAAAAGCAGGCAGGCAAGCACCATGCCGATCTCGATCGCAACAACGAGATCAAATACGACCGTGAGGATAAATGTTGTAAGTAATACAATGATGTCACTTTTTGGAGCGGTACGGATCAGATGAACAAAAGTACGCCACTGGCACATATTGTAAGCAACAACAAAGAGGATCGCTGCAATCGTCGGCATTGGGATCATTCCTGCAAATGGCATCAGAACAACAAGCACGATGACCAGTGTGATGGAGTGGACGATTCCGGCAATCGGGGTACGTCCTCCGTTTTTGATATTTGCTGCGGTACGTGCGATCGCTCCGGTAGCCGGGATTCCACCGAAAAGAGCAGAGGCAATATTTCCCGCACCCTGAGCAACGAGTTCCATATCGGAGCGGTGCTTTCCATTGATCATGCCGTCAGCAACTACACAGGAGAGCAGTGATTCGATTGCGGCAAGTACGGCGATAGTAAATGCATTTGGAAGTGCATCTCCGATCATGGAAAGGTTCATGGATGGAATATGAAGAGTTGGCAGGGAGTTGCTGATTGTATAAAGATTACCGATCGTGGCAACTTTTAATGGAAGAAATTTTACCATCAGGATACCAACAATGACTGCCGGGAGTGAGCCAGGAACTTTTTTCAGTACATAGGGAGCGAGGATCAAAATGGCGAGGCTGACTCCGCCAACGATCAATGCATCAAGGCTGAATGTAGAAAAGTTTTCAAAGAAAGCCTTTAGTTTCTCTGTGGTCTCGATCGGTTTGACTCCGTCTGGGTAAGAAATACCGAAGAAGTCTTTTAACTGTCCGATCACGATCGTCACTGCGATTCCGGAGGTAAAACCGGTTGTGATCGTATATGGAATAAATTTGATCAGACTTCCGAAGTGGCAAAGTCCCATCAGGATCAGAAAAACTCCTGCAAGGATGGTTGCAATGATCAGTCCGTCCATTCCATTTTTGGCAACGATCCCCGCGACAATGGTTGCAAAAGCAGCGGTTGGTCCGGCAATCTGAACGCTGCTTCCACCAAGGGCTGAGATGACAAATCCGGCAACAATGGCGGTAAAAATACCGGCTTCCGGTCCGACACCGGAGGCAAGTGCAAGTGCGATGGAAAGCGGAAGTGCTATAATCGCAACAATAATTCCCGCAGTTACGTCTTTGACGAACTGGGAACGGTTATAATTTTTCAAGGATGTAAGTAACATTGGTTTTAATTGATTCATTTGTTTCTTCCCTTCTTTAGATTCTCATTTTCAGATAAAAAACCACAAGGAAAAAGTATACCATATTCAAATATCGTTGGAAATGTGAGGGAATATAAAAAACTGCACTAAATCAGATACAATATGGAAAAAGAAGGAATTGCGAAAGCAGAGGGGATGGTATATATTTTAATAAGACAGGATTGTGGAGGTGTATGTGCGGAGCAATCCACAGAAATCATCGTTGCGGATTTTGTCCCAACGTATTCTGATTAAGAATAGAAACTGGCAATGAAGGAGGAGTGGGAATGGGAAGATATGTCATGGCACTGGATGCGGGAACAACGAGCAACCGGTGTATCCTTTTTAATAAAAAGGGTGAGATGTGCAGTGTGGCACAGCGAGAATTTACGCAGTACTTTCCAAAGCCCGGATGGGTCGAGCATGATGCGGATGAGATCTGGGCAACGATGCTCGGTGTGGCAGTAGAGGCAATGACGATGATCGGGGCATCGGCAAAAGATATCGCAGCGATCGGAATCACGAATCAGAGAGAGACGACGATCGTGTGGGATAAAGAAACCGGTGAGCCGATCCATCCTGCAATCGTATGGCAGTGCCGGAGAACTTCAGGGTATTGTGATGAGTTAAAGGAAAAAGGTCTCACAGAAGAGTTCAGACGAAAGACCGGACTGGTTATTGATGCCTACTTTTCGGGAACAAAAGTAAAGTGGCTGCTGGATCATGTACCGGGAGCAAGAGAGCGGGCTGAAAAGGGCGAGCTTCTTTTCGGAACAGTGGAGACATGGCTGATCTGGAAGCTGACGAAGGGCAGAGTTCATGTTACAGATTATTCCAACGCATCCCGGACGATGTTATTTAATATTAATACACTTCAGTGGGATGATGAGATATTGAAAGAGCTGGGGATCCCGCTATGTATGCTGCCGGAACCGAAACCGTCGAGTTATATTTACGGAGAAGCAGATGCATCGTATTTTGGAGGAGCAATCCCGATTGGAGGTGCTGCGGGGGATCAGCAGTCAGCGTTGTTTGGTCAGACGTGCTTTCAGGCAGGTGAGGCAAAAAATACATATGGAACGGGCTGTTTTTTACTGATGAATACCGGAGAAAGACCAGTTTTTTCTGAAAATGGACTGGTTACGACAATTGCGTGGGGACTGGATGGAAAAGTTACCTATGCGTTAGAAGGCTCTATTTTTGTGGCGGGAGCGGCAATTCAATGGCTGCGGGATGAGATGAAGCTGATCGATTCGGCTTCGGATTCAGAAATAATGGCAAAAAAAGTAAAAGATACCAATGGATGTTATGTAGTGCCGGCATTTACAGGACTGGGAGCACCATACTGGGATCAGTATGCGAGAGGAACGATCGTAGGGCTTACAAGAGGTGTCAACCGCTACCATATTATCCGGGCAACGTTGGAGTCACTGGCATATCAGGTCAATGATGTCCTTGTGGCAATGAAAGCAGATTCGGGAATTGAACTTGCAGCATTGAAAGTGGACGGTGGTGCGAGTGCAAATGATTTCCTGATGCAGACGCAGGCAGATCTTATTCATGCCCCGGTCAAGCGGCCGAAATGTGTAGAGACAACAGCAATGGGAGCAGCCTATCTTGCAGGACTGAAAGTAAATCGAGTGCCATTGCACGAAGATTTCCACTTTCGAGTTACAAACGGTCAACGGGCTGAGGTAAAGCGGGTCTGCACCGCGAGGGAATATCTCTGCTTTCCGCGTCCGCTTCGCCATAAAGAAGTCTTTTTCTTTACAAGCGTATCATTCCAACAACTACAAATTTACATCCAATAAGATCTTCTCAAGAACATCCTCGACGGAAGATGTCACCGCATCAGCGTGATCTGCAACTCCGGGAGCGGCATTAGCCATGGCATAACCTGTGCCGACCAGTTCCAGCATTTCAATATCATTATATTGATCGCCAAAGGCAATACATTCCTCCGGGGTGATATCGAGAACTTTCAGAAGATGCTTCAGTGCAGCTCCCTTATTTGTACCCGGTGCAATAAAATCAATCCAGATAGTTCCGGAAGTTACGATCTTAATCTCAGAGCCAAAAATACTCTGAAGATGCTTTAAGTATGCAATCAGGACATCAGGTCCATCGATCATATTGCAGATAGCAATCTTGAGGAACGGACCATTGATCTGGCTGAGATCTTCGACAATCTCTGTTTTATTGTGCATAACATTGACAATGTGGTCTACAAATTCGGGATTCCGGTCTTCAATCAGGCAGGTATCTTCTCTGGAGACAATGATTTCAAAATGATCAGATTTCTTCACTTCCCGGATGATCCGGTAAGCAAGGTCATCTCTGATCGTTCCGCGGAAAATAAGTTTGCCCTGATGCATACAGATTGAGCCGTTCTCTCCAATATAAGAAATTTCATCTTTGATCTTATCAAATACGATTCGCTCATTAGTATACTGGCGACCACTTGCGGCTACGAAATGAATCCCTTTCTGCGTCAGTGAATGAATCAGGCTGATTGCACGGGGAGTAAGCTCCTGGGTACCATCCTGAAGAAGTGTTCCGTCAAGGTCACTTGCAATTAATTTGATCATTTATTAAAACCTCCATTTAAAACTGATTCAAGTATACATGAAAATGAGAATTTCGTAAAGAGTGTCAAATTAAGCGGAATAACAGAAAAAATTTGTATATATCGGAACTTTATGTAACAAAAAAGAAATACTTGTAAATGATTTGTAATGGTTATATAATGAAAACATCTAAGGTGTGTCTGAAGTATTTTAGAAAAAGATCTGGGGGAATTGCAATCGCAGGTCGCGACAGAAAAAGACCTGAATATACATATTAAAAGAGATTGCAGGAAAGGAAATGTATTATGGGTAAGTATTTTGGAACAGACGGTTTTCGTGGAGAGGCAAATGTAGTTCTGACGGTTGAGCATGCTTTTAAAGTAGGACGTTATCTTGGCTGGTATTTCGGGCAGGAGCATAAGGCAAGGATCGTGATCGGCAAGGATACGAGAAGAAGCAGTTATATGTTTGAGTATGCACTGGCAGCAGGACTGACGGCTTCAGGAGCAGATGCATATCTTCTTCATGTTACGACAACACCGAGTGTGTCTTACGTGGTAAGAACAGAAGACTTTGATTGTGGGCTTATGATTTCCGCCAGCCATAATCCGTATTATGATAATGGTATCAAGGTGATCAACAGTGCCGGACATAAGATGGAAGCAGAGGTAGAAGAAAAAATTGAGGCTTATATTGATGGCAAGATTGGGGAAGTACCGCTGGCGACAAAAGAAAATATTGGACGTACTGTTGACTATGCAGCAGGAAGAAACCGTTATATAGGACACTTGATTGCCCTTGCTACACGCTCTTTTAAAGATATGAAGGTAGGACTTGACTGTGCGAATGGAAGTTCTTCCAGTATCGCAAAGAGTGTCTTTGATGCACTTGGAGCGAAGACTTATGTTATTAATAATGAACCAAATGGTGTGAATATCAATACGAACTGCGGATCGACCCACATCGAAGTACTTCAGGCATTTGTAAAGGAGAAGAAGCTGGATGTAGGATTTGCCTATGATGGAGATGCAGACAGATGTATTGCTGTAGATGAAAATGGAAATGTTGTAGATGGTGACCGTATTATGTATGTATGCGGAAAGTATCTGATGGAGCAGGGACGCCTGGCAGATAATACGATTGTTACAACGATCATGTCCAATCTCGGACTCTATAAAGCATGTGATAAGATCGGCATGAAGTATGAGCAGACTGCGGTTGGAGATAAGTATGTATATGAGAATATGCTTCAGAATGGATATGTTCTCGGTGGCGAGCAGTCCGGTCATATTATTTTCAGCAAGCATGCACGTACCGGTGACGGTATCCTGACTTCTCTGATGGTCATGGAAGCAATCCTTGAAAAGAAGCAGAGTCTTGGAACATTGGCAGATGAAGTGAAGATTTTCCCACAGCTTTTGAAAAATGTACGTGTAAAGGATAAAAGGACTGCTTTGGATAATGAAGCAGTACAGAAGGCAATCGAGCAGACTGCTGAAGAGCTTGGAAGTGACGGACGGATTCTGGTTCGTGAGAGTGGTACAGAACCGGTGATCCGTGTAATGGTCGAAGCCGCATCGGATGAGATCTGTGAAAAATATGTTGATGGTGTGGTTAAGATCTTTGAACAGGAAGGATTATGTGAATAACCGGGATGATGAGAGATAAGCTTAAAGATAAGATGACAGAAGTTTCAGATTATATTTTTCAGCATCCGGAATTATCGAAGCACGAGGAGCAGTCTTCTCGTGCTTTAGCTGATTTTCTGGAACAGGAAGGATTTACTGTAAAGTGGGAATTGGCAGGTTTCAGGACTGCTTTTGTAGCTGAGTGGGGATCGGGGCAGCCGATCATTGGTTTCCTTGCGGAGTATGATGCACTTCCGGGGCTTGCACAGGAGCCGGTGAGCCGGCATTGTCCAAAAGAAGGTCCAGGACATGGGTGTGGACATAATCTTTTAGGTACGGCGTGTGCCGGTGCGGCAGTGGCACTGAAGGAACGGATGGAAAGAGAACAGATTTCAGGAACGGTTCGTGTCTATGGCTGCCCTGCGGAAGAAATCGTCATCGGAAAGATCCGTATGAATGAGCAGGGGGTATTCGATGAGCTATCTGCGGCAGTTACATGGCATCCATTTGACAGAAACCGTGTCAGTTATGATATCTGGCAGGCCCAGGATATTAAAAATTATAAGTTTTACGGGATAGCGGCACATGCGGCAAGATTTCCTGAAAAAGGAAGAAGTGCTTTGGATGCGGCTGAACTGATGAATGTGGGAGTGAATTATCTGCGGGAACATGTGGCAGATGATGTAAGAATGCATTATACTTATACAAATACAGATGGTCCGGCTAATATTGTTCCACCTTTTGCCTCAACGAATTATTTTATCCGCTCATGTCTGTGGAAAAAGACGAAAGATGCGTCGGAGCGTGTGGATAACTGTGCAAAGGGAGCAGCACTGATGACCGGGACGCGAGTGGAGATTGAGCATGTCACCTGCAATAAAGAGATGAAGACGAACCGTGTGCTTGCGGAAACCTTTTATGAGGAAATGAAAAAGATCCCGACACCGGTTTATATGGAAGATGAGATTGCATTTGCGGCTGAAATATCAAAGGAAGCCGGATTTGAAAATCATGGGGAATATTTCACCGGCCTTGAACCACTGGAGGATCAGCCGGTTCCACTGGCAATCGGAACGGACGTGTCAGATGTGAGCCATACTGTTCCGACGATCATGCTCAGTGCGGCAGCCATGTGTAAAGGAACACCGCTTCACCACTGGGCAACTACTGCACAGGTGGGAATGAGTATCGGGCAGAAAGGTATGTTCTATGCGGCTGAATGTATGGCCGAGGGAGCATGGCAGCTTGTGACAAAGCCGGAGATTCTGAATGCGGCATGGGATGAGTTCCGAAAGACGGAATAGAAGATTGAAAAGAAGACGGAAAAGACTGAAAAAGCGGATACCTGATCTGTTGAGAACAGGTTATCCGCTTTTGGATTATACAGGTAATAAGATGGGGAGATTACTCTACATCTACGACTTTCAGCCATCCTTCAGGAGCTTCGATCTGTCCCATCTGGATGCCTCTGAGAGTATCATAAAGTTTCTGGGTAACTGGTCCCATTTTCTCCATTCCACTTGGGAAGCAGATCTCTTCACCGTGGTTTACAACTTTTCCTACAGGAGAGATTACGGCAGCAGTTCCGCAAAGTCCACATTCTGCGAAATCTTTTACCTCATCAAAGTATACATCTCTCTCTTCTACTTTCAATCCAAGATAATGCTCTGCCACATACATCAGAGAACGTCTTGTGATAGAAGGAAGAATTGTTGAGGAGTGAGGTGTAACAACTGTACCGTCTTTTGTGACGAACAGGAAGTTAGCTCCGCCAGTTTCCTCTACTTTAGTTCTCGTAGCAGAATCAAGGTACATATTCTCATCAAATCCATTTGCATGGGCTGTTACGATGGCATGAAGGCTCATAGCATAGTTCAGTCCGGCTTTGATATGTCCTGTTCCATGCGGAGCAGCACGGTCAAAATCAGACACGCAGATGGTCAGAGGCTTAACACCGCCTTTGAAATAAGGACCAACTGGTGTAGTAAATACACGGAACTGATATTCTTCTGCAGGCTTTACTCCGATAACCGGGCTGATACCGAACATATAAGGTCTGATATAAAGTGAAGCACCTGATCCGTAGGGCGGTACATAGGCTGCATTGGCCTTTACAGTATCGACAACTGCTTCAACGAATTTATCTTCCGGGAATGCAGGCATCTCAAGACGCTTTGCAGAATCTGCGAAACGGGATGCATTCAGGTCCGGGCGAAAGATAACAGTACGTCCGTCTTCTGTTGTATAAGCTTTCATTCCTTCGAAAACTGTCTGAGCATACTGAAGAACTCCTGCACACTCACTCATCACAATATTAGAATCTTCTGTCAGGGCTCCCTCGTCCCAGCTTCCATTTTTAAAATTTGCAACAAATCTTTTGTCTGTTGGTACATAACCGAAACCTAAATTACTCCAGTCAATGTTCTTTTTTTCCATTGTATTAAATCCTCCATTCCTCTTGCGGTTGAAGACCGTAGCGTTTCTATGCCGATATTATAATACTGTCATTAATAAAAATCAAGAGTACGCTCGGTTTTTTCGGAAGGTTCAATTTACAGTATCACGATCACGGTCTGATACCCCGCTCTTTTCAGCCTTCGTTCCATAGCAACAGCTTCATCCAGTGTCTCAAAAGAACCGACATTCACTCGGTACAGGTCATTCCCTTCTAAAAGTTCTGCAGGAAAATCCTGGGATCGAAGTTCTCCCAGCAGGCGGTTGGCATAAGTCCGGTTGCGGAAAGCTCCGGTCTGAACAGAATAAAAAGGCTGTATCACATCGTTATCAATTTCGCCTCCAAGATCCAGTGTATCGAGAATCCCCTGGGTGATGGCGAGAGCAATATCATTAAAATTATTATCAAAAATCTGATTATCAACATCAGAATTAATGAATCCGACCTCGACAAGAACTGCAGGCATCTGGGTACGGCGGAGAACGACCAGTCCGGGACGTTCCTTGACTCCTAAGTTGACAAAACCGACGGATTCAAGCTGATCGTTGATATTTTGAGCCATTTTATATTTGATACCGGATTTATCATAGATCAGAGATTCCACACCGGAAACAGTATTGTCAGTTGGATAAGAATTGCGGTGAATGGAAATAAAAAAATCAACCCCTGCGATATTTGCCTCCATGGCTTTCTGATAAGGGGATTCATAAATATCAGTGGTACGGGTATAAAGAATATCAATTCCTCTTTCCTGAAGCAGTTCACCGATGGCGAGTGTCAGGGCAAGTGCATCGTCTTTTTCCTGACGGCCATTATACACAGCACCCGGATCACGACCTCCATGTGCTGATTGTAGTTTACGCAAATTGTGATATGTATTCCCCAGTATATATGGGGAGTTAGAAATGTATTGAGATTAGATAGCCTTTTTCTCCAAGTCCTCACAGTAAACGCTTGAAAATAAATGTTCCAGCTCATTTCCGAAGTTGTATGAGATTTTAAGTTTGCGGTTTTCATAAACTGTTATCTGGTCTATCATTTCCACAATAATATCTCTGTCTAATTCTTCAATGTCTTTCAGTTCCAACAACCGCCTTAACCACGGTGTTTCAAAAACATCTTCTGTTACACTTTCCTTTTTCTTTTCTTCCAGCGTTTCAATCTGTTTGGAGTAAAGCATTTCTTTTTGTTGATAGTCCTCTCGATAAGAAAGAAATTCTTCTTTAGAAATCAGTTCGTCTTTGTAATCTTCATAAATTGACTTTTTCAACTTCTTCACTCTTTCAAGCTCTGCTTTTAACTTTGTCAATTCTATGTCTGTTGATTTTCTAATTTTTGTTGCTGTGAAAGATTGTGATTTTACAAGTTCCTGCAAGTTCTCTACATTGCGGATAATCTGCTTTAAATCTCCCAGCACAATATCATTCAATACTTGAAGCGGGAGCGTGTGCGGAGTGCAATAATCTTTTCCACTTCTTTTGTAAGTTCCACAATAGAATGAATAGGACTTACTTCCGTCAGCACGTCGCCAGAAATTTTTCATCATTGCCCGACCACAATCGCCACACTTGATAAAACCTGCAAAGATATTTTTATTTGTTTCTAAATCAATATCCCTATGTTTTTTCGTCAGCAGTTTTTGTACCTTATCCCACAGTTGACGGTCTATAATCGGTTCATGTGTATTTTCAACCCTTATCCAGTTTTCTTTCTCAACTGGACGCTGTTTGCTTCTCATACGTTGATGTTTCTTTCCTTGTACCATATTTCCAATATAAAGCTCATTTTGTAACATCACTTTAATCGTGGAATACGTCCAATAAGAAGTTTTCTCTAAACGGTTGCAATTTTTGTAATTTTCGCCGTTGAGCTTTTTATATTCCGACGGACAAAGGATACCCTCTGCATTTAGTATTTTGGCAATGCTTTGTTTTCCTATTCCTTGTGCATACATAGTAAATACTCTTTTTACAACTTCGGACGCATATTCATCAATCACAAGTTTATTTTTATTTGCAGGAGATTTCTTATAACCATAACTTGTAAAAGCTCCGATAAATTCTCCTGCTTTCTGCTTTGATTTTACAGTCGCTTGAATTTTATTAGAAATATCTCTGGCATACTGTTCGTTGAATATATTTTTAATAGGAAGTAACATATCGTATGCCTGCTTCATACTATCAATATTATCTGTTACAGAAATAAAACGAACATTAAGCTCTGGAAATATTCTTTCCAAATATCGCCCCGTATCAATGTAATCTCGTCCAAAACGGGAAAGGTCTTTTACAACAACACAATTTACCTTGTTATCTTCAATGTCAGCAATCATTCTATGAAAGTCTGGTCTATTAAAATTCGTTCCCGTAAAACCGTCATCAATATAAACATCATATAAGATAAAGTCATCATGCTTATTCACATATTCTGTTAAAAGTTTTCTCTGATTTCCTACACTATCGCTTTCTTCCTTATCTCCGTCCTCTCGTGATAATCTGATATAAATAGCTACGTTAAATAAGTTTGAACCTTTTTGATAAATCATTTTTCCACCTATTCAACTGCCGTACCTATGATAATATTATACCATAAAGTACGGCTTCTTTCCATTGTTTTCAAGGGTTTTACCCTCTTGATAGTCCTTTTTTTACATGAGATTTCACGATACGGACAAGCAATTCCTCTACGGAAAATTTACCTAAAAATTCCCGTTCTACGATATATTGTGCAGGTTCTTTTTTAGCCAAGTTATCAGCCCCCTTAGTCAGCTATCTATTCTCAACATACGCACATAGGCTTATCCAATATGCGTATTTTTCACAATGTTACAGAAGCAGACAGACGGCTTTGGAAAGCTCCGTTAGTATCTCAACTATTCCCATTCTTGTGGGCAGAACCGCACCATGCGGACGTATCATTATTCTGTGAGGATAGGTCGTGGCAAAACGACTTTTCCAACAGTCGCTCTCGGATCACTGCGTGGGTCGCTCGCTTTCTTTTGAAAAGGTCGTGGCGTACAGTCCCCGTGGCTCACTATCTCACAAACGTATCTGTCTGCTTTATTCAGTTGTCAAAGAGCTGTGGCGAAAGCGTGTTGCTTTCATGTAAAAGCAGGGGCAGAGCAGGAAAGAGGGGATTGAACAAATCATGCTCTGCGGTTACTGCTTGTTATTCTTCTTCAATTTCTAAGGCAATATCAAACCCTAAAATCATTTTAATAAGTGCTTCTCTGATAAGTCCCTTTAACTCCATATCTACAACAATATAAACATTGCCGTATTCGTCATAGAGTGGACGCAGACAGCACTTTGATATGTACGGGTCATAAAATGCCAGTATCTTTTCAATCGCTTTTTCGTCCCCGTCCATTGCTTGTGAAAGCAAGTAGTAGGACGGCTTCTTAAATGTTTGTTTCATTTTTACTGTTTCTCCTTTAGTAATTTTTTCATAAGTGCCAATGAGTTATGCCGATTTTGGAATACACCGCTTCTGGAAATATTCTGCTTTTTTGCAATTTCTTCGTTGTTCATTTCCAAGAAGTAATACATCAGCAAAGTTTCACGGTTACGCTCGGATAACTGTTTCAAGGCTTCTGCCAATTCATCATCATAGACACGAATATCATTACCGCATACATTGAAAATCGTATAGTCCGTATCATAGTCGTCCCAGACAGCCAGATTTTCTACAACGATTTCTGGAAGTTCACAAAAGAGTGTTTCTTCCTTTTGTCGTCGTTTTAATTTCTTCTGATAGTCCTTAACAACATGTCGGACAACTTTCTTCAAACAACTTTCAAAACGGCATTGAACTGTTTTCTGGAAGTCAGACGGTTTCATCAATCTCACCCCCTTTCCGTTACGACGTGAAAAGTGGTTATCCCTCTTTCCGCACCATATAGGGAACGGCAGGTGTGATTTGTTAAGTTGAAACCGAAAAAATTTTAAAAATTTTTTTTGGTATGAAAAAAGCCCGCACAAAACATATAGTTTTATACGAGCTATTAAAGCTGTGAGATATTCAATTGTTGATAAAGTGCTGTTAGGTAGTGTATGAGTATATAAGATTATGCTTAAAACTTTCCATAATACAAGCCCCCTTACAGCACTTGATTTCTATTAAACTTTTGCCTTTGTAGCATAAGCATAATGCCCTCAGTTTTCATATTTCGTTTTTATTATGAGTTTAATTCAGACTTTTTATATATACGATACAATAATGGAAGTAGTATAAAATAGCATATTAAATATATTGTAAATAGAATCGGGATTGCCCCTATAACCTTACTCCCAATTTGATAAACATTAAAATAATTGACAGATGAACTGATTTGTAAAAGTTGGTCTGGCAACAATCCTAAAATTTTCGATAATACGGAAAAATCAGATAAAAAAGACGGAACAAGTAATATTACAAAAGGAACTATTACTGCTAAAACAGAAGAACGCATTTTTGCAGATACTAACATAGAAAGGGTCGACATAAATAACACCCCTATATATCCGCCTATTATTGTCAATAAAAATTTTTGTAATAATGTTATATTGTAAAAACTTTTCCAACCTCCCAAACTCGTTTGAATTAAGCAATTTGCTCCGTCAATACCCAAACACCCAAGAACAACTCCAGAAAAACAACATATAGAAATCCAATAAATTGCTGTGATACAGACAAATCCAGCTACAATTTTACTTCTAATTGCTTTGCTTCTTCCATATACCGTACTAAAAAAAATGGAATCTGCTTTTAAACGGAACTCATCAGAAAAAATTCCAGATATTAAAAATGTTCCAACTAACATAATCAACATTATCAATACTGGCAAATAATATAAAAGACTCGTCCAAGCACCTGCGTATTCATAGTAAAAAGGTATTTGCATTTCTTCATATTTTTCAACAAGATATTCTTTTTCTTGTTTTGTATAATTGTCCTTAACAGAATCCGAAGAAAGCCACTTCTTCAAGTTATCTATCCTGTTCGAATAAAAATTTCCTAGTTCTGTCGGAGTAACTGTATCAACTCGATAATAATCGTACTCTTGAAAATCACAAAAACTTCTATTTATCATATCTTTAATATCAGAAAACCCTTGTCCCCGAGAATATGCTATATTATTTTCCGTATCATTTTTTGATAAATATTCTTCAGAACTCTTTATTTTATTATTCTCCTCTAAAACTTCTTGCAATACACTCTCTGTTATATTACCTTTCCATTCATTTTTTACTTCTTTTAACCTGTTATATGCAGTAATTCCTGTATGACTATTTCCGCTAGAATCTACATATTCTATACTTCCAATCGCAAAATAACTAATTACTACAATAGCCACCAAAAGAATAATTAACGCAATTTTATTTGATGATTTTGCAAATATTTTTTTAATTCAAATCGTACCATTATTTACACCTGCCTTTTCGCCGAAATAATACAAAAACACATCTTCAAGAGTGGCGTTCTCTCTTGTTGCCTTTTCAACTGGCTTATCTTTTGAAATAATTCGTAATTCTACACCATTCACATCTGATTTTATATTCGACACTTTATTTTTTTGCGATAAGTTCTGAACCATATTTTTTTCTACATGACATACCCAAACATATTCCTTCATTGAATTGATAAGGTCAACTACAGTTCCTTTATGAATCAATTGTCCATCTTTCATCAGTAGAATTTCGTTTGCAATATATTCCACATCAGAAACGATATGCGTAGATAAAAGTACAAGCCGTTCTTCTGCCAATTCACTGATTAAATTTCTAAAACGAATGCGTTCATTTGGGTCAAGACCAGCAGTCGGCTCATCAAGAATTAAAATTTGGGGATTATTTAACATCGCCTGTGCAATTCCAACCCTACGCTTCATACCGCCAGATAAATTTTTCATTTTTTTATTGAATGCTTTTTGCAAACCAACCTTTGCAACCAATTCTCTTACTCGTTTTTTTGCGACGATCGGTTTTATCCCCTTTATTGACGAAATATAAAGCAGATAATCTTTTACGGTAAATTCTGGGTAAAAACCAAAGTCTTGTGGTAAATACCCTAAAATTTTTCTATAATCTCCGTCCATAGCCAAAATATCTTTTCCGTTACAAGTTATTTTTCCCTCGGTTGGACGAAGTAATGTACAAAGCATACGCATAAGAGTAGTTTTACCTGCACCATTCACCCCCAACAATCCATATACACCTGTTGTCATTGTGACATTTATATTATCTACTGCTGTGAAATTATCAAATTTCTTTGTTAAATTAGTTATCGTTAAATCCATTTGAATGTCCCTCCCAATATCTAGTACAATCATGTAAAACTCTATAAATCATACTTCCTAAAATCAATAACGCAATTCCCAACAAAAGTATCCATACTGGCATTTTTATAACAGAATATATTTTTTCATTTGCTGTAATTAGCCACCATACTACACTCCACAGAATACATAAAACAATAGAAATAGTTTCATTTACATTTTTTTTATTACATAGCAGACCAAAACAAATACAGGCAGTAACAACCGCAGGAAAGACAAACTGTGATAGTAGGGAAAGCAATGTAATATGCAAACTTCCATGCAAAAATATACAGAATGCAGTAAGTAATATTACATCTACCAAGCCAAATAAAAAAATCCGTGTTGAATATATTTGTCTAAGAGAATAGTAAGATGTATTCTCTATTTCCATACATTGATTAGATTTATTTTTCCACAATTCTGGAATAATCAAAATCACAAATAAAACACTTGTAATCCCTAATCCTCTCTGTATGATAAAAATCTCTTGATTAAAATAAAGGGCTATTCCAATTCCTACCAATAATAACATCTGTAATATCCACCATTTTTTCTGTGTTATACGGAATTGCGACCATAAAAACTCTCGGTAAGTCAATAGCTTTTCCTGCTCTTTCAAATAAAAGATTTCTATTGACTTATTAACTGTGTCCACAATTTTTTCCTCGTTTGGTTCAATCCATGTATCAACCTCAAACATTTCAAAGTTCTTTTTCATGTATGTCCTCCTCTCTTCCAAAAATTTCCAATTGTTTTCGTGCATTTGTTAATCGGTACTTTGCTAAAGATAAACTAATTTGTAATTTCTCTGCAATCTCTGCAATTTTAAATCCATCTAAATAATACAAAACAACAACTTCTTTTAATTCTTTAGAAAGAGAGCTGATTGCACTATCTATAAACATTTTATCCAAGACTTGTTCCATATCATTTGACATTCCGTGTGTTAATAAGAACTCATCGTCCATCAATACATCTTTTTTCTTTTTACAATGGTTTTTGCATAAATTTCCAGCAATCGTATAAAGATAATTCATAGTTTTACCTTGATAATGATAATCAGATAATTTTGCGAAAAAATTTACAAATGTTTCTTGTGTTAAATCTTCGGCATATTCTGTGTCATAACAATGGTAACTACAATACTTTAGTATTTCGTTATAATATTTACGCACAAAAGTATTAAAAGCCTGTTCGTTACCTTGTTTCATTTTCTGAATTAAAAGAAAATCTGTAAGCACAAAATCCTCCTTTCTCATTTAAAATGTTATAAACGTTTACATCATTCTACTAAGTATAACAACACAGACAGATAAAAAGTTAGTCATTTTTCAAAATAATTTAAAATAATTACCAAAAGCAAAGAATAGCGTGCAAATCTGATAAGAAATGCACGCTATATCATTTATCCTACAATCTTCCAGTTGCTATCCTTATGTAGCACAAGCTCATACTGCGATACCTGCATAGCCTTTGTCTGATTATCAAGGAATTTCACAGCAACTTTGACTTTCACATTGTCCCCGTCCTTTATAAAAATAGGGTTTACCAATTCAGAATAAAGGTAGTCCCTGCCGATAGGTTCAAGTACATTCCCCGTTACATAATAAGCAAGCTCTTTTTCTGTGGCTGTTGGATAGAGCTTAAAAAATGTTTCCAGAAATGCGGTAGCGTCATTGACAGTATCAGCGTCCACACTTGCGTCTGCTTCTGGTGTCTTAGGTTCATAGTCTGATTTTTCGATTGCTGGTGCAAGGGTAGGGTTCTGAACGATTACCATATCCCCGTCAGCGTCTACATGGACTTTTACGGTATAGGTTGCTTTCACATTTCTTGTCTGTTCTCCCTCTTTTATCTGCTGATCTACTTCGTAGGTAGCAGAAAAAGTGTCCGTTCCCGATTGCTCGATATGCCACACAATCACATCTGTAACTGTGGAGCTGGTCGGTATATCGGTTCTAATGGTATCTATATTCAAGTCCTGCAATTCTTTTGTCAGATAACCGCTGATTGCCTGCGTCCTTGCTTCAATCGCTTCTTTGCTGTTACTCCATTTGCGATAAGCACCACCCACAACGCAATCACGGTTTTCTTATGTGTGCCTACCTTGACAGTACGCACCTTTTTTTCTTTGACATTTTCAGTCGATTTCTTATTCTTCTTAAACATATTTTTCAAGTCCTTTCTATTGTTTTACTCGTCCTGCACCGATTAAGTGCTGTTGCCAGTAACTACTGCTTAGGTCTGCATATCCTATCGGGTCGCCTGCATGGTACATCTGTGTCGGCGAAACAAGAATACCGACGTGTGTTACATAACTTCCAGCGTTATAAGTGGAATGGAAAAATACCAAGTCCCCAGCCTTTGCCTGCGAGAGTGGAAGATGTTGGGTAGCGTCATACTGTGCTTGTGCGGTTCTCGGTAAGGAGATACCAGCTTTTCCATAGCACCATTGCACAAGTCCGCTACAATCAAAGGAAGTGTTCGGGTTACTGCCACCATACACATACTTCCAGCCTTGATATTTCAACGCTTCATTCATAATCGCTTGTGCCGTCGCATTATCAAAGTGTGCCACGGTCAGATATTGATTGACTAATTCCACATAGAACATATTTCCATAGCCATACCGCCAGCCCCCGTTCTTTGCAACAGCTATCGGGTTGGTATAGGTTACTTTCTTTCCACCCGATTTCTCACGGGCGAAGCTCTCTGCTAGATTAAAAGTGTGCTTTTTTCCCTTTCCTGCCACATATCCCACATAGCCACCGCCATAGTTATAGGACTGTATCGCTACATTCAAATCGTCGATACCTTGATTTTTGCAGGAAGAAAGCAGGGACGCAAAATACTTACACCCCTGCTTGATTGAGCTTTCCGTATCTAAGGAATTAGGCGGTAATCCCAGACTTTCCGAACTCTGCATAACATCTTCTGCCGTACCGCCACTTTCTACTTCTGCCTATGTACTGGCTGTGCCGACTGGGTCGCTTTCTTATCAGAAGCACCAGAAGATAACGGACGCTCTTTGATAACATTTGTCTTGACTGGCTCACTTGCTTTTGAAGTGGTCGCTGTGGCAGGACGTTTGACTTCCTGCATTTTTTCCGCACTCGGCTTTGAAGCTGTGGCTGGTCGCTCATGGGGACGGGTAGCTCCCGCTGTCGCTGATCCGTCAGCCTTTCGCTGTGCGTGCCTTGCTTCTTGTGCCTTTTGAAGCTCCATACGTTTGTCAGCGATATTCTGTCTATGCTGTTCCTGCTTTTCCAAACGTCCCGTCTGTCTGGACTGCTGTTCCTGCACCATGCCACGCTTAAAATCGGACACGCTGGACTTTGCCTTTTCCTTTGCGGAATACACCGCATAAGCGGTCTGTGTCGGCATATCCTTGATATTTTCTTTAACAGCGTTTGCCTTGTCTTTCACTTTATTTTTCGTATCTAAGACAGCACCCACCTTTGAGCCTGCACGCTGTCCCATGCTGGAAGTGGTATTGCCCCGACTGCTTTTTGTGGCTGTGTTCCTTGTCGCTTTTCCGTTTGAAATCGTGCTACCTGCCACCGCACCAGCGACACCGCCAGCCGTAACCGCACCAGCAAGCCGTCTTTCCATACGCCTAGCCCTATGTGCCAAGTATAGATACGGTCTGCGGAATATCCTGCGTCCCATGCTTTGACTGTCGTTAGCGTTCAAAGAGAACATACTCATTAAGTCGCCCAGCTTCATGTAGATACCAGCGAAACATACTATCTGCAAGAACGCCACCATGAAAAACGGGTAATCAGTGGATATGTTATAAAACATACTGGAAATACTGAACGCCACCTGGGGAGCATGATTTTTGTTCCCAAATCAAGTGAAGCGGTACTGATGTCTGATGAAAATTCATTTATCTTCTTGATGTAATCGGGAGCATAGGCGATAAACGAAGCGGACAGTACGAACACCACTACAAAGTTGATAACGGCGTGAAGTGCCTTGCTGGTTTCCCGTTTGATAAGTCCCGTATAGGCAACATAAAGTCCCACCACTAAGATAATGAGAAGCAGGAAACCAACATAAAAGCCCGTAGAAGAAAAGCCGTTCTGTGTTACGCCTGCAAGGGTCTGTATGCTCTGCCCGATACTGTCTGCCATGTCATTGATGAAGTCCAGCTTATAGGCTTCCTGCACCACATAGCCCGTAGCATTGCTTAAATAAAGGCTTATCGTCCAGACAAAGTTGGTAATGCAGTAAAGCCCGTACTGCACCGATTTTCCAATCCCGTCCAGCCAGTTCCACGGAAGCCACGACCAGCTATTATCCACATAAAAATCAAGCTGGTAGTTGGAAAGCGGATATTTTGAGTAAAGATTTTCTGCGTTTATGGTATCGTCCACAAGCCCCGTCGCATGAGCTACCGTCCCTAGAAGTGAAAGCAGGATAAGGGAGAGTGCCACCACGAACAGAGCCATTTTGAGAAAGTGGAAAATCTTCTTTTTTGTGAACGCACCTTTTATCCTTTCTTTCATCACTCCACCTCATTTCTCTGTACGGGCGGTCTGGTATCAAAGGCGTGTAGCAGTTCTTCAAAGACTGGGTGTATCTGCACCACACCGACACGCCCGTATAAGTCCTGCAATAAGCATTGTCCGTTCTCCAAATCACGCAAGCGTTTCTGGTTGTTCTCGTCGTCCTTGTCGATACCGAAAAATTCTAAGGTCTGCTTTATCTCATTGATGTCGGTACTACGAAAGGCAAATTTCAAGCCGATATTGTTTTTCAGACTTTCCTTTGCCACGTCCCCAGAAGATTGTGTAACGAAATAAACGCCTGCCTGCATAGCTCGTCCAGCACGAACCAGCTTGTTAGAGAGCGTTTCTCCTTGTGCCACATTTAAGAACGCCCACGCTTCGTCAAGGTCTACAATCTTAAAAATACTTCTGTCCGAATGGATAAAATCAAGGGCAAAGGTACTAATCACAATCAGCATAGACACCGACAATAATTCAATAGTCGTGTATTCCTCAAAGGTCGTGTCCTTATCTGGCAGTACAAGGTCTGCTACTTGAATGATATTGAGCTGGTTATCCAGACTGATTGCATTTTCCACCGTACCGTCTGAAAACAGCAGATGTGCAAAGTCGTAGTCCGTGAAACTGTCGATATGGTCTGCGATATTTCTTGATATGGGTGTATCTTCACGGCGTAGCTCGTCTATCACATGGAGCAAGCCCCGACTGTCGCTCTGGGTTACGGAACGAACCGCTTTTCGCAACACGGGGAATTTTTCGCCGTCCCTAGAGGAAATACCAGTAAGGAATGTCAAGATGTCGATTGCCAGACTTTCAGCGTCTTTTACATTCTTCATAATCACGAATGGGTCAAGAAGTCCTGCATTGTCCTTGTCGCTGGTAAGGTTTACAATATTGATTTCATGGGCGATTTCTGGGAGCGTTTCTTTCCAGTTGCCACGCTATAGCGATAGGTAACTTTTTGATGTTATCTCCAAGTTTTCCCCCGCTTCACACCGTACATGAAACTTTCGCTTCATACGGCGTTCCATCATATCCAAATAGATTTATAAGTTATTTCCCAGTTATTGTCTGGTATCCGTAATTCGTCCGTATTCTGTTCAGTTTTTTCTTCTGCTGACTATTAAGAACATAACCTTTTAACAGTGATTTTGCTTCGTCTGCTGATTCTGTTAGGATTGCCTTTGCAATGGGAATTTCCACAAATGCCAGATTAGAATATCTATCAAGGTTATCTCCTTTGTCTGATTTGTGAATACATATCAGAGTGGACGGAGTTCCTCGACGATTCATTACATAGCAGTTGCCTTGTTGTGCGATATATGCCGAAATACGATTGTCGTTAAACTCTACGCTATCGGCAGGGTTTTCATTTTCCAACAACGCTCGGATTTCTTCTTTTGTTACAACTACAACGTCCTCATGCACCTTGTTTCTCCCTTGCTTTGTAAAATTACAAATATCTTGCGAGAAATTCATAGGATTTTTGTGTTGTACTCCTTGAATCGGCAATAGCGGATTATCCGCAATCATCACTATTTTTGTTTTTGGTCTGATTCCTTTTGTCCTGCTCTGAAATTCTGAACTTGTACTTTCAAATGGAACTGATTTTGCAATGTTCCTTAAACGGATTCGTATGGTCGGTAAGAGAGCGTAACTTACTTCTGTCAGGTTGTTATATACGTTAGTTGCTATGCAGTAGTAATTCTGCATACCGATAACTGTCAGATTATATCTGCTGATATTGAAGCCAGTCGTATGTCTGGCTATATCTTTTACCTTTAACTTTAGATTTGTTTTCGCTTTCTTTAATGCTTTTTGGTTCATATCTGTTTTGGCAACATAACCGTGTTTCGTTCTTCCTTTTGGAATGACTTTGATTTTGAACCCCAGAAAATCTGATGAATTTTTCTTCAGATTTACTACCTTTGATTTCTCTGGACTGATTTCTAATTTCAGTCTTTTATTAAGAAAATCTACGGTACTGTGGTAAAATCTTTGTGCTTCTCCATAGGTTGAACACATGATTTTAAAATCATCAGCGTAACGTACAATAAAACCGCTTTTCAGTTTGGTATATTTCTTTGCGTATTGAAGCCACCCATTTTTACTGCGGTTCTTCGGCTGGAATGTTTCCCACTGACTGCTTACCCACCAGTCTAATTCATTAAGGACTATGAGGGAGAGCAGTGGACTTAACAGACCGCCTTGTGGTGTTCCTTTTTCTGGGACACCCTCGCCGTCAATTTCAGCTTTCAGCATTTTGCTGATAATGCAAATCAATCTTTTATCCCGAATGCCAAGTGTCCAGATTTGTTTTAATAGTTTTCCATGATTGACATTATCGAAAAATCCTTTAATGTCTACGTCAACACAGTAATGATATTTTGATAAATTTATCAGTGTCGTTACTCTGCTGACTGCATGGTGGGCACTTCGATTCGCACGGAATCCATAGGAATGATTATGGAACTTTGGTTCGCATATCGGCTCTAGGACTTGCAGGATACATTGTTGTACCAGCCTGTCCCAGATACACGGAATCCCCAATGGACGCATTTTATCGCTCCCAGCTTTTGGAATCAAAACACGTCTGACTGATTTGGGTCGGTAGCTGCTAAGGCTTTCCCGAACGGTAGCAACAATCTCAGCATTGCTGAGTTGTTTTATATCGTCTATCGTCATTCCATCCGTTCCAGCCGTTTTACTGCCACTGTTTGATTTCAGATTACGGTAAGCTAAACAAATATTTTGTTCCGAACCAATAATTTCAAGTAACTTATAAAAGTTATTACCGTTCTTGCTCTGTGCGTATAACTCGTCATAAATATGTTGCATATCATAATACTCGTTATAGCGGAGCTTGTTTTTCTTTAGCATGGTCTGTACCCTCCTTGTTTGCAGGAGCAAGTACATCTCTTAGTCTTACTCGAACCCATACCATTTTTCTTAGTAATTCTATTCTTCATATGACTAGTGGCTATCCCTCCACCGCTTGTTATCACGGTTTCATAGGTACTGTGCCACCACTCTCACTGACATTAACACACCTTATATCATTGCTAATCTCACAATAACTTTCTGATGTGAACACTTCACAGACAGTAAAATCTCCATGTTGTCAGCTTTCAACGTTCCAAACACACTATCTGTACATATATCCTTAGGTTTCCTCTATAAGCCTGCTACCTTGATAACGCCTTTAACGTTATATGGATTTTCATAAATGCGGAGTCTTACTCACCCACAGTAGCGACACTGTTTGTGTCACTGGACATTTCTATCCAGCCCCGATATAGACCTGTACATTCAAGGATTCGTCAGTAGACCTCTCATCTACATTCTAACCATAGATATTTTATAGACTTCCGGCATATAGGACACAACGCCCACCTCTGGGAATCTTTCGTCAGCATTATCTGTTACGGTGTCTGTCTGCCGACTTCACCGAGCTTCTGACAGAGCCTTGTTTACTCAAGTTTCTGCCAGTCGGAGTATTAAAGTAGCCTTTCAGGGCGTTACCCCGTCATTCGACTATTCGTGTGTTTAGTTCTCCAACACACATTAAATATTGATTTAATGAAGTGCTGTGCCTACTCTTTTCAAGTAGGAACGTTTCGCACCTGATTTTGGGTCTAAGATAACCGCTTGTCCCCCAAAGAGAACCGAATAATACACAAGAAGATTGTTGCAGAACGACTTCCCACCGCCAAGCGAACCGACAAAAGCAGAAGCAAGGGCATTTGTAACTGTTCCTTTTACACCCTGCGAAGCTAACGACGGTTGCAGGTACACATTTCTTCCCGTATCAACGGAATATCCCATATAGATACCCGTAGTTTCTCCTAACTGCTGTGTCGCACCAAAACCAAGCCCAGCCAAGAAGTCTGATTTTACATACTGCACATAATCATTGATATATCGCTTGCTGGCAGGAAGAAATTCAGAATGAAGCCCCAGCATATCCCCAGCAGGACGCACCAGCTTTACATTGAGGTCGTCGTAAAAGTCCTTGACTTCATCACAACGGCGTTTCAGCTCGTCAAGATCGGGTGCAGACACCCG
>PPYE01432935.1_pt1 | contig 24953 bp, 30 predicted proteins | sample 1559881 | NCBI WGS metagenome assembly PPYE01 (sample SAMN08240022, study PRJNA423297) | Human gut metagenome, whole genome shotgun sequencing project. | reverse complement strand
GTGAGAAATTTTTCTTTCTGGTTTTAGAGTGACATCCCCGGTCTGGTATTGTATAATTGAGATACTGTACTGCGGGAAGATGTGTTCCCGCTCTGACAGCTCGTGATACTGGTATTTTTAGAAAGCAGACAGGAGGAGATTATGGGTCTTTTCAGCGGACAATTTGCCAACGTGGTAGAATGGCAGGAAACAAGAGACGACGTGATTTTTTATAAATGGAACAATGATGAGATCAAGAGGGGGTCCCGGCTGATTATCCGCCCGGGGCAGGACGCCATCTTTATGTATAACGGAAGAACGGAGGGGATTTTCCGGGAAGAAGGAAACTATGATATTGAGTCGGATATTATTCCGTTTCTTTCCACATTGAAAGGATTTCGTTTTGGATTCAACAGCGGACTGCGGGCGGAAGTTCTGTTCATCAATACGAAGGAATTTAATATGCGCTGGGGGACGAAGCAGGCGGTGAATCTGCCGCATCCGTCCCTTCCGGGAGGAATGCCGGTCCGCGCCAACGGAACCTTCCAGTTCAAGGTGGGCGATTATGAGGTGCTCATCGAGAAGGTTGCCGGAATCAAAAAGCAGTTTACAACGGAAGAGGTCAGAGACCGGGTGCTGTCCCACCTCGATCAGCTTCTTTTGCAGTGGATGGTGAAGGAAGGAAAGGATATGTTTAATCTCCAGGCCAACGCCGCTGAGATTTCAGATGGCATTATGGCGGATCTGGACCGGGAATTGTCAGATATCGGTCTTTCTATGACCGGTTTTCAGATCAATTCTGTGAGCTATCCGGAAGAGGTGCAGGAGATGATCAATAAGGTGGCCAGCCAGAGCATGGTCGGCGATATGAACCGGTATCAGCAGATGGCGGTACTGGATTCCATGACCGCCGGCAACGCCCAGGGCGGGCAGATGGCGGCAGATATGGCGTCTATGCAGATGGGAATGATGATGGGACAGCAGATCGTAAATCAGATGACCCAGACGCAGCAGGGAGGCGGCGCGCAGAACGTTTCCGGCCCTAACTTCTGCCCGAACTGCGGACAGAAAGCGGGCGGAGCAAACTTCTGCCCGAACTGCGGTCAGAAATTAAAGTAACAGCACAACAGAAAGGAAGTCTATGAGCATTTATGATACTTTAAATAAAGAACAGAGGGAGGCGGTATTCTGTACCGAAGGCCCTCTCTTGATGCTGGCGGGAGCAGGAACCGGAAAGACCCGGTCACTGACCCACCGCATCGTACATTTAATTGAGGAGGAGGGGGTGAACCCCTGGAACATCCTTGCCATCACCTTTACCAACAAGGCGGCGGAGGAGATGCGGGAGAGAGCGGTAAGTCTGGTGGGACCAGGCTCGGAGAATCTGTGGATCAGTACATTTCATGCCACATGCAGCCGGATTCTCAGAAGGCACGCTGATCTGCTGGGCTACAACAGAAGTTTTACCATCTATGACGCCAGCGACCAGAAGTCCCTGATGAAGGAAGTCTTAAAGTCCATGAACGTTGACACGAAGCAGTTCCCGGAGAAGGCGGTGCTTTCCGCCATCTCCGCGGCCAAGGACGAGTGCAAGTCGCCTCTTGACTACCGGAATGACTGTGGAGATAACTACCGGGATATCCGAATCAGTGAGATTTACGAGGAATACCAGAAGCGTCTCAAAGAAAATGACGCCATGGATTTTGACGATCTTCTCGTGAAGACCGTGGAGCTGTTTCAGTCGTACGGTTCCGCTATATCATGGTGGACGAGTATCAGGATACCAACACGGTGCAGTTTATGCTGGTGAAGCTCCTTGCCTCCAAATACCGCAATCTCTGCGTGGTGGGTGACGACGACCAGTCCATTTACCGGTTCCGGGGAGCCAATATTTTCAATATCCTGAATTTTGAGAAATATTTTCCGGACGCCCATGTGATCCGTCTCGAACAGAATTACCGTTCCACCCAGAACATTTTAAATGCCGCCAACGGCGTCATTGTCAATAATAAAGGACGGAAGGAGAAGAAACTCTGGACAGAAAATGTACCGGGCGAGCTGGTGCATTTCAAGCAGTATGACTCCGAATACGATGAGGCGGAGGGCGTGGTATCCTACATTAATTTCCTCGCCATGCGGGGCGTGCCTTACGAGGATATGGCGATTTTATACCGGACCAACGCCCAGTCCCGTATCTTTGAGGAGAAACTTAAGCAGCGGGCGATCCCTTACGCCATCGTCCGGGGCATCAGTTTCTACGACCGGAAAGAGATCAAGGACCTGATGGCCTATCTGAAGGTGGTGGACAACGGAAACGACGACCTGGCGGTCAAGAGAATCATCAATGTGCCGAAACGGGGCATCGGCCAGACCACGGTGGACAGAATCCAGAATTACGCCATCGTGCACCAGATCAGCTTCCTTGAGGCGGTATTCCGGGCAGATTCCATTCAGGAGCTGGGAAGAGCCGCTTCCAAGATTAAAAAATTCGGCGAGATGATCCGGAATTTCCGGGACTACGCCATGGAAAACGATATCAGCGAGCTGATGCTTTACATACTGGACGTGACCGGTTATAAAAATGAGCTGGAGATGGAAGGGACAGACGAGGCAAGAAGCCGTCTCGAGGACATCGATGAGCTCATCAATGATATCGTATATTTTGAGGAGAACAATGAAGACCCGACTCTCACGGATTTTCTGGTGGAAAAAGATATGTACACCCTCAATGCAGGCATTGATAATCTGGAAGAGAGTTCCAATAAGGTGCTTCTCATGACTCTCCATAACGCCAAAGGTCTGGAGTTCGCCAATGTATTCCTGGGAGGTATGGAGGAAGGAGTCTTTCCGGGATACGGAGCCATGATCTCCGGCGATGAATCGGAGATCGAGGAAGAGCGGCGTCTCTGTTATGTGGGCATTACCCGGGCAAAGGAGCGCCTTTATTTAAGCGCGGCCAGACGGAGAATGCAGAGGGGGCAGGCGCAGTATAACCGGGTATCAAGATTTGTGGATGAGATTCCGGAGGAATATCTGGACCGGGCTAAGAAGACTCCTGCGGAGGACAGGAGAGACAAGGCTATGGAACAGGCGTCCTCGCATCAGTATGCTTACGGCACGAAGGGCGTGAAGCCGTATTATCTGGATGATTTCAAAGTCAAACCTCTGTCTTCCCTGGATTATGCCGTGGGCGACCGGGTGAAACATATCAAATTCGGCGAGGGCACCGTGGCGGATATCGTCCATGGCGGGAAGGACTTCGAGGTATCCGTGGATTTTGACAGAGTGGGCCGCAAGAAGATGTTCGCATCTTTTGCAAAATTGAAAAAAGTGAAATAATGTATTGGTAAAGAGTCCTTTTGCGTGATATAATAAAAGAAAACAGCAAGGAGGTACACGAACATGAAAAATATCGACGAATTAATTGGAGTAGCAAAGTTATCCAATCTGATGAACAGCCGGAAGGAAGAGGAAGAATCCAGAAAGATTTTATGGGTTCTTGCCATCATCGGGGCTGTTGCCGCAGTGGCAGGAATTGCAGCTCTGGTTTATAAATATTTATCCCCGGATTATCTGGATGATGTGGATGAAGACTTCGATGATTTCGATGACGATTTTTTCGATGACGAGGACGAAGCGGAAGATACTGCCGATGATGCAGAGGAAGCAACAGAAGAATAAGTGTTGATATTGGCGATATGAGCTGCCGTAACAGTTTGTCCGATGCATCACAGATGCGGGGCGCGGGTTACGGCAGTTTTGCTTGTCTGCGCAAAGAGTTTTCATATATATTGCGGGAAATCTTCTCTGCAACAAGGAACTTCTATTTGTTTAAATTGTCTGAAAAATATATATAATTAAAAAATTAGAAAAAAGATGAAAAAAACTGTTGACATTTATTTGAGGCTGTTATATAATGCTATTTGTCAACGCGAGAGCGGCTGACAGACAACAGCATCGGGGTGTGGCTCAGCTTGGCTAGAGCGCTTGATTTGGGATCAAGAGGCCGCAGGTTCGAATCCTGTCACCCCGATACCCTTGCGGGTGTAGTTCAATGGTAGAACACTAGCCTTCCAAGCTAGATACGTGGGTTCGATTCCCATCACCCGCTTCTGCTTTGAGCAGAAGAACAATTTATATTGTTTCATCATAATACGTGTCCGTAGCTCAGCTGGATAGAGCAACGGCCTTCTAAGCCGTGGGTCGGGGGTTCGAATCCCTTCGGGCACGTTTGTCAGGCTGTCCTGACTATGGTGGGTGTGGCGCAGTTGGTTAGCGCGCCAGATTGTGGCTCTGGAGGCCGAGGGTTCGAATCCCTCTACCCACCTTAATGGGCTATCGCCAAGCGGTAAGGCACAGGACTTTGACTCCTGCATTCGCTGGTTCGAATCCAGCTAGTCCAGTTGGACCGCAGATTCGAATTTCTGCGGCTGCAATGAGTAAGGCCCGGGCGCTGTGCTCATTTTTTTGTTATATGGAGAATTCATTGTGGGATATTAGCTCAGTTGGTAGAGCACTTGACTTTTAATCAAGTTGTCCGGGGTTCGAATCCCCGATGTCTCATTGGAAATCGTTGCCGCAGCAGCGATTTCTCTTTTTGTCAACAACAGAATATGCCGGGGTGTGGCTCAGCTTGGCTAGAGCGCTTGATTTGGGATCAAGAGGCCGCAGGTTCGAATCCTGTCACCCCGATTGTTCGCGGGTGTAGTTCAATGGTAGAACACTAGCCTTCCAAGCTAGATACGTGGGTTCGATTCCCATCACCCGCTTTGTTGTTATTTTTATAGATTTTACTGCCGGGAAGGGATTGCCCTGCAATATTATTATGCGGATATGGCGGAATTGGCAGACGCGCCAGATTTAGGTTCTGGTGGGGCACCCGTGCAGGTTCAAGTCCTGTTATCCGCATTTCTGACGCGCCCGAGAGATTTGTTCAGACAGCTCTCGGGTTTTTTGCGCTGTGGAAAGAAGGAGAGCGATATGAGCGATAAGCAGAGAGTTTATATCTGGGATAATCTGAAATGTTTTTTGATGATTTCAGTTGTTCTTGGACATTTTGTAAATCAGTACCCGGATTCTTCCTTTATGAGGAGTATGTCCATTATTATTTATTCCTATCATATGCCTCTTTTTATTTTTGTGGCGGGGCTGCTGCAGAAAAGATGGACCAGGGAACGACCGTTCCGGTGGGACAAACCGGTGTATTATATTATCCTGGGTTATCTGCTGAAAGTACTGATTTATGCCATCAAGACTGCCTTTGGCAAAGACGCTGTTTTTTCTTTGTTTACAGATACGGGAATCCCATGGTATATGTTTGCCATGGCGGCTTACATGGTGATCGCATATGTGATCAGGAAGAAAAATCCCAAAGTGTGCCTGCCTGTTTCTGTGATTCTGGCCCTTTTAGCTGGCTATGTGGACGGAATCGGGAGCTTCCTGTATATATCAAGGATTCTTGTGTTCTTTCCATTTTATTATGCGGGATATCTGATGGATTCAGATACTGTTCTCGCCTTTACAAGAAAGAAATGGCTTCGCCTGTGCGCGGTTGCAGTGCTTGCTGCCGGCCTTTTTATCAGTTTTTACTGGATTGATGATATTTTTTCCATTATCCGTATGTTTACGGGAAGAAACGCCTATGCGTTTATCCGTGTGGCCGGCTGCGGACTGCAGCACCGTCTGCTTTGCTATGTGATTACAGTGCTTGTGAGTACGGCCCTTATCAGCCTGATGCCGGGACGCAGAATCCGGCTGGCGGAAGCGGTAGGCAGCCGGACGCTTCAGATTTATTTCTGGCACCGTCTGATTCTCTATGTCATGATGTATTCGGGATTCTGTGATGCCGTCCGGTCGGGATGCGGAAACTACTGGATTCCGGTATATCTGTTGATTGCGGTGCTTCTGACTTTTGTTCTGTCTTTGGACTTTTTTGGGTGGCCTCTCCGGAAAATCAAGGATCTGCAGATGCGGATTCGCGATGCTATGTAATAAATACTGTTTTATAAAAAGATTTCCCCCTCGGTGGCATAATGTGCACGCTGCATGCTAATGCCGCAGAGGGGGTTTTTCTTTGACATAAAAGTGTTTCAGCGACAGATAAAAACCTATTCCCTGTTCTGACGTATTCTTCCGTACATAGTGAGCATGTAAATGCCGGAGATACCGACCAGATCATAGATAAGCCGGGTGAAGAAGCTGGAATCTCCAAATAAAGCGGAGACAAGATTGAACTGAAAGAGTCCGATTAATCCCCAGACAACAGCGCCTATGATAGTGAGTGTCAAAGCGATATAGTCAATCCATTTCATATATATTCTCCTTTCTGTGTTCTGTTATCCAGTATATCCAAAAGGCGGGAAAATAATCACTGACAAAACAAAAATAAAATTTGAATGGTATAGATAAAGAAAAAATGTGGATAATAAGGAAGAATCAAAATGAAAGGAGATTTTTATAATGAGACTGAAAAAAAGCGTGATGATCATGCTGTTTCTTTTGACGGCCGCCTTTGCTGTTTCCGGCTGTGGAAATAATGCGGATACGCAGGAAAGCACAGCTGCTTCCGGGACGACGGAGCAAAAAAACGATGAAAATTCCCCGGAAAATATGACGGGAACGGAAGATAAAGTTGGTAAAGATACGGTGGGAGACGCTGCGGACGATGTTGGAGATGCTGCAAAAGATATCGCAGACGGAGCAGGGGATGCTGCGAAAGATATCGTGGAGGGGGCTGGTGAAGCGGCCGATGATGTGGCGGATGGCGTCGGAGATGCCATAGATAATCTGGGCGGCGGTTCCTTTGACAGTTATGATGATGCAAAAACCTACCTTCTTGAAAAACTTAAGAAGGACAATTCCGGCGCAAATTATGAAGTCAGAGATGAAATAAAAGATCTCACAGCCTACAATAACAATGATTCCGGAGCGGAAGGATATCAGTTCTCTGTTTATGAAACAGACGGAAACGAAAAAATTGGCATTTATTATGTAGATAAAGATACTGGGAAAATTTATCGTTATATGGGAAAGAATTCCATTGAGGCATATTGACCGGAATATGGAAAATACTGCGGGCAGACCGGGCAGTTTCCGGTCTGCTCTGGCGCAGAGCGCTCTAAAACATCGCCCACCCCTGGAAATGTAAAAAAAAGTAAAAAAATATAATATTTTACTGGAAAAATATGGAATATGTGTTATTATAGTATTTGTAAATAATAAATAATAACAGGAGGAAGGGGTATGATGAATTTTGAAGAGTTCCTGTGCTATGTGGAGGAACATATTTTAAAAGGATGGAAGGAAAATGCGGAAGTCAGAATACAGGAGACAAAAAAGAATAACGGGATTACATATCAGGGGTTGTCCATCAGAGAGATGGAGGAAATGGTAGCTCCCTGTATTTATCTGGAAGAGTTTTATGATTTATATCAAAGGAGCGGGGATCTGGAGGAGGTAATGGAGAAGATCCGGCAGGAATATCAGTGGGCCATGGAACGTTCTGCTCTTTATGAGATGAATGTTCTGCAGTACGATCGCATCCGTAAAAAAATCATTTTTCGTCTGGTTAATTATGAGAAGAACAGGGAGATTCTTGAAGACTGTCCCTGTATACAGATGCATGATCTGGCATTGACCTTCCGGTGGGTGGCGCACACAGATTCCATCGGAATTTCCACAGCTCTGATCACGAACCGGGAGCTTGCGTTGTGGAGGATCTCTCTGCATGAGCTGCTGCTGGTTGCCCGGGAGAATACCCGGAGGCTGTTTCCTCCGCGTATTATGGATATGGACAGCTTTCTCGTGGAATCCGGCAGGGGCAAGCCTCCGCTGATGCCGGGAAAGATCATGTATATCATGACCAACGAACAGCAGATCAATGGAGCGACCGTGCTCGTTTACGACGGCGTTCTCCGTCAGTTTGCGGATAAAATAAAGGAGGATTTCTATGTTCTGCCAAGCAGTATCCATGAGCTGATCCTGGTGCCGGCCAGTCAGTTTGCCGATGCGGGACGACTTTTTGAGATGGTAAGAGAAGCGAACGATACCATTGTATTGCCGGTAGACTATTTATCCGACTCTGTCTATTATTATAATAGAAGAAAAGATCAGCTGACTCTGGCGGCTTCCGATGCATAGCGAAGAGAAGGCGGAAGAATTCTTTCGATTTTTAAAAAATAACAAGGCGGACTTGATATGTCATAGGGATATTGTTATACTGATACAAAAAGGATAAAATGGAAAAGATTGGAAGGTGCTTTGATGAAACGATGGCAGATAGGTTTGAACATCATAGGGGAGATATTATTTTTTTTAATCGCTGCAGTGCTGCTGGTATTGATCGTTCCGCGGCTGCTTGGATTTTTCTGGCCCTTTGTGGCAAGCTGGCTGCTGGCGATGCTGGCGGCGCCTCTCTGCAATTTTCTGGAGAAGCATATTCGCCTGAATAAACAATGGGCGTCGGCGCTCATCATCATACTGGTGCTTTTGATTTTGGCGGGCTGCGGTTATCTGCTGATTACCAAGCTGGGAAGAGAGATGATATCTTTTCTTTCCGATGCGCCTTCCTATTATCGCTATGTCAGCAATACTATTGAGATCATAAGTGACAAGATAAATAATATTGTTGCTCCGATATCCGGTGATTTCGGCAGTCAGATAGAGACGGCTTTTGATGATCTGCTCCTGCAGGCGGGAGCTATGGTCAATAACTTTGCTCCGAGGGGAGTGGAGTTTTTAGGCAGCGCTGCCGCCAATATCACCAATGGGCTTGTCGGTACGCTGGTGATGATCGTGGCCGCTTATTTCTTCATTGCCGAGAGGGAGAAAATTGCGCAGCAGATGATTCGGCTGGTTCCAGCAGATATGGAAGAACATGTAAAAAATATTAAGAGCAGGCTGGTATCCGCTCTGGGCGGATTCCTTCTGGCTCAGTTTAAGATCATGTTTATCATCTTTTTGATTCTGCTGGCAGGACTTTTGATTCTGCGCAACCCGTATGCGCTGTTTCTTGCCCTGCTGATCTCTTTTCTGGATCTTCTTCCCATACTGGGAACGGGAACCGTGCTGATACCCTGGGCTGTCATTGTGTTTTTCAGCGGGCATTTCCGCCAGGGAGTGGTTCTGCTGATAATCTATGTCATCTGTCTGATTACGAGACAGGTTCTGCAGCCGAAGATCATCGGGGACAGCATCGGTATGGGTACGCTGACTACGTTGTTTTTGATTTATACGGGATTTAAGCTGCAGGGAGTGCCGGGGATGATACTTGCGCTTCTGCTGGGGACTATCGCTGTCACCCTGTATCGGCTTGGACTTTTTGATTCCAAGATAAAGAGACTCCATTATCTGGTTGATGCATACCGCCATTATGATGACCGTTGTGTTTATGAAGAAAAGCAAAAACGCGACGAAAAGAGATAATTTTCAGAAAATTATGTCGATATAATTCAATAGTCGGAATTTGTGTTGACTTGAATTATCCTTTGTGCTAAGATGTGGGTGCCTGTCGGAGAACAGACGGGAAGTATATAAGATGGAGGTATTCCGATGTTGAAGGGAACAGTAAAATGGTTCAATAATCAAAAGGGGTATGGATTTATCCAGGACGAGAATGGAAAGGATATTTTTGTACATTATACCGGACTTGATATGGAAGGTTTTAGATCCCTGGATGAAGGAAACAAGGTGGAGTTCGATCTTGTGGAAGGTGAAAAGGGGCTTCAGGCTTCCCATGTGGTAAAGACAGAGGATTGATGTTCAGGCTTGCGGGAAAGCGTCGGCCTGTGGAGAATACCGCAGATTAAATGCTGTAGATTATAGAGGAATACAACAATGAGAATATATCTGGTGCGCCATGGCGAGACAGAATTAAATCGGAAGGGCTGTTATTACGGACAGACAGATATCCCGCTTTCCGCCTGCGGCAGACAGCAGGCGGGGAAGCTGGGAAGGTTCTTTCGGGACATACCGCTGCAAAGCAGTGTGATCAGTCCTTTAATACGGGCGGCTGAGACCGCTGAGATCATCATGGCAGAATATACAAAAGAGATAAAAATATACAGGGATGATCGGCTTGCAGAACAGAATTTTGGTATTTTTGAAGGGCAGACATATCAGGAGCTGACCAAAAAATATCCGCAGGAATGGGCAGACTGGAACAGAGATTTCTCCGGCTACCGGATTCCGGGCGGTGAAAGCTTTCTTGATGTTAGAAAACGGACGGAAAGCTTTTTTTTCGATTTGAAAAAAATGTCTGAAAAAGAAGACAGGGAGTTTTCTGTGCTGCTGGTTGCTCACAAAGGAACGCTGGGACATCTGCTTGCCGTAAGCCTTGGGCTTCCGCCGGAAGGCTACTGGAATTTTGTCTTTGAGCAGGGCTGCTACAGTCGTCTGGATCTGGAGGACGGTTATGCGATCATCCGCTGCCTGAATCAGAGTGTGGACGGCGATTTGGGTGATTAGAGCCTGTGTCCGGGATTGCGAACGACGCCCTGATATATAAATGTACAAAAAGAAAGGTACGATATACATGGATTTATTTGACTATATGCGGATGGAGAGAAAAAAACAGGAGTCTCCGCTGGCGGTGCGGATGCGTCCGCGAACTCTGGATGAAATGGTGGGACAGTCTCATATTATAGGGAAGGACCGGCTTTTGTACCGGGCAATCAAAGCTGATAAGATCAGTTCGCTGATTTTTTACGGGCCTCCGGGAACCGGAAAAACCACCCTGGCAAAGGTGATCGCCAACACGACCAGCGCGCAGTTTGTGCAGATGAACGCGACCACATCCGGCAAGAAAGATATGGAGCAGGCGGTACGCCAGGCAAAAGATATATTTGGCATGTACGGAAACCGGACAATTCTTTTTATTGATGAGATTCATCGTTTTAACAAAGCGCAGCAGGATTATCTGCTGCCTTATGTGGAGGACGGGACGATCGTGCTGATCGGTGCTACTACGGAGAATCCATATTTTGAGGTGAACAGCGCGCTTTTATCACGATCAAAGATTTTCCATCTGGAACCTTTGTCGGGAAAGGATATTGCCGGACTTATACGGATTGCTGTGACGGATGACGAAAGAGGAATGGGGGCGTATGGCGCTGAGATTACCGAAGAGGCGGTTTCTTTTATCGCAGAGATGGCGGGAGGCGATGCAAGGGCAGCCTTAAATGCTGTCGAGCTGGGCGTTATGACCACGGAGCCGGGAGAGGACGGAAAGATTGTCATTGATCTGAACGTGGCGCAGGAATGTATCCAGAGGAAGGCGTTAAACTATGATAAGAACGGGGATAATCATTATGATGTTATCTCTGCCTTTATCAAGAGTATGAGGGGAACGGATCCGGATGCGGCGGTGTTCTATCTTGCCCGGATGCTTGATGCGGGAGAAGACCCGAAGTTTATTGCCCGGAGAATTATGATCTGCGCTTCAGAGGATGTGGGAAATGCAGATCCTCAGGCACTGCAGGTTGCCGTTGCGGCCTCCCTCGCCGTAGAGCGGGTGGGGCTGCCGGAGGGGCGGATTATTCTTTCACAGGCAGCCTCTTATGTGGCAAGCGCGCCGAAGAGCAATGCCTGTATCATGGCGATTGACAAAGCGCAGGAGATGGTAAAGAGGGCGGATACCGGACAGGTCCCGCCGTACCTGAGAGACGCCCATTATGGGGGAGCCAGGGATTTGGGTCACGGCATTGGCTATCGGTATGCCCATGATTATCCGGAGCATTATGTGAAGCAGCAGTATCTGCCGGATGCAATTCGAGATGAGAGGTTTTATATTCCGACAGAAAATGGATATGAGAAGAAGATAAAAATGCATCTGGAGCATTTAAGAAACAGGGAGGAAGAGGAAAATGCATAAATTAAAACAAATCGGTGCTTTGCTGCTGGTGGTTATCCTGGTGGCGCTGGTTCTCCTGACCCTGTATTTTGCTGTGACAGGGAGCCGGTATTTTATGGCTTCTCTGGTGGTCACACTGGTTTTTCCGGTGCTGCTGTATGCCTACATGCTGGTATATCGGATTGTGAAGAAAAATGGGCAGGAAGAAGAATAGTGCACTGTCTCATTCATTTTCAGTATAATGACGCAGAATGAATTTTCATTCTGCAAGGCGGAAGAATGAGGCGTAGTGGGCGCTACGCCGATTGATGACAACGCCGCAGATGGAAAATCAGGCCAGTCATTATGCGAAGTGTGAATGAGACAGTGTACTAAGCTGACGGGGACGGAAAATAATCCGGCTCCGGCTATTGACAAGCAGGTCAGAATGGAATAATATAAATATCAGTAGTTATTACTATTTTTTAATTGCTCGATAAGAGTAGGAAAGAGAGGTATATCATGCCAAGTTTAAAAGGTACAAAAACAGAACAGAATTTAATGACTGCATTCGCTGGAGAGTCTCAGGCTACTAATAAATACACATATTTTTCCAGCAAAGCGAAAAAAGACGGATATGTACAGATTGCAAATATTTTTGCTGAGACAGCAGCCAACGAGAGAGAACATGCAAAAATGTGGTTCAAATTATTAGAAGGCGGCGCAATCCGTTCTACCATGGAGAATCTGCAGGCAGCAGCAGACGGCGAGAACTATGAATGGACAGATATGTACGCACAGTTCGCGAAAGAAGCAAGAGAAGAAGGCTTCTATGAGATTGCTGATAAGTTCGACGGCGTTGCAGCAGTAGAGAAAGAGCATGAAGCAAGATATTTAAAACTTCTTGACAACGTAAAGAAAGAAGTTGTATTCTCCAAAGACAACGATGTGATCTGGCAGTGTGCAAACTGCGGACATATCTGCATTGGAAAGAAAGCTCCGGAAGTCTGTCCTGTATGCGATCATCCACAGTCCTACTTCCAGGTTAAACCGGAAAATTACTAAGATTTTTTCAGAGAGGCGTATATTTTTTTCTAAACGGGTAATAATGATAATATCCGATGGGGACATCGGATATGACAGTCGTCAGGAAAAAACTTATATCCTCCCCTTTCTAACAGGCGTCTGCTTTGATAAAAGCAGGCGCCTGTTTTCAGTGCTGAAAAAAATAAATTTTGCAAGGAAAAATACTTGACAAATCAGAAGCTTTCTCCTATAATCATGTTCGGTAAAGGGAAAACACTTTACATGAGGTGATAATCATTGGACAGAATTGTGGAGAAGGCTCTGCTGTTTGATTTCTATGGCGAACTTTTAACGGAGAGTCAAAAGGAAGTATATGGCGAGCATATTCAGAATGACCTGTCTGTTTCCGAGATCGCAGATCTTCGGGGCATCAGCAGGCAGGGAGTACATGATATGATCCGCCGGTGTGAGAAGATTCTTGCGGATTATGAACAGAGGCTTCACCTGGTGGAGCATTTCCTCAAGGTTAAGAAGATGGTGGGAATTATCCACCAGTATGCTGAGGAGATTTCTTCCTGTGAAGACAGAGAAAAGATGCAGGAGCGCATTGCGGATATCAAGAATATCGCCAGTGAGATATTAGATCAGTACTAAGCAGATTTCAGCATTGACAGGAGGCCGCTATGGCATTTGAAAGCCTTACAGATAAATTGCAGAATGTCTTTAAGAACTTAAGAAGCAAAGGACGATTGACAGAGGCCGACGTCAAGGAGGCCATGAAGGAAGTCAAGCGTGCCCTGCTGGAAGCGGACGTTAATTTCCGCGTGGTCAAGACATTTATCAAGACTGTGACGGACCGCGCTGTCGGACAGGACGTACTTACGGGACTGAATCCGGGGCAGATGGTCATTAAGATTGTAAAAGAAGAGATGGAAGCTCTCATGGGTTCTGAGATGACAGAGCTTGTGATCAAGCCGGGCAACGAGATTACCGTATATCTGATGGCGGGTCTTCAGGGTGCCGGTAAGACCACAACGGCGGCGAAGATAGCCGGACAGCTCAAGAAAAAAGGCAAGAACCCGCTTCTGGTAGCCTGCGACGTTTACCGTCCGGCAGCCATCAAGCAGCTGGAGATCAACGGCGAGAAGCAGGGAGTTCCGGTATTTTCCATGGGAGACAAGAAGAATCCGGTGGACATCGCCAGAGCATCCATTGAGTATGCCAGGGAGAACAACAGAAATATCGTTATCCTGGATACCGCAGGACGTCTTCATGTGGATGAGTCCATGATGGAAGAGCTGCAGAACATCAAGGATAATGTGGATGTGACCCAGACCGTTCTGGTGGTTGACGCCATGACAGGGCAGGATGCGGTCAACGTGGCAAAGACATTTGAAGATAAGGTCGGCATCGACGGAGTGATCCTGACGAAGCTGGACGGCGACACGAGAGGCGGAGCGGCGCTCTCCATCCGTGCCGTGACCGGCAAGCCGATTTTATATATAGGTATGGGTGAGAAGCTGGAAGATTTGCAGCAGTTCTACCCGGACCGTATGACCAGCCGTATTTTGGGCATGGGAGATGTGCTTACTCTCATTGAGAAGGCACAGAACGCGGTGGATGAAGAGTCCGCCAGAGAACTCGAGAAAAAGCTGCGCAAGGCTGAGTTTGGCTTTGATGATTTCCTTGCGCAGATGCAGCAGGTGAAGAATATGGGAGGCATCGCAGATCTGCTTTCCATGATTCCGGGTGTCGGCAGTCAGATAAAGAATATTGATATTGATGACAAAGCGATGGACCGCATTGAGGCAATCATCTATTCAATGACGCCGGAAGAGAGGTCCAATCCGAATCTTCTGAACCCATCCCGCAAGAAAAGAATAGCAAACGGCGCCGGCGTCAGTCTGCAGGAAGTTAACAAGCTGTGCAAGCAGTTTGAGCAGTCCCGCAAGATGATGAAGCAGATGAACGGTATGATGGGCAAGGGCGGCCGCCGCAAAGGCGGATTTAATCTGGGAGGCATGAAGCTTCCATTTTAGGCAAATGCAGGATACCGAATTATCGGTTCCATATAGATGAATAAGAAAGATGAAAGAGGTGAAATCACATGGCAGTAAAAATGAGATTAAAAAGAATGGGTAAAAAGAGAAATCCTATCTATAGAGTTGTTGTTGCAGACGCAAGATCTCCAAGAGATGGAAGAAACATCGATGAAATCGGTTTCTATGACCCAAACCAGGAGCCTGCAGTAGTTAAATTTGATGAGGAAGCTGCAAAGGCATGGCTTAACAAAGGCGCTCAGCCAACAGATACAGTTGCAAGATTATTAAAGAATGCCGGTATTGAAAAATAATAACTGGGGGCTTATGTAATGAAAGAGTTAGTGAAAGTAATTGCAGTATCTCTGGTGGACCATCCGGAAGAGGTCGTTGTCACAGAAAAGGAAACCGACCATTCCATCATTCTTGAGCTTCATGTGGCTCCGGATGATATGGGTAAAGTAATCGGAAAACAGGGACGGATTGCGAGAGCGATGCGTACTGTTGTGAAAGCGGCGGCTTCCCGGGAGGATAAAAAAGTGATAGTGGATATCGCTCAGTAAAATAAGAGGAGTTCCAGCTATTTATGGCGGAGAACGAATCACAGTTATTCATAATTGGCATGAAACTGTTACCTGTCTGACGGGTAGCAGTTTTTTCATAAAACGAGAAGATGAGCAGGACATACAGGAGTATTTTCAATGGAAGACTTATTACAGGTGGGCGTCATTACAGGGACCCACGGACTTAAGGGAGAAGTGAAGGTTTTCCCTACGACAGATGATAAAGAGCGTTTTCTTGATTTAGAAGAAGTTTTGCTGGATACGGGAGACGAGCTGCTGGAATTAAAGGTGGAATATTGCAAATTTTTTAAAAAATTTGTTTTTGTTAAATTTGAAGGACTTGATGACATCAATGAAGTAGAGAAATATAAGCGCTGCCCGCTTCTGGTTACCAGAGATAATGCCGTGGAGCTGGAGGAGGACGAGTATTTCGTGGCGGATCTGCTGGGACTTACCATTATCGATGACAGCGGCGTTACCATCGGAAAGCTGGAAAATGTCATTGAGACAGGAGCCAATGATGTGTATGAGGTACTGACTGAGGACGGCGGCCGAATTCTTCTTCCGGCCATCAAAGAGTGTATCCTTGATGTGGATATGGAGGAAGGCATCATTCTTGTACATTTGATGAAGGGGCTGGCAGACTGATGATATTTCATGTTCTTACGTTGTTTCCGGATATGATCAGGGATGGACTGAATACCAGTGTCACCGGAAGAGCTCTTGCGAGCGGCCGCATCCGGCTAAATGCGGTGAATATCCGGGATTATTCCAAAGACAAGCACAAACATGTGGACGATTATCCTTATGGCGGGGGAGCCGGCATGGTCATGCAGCCGGAGCCTATCGCTCTTGCTTACGAGGACATCGTGAAGGATATGGAAAAGCGACCGCGGGTGATTTATGTTACCCCGCAGGGCAGCGTTTTTAATCAGTCCATGGCGGAGGAACTGGCAAAGGAAGAGGAACTTGTGTTTCTCTGCGGTCATTATGAAGGCGTGGATGAGCGGATTCTCGAAGAAATCGTAACGGATTATGTTTCCATCGGTGATTATGTGCTCACCGGCGGAGAACTTCCGGCTCTTGTGATGATGGACGCCATTTCCCGTCTGGTGCCGGGCGTGCTCAATAACGAGGATTCTGCGGAGTTTGAATCTTTTCATGACAATCTGCTGGAACATCCTCACTATACCCGTCCGGTGGAGTACCGGGGAAGTCGGGTGCCGGACGTGCTTTTGTCCGGCCATCACGGCAATATAGACCGCTGGCGGCGGGAACAGTCGCTGAAGCGGACGCTGGAGCGCCGCCCGGATCTTCTTGAGACGGCGGAACTTACAGAGAAAGACGTAGAATATCTGCGGACTCTCGGCTGGACAAAAGATAAGTAGAAAGCCACACCATGATATTCCGGGAACTTTCTTTGGGCGCACGGCCGAATCATTACTACAAAATGAAAAGAAAAGCGAAAAGATCGCGAAAAAGTTCTTGCATGAAGGATGAATTCATGCTATTATCTTATAGTTGTGAAAAAAGGTGGTCCGCTGTTACACAAAGGTATTAAGAACACCAAGATTATATAGGAGGTCACACATGAAAGACATTATCAAAAGCATTGAAGATGCACAGTTAAAACCAGAAGTAGACAGCTTCCGTGTTGGAGACACTGTACGCGTTTCCGCAAAGGTAGTTGAGGGAACCCGTGAAAGAATTCAGGTATTCGAAGGTACTGTTATCAAAAGACAGAACGGCGGAGCAAAAGAGACATTTACTGTAAGAAAGTTCTCTAACGGCATCGGTGTTGAGAAGACCTGGCCTGTACATTCTCCAATCGTTACAAAGATTGAAGTAATCAGAAAAGGTAAAGTAAGAAGAGCAAAACTTTACTACTTACGTGACAGAATCGGTAAGAAGGCTAAGGTTAAAGAGTTAGTTAAATAGTATCAGAGGATGAGACAGGGGCGAGTATTTATACTTGCCCTGTTTTACCATATGGAGATTTTGTTATGGCAGTAAAAAACTATCGATACAAGGAAAGAAGAGACCGTATGATTCGCAGGATTGGTCTGTGGGTCGGTGAGATTGCGGCAGTGATTCTGCTGGCCTTTGTGATCATCCAGTTCTGTTTTCAGACAGTGACGGTACATGGTGAGTCCATGCAGCCTACCTATTATGAGGGGGATACGCTGCTGGTAAATAAGCTCAGTTATCGCATCGGCGATCCGGGGCGCTATGATCCGGTACTGCTGGAGATTGAAAACGGAACTGCCGTTCATTATACGGTAAAGAGAGTGATTGGACTGCCGGGTGAGACCGTGCAGATCACCGGGGGAGAGATACTGATTGACGGTGAGGCGCTGGATTATTCCTTCGAGGAAGAGATTCTGTCTGCGGGACTGGCGGCTTACGAAGTGGAACTTGGTGAAGATGAATATTTTGTCATGGGAGACAACTGCAATAACAGTGAGGATTCCAGGGTGGCGAATATCGGAAATATAAAAAGAACACAATTTGTCGGTAAAATAGCAGGAAGAATTGGCAGCGGCAAATAATCTGAAAAAACGGCTCGGTCAAATGTTTCGCGCAGAGCCAGCCGGGAAAAATGGAGGATGATATGCATTTTCAATGGTATCCGGGACATATGACTAAGGCCCGGCGAATGATGCAGGAGAATATTAAGCTCATTGATTTGATGGTGGAACTGGTGGACGCCAGAGTGCCTTACAGCAGTAAGAATCCGGATATTGATGAGCTGGCAAGAAATAAATCCAGACTGATCATTTTAAATAAGGTGGATATGGCGGACGCTCAGGTGACAAAGGAATGGGAAGAGTATTATAAAGAGAAAGGTTTCTTTGTGGCAAAGGTTAATTCGCAGAAAGGCGCCGGAATCAAGGAAGTGAAGAAGCTGGTGGAAGAAGCGTGCCGCGAGAAAAAAGAGCGGGACAGAAAGAGGGGCATCCTCAATCGGCCGGTACGGGCCATGGTTGCGGGAATTCCCAACGTGGGCAAATCCACTTTCATCAATTCATTTGCGGGAAAAGCCTGTGCAAAAACCGGAAATAAGCCGGGCGTGACAAAAGGCAAGCAGTGGATTAAAATTAATAAGAACGTAGAATTGCTGGATACGCCGGGGATTTTATGGCCTAAGTTTGAGGATCAGGCAGTTGGTCTCCGTCTGGCGTGGATTGGTTCCATCAAGGAAGAGATATTAAACACCACAGAACTGACGACGGAACTGCTGCAGTTTTTATGCGCACAGTATCCGGGAGTTATAAAAGAACGCTACGGTGTCGGGGAAGAAGGAGATGCTGTGGAGATTCTCTCAAAGATTGCGGAGATCCGGGGCTGTCTTATGAAAGGCAGCCAGGTGGATGTGGAGAAAGCAGGACTTCTTGTTCTTGATGACTACCGTTCCCTGCGGCTGGGGCAGATATCTTTGGAGCGGCCGGCGGATTTTACGGAAACAGTCTGATGGGAGGAATGAAAGATGGAAGAAAAGCAGCAGAGTGAGGTTTCAGACACAAGAAAGAAACATGACCCGGTGGAGGGCAAAAAGAAAAATATCATGAAAGACATTCTGGGTACGATCGCTTATGTGGCGGTGATTTGTCTCGTTGTATTTCTGGTTCTGCGGTATGTTGGACAAAGAACCGTGGTAAACGGACATTCTATGGACCCAACCCTGGCTCACGGTGAAAATCTGATCATGGATAAGATATCCTATCATTTTTCTGATCCGAAAAGATTTGATATTGTGATTTTCCCGGGACCGGAAGAAGAAGGCGAGCAGTATTTTATCAAGAGAGTGATCGGCTTGCCGGGAGAGACTGTGCAGATTATAGACGGAAAGGTTTATATAAACGGTGAGGAGCTGACCGATGACGTATACGGCATCACGGACTACATTGAGGAGCCGGGTATCGCTGAGGAGCCGCTGACCCTGGGAGAAGACGAGTATTTCTGTCTGGGAGATAACCGGCCGGTAAGCTACGACAGCCGCTACGAGGCGGTAGGAACAGTGCACCGTTCCGAGATCATCGGAAAGGTCTGGATACGGATTTGGCCGCTATCTGAATTCGGGCCGGTGGATTAGGGTTCGGCTTACAGTACGTATAAAAAGAGGAAGATTCATGGCTGTAAAAAGCATACGAGAGATAAAAGAAGAATTCAAACAGATTCCTCCGGAGAAGTTTCCGGAGTACATGGATCTGTACCGGGATGACAGCAGAAAGGGCGTGCAGGACTTTCTGAAGACGCAGGAGAATCGGATGAAAAAGTATGAGGCGGAGCTTGTGCGTATTGAGGAGCTTTGCTCTTTCGAGAAAAAGTACAGCGATTACTCCTATATCTGCGGTGTCGACGAGGTGGGAAGAGGACCTCTCGCGGGACCGGTGGTGGCAGGAGCAGTCATTCTGCCGAAAGACTGCCGGATTCTCTATATCAATGATTCCAAGAAACTTTCCGCCAAAAAGCGGGAAGAGCTCTCCGCGGAGATTCAGGAGAAGGCCCTTGCCGTCGGCATCGGGCTGTCCACTCAGGACAGAATTGATGAGATCAATATCCTGCAGGCCACTTACGAGGCCATGCGAAAGGCCATCGCCTCGCTGTCTGTGGAACCGTCTCTTCTGTTAAACGATGCGGTGACCATCCCGGCTGTGGATATTCCGCAGGTGGCCATTGTAAAGGGCGACGCCAGAAGTATTTCCATCGGCGCGGCCAGTATCGTGGCAAAGGTATATAGAGACAGGATGATGGAAGAATATGATAAAATGTATCCGGGTTACGGATTTGCGTCCAATAAAGGTTACGGCTCAAAGGAACATATCGAAGCGCTGCACCGGATGGGACCTTGCCCACTGCATCGGAGAAGTTTTCTGAAGTCGATTCTGTAAGAAAATTGAAAAAATATTTAGCAGCATGCATGCGAGGGGACGCTGCAAAAAAGGAGCATAAATGAAAAACAGAAAAGAGCAGGGACGCGCTGGAGAGACCGCGGCGGCATCTTTTCTGAAAAAACAGGGAGTGCGTATCCTGGTACATAATTATCAGTGCCGGTGGGGTGAGATTGACCTGATCGGCCAAGAAGAAAATATGCTGCTCATCGTGGAAGTAAAAACACGGACAAGCAGCCGGCAGGGATATCCCTGCGAGGCTGTGGACGTAAGGAAACAGCGGAAAATCTGCCGGGTGTACGATCATTTCCGCATGGAGCGCCGGCTGGACGACTGTCAGCCGGTGCGGTTTGATGTGGTGGAGGTCGTGGAGACTGTCGGCGGATATTATTGCCGCTGGATAAAAAATGCCTTCGAGTATCAGGGAATGTGAAGAGTCTGTAACGGAGCGGAAGACATAGCGAAAAAGAATGAGGAGATAATCATGGAGTGGAATTATGCCAATAAGAATCATTCAACTATTATCAACGAGAAAAATGGCGTGGTATATCTGACCTTTCCAAAGCTGGCGGCCGCCGGTGTGCGTCATGGATTTTCCACCCGCATGGGAGGCGTCAGCAAAGGGTATCTGGGAACTATGAATCTGTCCTTTACCAGAGGAGACAGGGAAGAAAATGTCCGGGAGAACTTCCGCCGGATTGCGGACGCCATCGGATTCCGGGAGGAACAGCTTGTGTTTTCCGCGCAGGTTCATGAGACAAAGATTCGGAAAGTGACAGCGGCAAACAGGGGTGAGGGTATTACAAAGGAGACGGCGCCTGGCATCGACGGCCTTGCCACCGATGAAGCGGACGTACCGCTTTATACCTCTTACGCGGACTGTGTGCCGCTGTTATTTTATGATCCGCAAAAGAAAGTTGTCGCCATGGCTCATTCCGGATGGCGGGGAACTGCCGCCCGCATCGGGGCGAAGATGGTACATTTCATGGAAAAGGAATACGGCAGCCGGGCGGAGAATATCATCGCGGCTGTCGGGCCGTCCATCTGCAGGAAATGTTATGAGGTCAGTGAGGACGTGGCACAGGCGTTCCGGGAAGCATTCCGGCCGGAACAGTTTCCGCTGCTTTTTGATGAGAAAGGGCAGGGTAAATATCAGCTTGATCTGTGGGAAGCCAACCGGATCATTCTCACGGAGGCGGGAATCCTGCCGGAACATCTGGACGTCACCGATCTTTGCACCTGCTGCAACCATGACAAGCTCTTTTCCCACAGAGCCAGCCACGGGAAGCGGGGAAATATGGGATGTTTTATGTGTTTGGACACCGAAACAGAATAAAAATGCAGGGAGAACGACTATGAAAAAACAATGGCATCTCATCACCGGGGTGGAGCCGGGAAGCATTGCGGAGGAATGCGGACTGGAGCCGGGGGACCGGATCGGGGCCATCAACGGTCATGAGATAGAAGATTTTTTTGATTATCAGTATTATATAGAAGAAGAATTTTTGAGTGTGGAAGTTCTGACCAGGGACGATGAGGAATGTACGCTCGAGATAGAGAAAGAGGAAGAAGAAGATCTGGGTCTTGCCTTTGAATCCTTCCTGATGGATGAATATAATTCCTGCTGCAATAAATGTATGTTCTGCTTTATTGATCAGATGCCGCCGGGGATGAGAGATACCCTGTATTTTAAGGACGACGATTCGCGGCTGTCTTTTCTGCAGGGCAATTATATCACTCTCACCAACATGAAGGAAAAGGATGTGGAGCGGGTCATCCGCTATCATCTGGCTCCCATCAATATTTCTGTTCACACCACCAATCCGGAGCTTCGCTGCCGGATGCTTCACAATCGTTTTGCGGGAGATGTGCTGGAAAAGATCCGCCGCTTTTCTGAGGCGGGTATTCCCATGAATAGCCAGGTGGTGCTCTGCAAAGGAATCAACGACGGAGAGGAACTGGATAGGACCATCCGGGAGCTGGGAGAGTTTCTTCCATATATGGAGAGCCTTTCCGTGGTTCCGGTGGGGCTGACAAAGTACCGGGATGATCTTCCGAAGCTTGGCGCCTTCACACGGGAGGACGCCGGAAAAGTGCTTGCCCAGATCCAGGGCTGGCAGAAACATTTCCTGGAAGAAAACGGCACGTCCTTCGTTCACGCCAGTGATGAGTGGTTCATTCTGGCAGGGGAGGAGTTTCCTCCTGTGGATTACTACGAGGGCTTCGGGCAGCTGGAAAACGGCGTCGGCATGATGCGCCTGCTCATCTCCGAGGTGGAGGAAAGCCTCACGCAGCTTGCCGGAGATGACCGGGAGAAAACAGTGTCCGTCGCCACGGCGAAGCTTGCGTATCCGACCATCGAAAAGCTGGCCGCGCAGGTGATGGAAAAGTATCCGAACGTGCATATACATGTATACTGCATTGAGAATACATTTTTTGGCGAGCAGATCACCGTCACGGGACTTCTCACCGGACAGGACATCAGAAAGCAGCTTGCCGGCCGGGAACTGGGGGACGAGCTTCTCCTTCCGTGCAATGTGCTGAAAGCCGATGAGGACATTTTTCTTGATGATATGAGCCTTTCGGAGCTTTCCGAAGCTTTACAAGTGCCGGTGAATATTATACAATCAGAAGGACAAGATTTTGTAAATAAAATAATCAGTATGTAAAAGGGCTGTGAAGACGGCCAATATAGGAAAATGGAGGTAAGACATGAGTAAACCAGTTGTAGCAGTGGTGGGCCGTCCCAACGTGGGCAAGTCCACATTATTCAATGCGCTGGCGGGAAGCAGGATTTCCATCGTAGAAGATACCCCCGGAGTAACCAGAGACCGGATTTATGCTGATGTTTCCTGGCTGAATTATCAGTTTACGCTGATCGACACGGGAGGCATTGAGCCGGAATCCAAAGATATCATTCTTTCCCAGATGCGGGAACAGGCGGAGACAGCTATTATGACCGCCGACGTGATCTTGTTCCTGACCGATGTACGGCAGGGACTTGTGGATGCGGATTTCAAGGTGGCGGATATGCTCCGGCGTTCCGGACGTCCGGTACTTTTGATCGTCAATAAAGTGGACAGTTTTGAGAAGTTCATGCCGGATGTGTATGAGTTTTATAACCTGGGTCTCGGCGATCCGATTCCGATCTCTGCGGCGGGCAAAATGGGACTTGGCGATATGCTTGACGAGGTGGTGAAGCATTTTCCTGACGCGGCAGCGGAGGAGGAAGAGGATGAGCGGCCGAAGATCGCCGTTATTGGTAAGCCGAACGCCGGCAAGTCTTCTATTATTAACAAGCTGCTGGGCGAGGACAGAGTGATCGTCTCCCCGATTGCCGGAACAACCAGAGACGCCATTGACACGACCGTGACGAGAAACGGACAGGAGTATGTGTTCATCGACACGGCGGGTCTGCGCAGAAAGAGCAAGGTAAAGGAAGAGCTGGAACGATACAGTATCATCCGTACCGTCACCGCGGTGGAGCGCTGTGATGTGGCCGTGCTCATCATCGACGCGGAGGAAGGCATCACCGAGCAGGATGCGAAGATCGCAGGTATCGCTCACGAGCGCGGCAAAGGTATGATCATTGCCGTCAATAAATGGGACCTGATCGAGAAAGACAATCATACCATGAAAGAGTTTACGGAGAAGATCTGGGAGAAGCTTTCCTACATGCCGTATGCGGAGCTTATTTTCCTGTCGGCTAAGACCGGGCAGCGTCTTCCGAAGCTCTTTGACCTCATTGACGCGGTTATCGCCAACTGTGCGCTTCGGGTACAGACCGGCGTGTTAAATGAGATCCTCACGGAGGCCATGGCCATGAAACAGCCGCCTTCCGATAAGGGCAAGAGACTCCGTATTTACTATATCACGCAGGTTTCGGTGAAGCCGCCTACATTCGTGATGTTTATCAACGACAAGGATCTGACGCATTTTTCCTATACAAGGTACATTGAGAATCAGATTCGTACTACTTTTGGTTTCCGGGGAACGCCGATCAAATTCATCTACCGGGAAAGAAAGGAGAAATAATGACAGAGCATATTGGGTATTTTATAGCAGCTATTATTGTGGGTTATTTTCTGGGATGTATCCAGACCGGATATTTTGTCGGCAGAATCTGCGGACTGGATATCCGGCAGTACGGCAGCGGCAACGCGGGGACGACCAATGTGCTTCGTACCCTGGGCAAAAGCCGCGCGTTGATCACATTTCTCGGGGATGCGTTAAAGGGTATGATTCCGGTCCTCATCGTGAAGCTGGTCATCGGACCGGCAGTGCCGGATTTGAATTCAGAGCTTTTGCAGCTGGTTCTGGGATTTGCAGTGGTTCTCGGTCATGATTTCCCGTTCTTCCTTCATTTTAAAGGAGGAAAGGGAATCGCCACTTCAGCGGCAGTCATGATGGGATTTGACTGGAGAATGGGACTTTGCTGTCTGGTGATTTTTGTGGTGGTCGTGGCTGCCACAAGATACGTTTCTCTGGCGTCCACGCTGCTCTCGGCAGCGCTCATCGCAGAAATTCTTATCTTCTATCCGGGACGATGGGATTTATTTGTGCTGATCGTTCTTTACGCCGGATTTGCCATCTACCGCCACCGGGCCAATATCAAGCGCCTGCTGGC
>PPYE01661962.1_pt1 | contig 24958 bp, 21 predicted proteins | sample 1559881 | NCBI WGS metagenome assembly PPYE01 (sample SAMN08240022, study PRJNA423297) | Human gut metagenome, whole genome shotgun sequencing project. | reverse complement strand
ACGATGGAGGACAAAATCAAGCGTCTGCTTCGTGAGGAAGTCCGCAAAATGTAACTTCTTTTTGAATTTGATGAAAAAGTCCTTGACTTTTCGTCTCTGGGGAGACAGGAAAAGAAAGGAGCGGCGGGGAGAAAAAAGGGCATATCCTTTCGATTCTGGCCAAACATCCTTGGGCCGCGGCCTGATTGAGGCAGTATGTCCTTCGCCGGTTTTGGGGATGGCCTCGCATCGCAGAGGCTGATATCCTTTGTAAAGATGCTGCTCTTGGTGCGGCTGACAGGATTCGAACCTGCGGCCTTTCGGGTCGGAGAACTGTGACGCACAGGCAAATACGATGATACAGCGCCGGAAATTGTATGGTGTGCACAACTTCCGGCGCTGTTTTTGATGGTTATAAAAGGATGTTGGAACGCAAAAAACGATACACGGAAGCGGCTGGGAGGAAGGAGTGGTCAGATGGTGGTCAGAAAAGGTTGGCGGGTTCGCCTGATAAAATTATTTTGCCCATGGACAAACATCTGTCCATGGGCAATTGCTATGATGAACACACAAAAGGAAATACAGTTCGGAAGGGAGAAAACAAGATGAACATCACAAATCAGGTATACGACCGTATGGTCGGGGCAGGTCGAAAGATCCTGGAAACGGATTTCAGCAACGGACCGATGCTGCTGGGCCCCTTGTGGCTGCTGTGGCACGGGGAGTGGCGCCTGGCACTGCAGAGCTACCTGCCCTTGACCGCCCTGTATGTGGCAGCCCACGGGTTGGTCAGCTACGGCGCGGCAGGGGACAGCATGCTTCTGTTCCGGATGGGAACCGTGGGGATTGGACTTTGCATTCTGGTGGCGGCAATCCTGAATTTACGGTGGTGCCTGTGCTGGCCCAAAATTCGGCACGGCAAGGGCGGTCACTGGGGCCTGCCGCTGCTCTGGCTTGGATGCTTGTATCTGGCTGTGGATTTGGTGATGCGCCTGGGAATGATTCTGTAAAGAAATAAGTCCTGCGCTTTTCACCAAAATGCAGGACTCGCTTTTTCTTATTGACCGAAACTGGCCAGCTCCTCCACAATGCGGGCTACCCGTTCCACATCCCGCTGGGGCAGCTGCCGCAGCACTGTTTCAATGCGCTGGATAGATTCCTCGGTGGCGGTGTCGGTGCGGTCCTCGTACAAAAACAGGGTGGCCAGGGTGATGCCCAGCCCGTCGCAGATCCTTTGCAGGGTGTAGATGGTGGGATTCTTCTGGCCGCGCTCTATCATGCCGATGGTGTTGACGTTCAGGTCACAATCCAGCGCCAGCTGCTCCTGGCTGATGCCTTTCAGAAGGCGAAAATGCCGCAGTTTTGCCCCGGTTTTCTGCACCACAGTGCCTTCGTTGTCCAAAGCTCCCACCTCCTGCAGTAATGACTTTCTATTATTGTAGTGGGTTTCCCGCAAAAGGACCAATGACTATACTGATTCAAAAAACTATTATGATAGTTCTTTTCTCCTTTTGGACAAGCTTGCACAGAATGCACAAATACAGAAATGTTTTTTGTAAACTATTATGAACATTCCTTCTCAACAAATATGCTATACTGAAAGAGAGTCTTATTATGTCGGAACTTCGCTGCTGGACTTTCCGCTTTCCCGCGCCGCCTGATCTTGCCAGCCTGTATGGTGCCATCTGCGCCACCGTTCCACCTTGTTATGTGTGCGGGCAGGGGTTTTCCAATGATTGCCTGCGGTTTGGGCTGGAGAACGGCGCAAAGGCGGAACTGCGGTTCCACGATGAAACCTGTGATATCTGGCTGCTGGATTGCCCGCCGGAAAAGACAGCGGAAGCGGCTACGGTGTATGGGCGGCTGTTCGAAGAACTGGTACAGCGGCTGTCGGTTGAGGGAAAGGAGCACCTGCATGGCTGAGGATAAAATCTATCGCTTGCTTACCTTGCAGCAACAGCTGCTGAGCGGTAACGCCATTGACAAAAAAGCCATGGCAAACCGGTTTGAGGTGAGCGAAAAAAGCCTTCAGCGGGATCTGGAAACTTTGCGGGCTTACTATGCAGGACAGGACAACGACCTGCAATACGATCGGGAATCCGACCGGTACCGGCTGGAACAGCCCGCAGAAACAAGGCTGACCAAAAGCGAGGTACTGGCAGTCTGTAAGATCCTGCTGGAAAGCCGTGCTTTTACGGAGGCGGAGCTGGACCCCATCCTGAACAAGCTGGTGGCCTGCTGTACGCCGGTGCAGAACCTGCAGGCAGTGCAGGAACTCATCGGCAACGAGCGCTTCCATTATGTGCCGCCCCATCACGGAAAGAAGTTTGTGGACAAGCTCTGGAAACTGGGAGAGGCCATCCGGGACCACAAGGTGCTGGAAATGGACTATGTGGGTACCCACAACGGCACCCCTAGACATCGCAGGGTGGAGCCTGTGGGCATCCTGTTCAGCGAGTATTATTTCTATCTGGCAGCCTTCATTGAGGGCATTGACAAGAAGGATCACTTTGCCAACCCGGAGGACCGCTCACCAACCATCTACCGGGTGGACCGCATTGAGAAATTCACTGTGACCAACGACCGTTTCGACATCCCCTACAAAGACCGCTTCCAGGAAGGGGAGATGCGCAAGCGCATCCAGTTCATGTACGGCGGCAAGCTGCGGCACATCAAATTCAAGTACACCGGCCCAAACATTGAGGCTGTGCTGGACCGACTGCCTACTGCTCGGGTGGTGGAAAAACTGCCCGAGGGCGGTCAGCTGGTGGAAGCCGAGGTCTTTGAAGGCCCCGGCCTGGATATGTGGCTGAGAAGCCAGGGTGAGTGGGTTATGATGGAAGAATGAAATTTGTCTTTCACAGGTTGATGCGCCAAAATGGCTTTTACGATAAACAGAATGTTTAGAACGAGGAGTAATGACTATGATTGACAAAAACAATATCCGCACACGGCTTGATTCCATTATGCAGGTGGTATCGGACTTGCATTTGCAGAACGAAAAACTGGAACAGGAATATCACCGTATTGCAGAAGGAATCGACCATTATTCATTTCGTGTCTTGATGACCGGTGGTTTTAGCTCTGGCAAAAGTACTTTTTTGAATCTGCTTTTGGGGCGTGATTTGTTGCAGGTGAACCAGACACCGGAAACTGCCATTGCCACGGAGCTGGTCTATGGGCAAGAGGAGTATGTGGAGGCAGTGGATAACCAGGGTAATACGAAACAATTCCCCCTGGATTGTGACACAGTCTTTAATCCAAAAGACTGGCGGTATATTGTCTATCATGTCAATGTTGATTTCCTTCGGGAAAATCCTGACATTGTATTGGTCGATATGCCGGGGTTGGATTCTAATGTGGAGTGGCATAACAAGGCCATTTCACAGTACATTGCACGCGGTAGCGCCTTTTTGCTCTTTGTCAGTTGTGAAGACGGTACTTTACGCAAATCGGTAGGTGACTTCTTGCAGGAAGTCGCCGCATATCCGCAAGCTATTTCCTGCTTCGTTTCAAAATGTGATCTGCGGCCCGCTAAGCAGGTGGAGGAAGTACGAAAACAAATCGGTAAAGACATTTTCTACCGCTATCAGGCACCGGTTCCCATGGAAACCATTTCTTATAATGACCCGGATTTCCAGCAGAAAGCACGGAAAGCATTGCTCGACTTTAACGCACAGCTGCTTTTTGAAAAGCAATTTTCCGGCGAAATCAATGCCTTTATCGCTCTTTGCAAGTCGGTCGTGCAGACGGCAAAAATGAGTCAGAAACTGGACGTGTCTGATCTGGACCGCGAAATTGAAAAACTGACACAGGCAGAAAAGGAACTTCAGGACCGCTTTGCACAGAAGAAGAACGAAATTGAGAAAAAATATATTCAGAGCGTATTGCCTTCCATTTGTCAGGATCTGGAGCAGACCCTGATGATGAAGCTCGATCAACTCACTGCTGCAATGACGATAAGTTCCGAGGCATTTAACACAGTAGCCAACAGTGCGATTCGTGCGGTTCTGTATAAATCTACGCAGCAGCATATTGAAGAAAGCTTTGATGAATTTATCAATCAGTTTGATTTGTCCTTCTTGGAAGATCAGGATAACACAGCCCTGAAAGATGCTCTGACACAAGGACTTCGCCTTGTGGCTTCCGACCTGGAAGGCGTGCGACAGAGTACAGCTGAAAAAAGTCAGATGGACAGTCGTTTCAAACAAGCATACCAGGGAGTTGCTTCTGTGATTGCTATTGCCACGAACGTGGTCAACCCTTTGATTGAACTTCTGATTGTTTTTCTGCCCACAATTCTGGATCTATTCTCCGGTTTCAGTCGGCAGGCGAAGTATGATGACCTGCGAACAAAGGTGCAGATGGTTGTTATTCCCCAGATTGTGGAAAAGTTGGAACCTGAAATTCGGCGTGCTGTGTGCGAAATCCGGGACTCTGTTCTGGCAGAGCTTTCGGACAAGGCCAAGGATGTTCTGGATACGCAGAGAGCCGCCCTGCAAGATTGCAAAAAGAAGAAAGAACAGCGGGAAAAGGATCATCAGACCGGACTGAAAGTATATGATGATGCACTGAACACGCTGGATACCTATATGTTGTGAAAGGAAATACCAAATGGATGAAATCAGACTTCCTCAGAAAGATCAGGAGTTTTTAACGAAGGTAGAGAAAATCAATAAAGAATTGTCTGCGCAGGCCAATCTGGTGGATAAAGAGTACCTGAATGCTTTTGATGCGAACGTGAAGAATCTTTTTCATAATATTATCGAGGAAAAGGATTCATGCCGGCTGCTGCGCATTGGCATAATCGGCTGTGTTAAGGCAGGCAAGTCCTCTTTTTTGAATGCGCTGCTGTTTGACGGCAAACCAATCTTGCCCAAAGCGGCTACACCTATGACTGCGGCGCTGACCAAGCTGTCCTATGCTGAAACGCCATGTGCCACCATTCATTTTTTCAAAAAAGGTGACTGGGAGCGTATCAAAAAAATTGAAAAACAGTACCAGGACAGGGTGGACCAGGAATTTGAGCGCCAAAAAACGGAGTATAACCGCTTGTATGATGCCATGGTATCATCCGGAAACTATGTGATTCCCGTGGACCCCCCTACTCGGCAGGATGCTGAGAGAAGTGCTGCCGTGACAGAGGCTCAACGCGCTTGTCATGAGATTTTTTCTATGATTCAACAAAGTCGACTTTCTGTTGATCAGTATCTGGACAATGAAGAGACATTACAGGCGGACAACTATGAAGAATTGAAGCAACGTCTGGAAAACTATGTAGGGGCGAAAGGTGCGCTGACCCCGCTAGTCAATCATGTGGAGCTCCGCATCAATCTTCCTTTGTTACAGAATCTGGAGGTCATCGATACGCCGGGCATGAATGACCCAGTAGTCTCCAGAAGTTTACAAACCAAAAAATATCTGGAATCCTGTGATGTGATTTTGCTCCTCTCTTCTGTCGGTCAATTCTTGGGAGAGCAGGAATTTTCGTTACTTTCTGACCAACTGCCCAAAAAAGGAGTGAACCGTGCGTATTTGATTGGTACCCAATTGGACAGCGGTATCCGGCAGTATCCGGAAATCGGGAAAAAGATTTCCTTCGTAGAAGCCTACAATAACAGTATCAACACATATAACAAGCAAGCTGAAAATTTTTTCCAAAAGCTATCAGAGTCATGCTCTGCACCGTTGATCCAATCTCTCCTGCATACAGAACCGGTGTATGTCTGCTCCTTGGCCGTAGGGGTTGCTCGTAAAAAGGAAAAAAATCAGCCTTTTGACGCGGAGGAATCCTGCATGATCGAAGGGATGAGGAACCTCTTTTACGATTTCGAGGAACAGTTGTCGGATGCGGACAGCTATCGGGAGTTTTCCGGCTTTGCTGTGGTAAGGGAGCTGTTCGACAAGGTCCGGGCAGACAAAAAACAAATCCTTGATAAAAGAGCCGAGGAATGCATTTCTCGACACGCCAACAGCCTGTTGGCAGATTTGGAGGACATCCAAACTGCGGTCAAAACCACGAAGGAAGCCCTGGCAAGGGAGGATGTCCAGAGCTTGCAGAAAAAACTTCAGCTTCTGGATGAGCAACTGAACTCTATTCGCCCCGAGGTTTCCGGGCTTTTCCGTGCTCAGGCAGTTAACTTCCATAGCCATATTCAGACCATCAAGCTGGAGATTGGTCGGTTGAGTTCGCAGTATACGGATCTGCAAATTGATACACGCAAAACAAACGAATCTGAGAGCGAAGATTACGGATTTTTGGGTTTGATGAAGCGTACGGTCCGCTATACGGTCAGTACGAAAGTTGCCAAGGTCAGCGATGCAGTGGAAAATGTACAGAATTTCGCAGTGGAGGCTTTGGCCCTGATCAATAAAAATTTGCAAAAAGCCTTTGATTCTGACACTTTGCAGACAAAAATAAAAGAATGTGTTATCGGGGTTTTTGACTTGAGCGATACAAACTTCAATAATAATGAAATCCTGCTTCCGCTTTCTACTTCTCTGAAATCCCTTTCAGTAGCGCCCATCTCCTATGACTTTTTTCCACAGATACAGCAAGCAATCTATAGCGCCTTTGACGATACCGAAGGAGTTGCGGAAGGAAATAGCATTCATAAACTGTACCGCGTACAGCAAGAACAACTCAGTAAAATACTGACACGTTGTGTAGAGTTGCTTGACAAAACGGACCAGGATGTCAAGGCGCAGATGGATCGTAACGCGGGCCTGTTTGTAGACACAATCCAGGCAAAGGTGGGCGGCAACATTGAAATGATCAGACATATGTTGAACGACAGGGAACAAAATCTGCATTGCTGTGAGGTACTCCTCAAACAAATCAGCATGTACAAAGCAATTTTGAGCAACTTCTGCTAAAAGGGGTTTTGATTCATGGCGTTCACCCGTGCGGCTGCCAAACAGGCTGCTAAGCATCTGGAAATAGAAAATCAGTATCTTGACCCTAATAAAACGGACGGCCTGGACTTGGTTGCGACCATCATTTCTTCCAGAACAAACCAGTCCAGAAGCGAATATCGTACAATTGATACCTTACTGGACAGGGAGATTCTGTCTGCTTCCGGTCGGTTGGTACTGCCCAATGGAGAAAATCTGTACAGTCGTCTGCTTTCTCTCAGTGACCGACTGATGGTACCAGCCAAATACCGTTTGCTCAAAAATCGTTCAGTGGTCGGCATCGGCGGAAGGTTCAGTTCCGGTAAATCTCAATTTATTAACTCGTTGTTGCCGGGGTCCAATCTGCCTGTTGGTCAAACACCAATGACTTCTGTCCCTACCTATCTGGTCTGTGAATCGGGTTCGGAAAATGGGGAACACGGGATCTATGCCTATACCCGAAAAGGGGTTCGCATTTTGTTGGATGAGAAAAAGCTGGATGCGATTTCTCATGAATTTGAAAATACCTATAATTTGGGACTCGCTCAATTTTTATCTTTTATTTCTGTTTGTGTACCACAAGGGCTTTCCCCGGAACTCGCACTGTTGGATACACCCGGCTATAATAATGCCGAACATCCGATATCCGATTCTTATACGGATCGGGAAAAAGCACATACCCAATTGCGGGCAATTGATGCCCTGATTTGGGTTCTGGATATAACCAACGGTACCATACAGAAAGATGACATTGAGTTTATTAGAAATCTCAATCAGGCGCGTCCTATTCTGATTATCCTCAACAAAAGTGATCTCAAGAAGGAGTCTGAGCAGGAAAAAATTCGCAGAGAAGTCGAAAACATCGCCAAAAGCAATGGGCTGGAGGTGTTTGATGTTCTGCTGTATTCTGCCCAATATCCGCAGAATTATGGAAAGAGCGGCCAACGCATTCAGGAATTCTTGAACATGATTTCTAAGCAAACGACAGGAGAAGAAAAGATTGATCAGGAAATCAAGAAAATCATGGATACACTCGACCAAACATTCAAGACGGCCATCGACCAACTCAGAGAGCGCAGGGATCAGATTGGACAATTGATTTTCAGATCAAATCGCGTTTTTGAAATGCAGGGGCTGGTTTCTCTGTATGGCAACCTTAATACTGAAATCGATACGATGCAGCGACAGAAAAATAATTTGCAAGAAATTAGGCGGGAACTTGAGCGTGAACTTTTCCGCTTATATAAAGGACACCTTCCATGAATAGTACTTCGGATGTTTTAGGCTTGATCGGAAAAATCTCCTCGCTTTCCCCACGGCCGGTCGCCTCGGAACCAGAGGGGATACTTCAGAACTCTTTTACGGCTTTGACGCAGGCTGCCGAAAAACTTTTTCCGCTGCTGTTTCAGAACTCCCATCCTCAAAAAAGCAAGTTCCGCCGGGAATTTGCACAAATTTTACAGGATACCGAACTGTTCTTACGTTATCCTTTCCTGTATGGTCGCACCAGTGTCGGTGTTCTAACTGGCAGGGGAGATGCTTCAGTTGATTTCTTACGGCAGTTCTGTGCGAATAACCAAACGCCCTCGTTTGCAGAACAGCGCTCATTACCGTTCGTTCTATACAACGGAAACCGCAACGAAATTTTGGCTGTCAATCGGGCCAGGAACGTTATCGAATTGACTGCGAACGAATATGAAGAAACTGTCCATTTATACAAGTACGGGATTCAGCTGCGGGATCTCCTTTACAGCTTTGCTTTTTCCATAGAATCATGCTTCCCTGATTCCAATATTCTGGTGTTTCCCTTTTACGCTTCGCCTTACACAAGAGAATATAAGAACCTGGCTGTACAGTGTAGCGCTTTCTTCCTCTTGTATGAGCCACAGCGAGATTATAAAAGTCAGATATCACTTCTTCGCCAGGTTCACGTTCCTGTATATCTTGTGACTTCGTCAGAAACGCCCGGTGCATCCAAGACGTTTGATCTGCTATGCAATGCCCTTGCTGGAATTCCTGTGAAACGTATCTGTCCAGAGGAGTGTGGCGTGCTGCTGGCTCAGTATAACCAAGCCCAGCAGAATTTTCTGTTGAAAGACCGTTTACAGCCTCTTCTTTTAGAGTTTCTGTCTTATCTGCAGCAACTGGCAAAACGGTATAAGCAAAATATCGAGAATCTTGCGCACGACAGTATTTTTGTCGAAGGCCCAAATGACCAGAATTCACAGGTCCGGGAACTGCGCAACCAAGAAATTGCCTCTTTACAATCCACCATGCAATTGGTCCAAGAGGTTAATTCCTGCGGTGAAAATCTTTTGGAGGCTGCTTCGGCTTGCGACAATGCGCTGTTGAATCTTCAGCGACTCAAGTATCCCTTTCAGACCGATTCCGCAGATACCTCTATTCTTCCCGCGTTCCTGCCATTGTACAGAAAAATCATTCGATACGCTTTACAATGCGAAAAGTATTCCTTGGCCAACCAGTATCTGCAAAAATTGGACGACCAGTCTGCACCGTATGCCTTTATTGATAGCCTGTATTATGACGAAAGCATGAGGCATGCACTGGACCGGGGAAATTTGGAAAAGCTTCGAGAAAGTCCTTCCGACAATCCTTTTGTGGCACACGCGCAAATTCATTTTTTTGCGCAGATCGGGCTGCCTCCTCCGGAAAGGGATGCGATTGCTTCTTTGATTGACGAGAAGGATAGAACCGTCGATGAATGGTATTTTGCTGCCCGGGATAGAGAAGTCCAGGAGAGCAGTGATCAGGCGATTCCCTTATATCGCAAGGCGTTTCTTGCAGGTAGCCGTGACGCCGGTGACTGGCTTGCTAATTACTATCTCGGTATAAGTGAAGGGTACAGCCGGGAAATGAAGCGTCTGGCCGATGCATTGATCCCTTCTGCAGCCTTTGCCTATGGTCAGGGATGTCTGCAAAACAATCACTACGCCCAGGGGATTACCTATCTGCGCATTGCCGTTGTACTGCAATATCCTCCTGCGATTTTGTATTATGCCGACATGCTCTATCAGGAGTGCTTACAGGGAAAGTTTGTCGCCACGAAGGCAAAAAATGCTATTTTCCTTTACCAGGCTATTCTGGAAAAAAATATTGTTGCAGATTTTCCAAAAGCAAAGCTTGGGGTCCTGTACTATCGACTGGGCAATATTGAGCGGGCAAAGTATTTCTTGGAGCAGGATAGCAGTTTGCCCGATGCGCAATATTGTCTTGGCTGCATGTATTATGATGGAAATTACGTTGCACCAGATTACAAATTGGCAAAACGCTATCTCAAACAAGCACAGCAGGCTGGCCACAAAGAGGCAGCAGAACTGTTAAATGAAATTTTGCCTAAGGAGAAAAAAGCAGAAACTGACAAAGAAGACGCGAAAAAACGTAAATATCGCAAACAAGCGGATTATTCTGATGACCGGAAGGTGGAATCTGTCAGCGAAGGTTGTTTTATCACCACGGCTACCTGCACCACATTGGGCAAACCTGATACCTGCGATGAACTTACCGCTTTTCGGAAGTTCCGGGATGAGGTCCTTCTTGCCTCTCCGGCAGGACGGCAATTAGTTGACGAATACTACCGTATTGCTCCTGCCATTGTGGTTCGCATCTCTCAGGAAAACGATTCTGTAGCCTTTTACAAAAATCTTTACGATCAGTATATCCTTCCTGGATATACAGCCCTGACCAAGGGAAATTGTGATGCAGCAGTGCAATTGTATTCCAAGATGGTAACTTCTCTGGCCGAAAGATATGGCATTGCCATCCGCCAATCCGCAAAATCAATTTCGGCTAACCCTTTCTGAGTAAAAGCGACTATTCAGCAAATGGGGAAAGAACAGCAAAACCGAGCAATACGGCTGTCTGTGTTTGTGCGGCGTGCATAAATTTGGCTGCCGTTCTTGGTATACGAAAAGGAACTGCCTCAAGCGAGAAAATTTGATGGAAGGAAAGAAAAATCAAAGAGCAGACAACAAAAGGAAACAAGCATTTAGAAGACATAGGTGTGCCTCCGGTTCATCCAACTACTTGAATTTGCTATGTGACCTGGTTTTTATGGGGTACCAAATATAATGGTAGAGCCCTTAGCATTGAGAAAAAACGCAGGATCGTGGCATAGGTTGTGAAAACAAACTGCCAGAGCAGCTAATCTTTTTTCGATTGCCGACAATAACACTGTAAAAAACAAGGACACACTTCTGGCATAAAAAGCAGGCCATCCTCCTTGCCCGGGAGGATGGCCTGCTTTTTCAATATCTGTGCAGGAAGTCTTACGCTTCGGTTTTTTCCGCGTCCATAGCATCCCCGCCGATGCCGAAGAACTGCTGGAAAAACTTCTGCAATTTTTCGATGACGGTCTGCTTCTTTTTGGCGCGGGCACCGCCGCCGCCAAAACGGGAGACGGGTGGCATCAGCTTATCGATGTCGGTACCGGTGGTCTTGATCTCCCCGTCCCGGAAAGCGTTCTGCAGGAACTTGCGGGTCTCCGGCTCCCGGAGCTTTTCTTCCTGGATCAGCTGCTCCAGGGCCTTTTCCCGCTCGGTGCTGACATAGCGGTTCCACTCGGTCACCACGTCGTCCACCTCGTTGACTCCCGCAATAAAGTTTTCGATCAGCTGCTTTTTGCTGCGCAGTTCGGGGCTGGCGTCCACGGCACGGCGGATGGTGATGAGCACTTCCTTGTCGTCACAGTGGGAATCGTGATACTTCTTCACCAGCATGAGGATGTAATCGATGTTGATCTCAATCTGGCGGATAAGTTCCACCTCAAAGACGATGTCGTCGGTGATATCCTCCTTGTCGCCATGGGGGTGATGATCCCAATCGTCCTTCAAATCCTGGTACCGGCCCAGATAGTCCTGCAGATCCCGCTCGTCCAGCAGTTCCTTCTCGGCAAACTCATCGAAGGAGGAGAGCAGGTTGCGCATCCGCAGGATAGCGCCGAACAGGGCGATAAACGCCTTCTGGTTCTGTTCTCCCTCAATGCGCGGTTCCGACAGCGGGAACTTGGCGGTCAGTTCCTCGATCATATCCATGTAGCCGGGCTTTTTCTTGCCGTCGGCGGCGGTATAGCCGTAGTAGTAATCCCGGAACTTGCGCAGCAGCACGATGCCGCCGGCGTTTTTATCGCCAAAGAGGGCGATGGCCGCATCCACCCGCTTTTGCAGGTTGCGGAAACAGACGATGTTGCCGAAGGTCTTGACCGAATTCAAAATGCGGTTGGTGCGGCTGAATGCCTGGATCAGGCCGTGCATTTTCAGGTTCTTGTCCACCCACAGGGTGTTCAGGGTGGTGGCGTCGAAGCCGGTGAGGAACATATTCACCACGATGAGCAGATCCAGTTCCTTGTTTTTCATCCGCAGGGAAACGTCCTTGTAATAGTTCTGGAACTTGTCGCCGTCGGTGGAATAGTTGGTGCGGAACATTTTATTGTAGTCCCGGATGGCGGCGTCCAGAAAATCCCGGCTGGACTGGTCCAGGCCGGAGGTGTCCTCGCTGTTTTCCTCGTCCAGGATGCCGTCCGCCTCGCCCTCGTTGGCGCCGTAGCTGTAAATGAGGGCTACCCGCAGCTTTTTGGTGGGGTCGGCAGCCATCTGCTTCTGGAATTCCTGGTAGTACCGCTTGGCCAGGTCCACCGAAGCCACCGCAAAAATCGAGTTGAACCCGCTGAGCCGCCGGGCGTTCTTGATCTCCTCCACGGCATCCTGTTTGCCGCCGGCCACCTCGGTGATGTTGGTCAGGGCGTTGAACCGGTAGAACCGCTGGCCGCGGTAGGTTTTCTGGTCGAAGTGATCCAGAATGTACCGGGTGACCAGCTCCACACGCTTGGGGGCCAGGAAGGCTTTTTCCCGGTCGATGTCCCAGACGGCCTTATCGTCAATGTCGGGTTCCTGCTCCATCGTCTTGATGTAGTCCACCCGGAAGGGCAGCACGTTGTGGTCGTTGATGGCGTCCACGATGGTATAGGTGTGGAGCGGCCGCACGGGATTGCCCTTTTCGTCCGGCTCCCCGCCGAAAAGCTGGGCGGTGGTTTTCACACCGCCCTTGCCGCCGGTGGGGGCGTTGACCGCAAAGATGGGAGTGCCGGTGAAGCCGAACAGATGATACTTTTTGAAGTGGGTGACCACAGCCTTGTGCATATCCCCAAACTGGCTGCGGTGACATTCGTCAAAGATCATCACCACATGGCTCTGGTAGACCGGGTGGGTGGGATTTTTCTTGATGAAGGTGGACAGCTTCTGGATGGTGGTGATGATGATGCGGGCGTCGGGGTCCTCCAGCTGGCGTTTGAGCACGGCGGTGGAGGAGTTGCTGTTGGCGGCCCCCTTCTCAAAGCGGTCGTATTCCTTCATGGTCTGGTAGTCCAGGTCCTTGCGGTCCACCACAAAGAGAACCTTGTCTATGTAGGGCAGCTGGCTGGCCAGACGGGCGGTCTTGAAGGAGGTCAGCGTCTTGCCGCTGCCGGTGGTGTGCCAGATGTAGCCGCCACCCCGCTTGGTGCCGTAGGTTTTGTAGTTGTTGGCAATGGCGATGCGATTGAGGATACGCTCGGTGGCGGTGATCTGGTAGGGTCGCATGACCATGAGCATATTCTCGGAGGTGATGATGCAGTACTGGGTCAGGATGTTGAGCAGGGTGTGCCGGGCAAAGAAGGTGCGGGTAAAGTCCACCAGATCGGGCAGGATCTTGTTCTGTGCGTCCGCCCAGAAGGAGGTGAACTCGAAGCTGTTGCTGGTCTTGGTCTTTTTGTTGCGGCCGGACTTGGCCTCGCCGATGGCATTGAACCGGGTGGAGTTGGAGTAGTATTTGGTGTTGGTGCCGTTGGAGATGACGAAGATCTGCACATACTCAAACAGGCCGCAGCCCGACCAGAAGGAGTCCCGCTGATAGCGGTCGATCTGGTTGAAGGCTTCCCGGATGGCCACGCCCCGGCGCTTGAGTTCCACATGGACCAGGGGCAGGCCGTTGACCAAGATGGTCACGTCGTAGCGGTTGTCGTGTCGGGCGCCCTGATCCCGGCTGACTGTGTACTGGTTGATGACCTGCAGGGCGTTGTTATGGATGTTTTTCTTGTCCAGCAGGGTGATGTTTTTGGAAGTGCCGTCGTCCCGGCGCAGCACCTGAACGAAATCCTCCTGCACCTTGCGGGTCTTTTCCACAATGTGCTCGTTGGGGTTGGCCAGCGCCTCGTGGAAAAAACGGTCCCACTCGCCGTCGGTAAAGTTGTAGCGGTTGAGGGCTTCCAGCTGACGGCGCAGGTTTGCGATGAGTTCCGCCTCGGTGTGGATGGGCAGATAGGTATAGCCCTGCTGGGTGAGCTGCCGGATGAACGCCTGTTCCAGCGCGGCCTCGCTCTGGTAGCTGTCCGACCGGGTGGTGGTGGGTTCATAGGAGGTGACCACCGTGTTCTCGGTGGTGGCAGCGATGACGTGATAGGAGTTCATGTCTGCAAGGCTCCTTCCAGATATTCATAATATCTTCTATCATTAAACCATGGCTCTTGCCCAGCAAAGCTATTGTAAAACGTCCAATTAATCAAACAGAGTTTAGAAGATTTCAACCTTGTGAGGGTACGGTCTTGTGGTTCAACCCTTCTACTGGAAATAGTTTCTTTGTTTGGAACAAAATTTTTTGCAGCCCAATATTCAAGTAAGACATAAAGAGCACATAATGCGTCAACTACATTTTTCTGGTTTGCGTACTTGTAGTTTGCTTTCCCGTTTCGCTCTTGATCACGGTGGTGCTTAATGGCGTTATAATCTTGCCACCAGTTCGGGGCATAGCCATGTGCAATGGATTTCCAAGGCTGCACTTCCCGATATTTATAGCCAACAATTTTAACCTTTTCCGTTGCAAAAGTTGGATATTTTTCACGCAGAATCGAGATGTAATTATCAATTCCAGCCGTATCGGGGTCAAAGTCATTATCTAATACTTCGCAAAACGTCTTACAGATGCTATCAATTTCGCCACAGACGGATAACAGCAACTGAAGATATTTGACCGAAAACGCATTGTCGTTGCACTGGTCAATTTCACAGTAGGGGCTGTAAGAGAAAAAATCATTTTCTAATTGGATATAGTAGTTCCAATAAAGGTTTCTAAACTCCAATGCGTCCATGGTTTTCACCTCTAGTTTTTACGTTCGGGGAAGGTAAGCAGCTTGTCCCGATAGTATTCGTACTGCTTTTGCCGGGCGGCGATCTCGGCGGGCAGGCCGCTGGTCAGGTCGTTACAGAGGGTATCGAAGCGGTCCAGGATGGCAACGATGCGGCGTTGTTCGGGGAGAAGGGGAACAGAAATCTTTGCTTTGCTGATGTTATCATTATACAGCCGTGCAATCGTTCCACCTGTTGAAACAGCCCAGGGTTGCAATTGGTAGTAATAATACAAATAGCGATTGAGAACAATACTTTCGTCATTCTCAACCCAAACAATATTGGAATCCTGATAATAAGCAGGCTGTCCATCATAAATAACAGTTCTGCCAATCGTTCCTGCCGCAGAAATCAGAATATCTCCCTTTTTCGGGAAAGAATATTTTGAACGGTATTCTTCGTATTTTTCTTTAGATATGTACGCATCCGGTTCCTTTCCGAAAGTACCAATCTTATAGAAAGGCACGTCACCTGAAGGGCTGGTTTCCGCTTTCATAATCCGCTTACACATGGCTACCTTGCCAATATCTCCCAAAGTCATCCATGTAGATTGATCTTGATGAGAAAGGAAGCGATTCCTGTAATAAATATACTGCTGTTTTCTTGCAGTGAGTTCCGCGGTGAGTTCCGCGGTGAGTTGTGTAAACTGGTCCAGAATCCGCACAATTTCCTGTTGGACTTCAAGCGGGGGAACAGGAACTATTAAATTTTCGATTGCTTTCCGGGATAATCTTGGAACGCTTGCTTTTCTGACGTGAGATAAAATAAGAGGGCGAACATTTAACAAAAAGTGGTACAGAAATCGGCTCAAAAAATGCGAGTTGGATAATAAATAATAGCAGTCGTCAGCAGCCCAAAACGGCTTTTCACTATAGCCGATTTCACCTGCTGCCCCCGCCATTATGATAAAAACTGTGTCTGCAGAGCAATTACTTTTTGAAAAATAACCCAAAGGTGTCAAACTGTTTTGATAAACGGGATACGGTGCATCCGTAGTCAGTTGGCTTCTAACCACTCTAGTCCCTCGTGATATCGTTACTGCGTCCGAAAGACGTACATGTTCAACGCCATATGGACATAAATCGAAAATCAAATTATCAAGTCTTGTCATTCCCGTTTGCATCCTTTTTGATATAATCTGCTCGCCTCTGCTTCTCCAGATATTTATCGAGGGCATACAGTTTATCAATCTGAACTCTTGCCACTTCGTATAGGTCGGAATAGCTGGCACTCATATATTTGAAATATTTCATCTGGTCCATTTTTTTAGAGTAAAACATTAAAATAAAATCATACGGAATGTCCTTCGCATACTGCTGTAATCCATCAAATCCTAAGTGAAACCAACTTGCACTGTTCGGCAGCAAAGAAGCAAGTGTATATTCTTTGCTCCTTATATCAATACAAATCATATCTCCATCTAGGCCGTATTCTTTATGTCGTGTTGTATTTAATGGGTGCGCCACAACAAAAGATCGAATGGCCTTGAAATATCCTTTTACTTTCTTACTGGATTCTTCATTCTTATACTGAAAAGATGCTACAATATCTGGTCTCAATAACTTTAGAATAGAAGCAAGTGCATCGCAAATCCAATCCACCAAAGAAATAACAAATACGACTTCTTTCATTGGGCGTTCAGATAATGAAGACACTTCATTGTTGAGATCTTGGATGCTATAGTTTATTTTTTGTACGCAATCCATTCCGCGCCAATAGCTTTCCATATCGCGCCAAATCCAGCGTTTATAAAGCCCTGTCCGTAGACCATTCAAATTTTTGAGCGGTTCCATAATATTAACTGTTTACCCTTCAATCTCCCCAATGATCTTATCAATCTCCTGCCGCAGGACCTGCTCCCGGGCAACGATCTGGGCAATCTCGGCGTTCAGCGCCGTGATGTCGATCTTCTCCCGGGTGTCCTCTGCCTCCACATAGGTGGAAACCGAAAGGTTGTACTCCTGCCCGGCGATCTCCTCCAGGCTGGCCAGGTGGGAGAAATGGGCTTCCTCCCGCCGGGCGGCAAAGGTATCCACGATGCGGGCGATGTTGTCCGTCGTCAGTTTATTGTTGTTCGTCACCTTGATGCACTCTTTGGTGGCGTCGATGAAAAGGGTCTTGCTGTCAGTCTTGTTCTTCTTCAGCACCATGATGCAGGTGGCGATGCTGGTGCCGAAAAACAGATTGCTGGGCAGCTGGATGATGCAGTCGATGAAGTTGTTGTCCACCAGATACTGGCGGATCTTTTTTCGGCGCCGCCCCGGTAGAGCACCCCGGGGAAGCAGACGATGGCCGCCGTGCCGTTGGGCGCCAGCCAGGCCAGGCTGTGCATGATGAACGCCAGATCCGCCTTGCTCTTGGGGGCCAGAACCCCCGCCGGGGCAAACCGCGGGTCGTTGATGAGGGTAGCGTCCTCGTCCCCCGCCCACTTGATGGAATACGGCGGGTTGGAGACGATCAGCTCGAAGGGTTCGTCGTCCCAGTGCTGGGGGTTGGTCAGGGTGTCCTCGCAGGCGATGTCGAACTTGTCGTAGCCGATGTCATGCAAAAACATATTGATGCGGCAGAGGTTGTAGGTGGTGATGTTGATCTCCTGCCCGAAAAAGCCCACCCGGACCCCCTCCGGGCCCAGCACCTTCACCGCCTTGAGCAGCAGCGAACCCGAACCGCAGGCCGGGTCATACACCTTATTGACCTGGGTCTTGCCCACCGTGCCCAGCCGGGTCAGCAGCTCGGACACATCCGCCGGGGTGAAGAACTCGCCGCCCGATTTGCCCGCGTTGCTGGCGTACATCGTCATCAGGTACTCGTAGGCGTCGCCAAAGGCGTCGATTTCGTGGTCCTTCACCTCGCCCAGGTTCATGGCCGCCACACCGTTGAGCAGCTTGACCAGCTTCTCGTTGCGCTTGGCCACCGTTGCGCCCAGCTTGTTGCTGTTCACGTCGTAATCGTCAAACAGTCCGGCAAAGCTGCCCTCCGACTGAGTGCCCTGGGCCGATTCTTCAATATGCCGGAACACACCTTCCAGCGTTTCGTTCAGGTTTTCATCTCCGGGCGCTCTCTTGCAGACATTGCAGAACAACTCGCTGGGAAGAATGAAAAAGCCCTTCTCCTGCACCAGGCCCTCCCGCGCTTCCTCGGCCTCGGCGTCGGACAGCTGGGCGTAGTCAAAACCGTCGTTGCCGGCTTCCCACTCGCCGTGGTTGATGTAACTCGTCAGGTTTTCCGATATGTAACGGTAGAACATCGTGCCCAGCACATAGTTCTTGAAATCCCAGCCATCCACGGCACCGCGCAGCTCATCCGCAATCGCCCAGATCGCCCGATGCAGCTCCTCGCGTTCCTGTTCCTTCTTCATGTCCGCCATGGTATGTCCTCCTGTTGTTTTGGTCAGTTACTACCAGTATACCATAAACGCTCGGCGCCTTCCACGACAGGGAAGGGCGGGCAAGAAACTTTCCTGTCTTTAGGATACCATATCCTAAGGGCTATAATTGGGACCGCTTTGCGGGAAAATGGGCTATTGGCAAAGCACGGCTTCCAGTGCTTTTGCGAACGCCTCATCCTGCTCCTTCGTGCGTTTGGCTGGTCCTTTCGGGCGCTTGCCGGCACGGAGGAGCTTTTTGTTTTCATGCCGACGGGCCAGCAGACCGTCAATGTTCCGGGCCGTGTACTCCAGCCCGTTTTGGTTGAGCACTCTGGCCCGCCGAGCCAGGCACATACTGGCAAGCCCATAGTCCTGGGTGATAACAATATCCCCCGGCTGCACCCGGTTGACCAGGGCAAAGTCCACGCTGTCAGCTCCCTTGTCAAAGACCAGCGTCTCAGCACCCTCCCGCTCGATGTGATGGGCCATATCACAGAGGATTTTCACCGGCACACCATGGAACCGGCCAATTCGCACCGTCAGGTCCAACACCGGGCAGCCGTCTGCGTCAATCAAAATCGTTGGCATCCTGATTTCCTTTCTGTTCCGTTACTGCAAGAGCGACAAAACACCAAGAAGAATCACAATGATCATGAACAGCCCTCCCAGTTCGGCCAGGCTCTGCAGCAAGTCCCCCTCTTCCCTGGGATGTACATTATGCGGCTTCGGTTCCGCCCGTTTTGCTTCGGACTGCTTGGAACTTTTCGGGAAATTTCGATTGAATGACTGTGTATAATGTACGTACCCATCAATTCCCTTGCCAAAATAGCCGAAATCCCAGTCTTTCATGGCAGCCATCCTCCTGACCATCTGCTTTTCTATACATACATTGTAGCACAACGCAAGTCCTATAATGGGTATCGCAAGTCTATGCCGCCGTTGATCGGCGGCTTTTTGTTTGTATTGTAGCAGTTTTATCTTTCTTTTCCTCCTTTTTTCAAAAAAATGAGATAAATATCGCAAAAGTTGCGGGGTTTGCCTGCTATGATGGCAGCGCAAAAGGAGATAATGCAAAAAAACTTTTTTAATGTAACAAAAGTTGTTAGGTTTTTCTGTTATGCTCCCAGCAAAGCAGCTTTTCTATTATTAATTTTCTGAGAACATTTTTTAAATATGCCAGGATATGGCATATTTAGCTGATAGGCTGATTATGGGTGGCTGCAAAACAGAGTGTTTGTCATGCCATCTGTAAATTCTTTATGAATCCTTGTTTAAATCGTAAGGTTTATTTCCTATTTTCGCATTAAGCTGGTAAACAAGGGGGCAGTGAATCTTATTAAGATTCACTGTCTGATTGAACCAGGCAGGTGTGAATCTTAATAAGATTCACAAGGACAGCTGCTTTTCAGAAAAAGTGAATCATAGCATGATTCACTTTTTTCACATGACGAGGGAAAGCCCAGGAAAGTGAATCATAGCATGATTCACTTTCTCACCGGCTTTTTCCCACCGACTAGGAAGGAAAAGGGGCCCAAAGGCCCCCAACCTGCTGGCAGACGGTTTTGCTAGCATAGCGTTTGGATATCCAAACGCAAATTTGGGGGCTCTCCCCAAACCCCTGTCTTCTGTTTCCAAACACATCGCCACAGCAATCGTATCTTGCAGCCCTCCCAGGCTGAGTCCTTACGGATAACATTTACTACTGTAACGGCGAAGGCAACGTTATAAACCTTTATTTTTGCAAATCAGTTGACTGACGGTCGGTGTACCGATATACTGGATGACAGAAGGAGGAAAACCGTATGGATCTGCAAGGCTATCTGGATAGCAAAAACATTACCAAATATCGCTTGTCAAAAATCAGTGGTGTTCCCAAAACAACCATTATAGATATTTGCTCCGGTAAGAGTTCCCTGCAGAAATGTTCTGCCCGGACCGTGCAGCAGCTTGCAAAGGCATTGGGGTGCACCATGGAATTCATCCTGTCTTTGGATGCGGTGCAAGGCTATGACAGAGAAAGCGGTTTGCCGAAACGTAAGAGCTACCTTGAACGCGGTTTGCCTGCCTATCTTCAATCTTCCTTGGAAAATATGATCGCTTCCTGGAAACTTGTGGACAATGGAAAGAAGGATTACCATTGGGATCTGAATTGGAGCGAACTGAATGCGGATATCAATTCGGCGGAGGTGGAACAGGAAATCTCTTCGGAACAGGCTTGGTATCTGCGTGAAAAGTATTTAAGGATGAAACGAGGTGATTGACCTGTGATTGATTTTACAAACCTACCTGTACGGAACAAGACGTATGCAGGTGCAAATGGCAGCAAAATTTCCGTGCTATACAACAACGAACTGTATATGTTAAAGTTTCCTGCCGCACCTTCCATCAATAAAAACATGAGCTATGCCAATGGGTGTATCTCAGAATATCTTGGTTCCCATATTTTTGCAATCATCGGTATTCCCGTACAGGAAACATTACTGGGAACGTATACCAAAAACGGAAAAGAAAAAATTGTCGTTGCCTGTAAGGACTTTACCTCGGGCGGCCTTGTATTGCAGGATTTTGCCTCCCTGAAAAATACGATTATCGACTCTGTCCATAACGGCTACGGCACAGAGCTCAGCGATATTATCAAGACCTTAGAAGAACAGCGCGCAATGGACCCCCAACAACTCAAGGATCGGTTCTGGGATATGTTTATTGTCGATGCTCTCATTGGCAACTGGGACAGACATAATGGTAACTGGGGATTTCTGTACGACAGCAGAACCGACGAAATATCGCTTGCGCCGGTTTACGACTGTGGAAGCTGTCTGTTTCCACAAGCAGACGAAGAGATCATGAAAAGAACATTGGAAGATCCTGCAGAGTTGGAATTACGTATCTTTGAAAGACCTCTTTCGGGTATCAAAGAAAACGGCCAGAAAATCCAATATTTCAAGTTCATTTCCTCCCTGAAAAATCCGGACTGCAACAAAGCCTTGAAGCGAATCGTTCCCAGAATCAATATGAACCAAATTTATGGTCTGATTGAAACGACCCCGTTCCTATCTGAGCTGCAAAGGAATTTCTACAGAACCATGCTCCGTGCGAGAAAAGAACGAATCCTGGATTTTTCTCTCCAAAAACTTCGCAAACGGGAACGCCTTCGGGAGCAGAGTCGTTGATTCATAGAAAAAGCCAAAATTTTGCGTAAAGCCAACGCAGAAAATTTCATATTTGCCGTGTATAGTAAAAAGTACTTTCTGGACCTTGAAAATTGAATATTCAGCACGATCGGTACGTTCCACGGAAAGAGAGCGAGAGATGTTGGCGCCAGGATGGCCGCTATGGCCGGAGCGATTCCACAACGATCCAAGGGAAATCCCATCAGCCACCGGGATTTCTCCGCCAGGACCTTTCGAGTGGTGACAATGATACACAGGTTTCCCCACACGTCAGATGGGGCTGCACGTTTCAGGTTGCAATCCTTAGACCTCCAATGTTGGCAAGTGAACGGGCGGTGGCGCCCTGCCGATCGTGTTCCTCCAGTCCGGGGGCGAGCGGCAAACAGGACTGACACTTTTCTTTTATTGAATAGAAAACTTGCTTGCGCAAGTGATTTTTATTAAAGCGCATATTGGCGCGTGTTTTTTGATTTTTGAAAAGATACAGGGGGAAAGTGTACCCTTTTTTCAATCTATCACACATACAAAGCACCCGGTGCCTTTGACAGAAATGTCGAAGGCACCGGGTGCTTTTTTTGTTTTTCAAGAAAGGAAATGTCCTATGTTGAATGAACTCAATACCTATACGCTCCAGGAACTCTACAAACAGCCTATCGAACCCATCCCTTGGGTGGTGGAAGATCTGCTGGCACCAGGCCTGTACTTTCTGGGCGGTTCGCCAAAAGTGGGAAAAAGCTGGCTGGCACTGCAGCTCTGCCTGGCCGTCTGCCGTGGAGAGCCCTTTCTGGGGTTCAAGACCAAGCGGAACGAAGTTCTTTACATCTCTTTGGAGGACGGCCCTCGGCGGCTGCATATCCGCGCATTGCGACTGACCGAGGAAGCTCCCGCCGGTCTGCACCTTTGCAGCCACGCGCACTTGATTGGGCATGGGCTGGAACAGCAACTGGATCAGATGCTGGCTGAACACCCGGCCATCAAGCTGGTCATCATTGACACGCTGCAAAAAATCCGGGAGGCAACCGGTGCCAGCCCCTCCTACAGCATCGACTACCGGGATGCCTCTGCTTTGAAAGCGGTGGCCGACCGGAACGATATCTGTATGGTGGTTGTACACCATCTGCGCAAGCAGGAGGACAAGGATCCTTTCAAGCAGCTATCGGGAACGAACGGGCTGAACGGTGCCGCCGACGGATCAATCGTTCTCGACCGCCAAAAACGCCAGGAAGGGACGGCTACGATGTCAGCCACCGGACGGGATATCGAAGATATGGAACTGACGCTGGACTTTTCCGACTGCCGCTGGAGCCGAGGCTGCTCACCGGAGCAGCTGCAGATGCTTCAACTCCTGCCCGCTCTGCAGCGTTTGTTGGCCGACAAGCCGTTTTCCGGTACTGCCACCGAACTGGCGGCTAAGTTGGAAAATGAGGGAAGCTTATGGGGGCCTGCCCAGCTGTCCCGATACCTGCAGAGCCATGAAGAGGAGCTGGCAAGGTATGGTATTTTGCTGAGTACCCGGCGTACCAGCAAACAGCGGCTTCTGCAGCTTTGCTGCCGTCCGCATGACGAGAATGACGGTTGTGACGCTTCTGACACGGGATTTGAAATACCGGATGTTTCGTCACAACCGTCATCACCGTCATTATCGTCACAGGTGTCATAATGCAGGAGGAATGCACATGGCTTATATTCAACAACGCGGAGAAAGAAAATATAAAATTACAGTTTGTAATGGATACACCACAACAGGGAAAAAACGGATGCAGGCACGCACCATTGATGTTCCCAAGGAAATTCCAAAGCGCGGTATCAAACAATATGTCTATGCAGAGGCTGAGCGACTGGAAAAACGATTCCGTACAGGCATCGACGAAAGCGAAAACACCAAGTTTGAAACCTATGCGGAGCATTGGCTGGACCGGGTAGCCAAGCGATACAAAGCCAGCACACTGGCCGGTTACCGAAAAATGCTGGAGGTAGCATACCCAACCATTGGCGGTTTGCCGCTCTGCAAAATCCGGCCCATGGTCCTGGAGGAATTTGCAGAGGAGCTGCGCAAGCGGCCCGGGCGAGGCGGTAAGCCTCTGAGTGAAAACACCGTACATAAATATCTGGATGCCGTTTCCGCTGTGCTGCAGGACGCCGCGAAAAATGACATCCTGCTCTATAATCCCGCCCACCGGGTGGAAAAAGTCCGGGTGGAAAAGGTACAGCAGCGTATTCCCCAACAATGGGAGATGCAAAAGCTCCTGCAGTGCATTTTGCAGGAGCCGCTGCTTTATAGGGTGTACTACCTGATGGCCCTCTCCACTGGCCTGCGCCGCGGTGAGCTGTGCGCCCTTCGGTGGAGCGACCTGCACGGCGGCAATCAGGTGAAAATTCAGCATTCCCGCAGCACTGTGGTGGGGCAGGGCGTGCTGGAAAGCGACACTAAGAATCACCGCACCCGCATCGTGGTCATGCCTCAGATCGTCTTCGACGATCTGGGAGAACTGTTCACTGAGCAGGCCCTGGAAAACAACGGGGCCGACTGGAACGGGTTGATTTTCCAGCGAAAAGGCAAGCCAGTACACCCCAATACTTTCAGTCACCATCTGCGGCGGCTGTATGACCGGAACGGTTTTCCCGAGGAATACCACCTGCACACCATGCGGCATTTCTTCGCCACCTATCTGCTGGAACATGGCACCAGCAAGCAGGTAGCAGCCGACCTGCTGGGACACGCAGATACCGCCTTTCTGGAACGAACCTACTGCCATCCGCAGGATATCTGCAAAGAGGAGGCTGCCGGGTTGTTTGATTCTCTGCTGGCACCGGCAGAGGAAGAATACTACGACACTTTGCAGGACTAACATTCCCCGGGCAAAAGAGCGTTGCCATAAGAAAACATGAAAAAACCCAGTAATATGAATGTTTTTTAGGGCAGCGGAAAACGGGGCAGGTCAAAACAACTGAATAATCAGGCAGAAACAGGGTGTTGTCAAGCATGACAGCGCCCTTTTCTGTTTCCCCGGCCAAGCCGCAGATTTTGAAAAAAGTCTGCGGCTTTTCTTTTTGCCCAAAAGCAGAAAGGAGGCGACGGCCTATGTACTTCACTTCCGGCAGCGACCGGGCCTTTGAACAGCTCATGCAGGGCAAGCCCGGTTTCGACCACTACGACAGCGACGAGGCGGTCACGCCGGAGGACTGCGGCACCTGCCGCTTTTATCGCCCGCACTGGAAATATCAATTCTGCGTCTATGCGGAATGTCCCTACCAGCCGGGCAAGCTGACCGCCTACGACGCGGTGACATTTCGAGTGAAAGACCTGCTAATAAAAGTCAAGTAGAAATTTCAGATTTTTAGGGAGGCGAAAAAATGCAATACAAAATCAAGCC
>PPYE01585209.1_pt1 | contig 24967 bp, 31 predicted proteins | sample 1559881 | NCBI WGS metagenome assembly PPYE01 (sample SAMN08240022, study PRJNA423297) | Human gut metagenome, whole genome shotgun sequencing project. | reverse complement strand
GGTCCGGGATGCCTCCGGCCGAGGCCAGCCATGCCGTGCCCGCCCCGCAAGCGGCGGGCGGGTCGAGCCGGGGCGTTTCCGTGCCTTGGGTCACGATGGCCATTTCGTGCAGCCGCCGTTCCTGACGTTTGCAGTCGTGCCCGGACAGGGCGAAGGAGCCGAGCCGGGGCGGGCTGTCGATGACCACCGCGAACGTCGCGCCGAGCCGCGAGTTGGTGTCGGCCAGCGCGGATTCCGTGGGCACGAGCTGCGCGCGGGAAAGGCTGCGGCGGCCCATGCGCCAGCGCGGGAGCTTGCGGTCGAAGCCGGTATAGTCGAGCCAGCTCCGGGCGTCCCATTCCCCGCGCCACGAGCGGCCCAGCGTCTGGCGGTCGGCCCACAGGATGCTGAACAGCGCGCCCATGACGAACGGGTGGTTGCGGGGCAGGGGCCCGGAGAGCCGCGAACGCCCGACGATGAAACGGTCGAGGTACGGCGCGGTGTGGCCGGACACGCATTCTGTGCCGAACGAGGCCGCATGGAGCGACGGCAGGTAGGCTTCCGCCTGAAAGCTCCTCTTTGTCCCGAACGAGACGACGATGTCACCGTCCGGGCCTTCGACGGAGACGCCGGAGTGGAAGGACAGCCAGCCGTCGCCAAGGGCCGGGCCTTCCGAGAGCACGATGGGCCGCCGGTCGTAGGCGTCGGTGTACATGCGCCACAGGCGGCAGCGCGCCGGGGCCATCTCGGTGCAGATGGTGACGATGCGGCGCACGTCGTCCATGTCCGCAATCTGCGGCAGGCCAAGCTGGTACGTCGCCCAGTAGGCCCCGGGGCCGTTCTCCTCAATGGAGGCGGCATACCCGAACCGGCGCAGCGCCGCGTAGAGGCTCGCGGGCGTGCCCTTGATGCTGTGCCATGCGATGGCGTCGAGGATGAGGCCCGCCAGTTCCGCGTCCGTCCGGGCCGTTTCGCGGAAGTCGACGTGCAGTTGCCACGCGAGCAGTTCCAGTTCCGCCGTGCTCAGGGGCGTCAGCCCGCCGGACGCCCCGGCCACCCGCCCGATGGGGGCGAGCATGCCGGGGACGGGACGCCCCGCGGTGAGCGCCAGCCGGTGCCACAGGAGCAGGTTGGGGACGCTGCGGACGACGCGGCGCAGGAGCGTTTCCAAGGCCGAGCCTGCCGCGCCGAACGCGGGGTCGTCCGCGAGGGCGGGCGTGAGCAGGCCCCGGACCTGCGGGTCTCCGAGCCTAATCATGGGGCCGCCCGCCACGGCTCGCGGCTGCCGAGGGCTTTACGGTGTTTGCCCGGCAAGAAAGGGTGCGCTTAGTCATCTTCAATCCCCATGAATTGCAGGTCGAGGGACGTTTCGCGGGCGATCTGGCGCTGTTCCAGCTTTTGGTAGCGTGGGCTTTCCAGTTCCACGCGCTTGGCCCCGGCGCGTTCGAGCAGGCTGATGAGCCGGGTGGGGTTGATGTCGCGGCCCGGGGCGCTGCGCTGCCAGATCCGGTATTCTTCAAGTGCCGCTTCAACTTTTTTCGTCACGCTGGCGGCCAGCGGGCCGTTGTCGCGGTGCAGCCACCAGCCGCCGGAGACGGCGTACTCGACGGGCTCAGGCGCGGCCACGACGACCGTGTCCGTGAGCGGGCGCACGCCGTCGGCGTTCAGGCGTTCCCGCACCAGCTCCAGCACGCTTTCCGGGGGCAGTTCGCCGCCGTCCATGACCGGGCGCACGTCCACGGTGCCGGGCACGGGCGCGTACACCGCTACGTCGGCGATGCCTTGGTGGGCGGACAGGGCGTGGTAGCGGTAGGAGCCGGAAGGCCCGGCCACGGAAAAGCGTTCCGGGGCGAGCCGGATGCGGGCGCGGTAGCTGGCGTCGTCCTCGACGTCGGCCCCGAGGCGGGTGGTTTCGGTGTTGCGGACGGCGTCCACATAGGCCAGCGGGTCGACCAGCCTGTTGATCTGGCCGGGGACCAGCCCGTTGGCGTGCGCCCCGGCCCGCAGGCAGGTTGCCGCCACGTCGACGGAACGTTCCCCGGCGGGGATGATGGCCGTCTCGTCCGTGGCGAAGGTCAGCCCCGTGTCGCCGTCCCCGGCGTTGGCCCGGGTGCCTTGGGGGATGAGCACGGGCCAGCCCAGCGTTTCCGCCGTGCTGAACCGCAGCACGGTGCGGGACGGGCTGGCGGGCAGCCGGGCCGTGTCCACCAGCGCGCCGATGAGGTCCTGATGCGGCCCCCGGGCGTGGGCCAGATACTGCTGGTTCCCGGTTTCGTTGATGAAGGCCGCCAGCAGGCTGATGATGTAGGCGTTGGACTGGAGGAACAGCCGCACCGGGTCGCCGGGATAGACGGTCTGGCCCGAGGCTTCCTCGTAGGCGGTGATGACCATCCCTTCGATGCCGGAGGGCGTCAGTTCCGAAAAATCCACGGCGGTGAAGTCGTCAAGCAGGCTCACAATGTCACCCCTTCCCTGAGCTTGAAGGTCACGACGGGCCGGAGCTGCCCGTCGAGGGTTTCGGCCCGCAAAAGCCGGATGCTCACCACCTCGGCGCGGGGTTCCTTTTCTTCGATGGCGTCCGTCAGTTCCGCAATCCGGAGCGCGGCCATCACCGGGGCCGGGGCGTCGATAGCGCCGCCGTGCGAGGCGAAACGCCGGTCCAGCGGGACGGAGTAGGCGAACGTGGTCAGGATCATCCGGATGTTCTGGACAACGGCGTCCAGCCCCGTGGCCCCGATGACGAGCGGGGCCGCCTCGCGCATGTCGACGACGGGCATCAGTGGTACTCCTTCAGGGCCAGCGTCAGGCCGATGGTGTGGACGCCGCCGGGGCCGCTGTTGCGCCAGTCCTGCGTCACGCTTTCGATGATGACCTTGCCCCAGTTGAGCCCCCCGAGGATGAGCCGGTTGACCTCGCCGCGCTTGCACATGGCCCCGAGGCTGTCTGCTTCCCGCATGGGATTGACGCCGAGGGCGGCGCTGAGGGTCATGGAAATGGAGAAGGTCCCCAGCTCCGGGGCGATGAATTCGACGCAGGGGAGCGCGCCCTGCACCTGATGCTCCTCGATGCGGGCCTTGCGTTCCCGGGTGACCTGCGACGGGGTGAATACCCGCGTGTCGGACACTTCAAAGACGACGTTGCCGAGGGTGCCTACGCGCATAAAGCCTCCGGGAAGGATACAGGATGCAAGCGGAGGCCCCCGGCGCGGAAAGCGCGGGAGGAGGAAGCTCTATCGGAGAGGCAGAGTTGAGAGTGAGAAAGGGCGTCAGGAAAAAGTGGACTAGAGAGTGTTAGGGTCTGATGCCGTCTCCGGGCATATGAAATGGATGGACAAGCAGGTATGCGTACATGGTGCCCAATGCGCTGATTGCACAGCCGAAGAGCAACGTCAGAAACCAGGAGGGAAGATCGCCCCGCTGGAGCCACTGGCGGCAGACTCTGATGAACAGGGCGTGGAAAACAAGCCAGACCAGAACGGTCGTCGGTGTGGCGAACCATGCTGAGGCATATAATTTTGCCAATTTGAGCGGTGCATCCAAGGAGAAGAATTGCGAGGGCGCACCGAAGAGCATCATACAGGGATAGCTGAGTATCACGCAGGCTATGACAAAGGTTAGAAAACGGCGCCGCCGGATTTGATGGTATCGCTCTTTGGCGTTCATGGCTTGTCAGGAGAAAATTTATTGTCTCCAAGCGGAAATGGCGCAGATAATCATGCCGGGATAACCGAGCATTCCTAAAACGGTAACTATCAAAGATAGAAAAGAATATTTGTTTGGTTTTTTGAGCCAGAAGATGCAGGCCAAGATACTGAGTGCGAATGCCGTAATGGTATAGGCAGGAAAGAATGAAAAAATATGTATTACATTCTCCCAGCCTGAGAATAAAGTAGATATATCTATAGAAGTATCTGAAACTAACAAATATTCTATAGGATTCATCAAGAAAACAACGAATAATACGATAATACGAAATGTCATATTCATGGCTTGAATACATAACGCTGTTCCTGAAATGGTGCAACAGGGTGTTGTTGGGACAATACGAGAAAATCATCACCTAACCCCAGTGATTTCCGAAACATATGGAAGTCACTATTCTTGACATCAAAATCTCCGGCGCGGGGATCAAAATGATATATTTTTTTCTTGCAGCTCCAGAAGCCCAACCATGCATCCCCTTCAAAATTAAATTTGTCATGGGCGAATATGCTCAATCCGGTTACGGTAATTGTGTATGTGCCATCTCCGTTTGGACACACTCGACCTTTGGCTAGAGCTCGTAGGGTGAAGCCGGCAAGTGCCGCCATCATGCCGTCCACAGGCCACACTTTCCCCGGAACGGATAAACCTGTGTGGTAAACTGTTTCCCAACGAGTCCAAGGTTCCTGTGTGTAATCGAAGGGGATGCAGCGGTCGGATAACTTTTCGTCGCGTGCCAGAATTTCGCTAAGTTTTTCCCATGCCTTTTCGTTGAAGCTGTATTCCATTCGTAGTGTGTCATAGGTTTGTGCGGCTCGTGGATACTGCATGACCCAGTCCCAGTCGATGCGGAACGGAACGGGGTTGGCATCGGGGTTTTCATTGGCTCTGCCGCTGAACCATTTGCGGAACATGTCACGTAGGTACAGCCAACCCTGCTTATTGGGTGCGCTCTTTTGGCGTCCCGCTTCGGCTTCTGCGATGTCCGGCAGACAGAGGAGGAGTTCTTCCATAGGACTAAGCTGCTCAGGTAGGCTCTCCCGCACGACATCGAACAGGGCTTCCCAGAAGCCGCTTCCGTTATCGTCGGTTGTGCCGGAACTTCCCCCACCCTCGGGCTTTCCGCTGGTGTCCGGGCCGCTCTCCACGCCCTCGTGCTGGTGCCCGCGCAGGGAAACGTCCCCGGCGCTCACGTCGCCGCCCGGCACGGACAGGGAGCCGTTGCAGATGGTCTGGTTGCCGCACAGGATGCTTGAGGCCGCCCCGCCCGCGTAGCCTTGCTGGGAGAGGTTGCCTTCCAGCCGGATATGGGGGGCGCGCAGGGTGATGCCGGTCTTGGATTCGGTGACGATGGCTTTTTTGGCCGTGGCCGTGATGCCTCCTTCGGTTTCGATGTCCGCGTCGCCCATGACTTTGGCGGTCAGCTTGTGGCCCTTGCGGTCGTACCAGAGTTCCGTGCCGTCCTCGTAGCGGACGTAGTCGACCTGCGCCTCTTGGTTGGGGGAAGGCGTCTTCGCCGTGTAATGCGCGCCGAGGATGACGCCCTGTTCCAGCCCTTGCCCGGAGAACAGGCAGGCCACGGGTTCCCCGATGTCGGGCAGGGCCTGCGCCTTGTCCTTCAGCGTGCGGCGCCCAAGGACGCGCAGGGGCATGGTCACCATGCCGTCCCCGTCCGGGAGCTGGACGCGGGCCGTCCCCGTCGCCGTATCCACCCCGGTCACAGTGCCGAAACGCAGGGATGCGCCCCGGTTGCTTTCCAGCGACGCGATCCGCCGTTCCTGTTGCGCGTAGTCGAATCCGCTCATGTTGCCCTCAATAGTCCAGCGTCCGGCGCAGTTCCACGCCGGTCGTGTATTTGCCTTCGATTCTGTGGGTTGCCGTGGTGACGAAATACTTGCCGTCGAATTTACCGAAACCGTCCAGCGTCAGCGTGCACCCGGCCACCACGCCGGGGTGCCCCATGATGTCGAGCGAGCCGGTGTTTTCGGCTTCGTTTTTGTTCCGCAGGGCGCTTTGGGCGAAGGTTTCCGCTTCGGCCTTCGACTCGACCTTCTGGTTGATGAGCGTTATTTTTTCCCGTTGCCCGTCAGCGCCGGGCTCGCCGAAGGAATAGGAGTGCATTTCCCCTGATTCCGGGTCCATGTACTGGACGTCGCAGCCGCTGTAGGCCGTCCCTTCCGATTTTTCCTTGAACGACCACCGTGACGGCGAAAACTGCCCTCCGGTTCTGGAGATGGCGACGGCGGCTGCGCGGGCGTCGCCGCGTTTCGCGGCCTCACAGACGAGCTTGCCGTCATGGACTTTGACGTTCACCCCCCGGGCGGAGGCCAGCCGCTGCAGGAAGGGCAGGTCGGATTCCTCGCGCTGGTCCTGCCGGTTGAACGGGAAGGCGTCGGCATTGTAGAGCAGCTCAAGCCCGTTGCGCTGGGCGATTTCTCCGGCTACGGCCTGCAGGGAATAGCCTTCCCATGCCTGCGTTTTTTTCGTTTCCCTCAGCCCGTCCGTGAGCGCGGCGGACACGGCCTTGATGCTGACCTTGGTCGGCGGGCCGGAATATTCCACCTCATCGACCTTGAACGAGCCGCAGTTCAGGGAGGCGTCCTGCCCGGGGCCGAACCAGCCCGTGCACAGGATGCGCATGGACACCTCGGTCCCTTTCTTGGGAGCCCACTCCCCGAGCCACTTGCCGTCCCGGTCGTGCAGATCGAGACGTACCTCGTCGGCCTTGCCCGCGGCGTTGTCGGTGTAGGTTGCGGACAGGAGCGAGGGGGCGAGCGCGTCCGTGGCGTCATGGCCGCCGATGGTGACGGCGAGCCTCACGCGCCGGGCGTGTTCCTGCTCTTGTTTCCCGTTGGTTACATCCACGGCGGAAGGACCTCCTCCGCTGCGAAACGGCGAAGCATACGGCCGCGAGCAAGTCGCGTCCGTGCCGTTTCTGCGCTATCCGCTCGCCGCTGCTCGCGACGCGTTGCTATCGATGCCCGTAAGGGCTCGAAGACTCGCCCAACGGTCACGGCTTCGCCGCCCTTTGGGTCGTTGCCGTCGGCTTTAAGGTTGGTTACATCCACGGCGGAAGCTCCATGTTGATTTCCGGTTTTTTGACGCCGTCGGGCACGTTCAGCCGGACCCCGGCGGGGAACTCAAGCATATCCATGTGTTCGATGTTGGCGGCGATGAGCCTGTCCATAAGGTGCTCGTCGCCCCACAGCCGGAGAGCGATGGCATCCCAGCAGTCGCCTTGTTGCGTTATGTACTCAGTTGCCATAGGCGAGTCTCCTCTGGTCTCCGACGATGTTGCCGAGCATGCGGGTGATCCGTTCCTCAATGGCGGCAGCGCGGCTGTCGATGCTGCGCAGCAGCGCGTCGCCCATGTCCGCGGCGGGGATACCGTTGAGGGTGACGGGCATGGAAAAGTTCAGGCTGACGGGCTGGCGGGCGGACGGGGACGCCGTGTTCCCGGCGGGAGGCGTCCTTCGTGCCTCCCCAGACGCGGCATATTCCGGGATGCGGGAAGAGGCCGGGGCTGTCCGGGTCTGCCCGGGGAGTTTGGCTTGTGCCGGTTTGACGGCGGCTTCGGAGAGGGCGGGTTTCGTCGGCCCGGCAAAAGGCTCTGCGATGGTTGGGGGCTGGACTGCTGCCTGTGTCGGTTCCGTCTTTGATCCAAACCAGTCATCCCAGAACGAGGTTTCCCGCTTGGGAAGGTCGCCCATGCCGGGGTAGGCGGCATAACCGTCATCAGCCACTCCAGATTCGTCATGAAATTCGACACCATTGTCGACGATGCCCATCCATTGAGCCACGGTCTTGAGCTTATCTAGAACCGGAGTAAATAGTCCGCTTACCCATTGAAGTTTTTCACCAATCCATGCGGTACACTTGTCGACGGCAATTCTCAGCGGTTCCCATTTGCTGGATAAGGCATAAACGGCGGTACCGAGTGTAATGACGGACATAATGATGAAGCCAATGGGGTTGGATGCAAACGCCAAACCAAGCAGGCGAACGGCCCCTGTCAGCAGTGCAGTACCTCCGGCAAGGGCGGCTGAAACACCTTTTTGGACAACCAGTGCTGCTGTAAACACCCTTGTTTTGGCGGCGCTGGCCAGAGCGATCGCCGCGTGGGCCTTTTGCGCCACGGTTGCCGCGATGACGGACGGGCGCAGTGCGGCGAAGATGCCCTTGGCGATCTGCCAGCCGTCCGAGAGGATGGTCGCCGCGTAGCCGCCCGCCAGCGCGGATACCTTGAGCCCAACCAGCGCGATGCCGACGAACATGACCCCCCGTGTGACGCCGGGAAACGCTTCCGCCAAGGCCCGGACAGGCTTGATGACGGAGGTGACATGCTCGGCGGCTGAGGCAAGGGGCGGCAGGAGCACGCTGCCGACGGTGATGGCGAGGATTTGCCCGGAGGCCGCCAGCCGATCCAGAGCGCCCTGCGTCGTCTCCGAGCGGGTTTTGAACTCGGCGAGCTGGGAGCCTGTGGCTTCTTCGGAGTTGGCCAGCGCAAAAACTTCGCGCAGCTTCTGTGGGTTGTTGATGAGTGGGGCCAATGAAGCGAGCGATTCCGTGCCGAACAGTTCCTTGGCGATGCCAGCCTGTTCCGCTTCGGGCATTTTCTTGATGGCTCCGAGTACCGTGAGCAGGGTGTTTTCCGCTTCCTTGCCGCCTTTTTTCATGCCTTCCGCTATGGCTCTGACATTGCTGAATCCCAACCGCTTCATGGTCTCCTTTTGAGACTTGGTCATGGCATTGCCCTGACTCAAGGTCAGCAGGAAGTTCTTCATGGCCGTCCCGGCGGTTTCCTTATTTTCCGAGGTTGACACTATTGCGGCGGCAAGACCCACGATGGACTTTTCGGACAGCCCTGCGGTACGGCCCAATGCGCCCATACGGGCAACAACCGAAGACGTATCCGCAGCCGTGGCATTCATCTTCGAAGCCACATAGTTCATGGCGTCGCCCATGCCTCGGGTCTGCTCCGCCGTCAGCTCCATGCGCGACTGGTAGACGGCAAGACGTTGCCCGGCCTCCTCAGCCGTAATGCCGTAGGCAACAGCCATTTCGGCGGCGTCGTTGAGGAACCTCTTCATTTTTTCAGGATCAAGGTTGCCGTCCGCACCGTTGGCCACACTCGCTTCGGCGGCGGCAGCGGCTATCTTGGTGACTTCGTTCGGGCCGAGCCCAGTCCGTTCCGAAACGGAGAAGATGTCCTGCTTGATCCGTTTTTCGTCGTCATCTTTGGCAAAATTGGCCACCTTTTTGAGATCGGCCCAGTTGCTTTCGTAGTCGATGGCGAGCTTAACCGGGGCGACCACTGCGGCGGCTGTGGCCACAGTCTCCATGATCTGCCCGTGGTATTCTTTCCGTTTGGCTTGGTTGGCCAGCATTTTTTGTTGGCGGCCGAGAGCGGCCTCGGTGCGCCCGATGGCCGCAGCCGTTTCGGATTGTGCCTTCGTCATGTTCTCGACGGTGACGCCGTATTTTTTTGCCGCCCGCTCCGCGCTCTTGAAAGCCCGCTCGGAGGCTTGCACTTGTCCGGTCAGCTTGGTTCTGGTCTCGGGGAGGAGCGGTCCAGCATTGAGACGGGCACGAGCCGCTTCAAGTTCCGCGCTGGCTTTAACCAGTGCCCCTGATTTTTGGGAAACGGTCTGTAGGCCCTTGAGATCAGACTTGAGCCCTTTGACGCGGGAGGAAACCGTGGTAAAGGCGGAAGCGACGGAGGCCCCTACCGCGGCCCCCACAGCAAACGTCACGCCAAAAGAAGTGCCCATGAAAACCTACCAAGAGTTGATGGCCAAACAGTATGCAAGCTGGTGGCCGCTGTTCGTTCCCGTTGCGGCCGTAGCCGCCTGTATCGACAAGTGGTTCCTCGACGCCGCAAGCTGGCCGGAGGCGGCGGGGCACGGCGTTTTTGCCGGGCTCTGCTTCATGGCCCTTGTGTACGCGGGAAAGGCCGTGCGGCCCTTCCCGTGGGTGATTCCCGTGGCCGCCGCCGTGACCTGCGCCCGGAAGTGGTTCTTCGGTGCCCCGACATGGACGGCGGCGCTGGACGCCGGGCTGGTCACGGCCTTTGTGCTGCTGGTCGTCCTCCACCTGATGAAAGGGTCACGCTAGGCGGAGATCCGTTTTTCCAGCTCGCAGGCCGTGTCCAGCCAAGCCTCGGCTTCGTCAGGCGTCAGCGCCAGCACGTCCCGCAGGGGCCACCGGGTCAGCCGGGACAGGCTCACCGCCAGCATCCGCAGCCCTTTCTCCAGTGTCCCGTCCGGGTCTTTTCTGGCCCCGAAACGTGAGGAGCTGGTCCTGCAGCCGCTCATAATCCTCCATGTCCAGTTCGCGCAGGTCTTCAGGGCGCAGCCCGGTGAGGGCGGCGACGAGCGCGGCCTCCTCGTCGAGCCCGCCGTTTTTGATGGGGTAGTCCAGCATGTCGCCCACGGTGGGGCGGCGCATGGTGATGGAGGACAAGGTACGGTCGGAAAGCTGCGCCGGATACCGGAGCGCGATTTTCGCGGTCTTTTCCATTGGGTTACTCCATGCCGAGGTCGCCGCGGACCTGGGCGAGGTAGTCGGTTCCGGCGATGGTGCAGATGAAGTTCAGCTTGTCGATCTCCACCAGTTCCTTGCCGCCCTGAGAGAGCTTGAGGTAGTTGACTTCAAGCTCGGTTTCCGAATCCATTTTCTTGCCCGGTTCGGCCTTTCCGACGCCGAATTTCTTGGGGACGGTGCGGGCCACCAGCTTCACGGCGTCGGTGCCGAACTCGCCGTTCCCGGCGTCGAACTTCTGCACGCTGGCCCGGACGTCGAGCTGGTGCGTCTTCGGCGCGAGCAGGGTGACGGCGTTCTCGTTTACCGTATTCCATTTCAACTTCAGGCTGATGGCCTTGAAGTGCCCGATGACGGGCGTGTCCAGTTCCCCGGCGATGCCGAGCCCGCTCATGGACTCGGTGACGTATTCGAGGCTCGGCAGCTCGATGTCGGCCACGCCGAGCAGGGCGGAGCTGCCTTCCATATAGACTTTGGCGTTGATGAGCTTGTCGGGGATGACGTTTGCGGAGGGAAGGTTCATGGCGTCTCCTTACTCGGCGAAGAGGTTGGTCAGGTAGGACGGGTCGTATTCCAGCGTGAAGCGGATTTCCCGGGCCGGGGGCGGGGGCGCGATGAAGACGTGGAACCGGGCGGTGCCGTCGATGAGGTCGGTGCTCGGGTTTTCCCCGGCGAGGAAGGCCACCTTGCCACCGAGGATATATTCCCGGGCCGCGAGGCCGTTGAGCCAGAGGTTAAAGGAGTCGCAGATCTGTTCGATGAACCGGCGGCGCAGGGGCGAGTCGGTGAACTGCCACGCGGTCAGCACCAGCGTGTTGCCGATGTAGTTGAACATGCGGCGTACCGGGATGAAGGTGTCCTTCACGTCGGTAACGGCGGGGTAGGCGGCGGTGCGGTTGCCCCAGACGGTCATCTGCCCGGTGAAATTGAGCCCGGTGACGATGCCCTGCCCGTTGAGGTAGGCGGCCTCGGAGGGGGTGAGGGCCAGTTCCCTGCCCGCGTGGGTCAGGCCGTTGCAGAGCATCCGGCGGTTGGACGGCGACCAGTAGGGCACGCCCTCGTTGTCGGCGTCGCGGCTGGCGACCGTGGCGGCCAGATGCACGGAGCCGTGCTCGACGGCGTTGCCGAAGACCGGCGAGCCGAAGAAGATCTGCAGGGCCGGGTCAGTGAGGTTGTTGTCCTTCACCCATGCCGGGACGTCGGTGTACTTGGCCACGCTGGACGGGACATCGACAAGGCCGGTCGCCTTGAAGTGGCCGTTGATGTTCGCGGCCTTCGCGCCGATGACCACGGCTACCGCCGGGTCGTCGGAGAAGCCGGGGGCCAGAAGCTGGCCGGGGACCAGCCCGAAGCGGGGGAAGACTTCCTCCACCAGTTCCAGCCCGGTGCGGCTTCCGGTGGAAGCGTCGATACCGCCGATGACGTCGGCCTTCGTGACCTTGGAGACGTCGGGCTTGGCCGGGGTTTCGCCCTGCGCGGGCGCGGTGTGCTTCGCCGGGTCGAAGACGTTGATGCAGACGATGGGGGCCACCCCGTAGCGCGACAGGTAGACGCTGGCGGCTTCGTGCAATGTGAAGCCGGTTTCGTCTTCGCCGGGCGCGCCGAGCTGGGCCGTGAATTCCGCCATCGAGAAGATGAGCAGCGGTTTGTTGACGGGCCGTTCCGTGCCTTCGGGCAGGTTATGGACCGGGGCCGTGCCGATGATGACCGGGAGGGAGACGTCCACGCGCACCGGCGCGACGATGCCGGTGGCGGTCTCTTCCCAGTAGACGCCGTGATTGTACATGGTTACCCCTTGATGTGGTTGCGCCTGACGCGCTCGTGGGTTGTGAAGAAGCCTTGCTTTTCCCGCATGCCGCGCAGGGCCTCGCCCGCCTTGTCCAGCGGGAGGAAGCAGGCTTTGACGTCGGGATCAGCGAAGAGTTCCCCAAAATGTTTGGGGAGGCCGCCCCGGAATACGCTGCCGTACATGAGCAGCACAGGCTGGCGGAAGGTCGGCCCGAGATAGATGAGCGTCCCGGGGGGCGGGGAGGCGGTTTTCGCCTTTTTGTCCGTGTCCATAGGTTCTCCTTTTATTCCCAGCCCTTCATGGTCCAGTGCGACAGCATGGCCGCCTGAAGGAAGGGCTTTGGGTTTGTTTCGGCCTTTTCCCATGCCAGCAGCCGCCCCCGGTGATCGGGCACGAGCTGGAAGCGCCGTTTCAGCGGCGTTTCCCGGCAGGCTCCGAGTACGCGGGTGATGCCGGACATAAGGATTGCCAAGTCCTGTTCCGCGCCCTCGGCGTCGCCCGGTTCCGGGTTGTAGATGCAGCAGATGAGCGCGATGACGGCGGTTTCTCCCCCTTCTTCATGGTGGCCGCTCACAGGCACGAGGATGACGCAGGGAAAGGGTTTCCGGCCATTCTCGGGCGGAGGCAGGTCTCCGATAAAGACTTGTACGGGCTGCACGGCGTCGCCCTCGGCGGTCTGGCCGAGCAGGTGCAGGTCGGCGAGGCCGTCCGTCAGGCAGGCTTTCAAGGCGGGCAGGATGCGCGTGTTCATTTCGCGGCCTCCAGAGCCAGCGTTTGCTGAACGTGACTGGCCAGCACGACAGGCAAGCAATCATCAATTTCTCTCATGCACAGTTCCCAGACTCGGTACGATGCCACGTGATATTGAATTGTTGGTCCATATGACTCTCGAATAACCTCTTTTTGATAGGCTCTCTTTGAGTTGGATACCTTCCAGTACTTCACGCCCATATGCCCGCCCTGCATTATTGCGATGAACGGAAGGCTCGCGCCTTCAATGCGACTTCTTCCGTCGCGTCGTTCTCCCTTGCGCAAGGCAAAGGTGAAATCCGGCCATTCCTGTGGACGCTTCCCCGGGCGTGCCGTTACAGCCTTCTCTTCGACATCGTAGTGAATGAGCGGCTGCGCTTTGCTGCGCACTGTAATGCTCCCAGAGACCGTCCCGCCTCGGCTTATCGGTTTTCCAAGAAGAACTGCCCTCTTAAGAGCCTTTTGAGGAAGTGGAATCTCTCCAATGAGATACTCAACAAGGACATCCCGTACATGCTGCATCGTCTCGGCAACAGCCGGATACATGGCCTTCTGGATGCCGTAGGGCACGCTCTTGAGCTGGCGCAACGCCCGCGAAAAATCTTCATCGCTGATGCTGATTTCAATCATGTCAGCTCCCGTTGCGGTACAGGTTGATCCTGATGAGCCCGTGCAGGTCCACGGCATCGCCGACGGTCCAGAGGGTGCCGTCGATCCGCATGTCCTGCCGGGGCCGGGGGAGCGGGACAGCCCCTTCCCCGGCGGACGGCACATGCAGCGTGCGGCGCAGCTGGTGCACGCCCCACGTTTCCACGTTGCTTTCATAGCGGCCTTCCGCGGGGGCCACGGCGTCATCCCAGATGCCGACGGTGTCGAGGCCGTCCACGTTCATGGGAATGCCGAACTCGGCGGGGTTCAGGAAGGCATGCCGCACGTCGAAGGCGAGGGCTTCTTCAAAAAAATTCCGGCTCATGGAGTCCCCCTGACAAGCGACTTTACGTCCGCCTTGATTTCACGCAGGTCCAGCGACACGGCGTCCATCGTCGCTTCGGTTTTGGCCAGACGGCGCTCGTGGTCGTCCGTGCGGTCGCGCAGGGTCGTGAACATGCCTTCGTGCCGGGCCTGCGTGTTTTCGAGGCTCGACAGGCGCTCGTCCATCCGTCCGATGTAGATCGCGCTGGTGACGGCGGAGGAGCCGATGCCGACAAGGATGGCGACAAGCAGCGGGATGATAACCGACTGGATATACTTCATGATCAGATGCTCTCTGCCTGTTCGATCCACAGTTGCAGCTCCCCGGCCTCCTGAGCCGGGAGGTGAACCCATTCCCCGGGTACGGTCTTCCATTGTCCGGCCTCCCTGTACGCCCATCCGTCAGTCACGAGGGCTCCCGGCGTCGCCGGAGCCGGGGGCAGGGCGCTTGTCCGTCCCGCCACGGCGTTGCAGCCACTGGTCAGCAGGGCCAGAGCGCACAGCGCGAGTGCGAGCTTGGCGGCGGTAGTCCCGAAAACTTTCAAGGAACAGTTGAAGGATGCGGACAAGCGCGGCCCAGACATCACTTGCCGCCATTGTCCGCGTCGTCGGCGTTCTTGGCCTTGCCCTTGTTGCAGCCGATCCAGTTGAGCAGGCCGTATACGAGGCGGTAGAGCGCGCCGGACCGTTCCGTGGGCGCGGGCAGGAACACGCAGATGAACGCGCATACGCCGGACAGGGCGGCCAGCCCCTGCGCGAAGACGCCGGATTGGGTATCCAGCAATGCCGAAAAATCCATGATGGCCTCCTAGACGGCGCGGGTCATCCAGCCCGCGAGGAATTTACGCTGCGAGAAGCTGTTCGCGGCGATGTCGAGGTATTTCTTGCCCTGTGCGGCGTTCAGCGCGTGGACCACGTCCCTTTCGGCGCGGTATTCAAGCACCAGCGCGAGGGCCTTGACGGTCTTCGGCCCCACGGCCCCGTCTTCGTCGAGGTCGTCAAAGAGCCGCTGTTCCTTGCCGTTGCGCCGGACGTAGTTCATGGCGTTGCACACGCGCTGGAGGAGCTTGCCGGAACCGCCCCGGCCCAGATTGACGGCCTGTTCGAACAGTTCGTTGGCCACCAGCTGGGGCCAGCGGGCAAGGCCCATCTTGTCCCACCACTGGACCCGGTAGAACGCCGTGACGAGGTCCTCCAGATTGGGAAGGGTGGTCAGGTGGCGCGAGAAGGCGAGGCTGCCCTGCTGGAAAGAGGGGTGCGCCTTGGCCGCGTCGATGAAATGCCAGCCCGGCCAGTCCGGGAAGAACGCCCGGGCGATGCCCGCATACGTTTCCCCGCCCTTGTCGCCGGGGACGTCGCACCAGTCGCCCTCGAACGTGCGGACAGGGTTGTAGGCGATGTTGAAGTCGGCGCTCATTGTTCGTCTCCTTGGGGCGTTCCCATGCAAGCGGAATCACGTTCCGTTTGCGCGTTTTCCTCACTCGAAGCGCCGCACGCGGCGCGACTGCCGTCGGCCATATGGTTTTCTTTTTTCTGGCCTTTCTTTGGGGCCTGCGCGGGCACGGGGGCAGCGGCATGCAGCGGCGTGGCGTAGCCCTCGCGGATGAGCGCGTCGGCTTTCCTCGCGTCCAGCGTGACCGCTTCTCCGGGAAGGAAGAGATGCTCGCCGTCATCAAGGGTGACGTGCAGGCGCACGTCCTTGGCCGTCTCGTCCATCACGCCACCGCCTTGATGAGCACGGTCGCGCCGGGCTGTTTGGGCCACGGCAGGGGGCGGGACTCGGCGATGGTGAAGATGCCGGAGGGGTCGTCCTGCTTGAACTGCTTGGAGAAGATTTCCACGGGGCCGGAGCAGTCCACGTCCATCGGCTGGCCGAACTCCATGACGTTCTCGGCGTCGGATGCGGCAAGCAGGGCATATTCGGGCGCGAGGTAGTATTGAACCTTGCCTTCGATGTCCTTGTAGGTGCCGGTCACCAGCCAGATGCGCAGACCGTTCCAGATGCCCTTGAACTTGCTCTGGATGCTCGGGGAGAGCTGGCCGATGTTGATGTTGTTGCGGTCAAGGTCGTCGCGGACGTCGGGGTGCTTCCTGAAGGCGGCCCACGCCTTGCGGCCAAGGTAGAGGTCGGTCGCGCCGAGGTTGGCCTCCTCCTGAATCATTTCGTCGTAGGTCTGGAGGGAGTCCTGCAGGTCGGACGACGCGCCGGTCCATTGGGCCGCGCCTTCGAGCACGACGGTGTGGGCCTGCGGACGCCGGAAGTCGACGGTGAACGTCTTGACCACCTTGCCTTCCACGGCGTCGAAGAGGTCGATCTTGCCGTGGACGATGGCCTGCGCGCACATGATCTCGACCATAGTGTCGATGTCGGCGCGGTGATCGTCCATGTCTTCGGCGATGGCGCGTTCCACGGGGTTCACGTTGAGGTCGTAGGGCGTCTGGCCTCCGGCGTGCTTGAGCAGGTCGGCGGCCTTGAACAGGCGTTTCGGGCGGAAGCGCGGGGCCTTGACCGCGAACGCGGCACCCTCGCGCCCGCTGCGCATGGTGCCCCCGGCGGCGTTGGTGATGGAGGGGAGCATGGAGACGCCGCGGGAAACGACGTGCAGCTCGAACAGCTCGGTGGCCTTCGGAGCCTGACGGCGGAACATATTGCCGAAAATATCGTATTTGACCGGACGCCTGTTGATGACGCCGGTGAGGACGCGGGAATCGAAGTAGTCGATGTCGGCCATTGGTTTCTCCTTATGCATCTCCGGCGAAGACGCCGACCTTGCGAAGTTCGGTGAGGGCCGCCTGCTGATCGGCGGCGGAAACGCCGTCGTCCCAGATAAGCTCGGAGGCGATGACGGCGGCGTGGACATAGACGAGCGCGTAGGCGTCGCCCGCGGCGGGGATGGCGACGTCTTCGGCCAGCACGCCGAGCAGGGCGGCGGTTTCGCCGTCCCCGGGCTTGGCATAGGCCCCCACGGTCGTGGCGGAGGTGGCTGTCACGGTCTTTGCGGCGATGACGGTCCCGGCGAGCAGGGTCTGGGCGGTTCCGGCGCTCGAAAGCACGATGCGCTGCGTGACCACGGGATGGTCCTTCAGGAAGACCCGGCGCTTGTACGATGCGATTTCCTGCATGGTCGGCTCCTTACAGGGACGCGATGCGGTCGATGGTTGAGGCCATGCCGTCGCTCTTGAGCCCGGCGCTGGTGTCGAGGGGGCCGGGCGTCTGGGCGGTCAGGTGGGCGAGGATGGCCTGTTGCGCCGGGGTTCCGGCAGTCTGCCCGGAAGCGGGCGCGGGGGACGGGATCAACGCCCCGAGCGCCTGAAGCTGCCCGGAGGTGATGCCGGCGGCGGCCAGCGTTTCCACGCGCTGGGCGGCTTCGGCTCCGGCAACCGCCGCGAACAGGGCCATGCGGTTGTCGAGGGCGGCCTGCACAGCCTGTTGCTGTTGCGTTTCCATTACGGCGTTGGCTTCGGCGGCCCCCTGTTTCTTGGCGTCCGCTTCGATCTGCGCCAGCAGTTCGGGATGGCTGGACGCGAGTTCTATGCGATCCATAGGTTTCTCCTTGGTGGTGTTGATGAGCGCGATGAGCGCGTCCATGCCGGGCACGATGCCCGTGACAAGGCCCAGCTCGTGGGCGCGGGATGCCAGAAAGACCTGCCCGTCGCCCCATGTCTCCGGGGCGGCCGCGTCGACCGGCATGTGCGCGGCGACGTCGGCCCGGAACATCGTGTGCAGTTCGTTGATCGGCTGCTGCAGGTAGGCTTTGACCCCGTCGGTCAGCGGCTCGGCGTCGTTGCCCGCGGCCTTCCATGCGCCGCCGGTAAGGTGGGTGACGCGGACGCCGCATTTTTCGAGGAAACCGGACCAGTCCATATGCCGACAGATGACGCCGATGCTGCCGACGGTGGCCGTGGCCGGGGCATAGACGCGCCCGGTGGCCGCTGCGAGGTAGTAGGCGGCGGAGGCGCACAGGCCGTCGGCGTAGGCGTATACGGGCTTCGCGGTTTGCGCGGCCAGCCACGCGGCCAGCTCAGGGACGCCGGAGGCCACGCCGCCCGGCGAGTTGAAGCGGAGCAGCAGCGCGGAGGCGGACCTGTCCTGCATGGCCAGCGAGACGGCGGCCTTGATGGTGTCGTGGCCGACGGCGTCCCACTCGGGATCGCCGTAACGGTGGATGGTGCCGGAAATGTCGATGACGGCCACGCCTTCCCGCACGGCGTAGAGGAGGGGGCCGCCGCCATGAGAGGCGATGGCGGCGGCCCGGGGCGCGGGTGCGGTGTCCTTGCCGTTGGAGGAGGCAAGCATGGCGTCGAGGGACGACAGGGCGTCGGGCGTGATGGCCCAGAGGCGCTCAGTCATCAGCTCGGCAAAAAGGGGATGGGATTCATGCATGTCACTGCACCTTTTCCGTGGCGGGGTCTGCGAACAGCGAGCTTTCGCGCTTGCGCTGCTTCACGACGCTGTCCAGATCGCGCCCGCGTTCGGCGAGGGCTTCCCGGCGGGTCTTGAGGCCGTAGTCGATTTCCTTGCACACGGCGTTGACTTCTTTGACGGGGTCGACATAGCCGCGGGCGGGGCCGATCCACAGCGCGGAGGAATAGAGGCGCGGGGCGTCGTAAAAGTCCGGGGCCTTGGCCGGGAATTGCAGCTTGCCGCGCAGCCACGCTTCCTCGATGACCATCTGGAAAATGGGCTGGCAGTAGTGCGACACGAGCCACTGGCGGTAGAGCGTGAAGACCTTCCACGCCTCAAGCATGGCGGCGCGGGCGGAAGAGTAGTTGGTCTGGGAGAAGTCCTTGGCGATGACCTCGTAGGGCATGTCCACGGAGGCGGCCATACTGCGCAGGACGAAGCGGCAGAACTGCTCGAAGTTCGGGGACGGGCTCGAGGTTTCGAGCATGTGCGGCCTTTCGTTGGGGTTGCCGTACATGATGGTGCCCGACTCGACGCTCTGGTAGTAGCGGGGCGGCTCGGAGGCGCTTTTCCTGCGGGCGTGGACGTAGTCGGGGAGGATGTTGTTGCCTTCGTCCAGCTCGATGAGCATGGTGAGGCTCGAGGTGATGACCTGCGAGAGCAGCTCGTTGTCGAGGGAGTCGGAGAGGTGCCGGAACAGGTTCATGCCCGGGGAGAGCACTGGCACGCCGCGCTCCTGCTCCTCATCAAGGTGGCGGAACAGATGGAACACGCCGGGCCGGTGCCCAAGCCTCGCGGGGATGCGGGTGAAGTCCCGCGAGGTCAGGCTGGAAGGGGAGACGAAGCTCCCCAGAGAAGCCGGGGGCGGGGTGGCGAGCCAGTAGGCCGAGGGGGAGCCTGCCGCATCGTACTCAATCCCGTCCCGGATGGAGGGGGAAAAGCGTTTGTCCGAGGGAGTCATGAGCCGCGTCGGGTGGACGGCCTGGATGGCGAGGGAGAGCGGGCGCAACGGGTCGCAGGCCATGACCGGGACATGCAGCAGCTCGCCCTGCCGGAGCATGGACCGGAGGCCGAGGTATTGTAGATCGCCGAAGTGCATCATGCCGCGCACATCAGCCGTCGGCACCCAGTCATCCCAGACGCGTTCGATGGCGTCTTGCAGCTCCAAGGCTTCCTGTTCGGAGATGCCGAGGCGTTCCCAGTCGAGATCGGATTGCGGCTGCAACCCTTGCCCCACGGCGTTGGTCGTGATGGCGTTGACGGCGCTGGAGGCCGCCCAGTCGTTCGCCGTGAGGTCGGCGGAACGGCTCTGGATGAGCGCACGCTCCTGCGCGGCGTTCTCCGTGGTGGCGACGCCGGGCACGCGGTAGCCGGACATGCCGCCCCGGAACGACCCGGCGTTCCGGGAAGGGCGGGGCATGGGGCTGGCGGTGCCCACGGGGGAAGCCATCCGCGCCTCGGCCTGTCCCGTCGGCGCGGAGCGGGCAAACTTGCGGGGGGTGCGTATCGTCCTCATCGGATGACCACCCCCTGCACACGGACCGGGCCGCGCGAGGCCCCGCCCAGCGTATCGACGATGTCCGAGAAAAACGCGATCTCGCGGTTGATCTCGCCAAGGTCATAGCGGGTGAGGCTTCGCGTGCCGACGGTATAGCTCTTGCCGACCGCGGCGTAACGCTTGGCGGCCTTCCAGACTTGCAGCTCGGACTGCGCTTCGGAGAGGGTGTACCCCCGGTAGGTGCGGGCATTCATAGCCTCGCAATCTAGCCGTTTCCAATTGCGGTGTCGTGCCGAATATGGGGAATGTGGGGAATATGGGGAATAAAATGCGAAAAAAGATTGACTCAAGCGGTAACGTGTACCCAATATAGGACACAAAGAGGGCGCCATGAAGCAGATTCGCGCGATTTGCTGCCCAAATCGTTCATGGGGCCTCTATGCGTTCAGAATAAATCTGTCGAGCGTTCGGGGCACCCCGGCCTCGGTAAGAGGGAGGAGACATGGTTCTTGAAGGATTAACCCCCGGTGATGAGCTTGATAACGACCAATTGTGTGCGAAGTTCATGTGCTCGCCGCAAGGGGGAATGCGATATTCAAAGAGGACGGAATCCCTTGTATTGGTCTCCAACCATGTAAAATCCCTCTATGACGATAGATGGATTGGAAACGTATTGCATTATACAGGCATGGGAACCATAGGGGACCAAAGCCTAGAGTTTATGCAAAACAAAACATTGTCTCTGTCCAACGAAAACGGCGTTGCCGTTTACCTTTTCGAAGTATTCCAAGAAAAGCGCTACATCTACACAGGAAGAGTGCACCTCAGCGCGCAGCCTTACCAAGAAATTCAAGAAGATGTTGAGGGAAGAGAGCGTAAGGTCTGGATTTTTCCTCTCAAGCTCCTGAATGCAGCACCACCGGTCAAGGCAGCTATTTTAGAGCAGCTTACCCAGCATAAAGCGAAGCAGGCGAAAAAGTTGTCTGTTGCGGAGCTGCGCAAACGTGTGCAGTCGGCCCCCAAGATACCGGGTTCTCAAAGAACAAAGACGGTTGCCTTTCAGCGGAACCCGTATGTTTGTGAGCTCGCCCAGCGTAGAGCCAACGGCGTGTGCCAACTGTGTCAGCAGCCGGCGCCGTTTTCACGAAAAGATCACTCCCCGTATTTGGAAGTACACCACGTGATATGGCTCTCCGCAGGGGGAGAGGATAGTTTGTCCAATACCGTTGCCCTTTGTCCGAATTGCCATCGAAAGATGCATGTCCTTGCCCGGAAAGAGGATGTTGAACAGCTTCAACAAAAAGCTCAAGAGCCTTACACAGAGTAATCGCTACGGCACGCTGACACACCCTCAGCGTGCCGTTTTTTCTAGGCATAGAAACGCATCAGGCGAGGGCCGCTTGCTGTTTTCCCCGATATCGGGCCATTGCCGCCAGCCCGCGGAGGCGGTTTTCCTCAAGCTCGGCTTCCGTGGGCACCTTGAAAGCCGTATCGGACACGCAGGAGCGCTGCGCCGGGAGCGCCGGTTTCGGGGCGCTCGTTTGGGGCCTGTCGTTTTTTTGGGGCTTGGCGGCGTTGGCGAACCACTTTCGGAGAAAGAGCAGGACATTTCGGATGGCCTGCCCGCGCAGCACGCACCAGTTCCGGGCTCTGGCGATCTGCTTGCCATAGTCCACTTCCGGGAAATCCCGCTGGAGGATGCGGGCCACCTCGTCAGAGACAACCAGCGGGGCGGGGCTGCTCTCCGGGGCCTTCGCGGGCGCGCCTTCCACAGGCGCAGCGCCCGCTGATATCTTTTCTTTTTCTCTTATCCTATATCGCGAGGATACCGATACCGTATCAGCACCGTAGGCGTTCGGCCTCGGAGGACGCGGGCCGGAGGCTTCCATGATGTGTGGATAGCGTTCGATGATGGCCTTGCGGATAGTATCCGACTCCACCTTGGCGAGCTGGCCGCGCATGGCCGCCACCATCTTCGGGGAGGACGTGCACTGGTGCCGGATGTAGCTGGCCAGCCACACCTCGCCGCCGTCGATGACGGCCTTGCCGTCCCGCCGGAAGCGTTCCAGCGCGGCGTCCACGTCCGGGCCGGGGCAGGCGGTCTGGAAGGCAATCATGCGTCGGGACGCCTGAAACACGCCCACGAGGTTGGTGTGGGCGCTGGAAAACAGGTGGATGTAGACGAGCTTTTCGGTCGCGCTCAGGGACTCGACATACGGGTCCGTCCAGTACCGCTGGTCAATCGAGCGGAGGGCCATCACTCTTCCTCCTTGGGGCAGAGGGTGGAGCGGACGTTGTCCAGATTGGTGGTCAGCTCGTCGAGGGCGACGATGATGCCGTCGCAGCCGACGAAATCCTTGCCCACTTCGTTGAGCAGGCGCAGGTGCTCGGCGGCCATTACCGCGAGGGAAATGGAATCATCAAGGTCAAGGATCAGCATGCGGAGGGCTTCAGACGACTTGAGGACAGGGGGGATGGAGGGGAATTCCTTGCGCATCACGCCACCTCCACGGTCAGGGAAGTGCCGTAGAGCGTCCAGCGGACGCGGCATTCGGGGAGGGATTGCAGGGCGCGGGCGGCGAGGTGTTCGCCGGAACGGAGGAGCTTGGAAATAAGCAGGTGCAACGGCAGACGACCGGCGCACAGGCCGGGGCGGGAAAGGCTCACGATAGCCGACATGGTGTACCTCTGGCGAAGGTGATTATTCGGAGCTGCAAAACGCAAAAACTCCGGGTGCTAATCACTGTCGCCAGACAGCAGGCCTATTCCCCTTGCGGGTATTTTATTACGCCTACACCCGGAGCTTAAAATCTCCGATAACCCCTTCTCATCCACCGTTATCGTAAGAATTCGGCTGGATGTCGGGCACAAAAAAACCACGTTTGGAGGACGGACGCGGTACCGTCTGGCGATGGTGTGATTAGCACCAAGATCAGAATAGCTGATGTTTGGGGGGAGAGTCAAGAAGGGAGAGGGAAAACTCAAAAAATAGAAAAATCTATTGACAGTTATTTCACTCTACACTAGACGGAAATCTATCTATCATAAAATAGAGGAGAAAAGGATGAAACGATTCGTTGTTGTTCTGCTATGTGGAATGCTAGGTTTTGGATTTTTTTCAGCGACAGCTCAATCAGAAGAACTGACTACTGAAAAATTGAAAGCTGCTGCTCAGGAACTTCTCGATGAATTTGATGGATTCAAAGACTCTGCTGTATTCGCAAGATGCACCTACGGTTGCGGCTCCGAGAATCCCGCTGCAGCTTGGGATGCCAAAAGACGTGCCATCAATAAGCAGTTGACACCCCAACTGGATGTTCCGCCACGCCTTAAGCTCGCTTTTGGCGATATGTGGCAAATGGGAAAAGATTATGCGAAAGGCCGTAAGGCTGATGCAAACGAACTTCGCAAAGAAATTGAGGCTGCATTACAATAAGCGGCGGACTGAACATACAGTAAACGAAAGCCCTCCGGAATTCCGGGGGGCTTTATATTATCTATGCCGCCACTTCTACGGCGGCGTCTGTGTTAAAGAAAGGGAATAGGCTTACCGGGTGCTCACCAGATTATGGGGGGGAGGATAGTTCTCCTTATGAGGTATGTATTAGCCAACACCCGGAGTTGAATTCTTCGATAGACCCTTTTCATCCTCCGCTATTGTGAAAACAAGCTGGATGTCGGGCACAAAAAAATACATTTAGAGGACGGACGCGGTACCGTCTGGCGATGGTGTGATTAGCACCTGTTGGGGAGCTTGCCAAAAGGTGGCAGGGGTGTCAAGAGGCCCAGCTAGATGTTACTTGATGGTTTCATATTTACAAGGATTAGCGGCCCAATAAAATTAGGCTATAAAGATGATAAGAGGAGAAGACCAGCTTAGAAAATTATTTGTTAAAATTCTGAAGCTGAGAAGGTATATCTTTACCTAATTCTCTTTTGAGTTTCACAACGCATTCTGCGGCTTGAATATGGAAATTCTTCATATTACTGAACTCATCGTATATTTTCCCTTCTGAATTCTTAATTTCAGGTTGTCTATTTACAAAAAATTTTATAACTTGTTGAAGCGAATAGAGTGTATTTTCGATTAATTCTATTTTATTATCAAATAATTCGTGAAGTTTTTTATCGATTAAAGCATCAATCTCTTTTTTTTCTTCGGGCGTCATGGTGAAACCTCCTAAGCTAATTATTCGGCATGTTGAGGGTCAAAATCAAAAGGAATCATTTCATTATCGTCCCGTTTAGGAACAATGAGTCCCTCTCTTTCGATGAGTTCCAACACTCTAGGTTCATACGCTGGAGCCCAACCATCCCGGTTTCCCATAGAACAGATATTACAGACTGTCTCTCCAAGCCATTGCAGCTTGTACCCCTCGTAGAGGTGGGGACCATGCTGAAATTTGTTACCGCAAATCGGGCAGGTAAACATAAATTTTTCCATGAGATACTCGTTGGAGTTAAGGTGATACCCAAAACAGAAATCCTTGTTCTCAGCATAGCGATATTGGCTATCCCCGGCAAGCGCCTTGCCAAGCACCACATTCCCGGCTACGTTTCCGCCGTGGGGCCGCCTCCCGAAAGGAGGATACCCCATGAGACACTTCCTCCAGGACGTGCTGGCAGCTTGGCTTGCCGCCGCTCTTGCGGCTGTTCATTACATGAACCTCTAAACGCAGTCGCCCTGTAGGAAGTGGAGTTCCTACGGGGCGCTATACTGTGATTACCCAATCACGGGGGACATGCCCCACACGGGGCGGTGAGTGTTGACGCACTTGCCGCCCCTTCTTGTTTGGAAGATAGCGATGTTCCGGCTGCTTGGCAAGCCTGCCCTGCGGGTGGTTTTTGTATAGACTAATCTATATAAACATTGGCGTACACAAGGAGGTACGCCAATGTTTTTACGCGTTTTTGCCGCACTTCTGGCGGCGCTGATCACGGCATCCGGGGCTCAGGCCGCGGGCAACGAGTGGAACGATTCGTTCAACAAGGCTAAGAAGACGCTGGAGCGGCAGGTCTATTATGACCACTGGGTCACGTTCTACTGCGGAGCCGCCTTCGACGAAAAGAAGAACGTCATCCTACCGGAAGGCTTCATGGCTCCGAAGCACGAGAAACGCGCCGGAAAGGTCGAGTGGGAGCATGTGGTCCCGGCTGAAAACTTCGGGCGGGCTTTCCCGGAGTGGCACGAGGGGGATGCGCAGTGCGTGGACAAGAGGGGAAAGGCGTTCAAGGGTCGCAAGTGCGCGGAAAAGGTGAACCGGGAATACCGCCTCATGCAAAGCGACATGTACAACCTCTATCCGGCCATCGGCGCGGTCAACGCCCTGCGC
>PPYE01483126.1_pt1 | contig 24991 bp, 18 predicted proteins | sample 1559881 | NCBI WGS metagenome assembly PPYE01 (sample SAMN08240022, study PRJNA423297) | Human gut metagenome, whole genome shotgun sequencing project. | reverse complement strand
GAATATATTAAGGTATTAGGGCATAAAACAGATCCGGATTATTACACCACTGCGTCCTATAATCCGCATGAATTTAATGTGTTCGGCATGGAATGGACACCGGACAAAATAGATATGTTTATCAACGATTCCCTGACCTTCAGTTATCCCCGTATTCAAGAAGAAGGTTCTGTGCAATGGCCTTTTGACGTTCCGTTCTTCCTCTTGCTCAACCAGATACTCGGAGGATGGGCAGGCGAGATAGACGACACTGAACTTCCCGTACAGATGGAGGTAGACTGGGTGCGTTATTACGAATTACCGGAAAATAAAAAATAGACTGTAAGAAGGCTTTATTGTATGCCTTTTTTCGGGAAAACAGCTTGGGACACCGGGGCTCCGTCTGCACGATACAGATAGGTTCCCGGTGTTTTTATACATATCTCTTTATTGCCGGACAGTCTGATGGTTGCAGTCTGCCAGGCGGCAATGTAATACATTCCACCGGTAAAAGCCACCTGTGCCTCTTCATCATTTCGCAAGATCTGTATCCTCGAAGTATCGAATGTGGCTGTCTTCTCCTGAGTAGAGCCCGGAAGAAGTAGGTACCGATAGCTGGCAGGGGCTCCGGGCGAATGTTTTATGTAAATAGAGAAGATATTACTTTCCAGCATTTTTGGAGCATACATTCCCATAAAGTCATGCCATTGTCCTTTCTTCTTTTCTGTTTGTACCGGACAAAGTTCGTCTTGCAGGAGGATATATCCGGTGTTATCATGAAAATACCGGCGGTTTCCTTCCGACCATACTTCTCCTTTCTTAAAACGCTGGTCGATGGAGGTGATCAGTGTGGCTGTGCTGTCTGTGTGGATATTGCTGCCCAGGCACAGGATAAATTCATCGGTAAATATCCATACTTTGTTTGCAGACAGTCCGTTACGGTTCAGGTGCATGGCTGTGATTCCATGTTTCCCATCCGTTGTTCCGCCTACGAGATTGGTTTGATTGCGTGAATCCGCTCCGCTTTCTGTTGGAATAGGAGCGTCACTTTCGTAGGTTGTAATACCGGGTATCCGCCGCCAGTCCCAGAAAGGAAAAATATTGTGGTATTCATCACCACGAATGTATGTATAGATAGCTCCGTCTGCCATATAATAGCCTTTCAGGTTATCTTCATTTACCAGCTCCGTCCCGATCACCCTGTCGGATGCCATGCGTACGGATGCCATCCAATGGGGGGTGCGGTGGATGGTGAGGTCCGAATCTCCGAAGAACTTGTTTCCGGTAAACTCATTGTTCGTATCCGGATGGAGGAAGTTGCGTGCAATCAACTCTTTTATCTCCCGCGCTTGTTGATCATTGCTTCCTTTCATCAAAGAACAGGCTGCGAAAAGTAAATTGAATGATTTATGAATGTCAGCACTATGGAAGAGTTGTCGGTTCAGTCCGTTCACATCCCAGTACCCCCTCCATACAATCCATTGGTACCCTTTCAGGAGCAGAGATACGAGAATATCCTGCTGCCGACGGTCGAATGCCAGCGGCGTACCGGCAAATAGTTCGGAGTAAAAACTCATATTACAGAGAAAAGAGAGTCCGTAATTGCCGAACTGTTGCTGGGGACCGTGCTGATGAAAACTCCAGTCCGGTTGAATCCCCTCTTTCTGTCCCAGTACGATTTCCGAGCATATATTTTCCCGTGCTTCCTTTATCAGTTCGGCATCGTTCAGAAGTAATCCCCGGATCAGTACGTTGCCTGCCAGCCATACCTTATTTTGTCCGGTCATGCCAAACTGTGATTGTTCCATCACCCGGATGGCCTCTTGTTTTTCTTTCTCCGTCATTTCGGTTTCGAAAAGGAGGAAGGCCAGACCCAAGGTGCGGGGAATACCTATCTGATTGTACCACCAGTTTTTGCAGACCGGCTTTTGGACAAACCAGTACTTCATAGCTTGATGGATGATGCTGACTACTGCGGAAATCTCCTGTGCAGATACGTTCTCTTGTTCACGGGCATAGTATTTGGTCAGTTTCAGTATTCGTTCGATATGTTGTTTCGGTTCCCATCCCGAGCGTTTTGTGTCAGCGTAATTAATATCCGGCCATGAACCGTCTCCCCGGATCGTGCTGATCAGGCGATGTATCTCCTCCTGTCGGATGGGATAAAGTTGTTGTAGTTCGATAACGTTCTGGTCGGAAACCTCTTTTTCGGGAGGAATCTTCGACAATAATTGTAAATAGGGTTGTTTCTCTTCATCCATCCCGATTATAGACCGGATGTAGTTCTGCTTGATACGTTCATTCTCTTTGCCGGTTTGTGCAGAAAGGCAGGAAAAGATCGTGCAGATAAATAGCACGAACAGGGAGATTCTTTTCATATATCGAGTGTGTTTTTCATTGTATATATTAATAGGGCCGAACGAATCAGAAAAAGTTTCTGACCCGTTCAGTCTCTGTGTGGCTATTCTGTACGTTTACAAGAGTTTGCCATTAGGAATTCATTCAGGGAGTTTTCATAATTGCCTTGTAACAGGATATGGTGATTACCCAGTGGGTTTTTCAGGAAATAGTCGGCCGGTGTATTCATCTTTACACGTACTTGTGTACGGCACATATTGATGTAATTGGTGTTTTCGGTCAGAGTTCCGGTAGACAGGTAATATTCGTCCAGGCATTCGCCACCACATTTCACAATGGTGACATCTCCTTCCGGTAGCAGTCCTTGAATACCGATGCCGCTTTCTGTTTCAAAGTGATTACGAATGATGTAACGTTCGGTCTGTTTCATTCCGATTGTGCAATGGGCCAATATAATTTCGTTGTTACGGGCGTTTATCATCGAAGGATTTGCCATGAAACCCACTTTCCCGGTCAGTGCTTTAGCCACTAATAATGTAAATACGGATTGTAAGTCGCCTTCACATCCGGCAATGATCCCTTCGTCGTTCAACATGGCAAGGGCAAGACAGCCTGTAGTGCCTGTACGCTCTATCAGTTTGAAGCAGCTCACTGTCACTGCACTTAGTTTTTCTTCTTTACAGATTCGCTTAATGGCCCGATAGAGACGCATGGCTTTAATCATATCTTCGGGAGTGCCTTCGCGGCAAGCCAGTGCCTGTGAAGCCACAGCGGCACACGAAGCGCCGACTTCGTTATCCTTAATCCGGTCATATACATCATAAATCCGTTCCAACGGGATGTCCAGATACTCGATCCCCCAACGTCGTTTTGCGAGCAGGTAGTCCACATTGCTTGCAATCAACCAGGAAGAGGGAGTGCCGATCACCCCGATGCGGAGTCCTACCAACGAACGCTGCGCCTTGAAATTGGTATATAGTACCTGTATTCTCTGGACGATACTCATAAAGTCCCCGTGGAGGATCTCACTCTTCATGCCCCGGCCGCGCAACCAGGAAGAGATTTCAAGCGCCGCCGCCAAGGAGTTTTGCATTCCGTCGGCCAGAATAATGGCAGGGCGGGGGAGCGATTCAAAGCATTGCATGACCAATCTTTCTACCCCTCCGGTAGCTATGAAGATGATGCTGAAATCATCTTTTGTCAACTGGTGGATGTCCCGGTAATCGACAAACTTCACGGTGAAATATTTTTCCAGTTCACTAAGTACGGCTTCGTGCGAACTACGTATAGTTACCTGCTTATGCAGAATCGATGCAAATGTGATTAGGTTTATGGTCATTATGTTATCGTTTTAGGTTTGTAGTTATACAAATGTATCGTTTTCCGTTGAGATTATCATAACGTTTTTAACCTTGATAAGGTTTTTAAAGTTTTTATGTCTTTGTGTCCGATTTATTATGTACATTTGCCGCTCATATTTATTAATTGACCATTATATAATTAAAGATTATGCCAACCATATCGATTCGCGGAACAGAGATGCCTGCATCTCCTATCAGAAAGCTGGCTCCCCTGGCAGATGCTGCCAAACAGCGGGGAATCCATGTATTTCACCTGAATATCGGACAGCCAGACCTGCCCACTCCTCAGGCCGCGATTGACGCGATACGCAACATCGACCGCAAGGTGCTCGAGTACAGCCCCAGTGCCGGTTATCGTAGCTATCGCGAGAAATTAGTAGGATATTACGAAAAGTTCAATATCAACCTGACGGCAGATGATATTATCATTACTACCGGTGGCTCCGAGGCGGTGCTTTTCTCATTCATGTCGTGCCTCAATCCGGGAGATGAAATCATAGTTCCCGAGCCGGCATACGCCAACTATATGGCTTTTGCCATTTCGGCGGGAGCTAAGATACGTACCATTGCCACGACAATCGAAGAAGGGTTTTCACTTCCGAAAGTAGAGAAGTTCGAAGAACTGATTAACGAGCGTACCAAGGGGATCTTGATTTGTAATCCGAACAATCCGACCGGTTACCTGTATACCCGCCGTGAGATGAACCAGATTCGTGATCTGGTGAAGAAATACGATCTTTTCCTTTTCTCCGACGAAGTCTACCGTGAGTTTATCTATACCGGTTCACCTTATATTTCGGCCTGCCATCTGGAAGGAATTGAAAATAATGTAGTGCTGATAGACTCCGTATCCAAGCGTTATTCCGAATGTGGTATCCGTATCGGTGCCCTGATCACGAAGAACAAAGAGGTGCGTGATGCTGTAATGAAGTTCTGTCAGGCACGTCTGAGTCCCCCTTTGATCGGGCAGATTGCTGCTGAGGCTTCGTTAGATGCTCCCGAAGAATACTCGCGTGAAACCTATGATGAATACGTAGAGCGCCGTAAATGCCTGATTGACGGACTGAACCGTATACCGGGTGTGTATTCTCCTATTCCTATGGGTGCTTTCTATACAGTAGCCAAACTACCGGTCGATGATTCGGATAAGTTTTGTGCATGGTGTCTGTCTGAGTTCGAGTACGAAGGGCAGACTGTGTTTATGGCTCCTGCTTCCGGTTTTTATACTACTCCGGGTTCCGGAAAAAATGAAGTCCGCATTGCCTATGTGCTCAAGAAAGAGGACTTGACCCGTGCACTCTTTGTTTTGCAAAAGGCATTGGAGGCTTATCCGGGAAGAACAGAATAATACTTGTACATGTCGTTCACTCATCCACATAATCAAAGCAATTCAGTTTCCTCTTCCGAAGTGAAGGGGAAATTGAGGCTTTCTTATTTTCTTGCCCGTCGGATTTATCGTGATACGGATGGTGGAAAACAAGTTTCCCGTCCTGCCGTTGTGATTGCCATGATTGGTATTGCCATCGGTCTGGCGGTGATGATCATTGCCGTATCCGTTGTGATTGGATTCAAGAGTGAAGTACGCAATAAAGTAATCGGATTCGGTTCGCATATCCAGATCAGTAATTTCGATGCGGTAGGTTCTTACGAGACCCACCCGGTTGTGGTGAATGACAGTATGATGGTCGCACTTTCTGCCCTTCCCGAGGTAAAGCATGTGCAGCGGTACTCCACGAAGCCGGGAATGATTAAGACAGACGATGCTTTTCAGGGGATGGTGCTCAAGGGAGTCGGCCCGGAGTTTGATCCCGCCTTTTTCCGTGATCATCTGATAGAAGGAGAGATCCCGGCTTTCAGTGATACGGCCTCTACCAACCAGGTAGTGATATCGAAAGCAATAGCCGACAGGCTGAAATTGAAGTTGGGAGATAAAATCTATACCTACTTCATTCAGAAAGACGTGCGTGCCCGCCGGCTGACGGTGAAAGGCATCTATCAGACAAACTTTTCCGAATATGATAATCTCTTTCTGCTGACCGATCTGTATCTGGTGAACCGTTTGAATAACTGGGCTCCCGGTCAGGTGAGCGGGGCGGAATTGCAGGTGCGTGATTATGATAAGCTGGAAGATATCACCTATCGGATTGCTACCGATACGGATAATAAGCAAGATATCTACGGAGGTACTTATTATGTTCAAAGCATAGAGCAGATGAATCCCCAGATATTTGCCTGGCTCGATCTGCTCGACCTGAATGTATGGGTGATTCTGATTCTGATGGTCGGCGTAGCCGGTTTCACCATGATTTCCGGGTTACTGATCATCATCCTTGAACGTACACAGATGATCGGCATATTGAAGGCATTGGGAGCAAATGATTTCACTATCCGTAAAGTATTCCTGTGGTTTTCTGTCTTCCTGATTGGCAAGGGGATGTTGTGGGGCAATGCAATCGGTATCGTTTTCTGTATTTTGCAGTCACAGTTCGGACTGTTCAAGCTCGACCCCGAAACCTACTATGTAAGTATGGTGCCGGTCTCTATGAATATCTGGCTTTTCCTCCTGATCAATGCCGGCACTTTATTGACTTCTGTACTGATGTTGGTCGGACCTTCTTACCTGATAACCAAAATTAATCCGGCCGACTCCATGCGATACGAGTAATGGGGTTATCTGCGCATGAAATCACCCTTTCCGCGATAGAGGCGGTAAAGCTTCAACTTCAAGGTCTGTAACGGACGGATTATGTCAAAAACCGGCAGCGTAAAGTAGTAAGAACGGTTGTCACCCATCTCACCGGCTGTTTTGTTGATGACGTAGGCTTGTACCGAATAGCGGACGAACCACAGTAACAGGGATAACCCGACAACCAACCAGTGGAAGCTGAGGATACCGAATACAATCCCCGCCAGGCAAGCGGCATAAAACAGCAGTCGCGTACCGGTTTCCAATCCCAGGAGCCAGCGTTGCGAGCCTTTATAGAACCGGGAAGTTGCCATGTAGCTCACCTTTTCTTCTTTCCAGTCCTTATAGCGTTCCACGGGTTGCATCCGTATCACGGCATCCGGTGAGGTCTCTACCCGGGTGTTGTTTTCATTGGCAACCTGGTTGATGAACAGATCGTCTTCTCCGCGCTGCATATTCAGATGGGTAGAGAATCCCTTGACTTTGAAGAACAACTCCTTCCGGTAGGCCAAATTGCGTCCGATACCCATATACGGTTTACCTGCCAGGGCAAATCCCAGATAGCGGAGCGAGGTGAAAAGCGAGTCGAAAGATGCCCGCTTGTGCAGCCAGCCTTTTCCTCGTTCGTAGCCGCTATATCCCAGTACGATGTCTGTACTCGATGTGAAATTACGCGCCATTCGCCGGAGCCATTGGTTGCTGACCGGAGCACAATCGGCTTCTGTGAATACCAGCCAGTCGTGTTTGCTGGCTTTGATTCCCAGTGTCAATGCCAGTTTTTTCCGGCTGATGTACCGGGCACTGTCCGGAGTAAAACTGTGATACAGGTTGGGATATTCTTCCTCCAATGCCGATAGCAAGTCTTCGCTTTCGTCTGTGGAGCCATCATTAATGACGATTACTTCAAAGTCCGGATAATCCTGTTTCAAGATCGTGGGCAGGTTGCGGCGTAGGTTTTCCGATTCGTTTCGTGCACAGATCACCACAGATAGGGGAGGCAGTTCCCGTCCGAAGTGTACTTCGTCTTTTCCGACAGCGAGGTTGTGGGTGTGTATACGGTTGTACAGTCCGAGATAGTAGATAAGTTGAATGATTAAAAGAACACCTGTAGCCGACAGTAGTATCAGTTCAGTTGTATTGAATGTGAATGCTTCCATTTACTCTTACAAGATTTTTATGTCACAAAAGTACATAATTTTTTCAGAGATTCGTCGATTTGTATCCCTCTTATTTCTTATTGTCCAGATATTCTTTTTTAAACATATCGACAAACAACAAGAACAGCGACAGCACAAGCGGTCCGAAGATGACTCCCATGAATCCGAACAAGGATAATCCGATGACTACGCCGAAGATGGTTATTAGCGGATGGGTGTCTGCCATTTTCTTCTGGAGGATAAACCGTATCAGGTTATCACATTGCGAGACGACAATTCCACCGTAAGCCGCCAGTCCGATGGCGTTTGCCCACTCGCCGGTCAGTGCAAGATAGGCGGCTACCGGAAACCATACCAAGGCTGTCCCCACCATCGGGATGATTGTGGCGAAGCAGGTCAGCACTCCTATCAGCCAGGCATTCGGTGCTCCGAAGATGAAATAACCGATCAGGGCTACCCCTCCCTGAATGACTGCAAGCAAGGGAATGCCAATGGCATTGGAACGGACAATCATATTGATTTCATGGGTTACCTCCCGGGTATTCTTTTCGTTGAAAGGCAGGATGTCGTCGATGTAGGCTTCCATTTTAGTTCCTCCTATCAACATGAAGTACAGTACGAAGACCAATACAAACAGGTTGACGGCAAAACTGCTGATGCCTCCCATCACTGCCTGCCCTATCTTGGGAAGCAGGGAGACGATGAATGGAAGTGTGTCGCTGCCCAGCACATCATATCCTGTTTTTGCTTTAATGATTCCCGCTAACTCTTCGACAGGGGTAATGATGGCCTGGGGATCCAAGTTGATATCCTGCAATTTATTGACCAGCATCCATACAATCAGCGAGATGGGAACCAGGAAGCACAGAATGGCTTCTCCTGTGATCAGCAGTGCTGCGAAGCTTCGTTTCATTCGTGCACCGAGATAGGTCATCTGTTTGCGTACAAGGATGTAGATAGTGAGTGCCCCCAGTAATCCGCCGAGGAAGGGAGTGATTTGCCGGAACAAGATAATGCCCAGTCCGATAATGATAATAATCAGAGAATATTTCCAATATTTTTCTTTCATAATAAATAAAAAGGAGAATAGAGATTCCTCTCTATTTATAACATTACACCAATTAAAATGTTTCGGTCCTAAGGCAGATCGAGACTGAAAATAGTTTGTCCCGGACGGCTTTCCCGGATGGATAAGTGTCCGTCATGTTGCCGGATGATCTGTTTGCAAAGACTGAGCCCGATTCCGCTTCCTTCCGTTTTCGTTGTGAAGAACGGAATGAAGATCTGTTCCCGTATCTCTTCCGGTATGCCGGGGCCATTATCTTCTATCTCGACCTGCAGACGGTCTGCCCGCCGTACGCGGAGAATGATTCTTCCGTCCGCCTGTCCCTCGAGTGCCTGCATCGCATTTTTCAGCAGATTAAGAAAGACTTGTGACAGTTGATTGGGATCACCATCTGTTTCTATCGGGTCCGGCACGCATTGCAGCATGAACCGGATGCCGCGTTCCCGAAAGTCGCTTTGCAGCAATTCTTCAAGATTGCGGAGCATCTCGGTCAATGCGAAGCGCCTTTTTTCCGGATGGGGGAGATAGGACAGATGCCGGAATGACTCCGTAAACTCCATCAGCCGTTCGCTCTGAGCCTGTATAATCCGTAGTCCGCGGGCCGATTTTTCGTTGATATCCGGACGTTCGGACAAGGTTTGTGAGAGTGAAAGGATCGGTGCGATGGTATTCATGATTTCATGCGTCAGCACATGCGTCAGTTTGCTCCATGATTCGTTCTCCTTATCGCTCAATTCATCGCCGATGTCTTTGATGGACAAGATGGTGATGGTTTCGCCGTCCAGAATCATCTTTTTCTCCGATATGCTGAGACTCTTGCGGATACCGGTTACATTCAGCAGTTGTGCCAATTGGGTTTCGGTATAGAGACGGTTGCATTTCAGCAGCGAGAAAGCGGCACTGTTGGCAATAATGATTCTACCCGAGTCGTCCCAGGCAAGCACGCCGCTGGGCACCTCCTCGAGCAGTGATTGATAGAAATGTTCTTGTTTGTGACTTTCGCCTTTGGTGCGGGCAAGGAGGTCGTTAAGCCGGTTGAGGGAGCGGTTCAACTGTGCCTGCTCTTTGCCGACATTTGCCTCCGGAAAGTAGAGCATATTATCCTTATCCTGCACGGCGTCGAAGAACAGTCTGATTTTCCGGTTAAACGTATTCAACTGCCGGGTCAATGCACCGATCTGGAACAGCGAACAGAGCAGCAGTATACCGCCGATGATGTATCCCGTATGCGACACGACCAACCATAGTCCGGTGCCTGCTGTGACCAGTATCAGCAATACGTGAAACAGTATGATGAAATAGATGCGTTGACTGAATATCATTGGGGTCAGAGTTTGAATCGTTTGAGTTTATTGTATAATGTTTGCCGGCTCACTCCCAATTGTTCGGCTGCGGCAGTCAGGTTACCGTTGTTTTGCAGGATGGCAGTTTCGATGGCCCTCCGCTCCACCTCTTCCAGATTGGGGACAGTGGCGGTTGCCTGCGGTTGCCAGGTCTGTTTCACCAGGATATCTTTGGGGCGGATTACGCTGCCTTCACACAAGATGACCGCTTTTTCGATGGTGTGCTGCAACTCCCTTATATTGCCCGGCCAATGATAACTGCGTAATTTTTCGACAGTCTGCTCGTGTATCCGTATTTCCTGCCGTTGATATTTAGAGGTGAATTTACGTAAGAAGCAGTCGATAAAGAGTAGGATATCATCTCCCCGTTCACGTAGGGGAGGCAGTTCCAGATGAATGGTGTTGATGCGGTAGAACAGGTCTTCGCGAAACATGCCCTGCTTCACCATTTCCGGTATATCTTTGTTCGTTGCCGAAATCAGGCGGATATCGACCGGAATCACTTTGTTACTGCCCAGACGAGTCACATTCCGGCTTTGCAATACGGTGAGGAGCTTGGTTTGGAGTGGGAGAGGGAGGTTGCCCAGTTCGTCCATGAACAGTGAACTGCCGTTGGCCGCTTCAAACTTTCCGGGACGGCTTTCGTGGGCATCGGTGAAAGCTCCCCGTTCGTGTCCGAACAGTTCACTTTCGAACAGCGACTCGCTGATGGCCCCCATATCTACGTTCAGCATCGGACGTGCGCCACGAGGTGAGAGGCGGTGTATCTCCCGTGCCAGTATTTCTTTGCCTGTTCCGTTTTCTCCCGTTATCAGGATGTTGGCGTCCGTGCGTGCCACTTTCGATACCACTTTCATCAGTTGCAACATGGCAGGCGAACGCCCCACCAGCATTTCGAATCCCTCAGCCCTGTCAACTTTTGCAGTACGTTCCGGAGCTTTGCGGCTATGGTAGGCTTCCGTCACCTTGTCGATCAGGGTCTGGTTGTCCCATGGTTTCAGCAGGAAGTCGGCTGCACCGTTTTTAAGTGCTTTAACGGCAAGTTCCACATCTCCGTAAGCGGTCAGCATCACTACGGGTAGAGTGGGAGCCATCTGCCGGATGTGCCCCAACCAGTAAAGTCCCTCGTTGCCATTGTTGATACCCGCCGAGAAGTTCATGTCCAGGATGACTACATCGATGCGGCGCGTTGTCAGCAGGGTGGTGATCTGATTTGGATTCGAAGCTGTCAGTATCTTGCTGAAATAGTTTTCGAGCAGAAGTTCGAGTGAGGCCAATACTCCTTTGTTATCGTCTACAATCAGAATGGTTCCTGTGTTCATAGCATCTCCTTTTGATTCGCTTCCTTTTTTAAGTTCGTGGTAAAGATATTTGTTTTTGTAACTCCCTGCAAGAGAGTGTCCAATATTTAGACGTTTTCGGATTGAGAATTTATGCCGGAGAAGTATCAGAAAGTATTCCAGTGGGAAACAATCGTCAAGTGTCCAATATCTGTACACGGTGGCGTCCAGATATTGGACACTATTGTATATAGTTGAATTGTATCTATTTGATTATAAGTTGATTGTTTCTTTTGGCACAGCGTTTGCATATTAGATTAACATGAAACATTTTATATCATTTTGTACCTTTCTTCTTTTTTCAACTCTCTTGTTTGCACAAGCAGAGAGGTCGCTCGACGAATGTATCCGTATTGCATGGAAACAGAATCCGTCTTTACGGAATAGCGGGATAGATATCAAAGAAGCCCGGATGGATTACATCTCTTCTGTGGCGAGTTTCCTGCCCCGTGTCAGTGTATCGGCCGAAGCCGGACGTAACTTCGGGCGTTCCATCGACCCGAATACCAACGGATATACCAACGATACCTTTGATGAAGGAACCGTCGGGCTGGACATGACCCTTTCGCTCTTTGAGGGTTTCACCCGTATCAACCGGGTACGTTTTGAGAAGATGAACCGCAACCGGAGTGAGTGGGCTTTGAAAGAACGCCGTAACGAACTGGCCTGTCAGGTGACGGATGCCTATTATAAACTTCTGCTTGAAGAGCGGATGCTCGATCTGGCTTTAGAGCAGAGCCGCCTTAGCGAGCGTTATCTCAAACAGACCGAGGCTTTCGTCGAGTTGGGATTGAAGTCGGTTTCTGATTTGCAGGAAGTCAAAGCCCGTCGCGAAGGTGATATTTACCGCTATCAGGCCCGTCAGAATGGTTGTCGTCTGGCATTGCTCCGCTTGAAGCAGTTATTGAATCTGCATGCCGAGGATACGCTGGCCGTGCAAGATACTATCAACTACGAACTTCTTTCGGCCTATCCGCTGCCACAAACGGAAGAACTCTATACGCAGTCTCTGGTGGCGATGCCTTCGATGCGGATGATGGAACTCAGGCAACGTGCAGCCCGTAAGGAGTATGCCATGGCAGGAGGTAAATTTTCGCCAACCGTCTTTGCCCGCTTTTCAATGGCTTCCCGTTACCTCGATGGTTTTTCTACCAAACAGTTGAACGACAATTTAGGCAAGTATATCGGTATCGGTATTTCCATTCCTCTGCTGAGCGGGCTGGAACGACTGACTACCCTGCGCAAACACAAGTTGAATATATTCCGCCTCCGGAACGAGGAAGAACTGCAAAAGCAACAACTCTATACGGAGGTGGAGCAAACGGTTCTTTCTCTCCGTTCCGGTTATGATGAATTCCGGCAAGTGTTGCAGCAGTTCAGAGCCGAAGAGCTGGTACTGAAAGAATCCGAACGGAAATGGGAAGAGGGGCTTATCTCCGTCTTTCAGTTGATGGAGGCCCGCAATCGCTTCATCTCCTCCAAAGCCGAGTTGGCGCGGGTACGCTTGCAGGTAGATATGACTTTGAAGATGGAAACCTATTATCGCACGGGGAGCTTCTGTACGTTGCCCGGTGAAGAGTGATGGACGAGTTGTACAACTCGTACACCGTTTCTCTACGGCCCGATGATATGACCTTATAAACAAACGTGAATTATATATAAAGCAATAATTATCTATGGATACAATGATCGAACGCAAACCCGGAATGAAGCGGAAGCATTATTATGCCGTCGCCGGAGCCGTGGTATTGGTGGGACTTGTTTTTTACTTTATTTTCAGGGACACTTCCTCTTCTATGAATGTGGAAAAAGACCGGCTGACCATTGCTACAGTTACCCGGGGAGAGTTCAGTGATTACATCCGGGTTATCGGACAAGTGATGCCCAACCGCATCATTTATATGGATGCGATAGAAGGAGGCCGTGTGGAAGAGCGCCTGAAAGAGGAAGGAGCCATCGTCAAGGCAGGCGATGTGATTCTTCGTCTCAGCAATCCGCTCCTGAACATCGGCATCATGCAGAGCGAAGCCGATCTGGCCTATCAGGAGAACGAGTTGCGCAATACCCGCATCAGCATGGAGCAGGAACATCTGCGGCTGAAACAGGAACGCATCGGCCTGAATAAGGAACTGGCAGTGAAACAACGGCGTTACGAGCAATACAGCCGCCTTATCAAAGAGCAGCTGATAGCGCAAGAGGAGTTTCGCCTGGCTGCCGAAGAGTACGAAGCGGCAAGGGCACAACTGGAAGTCATTGACGAACGCATCCGGCAGGACAATTTTTTCAGGGAGAGTCAGGTTCATAGTCTCGATGAAAACATCCGTAATATGAAGCGCAGTCTTGCCCTGGTACGCGAGCGGGTGGAAAACCTGAAGGTAAAAGCTCCCATCGATGGACAGGTGGGCAATCTCGATGCCCAGATCGGCCAGTCCATTGCTGCCGGCGAGCATATCGGACAGATCATTACACCCGATCTGAAAGTGCAGGCACAGATCGATGAGCATTATGTGGAACGGGTGGTTCCCGGACTTCCGGCGGATTTCACCCGTGACGGAGGCAACTATAAACTTGAAGTGACCAAACCCTATCCGGAAGTAAAAGAGGGACAATTCCGTACCGACCTTCAGTTTACTGCCGGACGTCCCGAAAACATCCGTGCCGGGCAGACGTATCACATCAATCTTCAGTTGGGAGATCCTGCCCAGGCCATTCTTGTACCTCGTGGAGGATTCTTTCAAATAACCGGGGGCCGCTGGATGTATGTTGTTGACGAAAGTGGTAAATTTGCCACGCGCCGTCCCATCCGGATCGGACGGCAGAATCCGCAATATTATGAAGTGACTGAGGGATTGAAACCGGGCGACCGGGTGATTATTTCCGGGTATGAATTGTTTGGGGATAACGAGAAACTTATATTGAAATAAGAACCGAATACTATGAACTACATTTCGCAAGTGATACGAAGCCAGCGGGTTAAAAAGTCTCTGACGCTGATAAACATAACAGGGTTGTCGGTCTGCATTGCAGCGGCACTTCTTATTATGCTTTATGTCTGGTCGGAGTTAAGTTATGATTCATTTCATGATACCGACCGTGTGTATCGTGTTGAAAGCAGACTGTATGAGGGCGAGATGCTGACGGATAATTGGGCGACTACGGCTTATGGGCATGCTCCTGCCATGAACAGGGAAATAGCGGGAATTGAGAAGTACGTCCGTGTTACGGCTCAGGATCGCGAGCAGGTGGTGAATTACTTCGACAGGAGATTTGCCGAGGAACATTACTGCTATACCGAGCCTGCCTTTTTCGAAATATTCAACTTCCCTATAGTTAAAGGAGAAAAGACCGGGCAACTGGTACGCCCTAATACGGTGGTACTGACTGAAAGCGCTGCAAGCCGCTATTTTGGTGAAGAAGACCCGATAGGCAAGATACTGACCTTCAGTACCTCTTCATCACAGCAAAACTTTGAAGTAACGGGCATTATTGCCGATATGCCTGTCCGTTCGCACCTGCATTACGATTTCCTGCTTTCCTACAATACGATTCCCAAGGAACGGCAGGACATCTGGTACATTCACGGTGTATATACTTACGTCCGCCTGATGCCCGGAAAGACTCCGGGAGAAATTGAACAGGCTTTCCGTGACATATCCGACAAGTACAAGACTGATGCACTGAAACATAAAACCTGGGCTGTAGAACTGATCTCGTTGAAAGATATTCACCTTACTCCGCAAAAAGCATACGAGAAAGAGGTGAAAGGAAGCCGGACGGCGGTTCTTATTTTGTTCGTAATGTCCGCCATTCTGCTGCTGATAGGTTGGGCAAATGCCTTGAACCTGACCGTAGCCCGCTTTTTGGAGCGTGGACGGGAGTTCGGGCTCCGTAAAGCTTTTGGTGCTTCGCGCCGTCAGATTATTATTCAGGGACTTCTTGAGTCCGGTTTCATGAACTTGCTGGCTACGTTGATAGCTTTCGGCTGGCTGGAACTCCTCTTACCCCTTGTCTATCGCTGGGCAGGGCAAAACTTCGGGACAGACATACTTATGCAACCCGCTTTTTGGGGGATTGTAGCCGGAGTGGTTATCATCGGTACGTTGGTTGTAGGGCTTTATCCTTCCTGGCTGATGGTCACTATCCGTCCGTCGGAGATTATGCGCGGTAAACTGTTGCACGGAAAGAGAGGCAACCGGATCAGAAAGGCGTTGATTGTTGTTCAGTTCTTGGCTTCTTTTGTTCTGATTGCAGGTACGTTTACTGTGTTTCAACAGGTCCGTTACATGCAGCGTGAGGCCGAATCGGATCTGAATACCCGCATTCTGGTCATTAAATATCCTTCGTTCACCGAGGGACTGTCGCTGCGCATGGAGAGTTTCACCAAACGTTTGAAGCAACGGGCGGATGTAAGTCACGTGACAGTTTCGGGAGCTGTTCCCGGTGTGGAAGTTGCCAACTATTTTACCAATCGGCCGTATGGAAGCGATCCCTCACAAGTAAAATTGATACAGATGTTTTCTGTAGACTACGACTATTTGTCTGCCTATATGCCTCGTATGATTTGCGGACGAAGTTTTTCCGAAGATTATGGTGGCGATCTTAACCGGGTGGTGCTTAACGAAGAAGCTGTCAGGCTGTTGGGCTACGAATCGGCAGAAGCGGCGTTGGGGCAACAACTTAAAATGGAAGTGGTTAGTGACCCGCTTGAGATAATAGGAGTGGTGGAGAACTACCACCAGCAATCGCTTGCCGTGGCTTACAAGCCTATCATTTTCTTTTTGAAAGAGCGTGTTCCTTTTATTGCAACGCCTTATATTTCTGTCTGTCTGAAAGGAAAGGGGGATGCCGGCGTCTTGACGGAAATTGAACAGATGTATCGTGAATACTTCCCGACTTCTTTATTTTCTTATTTCTTTTTGAATGATTTTAATGAATTCCTATACAAATCCGATCGTAATTTTGGCTGGATATTTGCCAGCGCCTCATTGCTTGCCGTATTTGTTGCTTGCCTTGGATTGTGGATTGTAACCCTGTTTTCCACCTTGTCACGTTTGAAGGAGGTGGGTATCCGCAAAGTGCTCGGCGCAAATAAAACCAGCCTGTTCTTTGTCCTGACCAAAGAACTGTTGTTGCTTACCGTATTGGCATCTGCAATCGGTATTCCTGTATCGGCAGTGCTGATGAATGCTTGGCTGGAAACGTACGCTTTCCACATTTCGCTGTCCTGGTGGATATATGCAGCCACTTTTGTACTGCTGATGCTGATAGCCTTTCTCACTGTGCTCCAACAGGTATGGCGTACCATCCGCCAGAAACCTATGCGCATTTTAAAATATGAATAACTAATATAATATATAACGATTATGATTAAAACAGAAAAACTGTCTATGCTCTTCACCACCGAGGAGGTGCAGACCAAAGCGTTGAATGAAGTGACTATGCAAGTGGAGCGGGGAGAATTTGTAGCTATCATGGGCCCTTCCGGGTGTGGCAAGTCTACTCTGCTGAATATCTTGGGTACACTCGATTCACCCACTTCCGGCTCTTACTTCTTCGAAGGCAAACAGGTGGATAAGATGAACGAGAACCAACTGACGGCTCTGCGTAAGGGAAATCTGGGATTTATTTTCCAGAGTTTCAACCTGATTGACGAACTGACCGTATACGAGAATGTGGAGCTTCCTCTGGTATATCTGGGCATGAAACCTGCCATACGGAAAGAAAAGGTGAAACAGGTACTTGAGAAAGTAAATTTGTTGCACCGTGCCAATCATTTTCCGCAACAGCTTTCCGGTGGACAACAACAGCGCGTCGCCATAGCCCGTGCCGTGGTGACGGACTGTAAATTGTTGCTTGCCGATGAACCTACCGGAAACCTGGACTCGGTGAACGGTGTGGAGGTAATGGAGTTGTTACGAGAATTGAACCGGCAGGGGACTACCATTATCATCGTCACCCACTCACAACGTGATGCCACTTATGCCCACCGGATTATCCGGTTGCTAGACGGAAAAATAGTGGCCGAAGACATCAACCGCCCGCTGACCGAAACCTCCGGGCCTAACACAGAGAGCGTATGATAGGGAATTATTGGAATAGTGCCTACCGCAACCTGATGAAGCGGAAAGGATTCAGTTTCATCAATGTTTTCGGGTTGGCAGTCGGCATGGCATCGGCTCTGCTGATCTTGACTTACGTCACCTTTGAGTTCAGTTTCGACAAGATGCACCAGAAGTACGAGCGCATCTTCCGTGTGGAAAGTACTTTCTACGAGGGAGAAGTGCAGACCGACTATTGGGCCAGCAGTTCGTTCGGTTATGGTTCGGCCATGAAGGAGAATCTGGCCGGCATTGAAGATTATACCCGGGTGGTCTCTTTGTATCAGCCCGAGCAGATAGTGAAGTACGGTGAACTGACTTTGCGCGAAAACCAGATAGCTTATGCCGATCCCGGTTTCTTCCGCCTGTTCGATTTCGAGCTGGTGAAAGGAGATAAGGCCACTTGCCTTTCCATGCCCCGCCAGGTGGTCATCACCGAACGTATTGCCCGGAAGTATTTTCAGGACGAAGACCCCATCGGAAAGATACTTATCTTTACGGGACCGTATGACAAGGTGGTTTGCGAAGTGACAGGGGTGATGAAAGAGATGCCTTCCAATTCGCATATCCATTATAATTTCCTGATTTCCTATAAGTCACTCGGGCAATATCTGCATGACTATTGGTACAAGCACGAGGTTTATACTTATGTGCTGCTCGATTCGCCCGAAAGGAAGGAAGAGATAGAAAAGGCGTTTCCGGCAATGTCGGAGAAGTATAAGACGGACGAGGCGCTGAAAAATAAAATATGGGGTGTGTCACTGACACCGCTTGCCGATATTCATCTTAAACCGCAAGTTGGTTACGAGGCCGAAATCAAGGGAAACCGTACGGCCATGATCGCCCTGATCTTTGCTGCAATTGCCATTTTGGCTATTGCCTGGATCAATTATATCAACCTGACTGTGGCCCGCTCGATGGAACGTGCCAAGGAGGTAGGAGTGCGCCGGGTAATAGGAGCTTTCCGCAAGCAGCTTGTATCTCAATTCTTGTTTGAGGCCTTGGTCATGAACCTGGTTGCATTGGTACTGGCAGTGGGACTGATCGAGTTGATCTTGCCATACTTCAATCAGTTGGTAAGCCGTACGGTAACTTTCTCCGTTTGGCTGACGGGATACTGGTGGCTTTTGCTTTTAATCGTATTTGTAGGGGGAATTTTCCTCTCCGGTTACTATCCTGCATTGGCGCTTCTCAACCGGAAACCGATTACGTTGCTGAAGGGAAAGTTCCTGAACAGCAAGTCGGGCGAAGGCACTCGCAAAGTATTGGTAGTCGTTCAGTACACGGCATCTATGATTCTGCTCTGCGGCACATTGATTGTGTTTGCGCAGTTGAACTTCATGCGTAATCAGTCGCTGGGAGTGAAGACGGACCAGACTCTGGTTGTCAAATTTCCCGGACGGACCGAAGGCATGAACACGAAACTCGAAGCCATGAAGAAGGCCATTGCCCGCCTGCCTTTGGTAGACAAAGTTACCTTCTCGGGTGCCGTGCCGGGCGAAGAGGTGGCTACCTTCTTGTCTAACAGGCGAAAGAGTGATGCTTTGAAGCAGAATCGCCTTTATGAAATGTTGGTATGCGACCCGGATTATATTGATGCTTATGGACTGCAACTGGTGGCAGGGCGCGGATTCTCCGAAGATTATGGAGACGATGTGAATAAGTTGGTGGTCAACGAGTCTGCTGTCCGTAACCTGGGAATTGCCTCTAACGAAGAGGCTCTCGGCGAAGAGATAGAGGTGGAATGTACCGATGCCCCGATGCAGATTATCGGAGTGGTGAAGGATTACCATCAGCAGGCACTCAACAAGAATTATACCCCGATTATGCTGATCCACAAAGATAAGATCGGTTGGCTGCCGCAACGCTACATCTCCATTGTGATGAAGTCCGGCGACCCGAAGGAATTGGTTTCGCAGGTGGAGGAGATCTGGCATCGCTATTTCGAGGATTCCAGCTATGACTTCTTCTTTCTCGATCAATTCTTCGATCATCAGTATCGTCAGGACGAGGTGTTTGGTGTCATGATCGGTTGTTTCACCGGACTGGCCATCTTCATCTCATGTCTGGGATTGTGGGTATTGGTGATGTTCTCCTGCACTACCCGTACCAAGGAGATGGGTATCCGGAAAGTATTGGGAGCTACCCGTTGGAATCTGTTCTATCAGCTGGGTAAAGGCTTTTTCCAATTGATCCTGATAGCGGTAATCATTGCGTTGCCCGTTGCCTGGTTCAGTATGAATGCCTGGTTGAGTCATTATGCTTTCCGTACCGATCTGAAGATATGGTTCTTTGCAGTTCCGGTAGTGTTGATGCTGTTGATTTCGTTTGTGACGGTAGCCTGCCAGACGGTGAAGATTATCGTAGGCAAACCGGCACGGTCATTGCGGTATGAGTAAGATTCCGGAATAAAATAAGTCGCATTCGGCACAGAGTGCATGAGGGTGTCATAGTTCACCACAGATTATACAGATAAATATTATTGGTTATCAGTAGATTAAAAATCTATCTTGTAAATCCGTGTAATCTGTGGTGAACAATGACACCCTCAGTGCCTTTTGTGGTGAACTTTAGCCTTTGGGTTGTTGCGTCTGGGTTTCTTCTCCCCAATGCGTTTTCGCTTCCAGTTCTTCCCGGTCACGCACCTCTTTCGCCTTCTTTGCATAGACAATCATGCGCAGGGACTGGTCGTAAGTAAAGTAATTCCATACCCAGTTCAGTAGGACATTTGCTTTGTTGCGTACTCCCAGGATCGAACGTAAATGGACGACCAGCCACATCACCCAAGCCAGCCATCCGGCGGTTTTGAAACTACTGAACTCTGCCACGGCGCGATTGCGCCCTACGGTTGCCATCGATCCCAGGTTCCGGTAATGGAACGGCTGCATCGGCTTGCCTTTCTGTAGTCTTTGCAGGTTCTTGGCAAGCAGTTCGCCTTGTTGGATGGCCACTTGTGCCAGTTGCGGGTGTCCGTTAGGATAGTTCTTGTCCGTAGTCTGAATACATTGGTCCCCGATGGCGAAAATAGTGTCTGTTCCCTGTACACGGTTGAATTCGTCTACTTTGATTCTTCTTCCGCGTCCCAGTAACTCTCCGTCTATATTGCCGAAAGTGATGGCTGCCACGCCGCTCACCCAGATAAACGTACGTGTCGCTATCTCTGTACCGTCTTCCAACATCACTTTATGATCTTTGTAATCCGTCACCCGCTTGTTTAGCAGGATGTTGACTCCCATTTCACGCAGAAACTGTTCGGCATGGCGGGATGAATCTTCGGACATTCCCGCCAGGAGACGGTCGCCCGCTTCAATCAGGTAGATGTGCATCAGGCTGCTGGGCATATCCGGATAATCGTTGGGCAGTACGAACTTCTTCATTTCCGAAAGCACTCCGGCTATTTCCACTCCGGTGGCCCCTCCGCCTACAACAACGACATTGAGCAACTCCTGCCGTTCACGTTCCGTACTGCAAGTGATCGACCGTTCAAAGTTTGCCAGTAGGGCATTTCTCAGTCCCATGGCTTCCGAAACGGTTTTCATAGGCATGGCCTCTTCTTCAATGTGCTCGTTGCCGAAGAAGTTGGAGGTGGTGCCGGCTGCCAGTACCAGGTAGTCGTATTCTGCTTTACCGATGGAAGTCTGAATCATCTTTTTCTCGGGGAAGATGGCCCGTACTTCTGCCATACGGAAGTAAAAGTCCTTTCGTTTCTGAAAAATCTTCCGGAACGGGAAAGAGATGGAACTGGGTTCAAGTCCGGCTGAAGCGACTTGATAAATAAGGGGAGGAAACTGGTGATAATTGTTCTTATCGACTAAAACAACCTGGAAACCAGACTTTTTTAGCTTGTTGGCCAATTTAAGACCGCCGAAGCCACCACCTACGATGATGACACGCTTCTTGTCGTTTTTTACAATGTTGAAACTCATACTGAAAACTTCTATTTAACCTGATGTGTCTAAAACCTAATGTCATGGTTATAAACGCTTGTCATAGGTAAAAAGTTCAGCTAAAAGAACGGTTTCAGAAGTTGTTTCAAGAGGCTTTTTCACCATAGATTACACAGATTACCGCAGGTAGTTTGTGCTGACAATCGGTCGTTCACTCTTTTAGAGCCTGTTTTAATTTTGCTTGAGATATGTTTTCAGGGATGTTTTCCGGTTTTTGCAAGGAGCATAGCGGGCTATGTGACGGGTAAAAACGGGGAAATAGACCGAGAAAAAACTCAAAACAGGTCAATAAAATTCCTGTAAATTTATTCAAGGAAAATTTAAACAGGGCACTTAATCTGCGCTAATCTGTATCATCTATAGTGGTTTCTGATGTTCCCTGTAGGCCTTTTATAATTCCGGTACCATGCAGAATTTAGTCTCCGGAAAATCTTTCTTCAGATACCGTTGGATGAAGAGTTGTGTATCCTCCTGTATCGTCCGGTCCTCTACCGTCGGGTAGAGGTTGTAGAGAACGGTATCCAGTTTGATCCCCCGGTTTTTAATGGCTTCCAGGCTGAGCAATGTGTGGTTGATACTGCCCAGTTTGCCGGAAGTGACAAACAACAGCGGGTATTCCTTCTGCGCAATATAGTCAATCGTGAGCAATTCGTCGGTAAGCGGCACCATCAGGCCTCCGGCTCCTTCGAGCAGGACAACGTCGTAACGGCGGCTCAACTCTTCTGTAGCACGTTCTATTTTGTCAAAGTCGATGGGACGTCCGTCTATGCGTGAAGCGAGGTGTGGAGAACAGGGGTAAGAGAAGATTTCGGGCATGGTCAGTCCTTCCCGGTCGTCATCAGTGGGGGCGATGCCCATGATGCGGCGGTGCAGGTCGATGTCTTCCGAGTGGCCTGTATTGCCTGTCTGGATAAATTTCTGAGTAATGGTGCGTTGCCCTTTCCGGTTCAGTTCGCGTGCCAGGAATCCTGTGGCATAACTCTTGCCTGCATCCGTATCGATGCCGCTGATAAAATACACATTCTTTTTCATACTTCTTTTGTTTGAGACCCGCAGGTCGTTTTTCTTATCTCTTTTTTGCTATTATATAGATGGGGTGGTAGGTCAGTGAAACAGAACCTTTGCCGGGACTGAACAGACGCTCGTATTCCTGACAGAAGAGGTTCAGTTTGCTCCGGGTCCAGCTTTGGTTACAAGTACCTGTCACTCCGGTCTGCTTCAGATGATAAAGCACCTCCATCGGATTGTTGAAATTCAGTGAGATGACTTCTTCCTCCGTGTGCACAATGTCGTATAGTGCCGAGAGCGAGGCAGTCAGCTCTTCTCTCGAACGGTAGGCGAGTCCCTGTCCGGTCAGTTGGCGAATCTCCTTCATGTTTTCTTTTCCGAAAGTACTGAAGGCAATGTATCCCTGCGCATTCAGGATGTTTTCACATTTCCGGAAAAAAGCATCGGGATGTTCGAACCATTGCAGGACGGAACAGGAAGTGATCAGTTCCGTTCCGTGTGGGAAGTCAAGTGCTTCGGCATCTCCGGGCAAGAAGGAGACCCGCTCGTTCAGGATATCTCTGCAGCTATGGCGCATCTCTTCGCAAAGGTCGTTCAGCAGCAAGTGTTCCGGGCGGAACGAACGGAGTAGCAGACGCGAATAAGTACCCGTCAGCGGCAGGAGCGAGATTTTCTTTCAATATCTTTTCGTCATAATGTGCTCCGTCATATCGCTGAATTTCATTGCAATATTTTTGCCAGGCCTGTTCCTGGTTCTTCGGTGGGAAGATATGATCGGATTCTCCGATGATTGCTTTATTCCAGACAAAGGTGGATGGGGGCAGTTCGCTGTATTGTCTGCCGATGGCCGCCAGTTCTTCTTTCAATTCTTCTACCGGTCGTTGGGGAGCTATTTCCAGGAAAGCTTGAAAGGCACTTCCCGATCCGCACATTCGCCGGCGGAACTTCTGTAGGGTCGCTTCATTGAGATTATTGAGTGTACCTTCAAATATGGCGGGAGGAATTCCCCGCATATCATCGATAGGGAAAGGTGTCCCGTTGATGGCAATGCTTTGCTTGAGGGGGAGGTTGCTGTCCGGTAACACTTGGGAAGCTGCCCATACCCCCATGGACCAGGCAACAACATAGATCCCGTCATACGTGGAGAGCAATGTGCTGTCAAAATCGAGAGAACGGTAATCATAGCAGATTATCAGATCTTTATTTGGGGGGAGATTGTGCATGAAGGGAGTTTCATCCATTCCCCATCCGGCAAAGAAGAGGAGAGCCTCTTTTCGGAGGGGAGGGCATCCGGCGACTTCACATCCGGTTCCTGTCTCAGAGTGAAGGGAGTTTACAGATTTTTGGGGTGGATATAGTCTTTTCAGTTTCATAAGTTTATTACTTTGATGATACAGGCCGTATTGTTGCTATCACTCTTTTCACTTCCTTTTCCGTTACGTCTGCCGTTAATGAAAAACGGATACGGGAAGTTCCTTCCGGTACCGTAGGCGGACGGACAGGCAACGCATAAAACCCTTTGCGTTGCAGCTCTTCTGCCATACGGACGGCGGAAGAACTTTCACCCGCGATCATGGGTACGATTTGGCTGGCCGAGGCAGAAAAGTATCCTTTCTCCTGGAGGCCGGTCCGCAAGTTGCTGCTGATGGCTGCCAGGTGTTCCCTCTTCTCCTGATATTCCGCCAGATGGCGCAGTACAAATGAGGTCCATTGCAGGGTGACAGGCGGGAGTGCAGTGGTGAAGATAAAGGGACGCATTTTATTTATCAGATAGTCCCGTATCACCTGCCTGCACACGATATATGCCCCAGAGGAAGCCAGTGCCTTTCCGAAAGTGCCCACCAAAAAGTCGATATCCGATATGCATCCGTATGCTTCGGCACATCCCAGTCCGCCGGTTCCCCGGACACCGACAGCATGGGCTTCGTCTAAGTAAAGCAATACGTTCGGATACTTGCGTTTCAGCTTGACCAACCGGGGTAAGTCTGCTTCGTCACCATCCATACTGAAAATACTTTCGGTAACGATAATAACCTGTTCATATTCTTTGTGGTAAGTCTCTACTAGTCTTTCCAACTGGCTGTATTCATTGTGCCGGTAGCGGATACATTTGGCATCTGATAGCCGAATGCCGTCTATCAGGCTGGCATGTATCAACTTGTCGGCCAGAATCAGTGTTTTTGTGTCGCATACGGCAGGTAGGATTCCGGTATTGGCATGATATCCGCAATTGAATACCAGTGCCGCTTCTGTTCCAAATAAGGAAGACAAGGTAGCTTCCAGTTCATCGTATGCGGCAAAATTGCCGGTAAGCAGGCGGGAAGAAGAGGAAGAGAACTTAATTTCTTCCGGCTTCACTGTCTGCCAGAAAGCTTTTAACAGTCCACTGTCGTTAGCCAACCCCAGATAATCGTTTGACGAAAGGTTTAGCATCCGTTGTCCCCCGATGATTACCTCTTTGCCCTGATGTACCAGGGTAGGAAGGGTGCGGAAGTTATCTTTCTTTTTAAGGAGTTGCAGCTCGTCAAGGAAACGGGTGAGTTCACCTCTTTCCGTTTCTTGGTTTTTATTCATATTTGTAATGTTTTTGAGTTTGATTCACCACAGAGTAGCACAGAGTTTCACAGAGATTATTTTCTCTTAATATC
>PPYE01740655.1_pt1 | contig 24997 bp, 22 predicted proteins | sample 1559881 | NCBI WGS metagenome assembly PPYE01 (sample SAMN08240022, study PRJNA423297) | Human gut metagenome, whole genome shotgun sequencing project. | reverse complement strand
CAGTATTATCTGCGCTTTTGGCTTGGCATCTGCCGCACCTCGCTCGCTGTATCGGCACTTAGAATTATGCGGTATTGCCTCAGGAAGTCTTGCACAAAAACCGGAAACAGAATATAATGTATCTGTATTATTATGTTATTCTGCGGGCAAAGCCCGAACGATAAAAGGAGAATATGAAAAAATGGGTAAGTTTAATTTTATTGAAACCGAAATCCCCGGCGTTGTTGTGATCGAACCGACCGTGTTTGGCGATGACCGCGGTTATTTTATGGAGACTTATCAGATCGACGATTTCGCCGCCGCCGGGATTGACAAGCCTTTTGTACAGGATAACCAGAGCCGCTCCACCAAGGGCGTGCTGCGCGGCCTGCATTTCCAGAAGAACCATACCCAGGGCAAGCTGGTGCGTGTGACCATGGGCGAAGTGTATGACGTTGCTGTGGACTGCCGCCCCAACAGCAAAACCTTTGGCAAGTGGGTGGGTGTGACCCTTTCCGCCGAGAACAAAAAGATGTTCTATATCCCGGAAGGCTTTGCCCATGGCTTTCTGGTGCTGTCTGATGTGGCGGAATTCTGCTATAAGTGTACCGACGTATATGATCCGACCGCAGAGGGCGGCATCCCCTATGATGACCCGACCGTCAACGTTCAGTGGCCGGACTGCGGCTACGAGCATAAGACCAGCGCCAAGGACAAAGAGCACACGCCCTTTGCCAAGCAGAAGTTTGAATACTTTGAAAAATACTGATTCAGGGGAACCGATGTGCAGAATTTAAAAAACTCGTTTGCAAGTTTCTGGAAATACCGCTACCTGCTGCAAAACCTCATCACGCGGGATTTTAAGCTCAAGTACCGCCGCAGCGTGCTGGGCGTTGCCTGGAGCGTGCTCAACCCGCTGCTGACCTGCCTTGTCATGTGGGCTGTGTTCGGCGCGCTGTTCAACCAGCGCGGGGATGGCATTGAGGATTTCCCGCTGTTTTTGATCATTGGCCAGTTGATGTTCAACTTCTTCCGCGAATCCACCAGCATGGCGATGGAAAGCGTGCTGAAAAACGGCCCGCTGCTGCGCAAGGTCTATATCCCCAAGTACATTTTTCCACTAGAAAAATGCTGCTTTGCGCTGGTCAACTTCTTTTTCAGCCTGGTGGCGCTCTTCTTTGTAGCGCTGGTTACCTGGTCCCATATTTCGCTGCGCACGGTGCTGCTGGCGGTGTATCCCATTGTTATGCTGTTCGTTTTCAGTCTGGGCGTTGGGCTGATCCTGTCCACGATGTATGTCTTTGTGCGCGATATCATGCACATCTGGGAGGTCTTCTGCACCCTGCTGGTATACGGCAGTGCCATTTTCTATGACCCCAGTCAGATGGCATCCTGGATGCAGGCTGTCATCAACCTGAACCCCATCTACTGGTACATCACGGCGGTGCGTTCCTGCGTGATGTGGGGCACTGGCCTGACCCTGAACATGGTGCTGATTCCTTTCCTGTGTTCTGCGCTCAGTCTGGGGATCGGTGTGTATGTATTCAAAAAGAACCAGGACAAATTTGTCCTGTATATGTAAGGGGGCTGCAAGATGAGCGAACAAAAGCAACAGCCCATTATTTCCATCGACCATGTTTCGATGCGTTTTAACCTGGCAAAAGAAAAGCACGAAAGCCTGAAAGAATATTTTGTGGCTCTTTTGCACGGCGGTGTGCGATTTGATGAATTCTTCGCCCTTTCGGATGTTAGCTTTGACATTATGCCGGGGGATTTTTACGGCTTGATCGGCCTGAACGGCTCCGGCAAAAGTACGCTGCTGAAAGTGATTTCCGGCGTCTACAAGCCCAGCGCCGGTAAAGTGACGGTGAACGGCACCATTGCGCCGCTGATCGAACTGGGTGCCGGTTTTGACATGGATTTGACCGCGCGGGAAAACATCTACCTGAACGGCACGGTCCTGGGCTATACCCCCAAGTATATTGATTCCAAGTTTGACGATATTGTGGAGTTCAGCGAGCTGCAGGAATTTTTGGATGTGCCGCTGAAAAACTATTCCTCCGGCATGGTGGCGCGCCTGGCCTTTGCCGTGGCAACCATGACCAAGCCGGATATCCTGATTGCGGATGAGATCCTTTCGGTCGGTGATTTCCTGTTCCAGGAAAAGTGTGAGAAGCGCATGGCGGAGCTGCTTTCCGGCGGCACGACCGTGATTCTGGTCAGCCATTCCATTGAGCAGATTGAGCGCATGTGCAATAAGGTGGCCTGGCTGGACCACGGCCACCTGCGCCGCCTTGGCCCCACCAAAGAGGTGACGGCGGAATACCGCAAGTTTGAAAAGAAGGACGCCATGAAGGCGGACAAAGTGGAGGGATAAGGCGCATGGCACAGGACACGAACCAGAACCGCCCGGCGGATGTGGCCCAGGCGGACAGTGTGGGCGGCATGGCCAAACGCCTGCTGAACCCCGCCCATTTGTCAGACCTTGCCCGCCGCAGCGCCGCCACCCTGAAAGAGCAGGGTGCCGAGCAGCTGTGGCGCGATGTGACCTTCCGCGTGGGGCTGGCGTTCCACCATGATTCCTGGCAGCACCGGGCAGACCTGCCCCTGCGCCGGGAGCTGAAAGCCCAGCGCGCCGAGTACGCAGACGGCAAGCCGGGACCGGTGGTAAGCGTTGTAGTGCCACTGTACAACACGCCGGAAAAGTTCTTTGGCCAGATGCTGGCCAGCGTGCAAAAGCAGACCTACCCCCACTGGCAGCTGGTGCTGGTGGATGCTTCGGACGCAGCCCATGCCGCGTTCAGCACCCATGCCAGCAAGGCCGCGGCAAAGGATCCGCGCATCCTGTATAAGAAAGTGGAAAACGGCGGCATTGCGGCCAACACCACGGCAGGCTTTGTGCTGGCAACGGGGACGTATATCGCCCTGCTGGACCATGACGATGTGCTGTACCCCAACGCGCTGTATGAGAGCGTGAAAACCCTGCAAAGCCAGGGAGCCGAGCTGGTGTACAGCGATGAGATCGTGCTTTCGGCGGATTTGAAACAGCTGGGCGGCTACCACTTTAAGCCGGACTTTGCGCCGGACTATCTGCGCGGGGTCAACTTCATCACCCATCTGGCGGTGTTCTCCCGCGCATTGCTGGACCGTGCCGGTGCATATGAATCCAGTGCGTACGATGGTGCACAGGATCATGACCTGATGCTGCGCCTGACCGAACAGACCACGCGGGATAAAATTGCCCATATCAAAAAGGTGCTCTATATCTGGCGCGGCCATGCGGGTTCCACCGCGGCGGGCATGGAGGCGAAGCCCTATGCCCTGGCGGCCGGTGTGCGCGCGATTGATGCCCAGCTCAAGCGGCTGAACCTGCCCGGCAAAGCCATGCAGGTGGAGGACGCGCCCGGTGCGTTCCAGGTGCGGTACGAGCTGACCGGCCACCCGCTGGTCAGCGTTATGATCCCCAACAAAGATCATATTGACGATTTGGACCGCTGCCTGAAAAGCCTGTATGCCAACGCAGGCTATGATAACTTTGAAGTCCTGGTCATTGAAAATAACTCTGAACAGCAGGAAACATTCGCCTACTACAAAACCATGCCGGAGCGTTACCCCAACAGCCGGGTGGTGACCTATGTGGGGCCGTTTAACTTTTCTGCCGTCAACAACCTTGGTGCGCGCTTTGCCAAAGGCGAACACCTGCTGCTGCTGAACAACGATATCGAGGTACTCAGCCATGATTTTCTGCGGGAGCTGCTGAGCTATTCCCAGCGGCCGGATGTGGGTGCTGTGGGCGCAAAGCTCTATTACCCGGATGATACCATCCAGCATGCGGGCGTGATTATGGGCATCAACGGCAGTGCAGGCCACAGCCACAAGAGCTACCCGCGCAAGGCTGTGGGCGATTTGTACCGCCTTGTCACCACGCAGGACTATATGGCCGTGACGGGTGCCTGCCTGATGACCAAAACGGAGCTGTACCGCGCGGCGGGCGGCCTGGACGAAGCCAGGTTCGCCGTGGCCTATAACGATGTGGATTACTGCCTGAAGCTGTGGCAGAAGGGCCTGCTGAATGTGTACACCCCCCGTGCCGAAGCCTACCATTACGAGAGCAAGAGCCGCGGTCTGGACACCACCCCGGAAAACGCCGCCCGCTATGCCCGCGAAAAGGCAAACTTTTACACGAAGTATCACGAATATATTGATCATTATGACCCGTACTATAACCCGCATTTCAACAACCTGTTTGAAAACTTTGGGCTGAAATAAGGCGGGGCAGAGGTTAAAACTATGGTAAATAAGTTTGATACCCAGTTTTTGATCGAAGGCAGCAACCTGGACGAGGATGACATCCGCGCCGGGATCATGGCCAGCGCCGAGGGCGACTGCCTGATCGTGGTAGGGGATGAGGAAGTGGTGAAAGTGCATTACCACACCGATACTCCCTGGAAGGTGCTGGAATACGCCGCCAGCCAGGGCGATTTGCACAAGATCATTGTAGAAAACATGGAGCGCCAGGCAAACGGGCTGGATGGGTAAAGTATATCAGAATTTTTATGTTTGGTGAACGGCATGCAGTATCATACAAGAGTGCCAAACCGTTTGCAGGGATATGATTACAGCCAAAATGGTGCATATTTCATAACCTTCTGTACGCAGGGCAGAGTGCATTTATTTTGGAAAGAACCCACCCGATTGCGGCAGAATTCCCAGGCCGTAGGGGCGCGCATTGCGCGCCCGTCACCTTGCCCGGAACTCTCTGCGATAGGGAATGTGGTTGAACAGGCTGTTTTGCAAATCCCTGATAAATATCCGACGGTGCATCTGGAAAAATACGCGGTCATGCCCAACCATGTGCATTTGCTGCTTTTGATCCAGGGCGACGGGCGCACAATGCGCGCCCCTACGGTTTCCAACATCGTCCAACAATTAAAGAGCTGCGTAACCAAACACCTCCATCACCCCATCTGGCAAAAATCCTTCCATGACCACGTCATCCGTACCCAGACAGATTATGAAACCATCTGGCTGTACATCGATTCCAACCCCCAAACATGGCAAACGGACTGCCTGAACCCGAACCGGAACAAACTCCAACAATCTGACACCCGAAAGGACGTAACGTTATGAACCAGCAGGCCAAGCGCATCAAAGAACTATTTGGCTATGCCCGTACCTTGACGAAGGAACAGGGCATTGGCACCATGTGCGTGCGCGCGGCGGGCTTTTTCAAACGGCGCTTTTTCGGCAAGCGGGCGCGGTACTGGCCGTCCAACATGGCGCTGGAAGCCCAGCGCAGCGACCCCGCGGCGGAAACCTTCCCCATCATTTCTATTTTAACGCCGCTGTACAATACGCCGCAAAACTTTTTAACAGAATTTCTCGATAGTGTGGAAAACCAGACCGCCCACAACTGGCAGCTCTGCCTGGCGGATGCTTCGGACGATGCCCACACCTATGTGGGGGAGCTGGTGCAAAAGCACGTGGCGGCCAACCCGCGCATTCGCTATGTGAAAATTGAAAACAAGGGCATTGCGGCCAACACCAACGCGGCGGCCCGGCTGGCACAGGGGGAATATCTGGCTCTGGCAGACCATGATGACATCCTGGCCCCGCACGCTATCTACTGCATGGGCAAAGAACTGCAAAAAACGGGGACCGATTTCGCCTACAGCGATGAAGCACTTTTCCGCAAAAGCCCCAAAACCGCCCATGTGGCCCACTTTAAGCCGGGCTATGCGCCGGAATACCTGATGGCCTGCAACTACATCTGCCACCTGGCCGTGTTCCGTAAAAGTCTGTTTGATGCCATCGGCGGGGAGCGCCCGGAGTGTGACGGCGCACAGGATCATGATCTGTTCCTGCGGCTGATTGACGCCATGCAGGCGAAAGACGCCAACGCCGCACCGCTGCATATCCCGCAGGTGCTGTATTACTGGCGGGTTCATGCGGCGTCCACCTCCGGCGGCACCGAGGCCAAGCCCTATGTGGTAAAAGCCGCGCAGAAAGCCGTGGCGGACCACCTGGCGGCAACCGGCCGCAGCGGCAGGGTAGAGGAGGGCATCTTCCCCGGTACCTGCCATGTGCAGTGGGAACTGCCGGAGCCGGAACCGCTGGTGTCCATCCTGATCCCCAACAAGGACCATGTGGACGACCTGGAAAAATGTCTGTTCAGCCTGTACTCCAAAACGCTGTACGAAGCGTTTGAAGTGATCGTCATCGAAAATAACTCCACCGACCCCGCCACAAAGGCTTATTATGAAAAGCTGCCGGACCGCTATGCCAACTGCCGCGTGGTGGCTTACAGCGGCGGGTTCAATTTCAGCCGCATCAATAACTTTGGCCGCAAGTTTGCCAACGGCAAGTTCTTACTGCTGCTCAACAACGATATTGAAATCATCAGCGGAAACTGGCTGACCCAGATGGTGGCCGAAGCCAGCCAGCCCGGCGTGGCGGCCTGCGGCGCCATGCTGTATTACCCGGACGATACCATCCAGCACGCGGGCATTATCACCGGTTTGGGTGGATATGCGGGCCACAGCCACAAGTACCACAAGCGCGGCGGTAGCGGGTACATGTTCCGCCTGGCCACCGTGCAGGATTATTCCGCCTGCACTGCGGCCTGCCTGCTGGTGCGCACATCGGCTTATGATGCCGTTGGCGGGTTGGATGAAGCCTTTACTGTTGCATTCAACGATGTGGATTTCTGCCTGCGCCTGCGGGAAAAAGGCTGGCGTATTGTGTGGACCCCCTATGCGGAGCTGTACCACCACGAAAGCAAATCCCGCGGTTCGGACGGGGAAGACCCCGCCAAAAAGGCCCGCTTTGCCAAGGAGCAGGCCCGCCTGTATGAGGTACACGGTAAGCAGAATATCCTGCATGACCCCTATTACAACCCGAACCTGAGCCTGGATTATGAGGATTTCCGCGAAAGCGGGGATCTGCGCAATCTGAAAAACGTGACCCTGTGACCCATGCCGGAAAAGCAGGGCAAAATCTGTGCAGTTTTTTTGCTGTTACGGCTTGCCACGCTATGCCGGATATGCTATAATCTAAATGTTACCGCGGCCCGGCTTTGGGCGTATGCCCTGCATCAGGGAACCTTGATTGCCCTTTGCTGCGCCGTAGGCAAATATTATAAAGCGAGGTATTACTACTATGAGCCAGAAGTCTGCTATTGAAAAACAGCCCATCATTGCAAAAGCCGCCATCCATGAGGGTGACACCGGTTCTCCGGAAGTTCAGGTTGCGCTGCTGACCGCACGCATCAACCACCTGACTGAGCACCTGAAGACCAACAAGAACGACAACCACAGCCGTCGTGGTCTGTTCAAGATGGTCGGCCGCCGCCGTAACCTGCTGGCCTATCTGCAGAAGAAGGACATCAACCGTTACCGTGCTCTGATCGCTGAACTGGGTCTGCGCAAGTAATTCGCAAAACGGGCAGGGCGCTGTATGTGCGCCCTGCCCATTTTCTATATTTCAGCAGGTGTTCCGGCATTCATTTTTATTATGCTCTGCCGCTGGCCTGTAATAATATTGAATAAAGTTAGGGCCCCGAGGGAGAAGAACGGTACTTTGGCACTCCGGCCACCGCTGCCAGTCCATTATATCCCACTGCCTTTTACAATGTAATGTGCGGTACCTTGGTCAGTGCTGTAACTCCTAACTCCTCCCTCCTACCTCCTAACTTAATGTTTTTGGCCGCCCGCATGGTTTGTGCAGTAAATCGAACGCCGGAGCAAAACAACCGTTCCGCCGCTGGATTTATTGCTCAAAGCATGGGGCTGCCTGAACCGCATATTCCCACCAGGTATCAAAAATTATATCAGAAGGAGAATTACTATGGCACTGGAATTTGCATCCCGTAAGGCAACTTTCCCCAACTACCGCAAGTTTGAAACAACTTTTGCCGGCCGCCCGTTTGTGGTGGAAACCGGCAAGCTCTGCGGCCTTGCCAATGGCAGCGCAATGATCCGCTATGGCGAAACCTGCGTGCTGTGCAATGTTACCATGAGCGAAAAGCCGCGTGAAGGGGTGGATTTCTTCCCCCTGAGCGTGGAATTTGAAGAAAAGCTGTACGCCGCCGGCCGTATTCCCGGCTCCTTTATGCGCCGCGAAGGCCGCCCCGGTGAACACGCCATCCTGTCCTCCCGCGTGGTTGACCGCCCCATCCGCCCGCTGTTCCCCAAGGATATGCGCAACGATGTCTGCGTGACCATGACTGTGATGAGCCTTGACCCGGACTGCTCCCCTGAGATTGCCGGTATGAACGGCGCGTCTCTCGCCATTGCCATGTCGGATATTCCCTGGAATGGCCCCATCGGCGGCGTGGCAGTCGGCTATGTAGACGGCGAGATCGTGCTGAACCCCACCAAGGAGCAGCGCGAGCGCTCTGACCTGGCCCTGACCCTGGCTGCCAGCATGGAAAAAATCGTCATGATTGAAGCCGGTGCCAACGAAGTGACCGAAGAGGTCATGATGGACGCCATCAAGGCTGGCCATGAGGAAATCAAAAAGCTGCTCACCTTTATGAACGGCATTGTTGCAGAGATCGGCAAGCCGAAGAAGAGCTTTACCCCGGTGGAACTGGACCACGCTCTGTTGGCGGATGTGTACGCCAAGCACCTGGAAGATGTCAAGGCTGCCATGAACACCGACGACAAAAACGTCCGCGATGCCGCCATGCTGCCCATCATGGATGCTATTGCCGAGGAACACCCCGAACTGAACGCCGCCGACCTGGATCTGATCAGCTATAAGCTGCAGAAGAAGGTTGTGCGCACCTGGCTGCTGGAAGAAGGCAAGCGTGTTGACGGCCGTGGCATCAATGAGATCCGCCCGCTGGCCGCCGAAGTCGGTGTGCTGCCCCGTGTGCACGGCTCCGGCCTGTTCACCCGCGGCCAGACCCAGGCCCTGACCATCTGCACCTTGGGCTCCACCAAAGATGCCCAGATGATGGACGACCTGTCCGACACCCCGCTCAAGCGCTACATCCATCACTATAACATGCCGCCATACTCCACCGGCGAAGCCCGCGCACCCCGCAGCCCCGGCCGCCGCGAGATCGGCCACGGCAACCTGGCGGAGCGTGCCCTGATCCCCGTGCTGCCCAGCATGGAAGAGTTCCCGTACACCATCCGTACCGTTTCTGAAATCATGAGCTCCAACGGCTCCACCTCTCAGGCTTCTATTTGCGCTTCCACCCTGGCCCTGATGGATGCTGGTGTGCCCATCAAGGCACCGGTTGCCGGTATCTCCTGCGGCCTGATCACCGATGGCGACCCGCTGCACGGCGGCCGCTGGATGACCATGCTGGATATCCAGGGCGTGGAGGACTTCCACGGCGATATGGACTTTAAGGTTGGCGGCACCCGCCGCGGTATTACCGCTATCCAGATGGATATTAAGGTGGACGGCCTGACCTATGATATTGTGGCCGAAGCACTGGAAAAGTGCCGCAAGGGCCGCCTGTTCATCCTGGACGAGATCATCAAGCCCTGCATTGCCGAGCCGCGCGCAGAGCTTTCCAAGTATGCACCCAAGATGTTCAGCATGCAAATCCCCGTTGACAAGATCAAGGACGTCATCGGTAAGGGCGGCAAGGTCATTCAGGAAATGTGCGCCAACTTCAACTGCAAGATCGACATTGAGGAGGACGGCCACGTCTTTATCTCCGCTGTGGATCAGGACGACGCCAAGCGCGCGATTTCCACCATCAAGACCATTGTGGAAGATCCCGAAGTGGGCGCTATCTACAAGGGCCGCGTGACCCGCCTGATGAACTTTGGCGCATTTGTTGAGATTGCCCCGGGCAAGGAAGGTCTGGTTCACATCTCCAAGCTGGACGACCACCGTGTAGAGCATGTGGAAGATGTTGTTGCCGTGGGCGATCCCATCATCGTTATGGTAACCGACATCGACCAGCAGGGTCGCATCAACCTGTCCCGCAAGGATGCCCTGGCCGCCATCGCCAAAAAGCGCGCGGAACAGCAGCAGTAAAGTTACGGGAGTTTTGTTCCTTCTTTGAAAAGAAGGGAACCGAAGAAGCTTTAATAGAATAAAAACAGGCAGTGCCGCTCCCGGAAAGGGGAGAAGGACACTGCCTGTTTTGGTATTGGGTAAAAAAGAAAGTGGGTACTTGAGCAGAAAAACAGCGCAGAACCTTTCGATTCTGCGCTGCTTTTATATGGAGCGGGTGAAGGGAGTCGAACCCTCGTCCCCAGCTTGGAAGGCTGATGTACTAGCCGTTGTACGACACCCGCATTGAATACTTAATTATTTTACCGCACGGGTGCCGGTTTGTCAATAGCGGATTGCCGGTTTTCAGCTGTTCCGGCCTGATCCGGCGTGTTTTCACTCAGCGTTTTTACCGCCGAGCAAAAGAACCAGGAATTCCCTCAAAACTCTTTGCGCTGATAAATTTGTACGCTCAAGGCCCAGCTGCCAAGGTAGAGCAGCAGCACGGCCGCGCAGGGCAGCAACAAAAGCACCGGCTGCGCGGTGAGGGCATTGCCCAAAGCGTCCAGCTGGGAAATGACGGAAGAACGCTGCAGATAGGGCAGATGCTCCATGGCAAAAATTATGAGGAAAACACCAAAGAATGCGACCAGGTACACCCAGGTGCGGGCACGCACCGCGCCGAATTTGTAGGAAAACGGCATGTTGACGGCAAACAGCAGCAGGGAAAACGCGGCAATGAGCAGAATCGAGAATGCCGCTTCCAACACATCTGTGTATTGGCCGACAAGGAAAATCCCCACCGCGGCGCAAACGCTGCCAAACAGGGTGAACAGCAGCCCCAGCAGGTACTTGCAGCCAACAACCTGCCCCGGTGTGACCGGCAGGGTGCGGGCATAGGTATCCCAGTGGGCGTAATCATCAAAATTCATGGTGCTGGATGCGTAAACGCCGCACACGGCAACCAGCGCATAGCACAGGTAATTCATATGCAGGCAGACCGCCATGCCAAGATAAAGCACAACCATAATAAGGAAATTTTTCTTGTAGCTGTTCACCAAAATGGCCCAGTCTTTGCACAAAAGACCTTTCATTGTTATCCCTCCTTGCTGGTCAGACGCATGATGTCATCAATGCTGGCGGCATCGCATACCACACCGGGCAATGCGCGCAGGACGCTGACCCGCGGGTGTACCAGGCTTTCGCAGCCGGCGGCGGTGCGGCAGGTGGCGGCGATCCACTCCGGCGGCAGGCGGTCAAGGTCCTGCTGGCTGCACCGCAGAATGCCGTATTCTTCCATCAGGTCATCCTTGTTTTTGGCAAACAGCAGCTGCCCGTGGTGCAGGTAGGCAATGGTATCGGCGATCTGTTCCAGGTCGGTGGTAATGTGGCTGCTCAACAGCACGCTGTGGCACTCATCCTGGATAAAATCAAGCAGGATATCCAAAATCTCGCTGCGGGCGGCGGGGTCCAGCCCGGAGGTGGCTTCGTCCAGCACCAGCAGCCCCGGCCGGTGGGCTAAAGCGCTGGCAAGGTTCAGCTTCATCCGCATGCCGCGGCTGAGTTCTTTGATGCTCTTTTTCGGCGGCAGGTGGAACTGCTCCAGCAGAGCGGCGAAATAACCGGCATCCCACGCTGGGCCAAATATGCCGCGCAGGCTGGCACCAACCTGTGCGGGGGTCAGCGATTCATAAAAATAGGCATCCTCAAACACAACGCCAATTTTCGCGCGCACGGCGGCATCATCTGGGGTGGCGCTCAGCAGCTCCACGGTGCCGGCATCCGGGCGGTTTACACCGGTCAGCAGTTTGAGCAGGGTGGTTTTGCCCGCGCCGTTTTCACCAATCAGGCCAACAATGCTCCCGGCGGGAATTTCCAGGTTCAGCGGGCCAAGGGTAAAACCGTGGTAATGTTTTGCCACACCATGCAGTGCGGCGGCCAAAGGTTCAGCCATCATGATTCCTCCCACAAAAGGTCAAGGGTTTCGCGCACTTCGTCTTTGGTAATGCCGCCGCGCCGCGCGGCATCAATGGCGTGCTGCAGGTGCTCTTCCATCTGTTTTAAGCTTTCCTCCCGGTGTAGGGCCGGGTTTTGCGGCGCAACAAAGCTGCCGCGCCCCGGCATGGTGGTAATAAAACCATCGGCCTCCAGGTCCTCATACGCGCGCTTGGTGGTGATCACGCTGATGCGCAGCTCCTTCGCCAACAGGCGGATGCTGGGCAGTGCATCGCCCTGCTGCAATTCGCCGTTCAAAATTTTGACTTTGATCTGCCGGGTGATCTGCGCGTAAATGGGTTCCTGGCCGGAATTGGAGATATACAGCTCCATGCCGTGTTCCTCCTTGCAATCTGAACTGTTCATATGTTATATATACAGTATATACGCAATATACACAGCTGTCAACAGGTAAAATAAAAAAATCCCCGCCCATATTCAGGGCAGGGATGGGAAAAGGCGGGAACAGGCAGTCAGGTTTCCGCCGCCGGTTCTTCCTCCGGTTCGCTCACCGGCAGGCCGCGGTGCTCCACCGGGGTGGAAAACACGATCTGCGTGCGGGTACGGCCAAACTGCTGCAGATGGTTGATAAAGGTATCCAACTCCTGCGTGGTGCCAAACAGCACTTCAATCAGCATGCTGTAATCGCCAGTCACGCAGTTGCACTCCACAACATTGCCGCAGCTTTGGATGTAGGGGTAAAACTCCGGCTTGAGCTTGGGGTCCATATCCAGGTTGATGAACGCCTTGACCAGCTGCCCCAGCTTGAGCGGGGCAACCTGCGCCTGATAGCCGGTCAGTACGCCGTCTTTTTCCAGTTTGGCAATGCGGGCCGAAACCGCAGGGGAGGACAGGAACACCCGGTCGGCAATTTCTTTCAGTGGGGCGCGTGCGTTTGTTTGCAGAATATCAATGATTTTGCGGTCAATGCGGTCCATACCATCCACCTCCATTATAAGTAAAAAAAGGGAACAATGCAGCCGCCAACAAGGGCGGACGACATTGTCCCCATAAATTACTTAAGATTCTAACACAAAAAACGGAAAAGGTAAAGTGGATGCACGATGCGGGTACCGCAACCCGACATTATCGAGCATTTTGGCAACGCAGATGCCGTGCCGCAGCCGTCGGAGCGGTGTTTAAGCCGTAAGGCGGGAATTGTGCGGTGTTGCCTTATAAAAATGGAAAGCTACTGCACTATAAAGTGGGGAACAGCAGCTGCGCGCTGAACCGTCCGCCGGGACCAAACATTTCAAAGTGGCAGTGGCAGCCGAAAGAATACCCGGTATCCCCCACATAGCCAATTATTTGGCCCTGCTGCACCACATCGCCCTGCTTGACGGCAAAAGCGCTCATGTGGGCATACAAGGTTCGGTAGCCATCCCCGTGGTCCAGAATGACATAGTTGCCATAGCTGAAAACGCTGTTGTGGTAGGTGGCCGTTACCACCGTGCCGCTTGCTGAGGCAATGATGGGGGTGCCGCGCGGCGCGGCAATATCCGCGCCCTTGTGGTTGTCGCTGCCGCCCATCCAGCGGCTTACATGCTTGTACTGCGGCACCGGCCAGATGAAGGTGTACCCATCCAGCTCCGCCGTCATGCCCGGCGCAAGATGGGTGCCGCGGGCAGTGATCTCCGGCACTGCAGGGGTCAATATATCAATATGTACCACCTCGGCGGCAGTTTGCACGCCGTTCACATAGGTGATCTCCTCGGTCAGCTGCTGGGTGCCGTCAACACCCTGCTGGATGGTTTCCACCACGCCAAAGCCAAGGTCGCTGCGTTCCACCGTCTGCTGGTCATAGGGGATCGGCTCCTGATACACGCGGGTGTACACAGTTTTGACCTGCAGCAGATCGCGGCTTTGCAGCTGCTGAACGATCTCGCCATAAGGCTGCACCGAACCCGCCAGATAGATGCCATCCACCAGGCGGATCTCGTGCAGAAATGCGGTGCGCACATTGCTTTGCCTAGGGGCGCGCCAGGGGCGCTGCAGCTGGTTAAAAAAGTTGCGCAGGTGGTCGCCCTCTACCGTAACAAAAGCAAGGCTGCCATCCAGATACACTGCGGTGCCTTCCACAATGGAGCTGCCGCTGGCGCGCAGAATAGCATCCGTCAGCTGCAATTCCGTCATGGGGGTACCGCCGATGTGCAGGGTATAGGTTGGCTCCAGCACCGGCAGGGCGGCGGTATCGGAATCCGCCAGCTGCCGTGCGGCGGCAAGGCGGGCCTGGAGGTCTGCGCGGGCGGTATCAAAGTTCTGCTCGGTGGCAACGCTGCCAACCACGGTGCCGTTTACTTCCACCTGCAGGGTAAAGTGCAGGTTCAGCCCATGGGCAACCACAGCCCAAAGTATCACCCCGGCGGCACAGGGGGCAAGCCATGGCACCAGCTGCCGCAGCGGGTGCGGCCCGGCCAGCGCGGTGCAGAATGCCTGCCCCAGCTCCAACACCGGGGCAAGCAGCAGCCAGATAAGATAAAGCGCAGCATCTCGCGCAGCGTGCGCCGCGGCGGCAGCCTTGCGGCCCAGGCAGATGAGCCAATATTCTGTTAAAAAGCCGACGGCATAAAAAATCTCGCCAGTTCTGTGCCAGCCGGGCAGCCGGCGCAGGTTGGTGCGGCGGGGTTTGCGCGGTGTTTTGTGTTGCAGTTCAGCCATAGTGTGTTTGTTTTGTACGTTAGCCGGTCAATCGACATTCACCGTTCAGTGCGGGATGTATTGCAGCGGGTCGGTGCGGGTGCCGTTGATGCGCAGCTCCAAATGCAGGTGGTAGCCGCCGTTGGCACCGCGCACATCCCCGGTGTTGCCCACATAGCCGATCACATCGCCCTTATGCACCGTCTGCCCCGCGCTGACGCAAAAGCTGGACATGTGCGCATACAGGGTGGCATAGCTGCTGCCGTCATCCGCGGTGCCGTGGTCGATCTGCACACAGTTGCCATAACTGGGCCGGGCGGATGCCGCGCTGACCACGCCATCCGCCACGGCGTAAATGGGGGTGCCGCTGGCGGCGGGCATGTCGGCCCCTGTGTGCGGCTTGTTGTATACAGCATCCGGCTCCCCAAAGTAGGTGCTGATGCGCCCCACGCTGGGCAGGGGACAGGTGAAATCCAAACTGCAATGGCGGGCGGGATCCTGGTATTTCTGGCTCTGCGCTTTTAAGTAGGCATCCAGCGCGGCGGTGGCCTGTTCATAGGCCTTGCGTTTTTCTTCGGTCACGGCGGCCTGGGCTTCGGCGGCGGCCTGCTGGCTGTCCAGTTCCGTGCTGGCCTGCTGCAAGGCCTGTTCCAGCTGGGTCTGCGTCTGGGTCAGTTCATCCTGGCGCGCCTGCAGGGCTTGGGCGGCCTGTTCGGCCTGCGTTGCAGCGGCTTCGGCCTGCTGGCGTTGGGTGTCCAGAGCCTGAGCTTCCGCATCCAACTCGTCCAGCAGCTGTTTATTGTGCTCGGTCAAATCGTTCAGCACCTGCCAAAAGGTCAGCAGTTCGTACAAATCATCCGCCTGCATCAACAGGCTGATTTCCCCGCCTTCGTTCAGTAGCTGCATGGCGGTCAGCTGCTGCTTGCAACTGTCATATCGGGCGCTGAACGCAGCCTGCTTTTCTTCCAGCGCCTTGGCCGCAGCAGTTGCCTGGTTCTGGGCTTCGGCCAGCTCGGTGCGGCTTTGCTCCAGCTGGGCCACAATGCTGCCCAGTTGGCCGCGCAGTGCATCGGTTTGGCTTTGCAAGTCGTTGACCTGCTGGCGGGTGTCGTTGGCTTGCTGCTGCATGCTGTCCAGTGTGCTGGCAGCGCTTTCATATTCGCGTTGCGCCGCGCTCACCTGGCCCTGCAAGGCAGCGGAATCCGCTGCATGGGCGGGGAATGGGTACAAAAAAAGCAGGGCTGCCGCCGCAGCTGCAGCAGCCCGTACATAGAATGTTTTCAGTTTCATTTGGATTCTCTTATTGCGGCAGCATGGCCAGCGGGTCAACGGGGGTGCCGTTTACCAGTAGCTGGAAGTGCAGGTGGTTGCCGGTGGAACTGCCTGTGCTGCCCACATAGCCGATCACATCCCCCTGCGCGACCCGCTGCCCAACCTGCACGGCGGGCTTGCTTTGCAGGTGCGCATAGCTGGTGGCATAGTTGGCAGGGTAAGTGCCGTCATCGTTGGCAGCGGCGTTTGCACCGTGGTAGATGGTTACAAAGTAACCGTGGTCATCATCCCAGCATGCCTGGGTCACAACGCCGCTCTGCGCAGCCTGGACCGGTGTGCCGCCCGCAACGGCAAAATCCACGCCAAGGTGGGGCGGTGTGTCGGAATCATCGGTGCGGAAGGGGGCAGAAATTGTCGTGTAGCTTTCCAACGGGCAGATAAAATCCAGCGTGGTGGTCAAATGCAGGTCCGGGGAGGTGGTGTTATCGTAAGGAATCATCGTGCGGGTATCGGTCAAGGTTCCATCCACAAACAGCTCCAGGTGCAGGTGGTTGCCGGTTGATGCGCCGGTGGAACCCACCGTGCCAAGCTGCTGGCCCTGGGTTACAGTGTCGCCAGCTGCCACGCTCAGGGTATCCAGGTGGGCATACAGCGTGCGGTAACTGTGGCCGTCCGGCAGGGTGCCGTGGTCGATGACCACATGATTGCCGTAACTGGGGTGGTTGTAGTTGGCAACCGCCACTGTGCCGCCGTACACCGCCAACACCGGCGTGCCCTTGGTGGCGCTATAATCCGCCCCGCGGTGATAGTCTGATACAAAGCGGGCAATGTAATGGAAATCCGCCACCGGCCAGCCGAAAACCAGCGGCTCTGCCGTGGCCTGGGGCTGCTCCGGCTGTGCGGTGGGTTCCGCGGCGCTGTTGGTCAGCGTATCATCAGCAGGAGTGGCAGGTTCCGGCGTGGGTTCTGCCGCAGCGGAAACGGGTTCGGCCTGCGGTGTTATGGTTTCCGCCTGGGGCCGCAGGGCGCAGGCACCGCAGCCCAGCGCAACCAGCACACAGCCAAGGGCTAACAACAGCGGGGCGGGCTTGCGGTATTTCAGCAAGTGGGCCACCCGCTTGGCCACCTGGCCCTGCCCAAAAGCGAGGGCACCGGGCATCTGGCGCACCGTGGCAAAGCGCAGAATGCTTTCGCAGTAATCAGCGCGTTCGGCAGCGGGAGCGGTGCCGATGGCGGCTTCGTCACAGGCAAGTTCCATGTATTCCTCAAATTGGCGGAACGCCAGCCACGCCAGCGGGTTCCACCAGTGCAGGCAGGCGGCCAGATAGTACAGCGGCTTGGTAATGGGGTCACCCCGGCGGATGTGGGTGCGTTCATGCAGCAGTACCGCACGGCGTGGGGGACCCTGCAGGCTTTGCGGCATATAAATGCGGGAGTGCAGCACGCCAAGTGTGAACGGCGTGGCAACCGCGGCGCAGGTGTAGCAGCCATCCGGTGTTTTGCAGGCAAGGGCCACCATGCGGCGCAGGCGGCAATAGCCAGCTGCCGCGCGCACCAGTAAAACCACAACCCCGGCGGCCCAGACTGCTGCCAGCAGTACCCAAATGTTAAAGGTGCTGCCGGGCAGGGTGGCACTGCCTGCCGCACCCGGCAAAGCCTGCGCCGGGAGTTCCGCGGGCACCGTGAGCGCCTGCACCGCGGCGGTTGCCTGGCGGATGGGAGCCGCATGACCCGGCTGCCGGATGGATACCGGGATGCCGCCCGGCAGCAGAAACCGCAGCCCGACCGCCAGCCAAAGCAGGCACAGCAGTTTGCTGGGTGCCCGCAGCCTGCGCAGCAGCGCGCACAACGGTAGGCAGAGCAGTACCAGCAGGCCGCCGCACATACTGGTGCCAACGGCATACAGCACAAAAGAACGGATGCTGAACATCATGGCGTTTTTCCTTTCCGTTAAGCAGTAAGCAAGCAGCATTCAGGTATCGCTGTCCTGGCGGCGGGCGTCATCCAGCATGGCACGGATGGCGGCGGCTTCTTCCTCGCTGATGGAGCTGGTGTTCAAAAAAGCGGCCACAAAGCGGGGCAGGCTGCCACCAAAGCTTTTCTGCACGACGGCGGCGCTTTCTTCCTGTTGAACCTGGGCCTGTTTGACCAGTGCCGTTACAGTGCCGTTTGCATTGTGTAATATACCGCGCTCACACAGCTTTTTCAGCACGGTATAGGTGGTGCTTTTCTTCCAGCCAAGGGCTTCATTTGCCAGCGCTACCAGTTGGCCGCTGCCCAGCGGCTCGTTGGCCCACACCAGGCAGGCAAAGCGGTATTCGCCTTCCGCAAGGCGGTAATCCTGTTCCATTTCGGGGGTGCTCCTTCTCTCATTTGGTCTATTGCTATAAACCTAGTCTATAACAATAGACCAAACTTGTCAACCCCTGTAAAAAATGTTTGCCTTGCGCGCACACAGATGGTATAATAAGCGCACTTATGAATATTATGCACAAGGGTGCCCCGCCCCTGCGCCAAGGCACCGTGCAGTGAAAAATAAAAGGAGAACTCTAATTTATGAGAACGATCCTGCTGATTGCAACCGGCGGCACCATTGCTTCGCGCCCAACGGCGGCGGGCGGGCTTGCCCCGGCCATCACCTCGCAAGAGCTGCTTTCCTGCGTGCCGGAACTGGCGGAATTCTGCCGCATTGATGCCATCCAGCTGTATAACCTGGATTCCACCAACATGGGCCCCGAACAGTGGCAGGGCATTGCCGCTGCTGTGCAGGAAAACTATGACCGCTATGATGGTTTTGTCATCACCCATGGCACGGACACGATGGGCTATACCGCCGCGGCACTCAGCTACATGATCCAGAAAAGCCCCAAGCCGGTGGTGCTGACCGGCAGCCAGAAATCGATTTATAACCGCGATACGGATGCCCGCAACAACCTGTGGCGCGCCGTGGCCTATGCCTGCCACCCGGATGCCTGGGGTGTGCAGATCGTGTTTGACAATCAGGTGATTTTGGGCACCCGCGCCCGCAAAACCCGAACCAAGAGTTTTAACGCGTTTTCCAGCATTGATTATCCCGAAACAGCCATGTTCCGGGACCGCCGCCTGATCCAGTTCCTGCAGCGCCCGGCGGAGTATACCCATGCGGTGTTCAGTACCGCGCTGGACCCCAATGTGTTTGTGCTGCGGCTGGTGCCGGGCATGCGGGCGGATATTATCCCCCTGTTAGAGGGCCGTTACCGCGCCCTGGTGCTGGAAAGCTTTGGCGTGGGCGGCCTGCCCGGCGGGGATGATGGTGCCATGTTTGCCGCCGTGCGGGACTGGTGCGGCGCGGGGCACCTGGCTGTGTTCACCACCCAGGTACCGCATGAGGGCAGCGACCTTGCCGTGTACGAAGTTGGCCGCGCGGCCAAAGCCCTGCCCGGTGTGCTGGAAGCGCACGATATCTGCGCTTTTGGCTTGGCATCTGCCGCACCTCGCTCGCCGTATCGGCACTTAGAATTATGCGGTATTGCCTTAGAATGTGAGCTAAGGAAACTTAAAGCAGAAATAGTATCAGATTACGTTGTGGTCCATCCACTTGTTGCTGACAAAGCGGATCATGAAGAACACGCTGCGGCAGATCCAGTCAATGAACATACCGAACCACACGCCGGTCAGCCCCATGTTGAGCTTGAGCACAAAGATGTAGCTCAAAATTACGCGGAACAGCCACATGCTGAAAATGCTCACCGTCATGGTGTAGCGGGCATCGCCGCCGCTGCGCAGGGCGTTGGGCAGCGTAAAACTGGTGGCCCAGCAGACAACGCTGAACAAAGAGAACCAGTGCATAACGGTAACGCACATGTTGAGCGCAGTATCCGAAAGGCTGAACAGCCGTGCAATGTAAGGAATCGTAAAAAACAGGCAGGCGTTGGTGCAGAACAAACCGAGCATTGCCATCAGGATAAACATCTTGGCGTAATGCTTGGCCTGTTTTTTGTCTCCTGCGCCAAGGCAGCGGCTGACGACGGGGATCATGGCAAGGCCCATGGTGCTGCCGGGAATGTTGGCAATGCCGCTGATGGTGTTGGCCACCGCGTTGGCCGCAATGGCGGAGGTGCCCAGGGTGGAAGTCAAGCTGCTGACGCACAGCTTGCCAATCTGGAACATGCCGTTCTCCAAACCGGATGGAATGCCAATGCCAAGGATGCGGCGGATCAGGTCACCGTCCGGCTTCATATCCGCAATATGGCGGATGCAGAGCGGGTTTTCAATTTGCTGCTGCTGCCAGAACACCCACGCCGCGGCAAACACGCGCCCCAGCAGGGTGGCCAGCGCAGCGCCCAGTACCCCCATGCCCAGCCCATAAATGAACAGGGCGTTGAAGCAGATATTGATGATGTTCATGACCAGGCTGGCCAGCATGGAAATGCGGCTGTTGCCCTGCGCACGGAACAAAGCGGCCCCGGCGTTGTAAAACCCGATAAAGGGGTAGGAGATGGCGCTGATCAAAAAGTAGGTCTGCGAAAAGCTCATCACATCGTCATCAATGCGGCCGAAAACAATGCGCAGGATGGGGCGGCTGAGCACCAGAATGACCAGCATGACAGCGATGGTGCTGACCGCAAGAACGGTGTACAGCTGTGCGGCGCTTTTGGCGGCTTTTTCACCATCGCGCCGGCCAAGGTACTGGCTGCTGATGACCGCGCCGCCAGTTGCCAGGGCGGACAGGATCTGGATGATCAAAATATTCAGGCTGTCCACCAGGCTCACGCTGGACACAGCGGCTTCGCCAACGCCGGATACCATAAGGGTATCCGCCATGCCCATGGCTACCGACAAAAACTGCTCCGCCAGCAGCGGCAAAATCAGCCGAACCAATGCCTGGCGGTTAAAAATCGGCTCCGACAGGGTGGATTCAGCGCTTTTTGTGTTGCTCATTCGTTCCCTATACTCCTTATTCGCTTTACGAAAAATTTACATGTTTATCATTATAAGACGAGAAAAGCAGAAAAGCAATATCTGTGCGAATTGAAACGATATTGTCCTTGCAAATGAGCAATTTCGTTTTCGAAAAGCAAAAAAAGAATGGATTTTGCACGGGTATCTGAAACGAAAAGCAACGATGAAAACAGCGCTTGAGCGAAATTTGTTCTGAAAGAAAAGGAAAAAGATAAAAACAAATATCGACTAATGGCAAAATCCAGCGTTAAACACCGGGCAATTTCAGTGCGGCAAGGAAACAATCTTGCAATACTGGCGCACAAAACCGGGATAAACCGCCCCGCCAGCACATACGCTTGTGTGTGGAAGAAAATACAGGGGGAGGCAGACCGCCATGAAACAGACCCACCGCCCGCCGCGCAGCATTTACCCTGCGCAGAACCGCCACATGCGGCGGCGCACCCGTGTGCTGGCCGGGCTGGTGGCGGTTTTGTGCTTTGGCGGGCTGCTGGCCCGGCTGTTTACCCTGCAAATACTGGACCCCAGCGGTTATGCCAACCGTGCCGCGGCCCAGCAGCTGCGGGATACCACGCTGCCCGCCGCCCGCGGCGAAATTTATTCCGCCGATGGCGTTACCCTGGCCGCCAGCAAAACCTGCTGGACCATCCGGGCCTCCCCGCGGGAACTGGCGGATGAGCTGGTGCAGCCCGCCGCCAAAGCGCTGAGCGAAATTTTGGATATTGATTATGACGCTACCCTGCAAAAGCTGAGCAAGCGCACCAGCAATGACTGCCTGCTCCGCCGCCGGGTGGATGCCGATTTGGCGGACGCCGTGCGGGCCTGGTGCACGCAGAACAACGCCCAGGGCATCCAGATTTTGCAGGATACCAAGCGCGTTTACCCGCAGGGCAACTTTATGGGCTGCCTGCTGGGCTTTACCGATGTGGATAATCAGGGCCTTTGGGGGCTGGAACTGCAATATGACGCCCAATTGACCGGCCGGAACGGAACCATCCTGACTGCAAAAAATGCCTGGGGGTATGATATGCCCACCCATTACAGCACCCTGCAGGATGCCGTGCCGGGAAATGATATCACTCTGACCATCCGGGCGGACATCCAGCACTATCTGGAAAGTGCGCTCAGTGCCGCCGTGGCGGAGCATCATGTGGCGGCCCGTGCGGTGGGCATTGTGATGGAGGTCGATACCGGCGCGATCCTTGCCATGTCCACCAAGCCGGATTACGACCCCAACGACCCGCGCACCATTGTGGATGAAACCATCCGCCAGCAGGTGAACGCACTGAGCGGGGAAGAACGCAGCAAAGCCTTGCAGACCGCCCAGCAGGCCCAGTGGCGCAACAAGGCAATTTCCGATTTGTACGAACCCGGCAGTGTGTTCAAGCTCATCACCTGCGCTGCGGCACTGGATACCGGTGCAGTCACGCGGAACAGCCGCTTTGTCTGCGCGGGCAAGATCAATGTGGCGGGCACAAATTTCCGCTGCGCAAACGGGCATATCCATGGCAGTGAAACCCTGGCCCAGGGGCTGGCGGTATCCTGTAACCCCTGTTTTATCCAGGTGGGGGCGCGGCTGGGCAAACAGAACTTTTGCGATTACTTTGCCGCCTTTGGCCTGCGCGCCGCAACCGGTATTGACCTGCCCGGCGAGATCAAGCGCAGCGAATACTATACCGCCGACCGCATGGGCCCGGTGGAGCTGGCTTCCTGCTCCTTCGGGCAAAGCAGCAAGGTGAGCTACCTGCAAATGATCACAGCCGTCTGCGCGGTGGTCAACGGCGGCAAGCTGATGCAGCCCCATGTGGTGCAGTCCATCCGCGATGCCGAGCGCAATACCGTGCAGCAGGTGGAGCCCACCGTAAAAGCGCAGGTCATCCGGCCCGAAACCAGCGCCGTCATGCGCGAATTGATGGAGGGTGTTGTGACCACCGGCACCGGCAAAAACGGTGCCGTGGCGGGCTACCGTGTGGGCGGCAAAACCGGCACCAGCCAAAAGCTGGACAGCGAGAATGAGCGCGCCCGCATTGCCAGCTTTGTGGCAGTGGCACCGATCGAAAACCCAAAAATCGCAGTCCTCATCTGCCTGGATGAACCCCACAGCTGGACCACCAGCGGCGGCGCGCTTTCCGGCCCCGTGGCGGCGGAAGTGCTGCAAAAAAGCCTGCCGCGCTTAGGCATCCAGCCCAGCTATACCGAAGCAGAACAGGCAAAATATTTTACCACCGTGCCTGATGTGACCGGCTGGAAAGCCCCCGCCGCGGCCCAAAAGCTGAGCGAGTATACCCTGACTGCGGATGTGCTGGGGCAGGGGGAGCGGGTCGTCAGCCAGTACCCGCGGGCAGGCACCACCGTGCGGCGCGGCTCCGCCATCCAGCTGGACACCACCGGCCAGCTGGACCCCGCAGCGGACGAAGGATAACGCCGAGTGGTTGCACCCCCGCCCCATTTGCGATACAATAATATAAAGTTTATCCCAAAAAGGGGAGGGGAGCCGCTTGCCAAAGCTGCAAACAAACGGCGCAAAACAAAAACGAACCACCTATATGATACTGCTGCTCTGGGCGGCAGTCTGCTTTGCCCTGCTGGTGGTGGACTGGTGCTGCTGGGCACCCAACCGGCTGGACGCCGATATGGCGTCCGAACAACTGCTTGCCAACCTGCTGGCGCAGGAGGGCGGCGTGATGAGCACCAACTGGTACTATTCCACTGAGCTGCGGGTGCTGAACACCCAGCTGGTCATGGCACCGCTGTTCCGGCTGTTTACTAGCTGGCATACTGTGCGCGTGGTGGGCAGCGTGGTGCTGATCCTTTTGTATCTCGCGGCGTGGTTCTGGTTCGGGCGCAGTGCAAAGCTCAAGTACAGCGGCCTGCTGGGGGCCGGGCTGCTGGTGCTGCCCTATGGCGCGCTGTACCGCCAGTATGTGCTGGAAGGCCTTTACTATATTCCGCACATTGCCATCAGCTTTGTGGTGCTGGGGTGCGCGGTGCGCATTCTGCGCGGCGGGCGGCGGCTGGCCCCGGCGGCGGGCATGGTGCTGTTCAGCTTTGCTGCAGCGCTGGGCGGGCCGCGGCAGCTGTTCATCTTGAACATTCCGCTTACCGTGGCGGCAGCGCTGCTCTGTTGGCTGGATGCTCCGCCTGCGGATACCCTGCGCCAAAAGCTGGCCAATGCCTGGCGCACCCCCGGCGGGGCGCTGCTGGTGCCCACCCTTGCGGCGGATGCTGCCGCGCTGGCGGGGTATGTGGTCAACGCAAAGGTGCTGGCGGAAAAATATCACTTCCAGGACCAGGGATATGTGGCCTTTACCGGGCTGAACCTGGACCGTCTGCAATGGTTTGCAAATGCGCTGCTGGCTTCCTTTGGCTGGCAGGAGGGCAAAGTGTTTTCTCTGGCCGCGCTGTTTAACCTGGCGGCTGCAGCGTTGATCCTTTTCTGCTTTGTGTTTTCTGTTTGGCTGGTGCGCGGCAAAGCACGCTACCCGCTGGGTCACCGGCTGGTGGGGGCGTTTTTCCTGGCCGGGGCCGTCTGCTTTGCGCTGCTGTACGGCCTGACCAACAGCGGCCATTCGGACCGCTACCTGCTGCCGCTGGCAATTTTATTTGTACCGCTGCTAGAAATCATGCTGGCGGACTGCACCCCCCGGCACCGCCCGGACGCCCGTGGTCTGACGGCCCTGCTGGCGGCGATACTGCTGCTGCGCGCTGGAACAGACTACCGCGCAGCGGCAGTGGCAACCAACCCCAACCAAGGGGCGGCACAGTTCCTGGTGCAGAACGGCTACCGGGACGGGTACGCTTCTTTTTGGGACGGTAATGTGATGACCGAGTTGACGGACGGCACCCTGAACGTGTGGACCCTGACCCCAAACAGTGTGCCGGAGCTGCGCCCTTGGCTGCAGGTCACCAGCCATCTGCAAACCCCTCCGCAGGGTAAAATTTTCTTTGTTATCTCCAAATGGGAAGCATACGGCGAGCGCCAGCCCACTACCCAGGCCCTTGCCGATGCCATGCCGGAGGATGCGCTGATCTATGAGGATGAAACCGTAAAGATTTACGGTTTCGCCAGCGATGAAGCCATGCGCCAGGCGTGCGGATTTGCGGCATTCCCATAAAAAATAAGCCGTCACAAACTTTTAAGGCAACACCGCACAATTCCCGCCTTGCGGCTTAAGCACCGCTCCGGCAGCTGCGGCACGGCATCTGCGTTGCC
>PPYE01256765.1_pt1 | contig 25005 bp, 23 predicted proteins | sample 1559881 | NCBI WGS metagenome assembly PPYE01 (sample SAMN08240022, study PRJNA423297) | Human gut metagenome, whole genome shotgun sequencing project. | reverse complement strand
CCCACATGCTCCGGCAATCAAGCCCAAGGGGGCAATGCCCTGCAAGAGCACGCCCGAAACGATGAAGTCGGGGCAGATGAAGTGCGACATAACCACCGCGCCACCACAGACAATCAAACCTCGCTGGGCTTGTGAGCATTTTGGCTGCACCAGACCAGACAGGGCCAAGAACGAAGCGCAGCTTACGGCGGCAAGGAGTCCGGCTGCGATGCCCCAAGGGTTGCAACTCGAAAGATCGGTGGCATACAGACCGCTGGCGAACACCGTTCCGAACACGATGACCGCCGCCGATATCACCTGGCTAAGTGCAGGTGGCCTGTGTGTCATGATTACTTGAATTACCGTGCCTATCCAGGTGAATTGGAACAAGAGCGTGAGAGCTAAGGCAACGGGCAACACGCTCATGGCATAGGTGTAGAAGATCGAGGTAATGCAGGTTACGGCGCCAATGCCGAGAAGCTTCAGCGTGTTGGTGCAGCCAAGTTTTGCCCATTTTTCTCCCCGGGCGCGATTAAAGAAGAGGTATACGGCAAACAACGCGAAGCCCGCCCACATTTGCGCGGCGGCAATTTGTGCGGAGCTGAACCCCCATGCGTAGGAAAGCTTGTAGCAGGTGGCGTTGAAGCCGTAGCAGGCACCACCGAAGAACACCAAGATAGCAGCTTTGGTTCGAGTGCCCGCATCAACTGCGGCGGTAGGGAACGGCTTATGCTTGGGAGCATTCTGGGACAACGTGAACTCCTTTGTGCAATCGTTTCGCTGCATTGCAAGAGTGAATGCAGCTTTGCGGTTGCGTGGCGAAAAGGAGACGAAAGCCGTCTGGAAAAGTCCACGCTTCTGGTTTATCAGGCTGACTATTTTAGCAAAGATAATGGATGTGGGTCGTTCAGGCCATGTTGACAAACTCTTGATAGTAGGCTCCCCATTCAACCATCGAATTGATGTAGGTGCGCGTATCTACTCGAAACTGCTTGCTAGTGGTTAACCATTTCGTTTCGTTTTCCGTAGTATTAATACATTCAAAACATTTCTTGAATGCTTGCAGCGTACAATCACTAACGTGAGAGTTTGCCTCGCTTTAGTAGCTGGGCTTGGTTAGAAAGGAAGCCGCATGATTCGTATCGGTATCTTGGGATACGGAAATCTTGGCAAGGGCGTTGAGCTTGCTGTTCGTCAAAACGATGATATGGAACTCGCCGCTGTGTATACGCGTCGCAATCCTGAAACTGTATCAATCGCAACGCCTGGCGTTGCAGTTCGCTCGGCTGCGGATCTTGAGGCGGGCAATGAAGATATTGATGTTTTGATCCTATGCGGCGGCAGCGCAACCGATTTGCCTGAACAGACGCCGAAGTACGCTGCTCTGTACAATGTGGTAGATTCCTTCGATACCCATGCGAAGATACCCACCCATTTTGCCAACGTTGATGAGGCAGCTAAGGGCGCTGGCAAAACTGCCCTGATTTCTTGCGGTTGGGATCCGGGCCTGTTCTCCTTGAACCGTTTGTACGCAAACTGCATCCTGCCAGAAGGTGCCGACTACACATTCTGGGGGCGCGGCGTTTCTCAGGGGCATTCCGATGCGCTTCGTCGCATTCCTGGCGTTGCCGATGCTCGTCAATACACCATTCCCGTTCCCGCGGCGCTGGAAGCGGTTCGTTCGGGCTCTAACCCCGAGCTTACTACGCGCGAAAAGCATACGCGTGAGTGCTGGGTTGTTTTGGAAGAGGGTGCTGACCCTGCCGAGGTAACCAAGCAGATCGTGGAAATGCCAAACTACTTCGACGAATATGACGTTACCGTGAACTTCATCAGCCAGGAGGAGCTCGATCGCGACCATGCTGGCCTACCTCATGGGGGCATGGTTATCCGTACTGGTAAGACTGCTGGCGACAAGAACTGCAAGATCGAATATTCGCTTGATCTTGAGTCCAACCCCGAGTTCACCGCTTGTGTGTTGGCTTGCTATGCTCGCGCTGTTGCTCGTCTCTCTGCTGAGGGCAACCATGGTTGCAAAACGGTATTCGATATTGCGCCGGCTTATCTTTCTGCGAAGTCTGGCGAAGAGCTGCGCGCTCATATGCTGTAATGCAATAGTCAATCGGCGAATTGCTTAAAAGTTAGAGGGAATGCGAAACTTCGCATTCCCTCTTTTGGTTTGGGGCGCGTTCACGCCTTAGGCGATGGCGGGTTCGATCCTTTGAACATGAAGATTTGTATTATCTACGGTAAAGGCAATATCGAACCCTGCATAGGCAAGATGATACGTACGCTCGGGTTCATGCTTGCTGCCTGCGCGACGTGGGTCCTGACCCAGCACTTCAAGGAGGCCTTCGCGCTTTTCTTCGGGAATGGCTTGCAGCAGTTTAGCGGGGCAGTGAACGGTGAGTTCTTGCCAAGGCGTCTCGTCGATGAAACCGCCTTGTGCGTCGGGGTGGCAGTCTGCAAAGGGAATGTAAGGCTTTATGTCGAAGATAGGCGTACCATCGCGCAGATCGGCACCCAGAACATGAATGATCGGACCGTTTTCAGTGAGTTCTATGCGCTCTAGCTTTACGCAGGTAAGCCCGATGGGATTGGGGCGGAAGGGGCTACGGGTAGCAAATACCCCCCTGCGCTTGGTTCCCCCGAGGCGTGGTGGTCTCACCGTTGGGAACCATTTTTCCGTGGTGCCCCGTTTATTTTCGGTTTGCACATCGTTGGCTATATCGGCGGCGGTGCCACCAGGGGTTCCATTTTCGAACTCCCAGATGAGCCATAGGTACGTAAAGCCTTCCATTCCTTCAACTGCTGAGTTCAGGGCGAACTCGGGTTCGAAGATGATGGTTCCCCGTAAATGCGGTGCAAGGAAGCTGTTTCGGGGAATGCCGAATTTTTGCGGCATGTCGGTGTGGATGTGTGCGATTGGTTTCATGGCTGCAATTCTACCGCAAAGGCAAGAGGGCTTTCGTTTGTTGTGGCTCTGACCATTTGGCTTGTTGCGTCTGGTGCATGGCGTTATCAGTTTTGTTTTGCGGAGTGATGCCCTCGAGCCAAAGTGAATTTTGCACTTTCCGATCTCTGGTGCGCTCGTTTCGTTTCTGGGAAAATTTGAAGTATAGGTTTGGGAAGTATTAGGGGGTCGCTATGGAGCAAACTGACAATATCGAAGCGTTGATGGAACGCATTAAAGAGCAAGAAACCATGTACGAATTCGATCGGATCGACGAAGAGCTTGCACTTCAGATGGGCTTCTACGTGGTTCGCCGAGCACGTGAAATGGGCAAGCCTGTCGCAACGCGTATCACGCTGAATCGCCGTACGTTGTTCTCGCTTTCAATGGCAGGCACAAAACCCGAAAGCGATAACTGGCTTCGTCGTAAAGAAAATCTTGCCTACGCTACCAACCAAAGCTCATATTTTTGGGAGTGCTGGTGTGAACAGGGGCTCCATCCCTTCGAATGGCGCGGCATGTCGTATGAGGATTATGCGCCAGCAGGCGGTTGCTTCCCCTTGTGCATTAAGGGCGCGGGCATGGTGGGCACCTTGGCCATTTCGGGAATGGCAAGCCATGAAGATCATGCATTGGCTTTCGAGACGGTTGAAAAGGCCGTGCGTGGCGAATTGGACATTGATGTCTCTGGCCTGATATAGGGAGGGCAGCCAACCGAGTTTGCGACGCCCGCCGAAGATGATTCTTCGGCGGGTCTTTTCTTTCGTACGGCACTGCCAGTTAGTCTTGGCGGGTTGTTTGAGCTCTTTTCAGCAGGGAAAAAATACGGCTGCCAGAATGATCTATCTGGCAGCCGTATAGGATCGATGGCGAGTTTGGTCCGTATTGGTTTCGTTGGAGCATTTTGCCCATAGGAGAACCAGGGTAAGGTGAGCGTAAATCTTTTTGCTATTGTGCGTTTACCAGGAAATAAGCTCGTATCCGTCTTCGGTTACAACGAGTTGCACCTCCCATTGGGCGGAATCCGAGCCATCTTTAGTACGGACGGTCCAGCCGTTTGGATCTTCCATATTCAGTTCGGGGCCGCCTGCGTTGATCATAGGCTCAATGGTGAAGCACATGCCCGGTGCAAGGACCGCGCCTTCACCAGGTTCGCCCACGAAGAAGACGAAGGGGTCTTCGTGGAAATCGTTTCCAATGCCGTGACCTCCGAATTCGCGCACTACACTAAAGCCGTTTTCTTCGGCATACGTTTGCACGGCGTGGGCGATGTCGCCTACGGTTGCCCAGGGTTTTACTGCAGCTAGGCCGCGCTGAACAGCTTCATAGGTTACATCGACAAGTTTTTTGCGCTCGGGGCTCACTTCGCCAATGCAGAACATACGCGAAGAGTCGGAGTAGTATCCGTCCAAAATGGTAGAGCAGTCTACGTTGACGATATCGCCCTCTTTGAGCACATCGTTGTCGCTGGGGATGCCGTGACATACTACGCTGTTGATCGAGGTGCAAACGCTGTTGGGGTAGCCCTCGAAGTTAAGATCGGCAGGGATGCCCCCACGTTCAACTGTGTAGTCATAGATCCACTTGTCTATTTCGGCGGTGGTGACGCCTGGCTTGATATGCTCGGCAACATAATCGAGTACCCCGATATTGATAGCGGCCGAGCGCTTAATGCCCTCGATTTCTTCAGGGCTTTTAAGGAGCGAACGGGGAACTACTTCGTACCCATCAAGATAAAAACCTTCGAGGCGGCTATCAATGGGTCCGTGGCATTTCTTGTATTTCTTTCCGCTTCCACACCAACATTCATCGTTGCGTCCGGGCTTTGGGCCGTTGTCGTACATAGCAAGCTCCTTATTCGTTGTCTCGTCGCCTAGGGCGCGAAACCGTTGCATTCTCAGTTGTTAGCTTAAGTTAATTGCGATAGCGATCAAACGGAATGTGATTTTATTTGCATTGTTTCCATTGCTGTGGGCTCCTTCTGCAGGCGAGCCTTATTGCGCCGCGAGTGTGCAGGAAGGACAGCTTCTTCGTTGGGCGGAAAGGGGATTCCTGGTTTCGTGCCTTCTTGCAGGGGCAGGTTCTCTCGGGAAAGCGCAGACGGCTTCGTACTCTTCGAAGTACTTGGGTTTTGCGGCTGTGGTGAAACAAAAAGACGGCCGCCAGGAAACCAGCAGCCGTCTTCGGGGTAGCGTTGCACGCTATCGATGCAGGCGCGCTTTGTTGGCCTTAAGGCAGAAGAAGATGCCCAGAACCAGAACAAAGGATGCGGTAATGGTAAGTGCCGCCGAATCGGAGAACGAGAACATCGGTGCGCCGAGCATGACGCCAACGCCGTAGGGGACAAGCCAGAACAGCCACACGCCAATGCTCAAACGATGGAAGTTGGCCCTGGAACGCTCGTTGCCGCGAAGAACAACAACAGTTGCCCAAACCGCATGGAAGAGCATGAGCGAAAGCGCGAGTACGCCCGTGATTGCATGGAGGGGCGAACCTGCACCACCGGTTTCAACTGCGACCATAGACATGATGGTGGTTCCCGCAGTGTCAAACACGAAGCCAGTCCAGAAGAAAGCCAGATGCTTTGGCCTTAAAGTGCCAGAACGGCGCTCGGCAAATACGCCGATGGTGTAGAAGACGAGTGCAAGCGAAATGATAATAGCGGCAAAGATCACTATTCCCATGTTGGGGGTACCTTGGATTCCCATGATCTTTTGCTCCTTTCAAGATTGTGCTTTGCAGTTGATTGCTTTGCTTTGACAAGAACAATCTTGAAGGCGTGGCATCTGAACATCTACGGGCTAATGTTCAGATGCAGCATTTCGCGTTGACCCTATTGTTCGTAGAGGGTTCGTTCGAGCATGGTAAACAGGAGGGAGCAATCGGGTTGTTCGCTTCGCAATTCGGCGATGATGTTGCGCAGTGTGAACTTGGAAACGGCTTCTGCGGTGACATGGCTAGGAAGATCGTGCCTGATGGAGGGGTCGTTTTTGAAGATGATAATCATACCCTCGCAAATATGGTCGAACTGTTTTTCTTCGCGGAATCGCGCGATGGTCTTCTCTGCCGTGGGCAGTGCCTCGGAGTCTTTAAGCCAGTGCTCCCTGAAATGACGGATTGTTTTTTCCATGCTGTCGAACATGCGCTTGCAGAAATCCAGATAACGTTCACCTTTCGTGGGGTGGCAGAAATCGGTGTAGAACGCACGCTTGAAATAGAGTGCTGTGGTAGCTGTGGTGAGTTCGCCCTTCGAAGCAAAATGATTGTAGATGGTTCCAACGCTCACGTTGCAGTCTGATGCAAGCCCCCTTACCGAAAGGGCTGCAAGGCCGTATTTGTCTGCGATCTCGTATGCATGATCGAGCAGGGTATCACGGGGTGTAGGTTCAGCCATTGCATTCCTTTCGGCAAGGGGCTTAGAAAAGCATTGAATGTACGAAGTGGGTTGCGTATCGCCCATCCTATCCAACTGTGGCGATGTAGGAGCCATATTTCATCTGATTGCCTTACATGGTGCCCTTAGGGGCTTTCTCGCGATAGGGGGATAAGCAGCAAGCATCCGATTATGGCGAAGTATTGCAGCGAAGCCGTGGAATACGGTGAGGCGTCAATGAGGGAAATGCGCATAGAGTGTTTTCGCGCAGGTGAGAGCACGCTTTCTTACTGTCTGCCTCAGGTGCTTCGCATCACCTGTTCGGGTGTCTTACGGACTTTGATTTGCTCATATCTGGATACGGGCAAGAAAAGATGTCTCAAGATCGGTAAAAGTCATAAAATGAAAAAACATGCGTATTTTTGGGCAGCTGGATACTGTCGCCGGTCATGCAGTGTGATCAGCGTCATCCCTTGTTTTTAGGAGGGGACGGTAGGGCAGCCCAGAGATTCAAGCAGATGATTGAATCATTGAATCACCGTACGCAGAGAGAGCACTCGTTATCGGAAGAGCCTCTACTCTGCGCGAATCGGCCGGCTATGCAATGCATAGTTGGCTTGCGGAAGGCCACAACATATGAACTCGCATCACGCAAAGCGAACACTGAAAGAATCGATGGGCTACAAGGTTTTTGCCGTCTTCATGGCGTTCACCCTATGCTTACCCACGACGTTGACCAGCAACCTGACCAATATGCGTCAGGCGCAGGCGGCAACTGAAGCGGCACAGGAATATGCGTCCGCCGATGGCGGCGATTCTGCTGCTACGGACACTGATTCCAGCTTCGATTCCAGCTCAGACGCCGCGCAGGTTCAAGCTCCGAGAACAGATGGAAGTGAGCCCCTAATCGCAAAAAAGTTGCAAAAACGCCTCAATTTTTGTTTTCACGATGAGTGGATTGCCCCAACGGATAGATATCGTAATGGGTGCTGGGTAGAGGAGCGGAAATCCAACATCTGTTAGGTTTGATACGTGTTATGCATTTTGGATAACGCTTTAACTTAACGATTGCCGTTCAGCTGAAACCTCTAGCGTGTGATTGTCGAGATTGGGGTTGTCCTAATTGACGAATCGTATAAAACGGCGGCTAAGGGAATCCTTTAGCCGCCGCTGATGATCTTGCTTGTTTGGTCAATTTGCTGCTTATTGCGCGTCGTTTGCCACAAGTTGCTTGAGCGTATTCAGATCGTTATCGTCGGGATGGGCTAGTGTTTTGTCGAAATTTTCGATCATTGCATCAATGTTGGGCATGTGATCGGGCTGCTCTTTCATCTTCTCGTAGCGCTCTCGTACGGATTGGGGCATCTTGCCTTGGCACATGAATTCCCCGACAACGGTATTGCTTGCATCGAGGGATTCCTTGGTTTTATCCAAGATGCGCTTGAAATAGGCTTCGCTGCCTCCGAATCCTGCGGTTCCGAACAGGAATATTTTCTTGCTTCGTAGCGTTTTCAAGAGACTTAAAGCGTTGTCATCGGCAATGCCTTTATTGGTCCAGAAACCTACGTAGACCATGTCCGACTCGGGTTCGTTTGCCGCACAATCGCCAAAATAGTCGCAGTACGCTGCGGGCAATGCTTTGCGGATAGCTTCCGCAAGCAGCTTGGTGTTTCCGGTGTTGCTGCTGAATAGAATTGAATAGTGTGATTGGGCCATGGTGTCCTGCTTTCTGCAGATGATGTTTGGCGAACATTGTAATCCCGTGATTGCTCCGTCGAAGGCGCGACTACAGCATTCCTTATAACTCGGTACGAATTTGCCCAACCCGCCGTTTGTGGATTAAAACTGACATATGTCGAAAATAGGATCGACAGGTACGACTGCCTATTTAGACTAAATAGTGACATATGTCAGAAAAGGAAGTGCTATGGCGGGACGAAAAGGAAGAACTCGGTTCGTGGGCATCGTGCCCGAATTCGTTGGATTCGTGCCTGACGGTATTCCCACAGGAGATACCGTGGAGCTTACCTATGACGAATTTGAGGTAATACGACTTCTCGATTTAGAGAAAATGAGCCAGGAAGAAGCGGCGGCTCATATGGGCGTTTCACGGACCACGGTAACGGGTATATACGAACGGGCTCGTTCGAAAGTTGCTGACAGTTTGGTGAACGGTAAGCGACTGTGCATTGAGGGCGGTAACGTTGCGTTTCCTCCATGCGGTAGCGCCGATTTTAAATTTGCAAGCAATCCCAAGAAGAAGGAGGCTCTTATGCGGGTTGCAGTAGCGTATGAAAATGGCGAAATTTTTCAACATTTTGGAAGGACTCAGGCATTCAAACTGTATGACATTGACAATGGTCGGGTCGTGGCAACGCAGGTAGTCGATACTCAAGGTTTTGGCCATGGGGCTTTGGCGGGCTTCCTTAAGGGAAATGATGTCGATGTTCTTCTGTGCGGCGGTATTGGTGGCGGCGCCCAAAGTGCGCTTGCAGCTCAAGGCATCGAACTGTATGGTGGGCTGTCTGGATTGGCAGACGATGCCGTATCGTGCCTGCTGGCTGGTATTCTTGAAAAGAGCACCATGCCAGCTTGCGATCATCATGGGCATAGCCACGGGGAATGCCATCATGGCCATCAACATGGGCCCGGGGAATGTCGGGGTCACGCACAGGTTCATGGTGAGTGCCAGGGGCATGGCCACGAACATGGTGCATGTTGCCATGGCGGCCACAGCAATTAATGCTCTTGCTCTAAGGAATGTGGGGCTGGCTGGCGGAAACGTCGCCAGCCTTATTTGTTTCCAGCATGGATAAGCTGATCGTTCACCTGGTTGGGAAGTTGGTAAGCTTATGCGAGGAAACAGAGTTCGGGTAGTGCAGGCCTGTGCGTTTCGACTCAGCGGGTATAAGCGATGTTGCGTTTGAGCAGGAGCGCAATAGTGGATTCGCACTGCCGAACTTGAATAGGAGCCATACGGCGAAAACGCTGCGATATATCGGATAAAGGCGAAAGACTATGGATGGGGACAGTCAAATGGATGCTGAACAGACGCCAACCAGCATAAAAGTTAGGGGAGCTCGGGTTCATAACCTGAAAAATGTTGATGTCGATATTCCTTTGGGCGGCATCGTTGGCATTGCGGGTGTATCCGGATCGGGAAAGAGCTCGTTGGCGCTGGGGGTTCTGTACGCTGAAGGTTCACGGCGTTATCTCGAATCGCTTTCCACGTACACCAGAAGAAGGATGACGCAGGCAGCTCGAGCTGATGTCGATGAGGTTCTCTATGTGCCGGCGGCGTTGGCTTTGCATCAAAGGCCTTCAGTTCCCGGTATTCGTTCCACCTTCGGCACAGGAACGGAACTGCTGAATAGTTTGAGGCTGATGTTCTCGCGCCTTTCCAGCCATCGTTGTCCCAACGGTCACTATGTAGAACCCAGTATTAATGTTGCGGCAATGGATGGTGAACTGGTTTGCCCGGAATGCGGCGAGCATTTTTTCGCGCCTGGGGCAGAGGATCTTGCCTTCAATTCCGCGGGAGCTTGCAAGCATTGTGGAGGAACGGGAATGGTTCGAACCGTCGATCGATCGACGCTTATCCCCGATAAGAGCAAAACCATAGACGAAGGCGCTGTTGCGCCTTGGAATTCCCTTATGTGGTCGCTGATGACTGATGTCTGTCGGGAAATGGGCGTACGTACCGATATTCCTTTTTGCGAGCTTTCCGATAGGGAGAAGGAAATCGTTTATGACGGCCCGATGGAAAAACGTCATATCTTTTACGTCCCGAAAAATAAAGACAGCGCTTCGGCCGGCGAGCTGAACATGACTTATTACAGCGCAACTGCAACAGTGCTCAACGCCCTCAATAAGGTCAAGGACGACAAGGGCATGAAGCGCGTTGAGAAGTTTTTGAAAGAAGAGATATGTCCAGAATGCCGCGGTACAAGGCTTTCCGAAGAAGCTCGAGCACCACGATTGATGGGCATATCGTTAGCGGATGCCTGTCAAATGACATTGAAGGATTCCATAGCGTGGGTCAAGCGCGTGCCCGATGCCCTACCGAACGAAATGCGCGCTATGGCTCAGAGTATCTGCGAGTCGTATGAGGAAGTTGCCGCTCGGCTAATGGAGTTGGGTCTTGGATACCTAACGCTTGATAGGGCTTCGTCCACGCTTTCTACAGGCGAACGTCAGCGCATGCAGTTGGCACGAGCAGTGCGCAATCGTACAACGGGCGTGTTGTATGTTCTTGACGAGCCCTCTATCGGATTACATCCTGCGAATATTGTCGGATTGAACGGCGTAATGCACGATCTTGTGCAGGACGGAAACTCCGTTTTGCTCGTTGACCATGACACTCAGATTCTCAAGGAATCGGACTGGCTTATCGAAATGGGTCCGGGTGCAGGCGCCGAAGGAGGAACGGTTATTGCCCAAGGCACCGTGAGGGGTATCGAAGGCAGCCCGAATTCTGTAATAGGACCCTACCTATCTGGTGCGGCAGCGGTTGATGAATGCTTAAAACGGTCTGCTGCCGATTCGGAAGACCTTATTCGCATGGAAACTGGTTCGATCCATACCGTAAAGCCGCTTTCGGTGCGCATACCCAAGCATCAGCTAACGGTAATTACGGGGGTTTCTGGCTCGGGCAAAACCACCATGGTGCTGGAGAGCCTTATTCCTGGCCTGGAGGCGCTTTGTTACGGTAAACCCATGCCAAGCCATGTTTCTTCCATCCAGGCGGAAGGCATCAATCATGTGAAGCTGATCGACGCAACGCCCATCGGTGCTAACGTGCGTTCAACCGTTGCCACCTATGCCAATGTGCATGATGCATTGCGAAGGACGTATGCAAGAACGGCAGATGCTAAGGAGCTCGGCCTCAAAGCGGGCGATTTTTCCTACAACACGGGAAGCCTCAGGTGTCCCGTTTGCGATGGCACTGGAACCATATCGCTTGATGTTCAATTTCTTCCAGATGTTGATATTCCATGTCCGGAATGTCGTGGGTCAAGATATCGAAAACAGGCAAATCAAGTTCGTTACAAAAACAAGCAGGGCGAGGAGCGTTCTTTGCCCGAGCTTATGAATATGGATGTAAACGAGGCGGTAGTCTTTTGCCAGAACCTCAATTCCGTACGGCCGAAACTTGAAACCCTTCAAGATTTGGGGCTGGGATATCTTACGCTTGGCGAAGAGACTCCCTCGCTATCTGGTGGTGAAGCGCAGCGGCTAAAACTGGCAAGTGAAATGGGCAGGGAACAGGCCGATTCGGTTTTCGTATTCGATGAGCCTACTATTGGCCTTCACCCTAGGGATGTCGAAACGTTGCTGCAGGTGTTCGATGCGTTGATTGCCAAGGGGGCAACGGTTGTCGTGATTGAGCATGACCTTGATGTCATTCGTTCCGCTGATTGCATTATTGACATGGGTCCTGGCGGCGGTGAAGAGGGTGGCAGAATTGTAGTCTGTGGCACGCAAGACGATGTGCGGAAATGCCCCGAAAGCGTTACAGGGAAGTTCATTTAGATGGAATGAAGGTGGGAATCGATAGCTGCTTCAAAAGTAGTTTTGGTCGGTTGAACAGATTTAAAACCATCAAGGCGTGCAACGAACGCGTTTGTTTGGCGGGTGCAAGTGCTGGTCTTGGCAGGTGAGATCGGTGAACATTCCAAAATGATGGCTCTGTTCTATGGTCGTAAAGATTGAACAGCGGTGTAGGAATTCTACGATCAAGCTTTTAAACGTAACAATTGGGTGATATTTTTTTTCCATTACTATCCTTTTGGAAGGGGGATGTGAGTGGTCGAAGAAAAACAGGAGAATCCGCTGCACGCAAAGGAAGAAGGGCGTGCAGAAGGTTCTTCGGAAGAAACCACTGGTAATGGCAGGTCGTTGGGAGTTTTCTCGTTCGAGGGCGATATTCCACTTACGCAGGCGGTTCCATTGGGCCTGCAGCATGTGCTGGCCATGTTTGTGGGCAATTTAACACCGCTGCTTATCGTGACGGGCGTTTGCGGTTTGGCCACCGCCGAATTCGCGGAAATTCAGTTGGCGCTGCTGCAGAACGCCATGCTGATTGCTGGCGTGGTAACGTTGGTTCAGCTGTTCGGCATCGGCCCTGTGGGCGGCAGAGTACCTATTATTATGGGCACGTCGTCCGGCTTCATCGGCGTGTTCAATTCCGTTGCCGCATCTATGGGCGGCGGTCTTGTTGCATATGGCGCCATCATGGGTGCTTCGCTCATCGGTGGTTTGTTCGAAGCCGTTCTGGGCTTCTTTTTAAAGCCGCTTCGCAGATTCTTCCCGTCTATCGTCACGGGTACCGTTGTGCTTTCCATCGGCTTGAGCCTTATTAGTGTTGGCGTTAATGCTTTTGGCGGCGGTAACAGCGCGGTTGACTTTGGTTCTCTTGAAAACCTGTGTTTGGCGCTGGTTGTTTTGATCGTCATCTTGGCGGTTAAGCACGCCACCACGGGTTTTGTGAGCGCTTCTTCGATTTTGGCCGGCATTATCGTGGGCTATATCGTTGCGGGCATTATGGGCTTGGTTCTGCCAACTACGGGTGTTACCGCCGAAGGTGCTGAGTACACCAAAGCTTGGGTTCTGAATTGGGATAAAGTGGCTGAAGCGTCCTGGTTTGCCGTTCCGGCTTTGATGCCCGTTGCTCCTGTGTTTGATATGCGAGCTATTGCTCCTGTGCTGGTTATGTTCATTGTCACGGCTGTTGAAACGGTTGGCGACATCTCGGGTGTAACCCAGGGTGGCATGGATCGCGAAGCAACCGACAAGGAGCTTTCCGGTGGCGTTGTTTGCGACGGTATCGGCTCAACGTTCGCCGCTTTGTTCGGCGTTTTGCCCAATACGTCTTTCAGCCAGAATGTCGGCTTGGTTGCCATGACTAAGATGGTCAATCGCAAGGCTCTGGCCTGCGGCGCCCTCTTCCTGATTCTGTGCGGTTTGTGCCCGAAGCTGGCTGCGGTGATTTCCATCATGCCTCAGTCGGTTCTTGGTGGCGCTGCTGTTATCATGTTCGCCTCTATTGTGGTAAGTGGTATTCAGCTTATTACGCGCGATCCGCTCACCTCGCGCAACCTAAGCATCGTTTCGGTTGCTCTTGGCTTGGGCTACGGCATTGGTGCAAACCCTGCTGTTCTGGCTGGTGCGCCCGAGATGGTAAGCCTTATCTTTGGTGGTTCCGGCATTGTTGCTGCAGCTGCGGTGGCCATCCTTTTGAATATCGTGCTCCCGAAGGATTCGGCTCTTCTTAAGAAAGATTCGGACAACTAGGCATTAGCTATTCTGGTTTACTTTGCGCCCAGGTGGATAATTCATCCATCTGGGCGTTTTTTTGCGAATAGCACGTTTGGTTTGGCGGAGAAGTTTCTGTACGGGTGTTCGTGGATGCCGTTCTGAGCGCGTGCCTGCTTGTTGTTAGGTGGGTGCTCCTTAGAGTGTGCGGCCCTCGGTTGAGACCTGTCTTTGGTCGTGTCCAATTAGCGAGCACAACTAAGTAAGACGGGGTTATTGTCCTGGTTCAATTTTGCGCCCGTTAGAGGCCTAGGTGCTTCTGCAAAAGGATCAGATCTGCAGGCGTATCAACATCGAAGAGTTCCCATCTGCTTGAAACCTCGATGCATCTCACTAACTCTTTGTGCTGTTTGGCGACATAGCCGCCGCCTTTGCCGGATGGGAGCGTTCGCAGTTCGTCGAATGTCCAGGAGGGGAATAGCACGGGGGCGCCTGGCGCGCCTTCGAAACTAGCGCGCCATATGTATTCAGGGGTGTTTTCTGCGGCGCATAAAAGGGCGGTAATAGAGCTTGGGCTGATAAGCGGTTGGTCTGCCTGGAAAAAGGTAACGGTGTCGCATTTGCCTATGGCGTCCATGCCCAAACGGACCGTATCATTCCGATGCGGCTTGTTGTGCAGTGCCACTGCAACATCTAGTTCGTGGCACAGCTTGGTCACATCGTTATGGCGAGTAACCACCACACGTTGCTCGAAGCGGCTTTCAGTTGCCTGAATTACGTATTGAATAAGCGGTATGCCGTTTAGCTTGGCCATGAGCTTATTGCCCCCAAATCGAGTGCCCATGCCCGATGCCATGATGATGCATCCGTGCTTCATTGTTGTTTGCTTGGCAAGGTATGGCATGGCGATAGTTCCCTTTGCGAATTCGGTGGTTGGATTTGCCCTCTAAGCGGATAGCTATCGGTTCAAAGTATAATAAGAATATCTATGTAAAGTTCTAGTGATGGGGTGAGTATCATCATCACCTTTCAGAAATACGTACGTCCACAGAGCCTGGAAGAGGCCTGGGAATTGAACCAGAAAAAGCGCCATCGCATCGTTGCTGGCATGATGTGGTTAAAAATGGGCAAGCATTCCTTTGGTACTGCTATCGACTTGTGCGATTTGGGCTTGGACGAAATAGAGGAAACCGAAAACGAGTTCCGCATTGGCGCTATGGTTACTTTGCGGCAAATGGAAAAGCACCCTGGTCTAGCCGCTTATTCTTGCGGTGCGGTTGAAGCTGCGTTCAAGGATATTGTGGGCGTGCAGTTCCGCAATGGCGCCACATTGGGCGGAAGCTTATGGCGCCGCATGGGTTTTTCTGACATTGTTACTGTGTTTATGGCCATGGACAGCTATGTTGAGCTTTTCGAGGGCGGCATAGTCCCCTTGGAAGAATTCGTGGGCATGAAGTACGACAAGGATCTTCTGGTGCGTCTCATTGTGAAAAAGCAACCCGGTGCGTTTGCCTATCAGGCGGTACGTAAACAGCGTACCGATTTGCCTTCGCTCAACTGTGCTGCGGCGAAGTTGGGCGATGAATATCGCGTGGTAGTGGGGTCGCGTCCTGCGCGCGCCATGATTCTTCGCGACGATCAGGGCATCTTGGCTAACGGTATCACGGAAGAAAGCGCTGCCTCTTTTGCTGAGTGTGCTGCGAACACCGTTCCTGTGTCGGGAAACATGTGGGGCAGCGCTGAGTATCGGAAGGCGTTGGTTCCAGTTCTTACGCGCCGTGCCCTAATGGCCTTGGGGGAGGTGCTGTAATGGAAATCAAAATCAAACTGAATGGAAAGATGGTTTCCGACGATATCCCAGTCGATATGCTTCTGATCGATTTCGTCCGCGCTCATAACTGTTTCAGCGTTAAGCGTGGATGCGAAACGTCGAGCTGCGGTTTGTGCACGGTGCTGCTTGACGACCAGCCTGTTTTGTCTTGCTCAATGCTGGCCGCTCGTGCGGATGGCCATAGTGTGTATACCTTGGAGGGATTGCAGGAAGAGGCTTCTGAGTTTGTGGGTTACATTGCCGACCAAGGCGCCGAGCAGTGTGGCTTTTGCAACCCTGGCTTTGTGATGAACACCATTGCTTTGCTTCGCGAAAACCCCGATCCCACGGATGAGGAAATCCTGGCATACCTTAGCGGAAATCTGTGTCGTTGCTCGGGTTACGTGGGCCAGCAACGCGGTATTCGCAACTTCTTGAACAGCAGGAAATCGCAGGAGGCTGAACGTGAATAGACCCGAATACCAATCTGTGGGCAAGTCCGTTCGAAAAAAGGACTCGCTGCAGTTGTTGCTGGGCAAGCCTGTTTACACCGACGATATTGCCCCCGATGCGTTGGTGGTGAAACTGCTTCGAAGCCCTCACGCCAATGCCATTGTTGAAACCATCGATGTCTCAAAGGCCAAGAAGCTTCCTGGTGTTGTGGATGTGTACACGTGGGAAGATGTGCCTAACGAGCGTTTTTCAAACGCGGGTCAAACGTACCCTGAAACCAGCCCGTATGACCGTCTGATTATCGACCGTCATGTGCGGTTTGTGGGTGACGTGGTTGCTATCGTTGCCGCCGAAACTGAAGAAGCCGCCGAAAAGGCCCTTGGGCGCATTAAGGTTACGTATAACGTGCTGGAACCGGTGTTGGATTTCCGCGCCGCCAAAGACAACCCTGTGCTGGTGCACCCCGAAGACAACTGGCATATGCTGTGCGACCTGGGTGGAGACAACGCTCGCAACTTGGTAGGCGGCACCGCCGATGGCGATGGCAACGTGGAGGCGGTGCTTGCAGATTGCGATATCGTGCTGGAGCGTACTTACCATACGAAAGCCTACAACCAGGCCATGATGGAAACGTTCCGTACTTTTACTCAGCTTGACCGCTATGGCCGTTTGCATGTTATTTCCTCTACACAGATCGTATTTCATGTACGTCGCATTTTGTCCAATGCATTGGGCATTCCAAAAAGCCGCATTCGCGTAGAAAAACCGCGTATCGGTGGCGGCTTTGGCGCAAAGCAGACTGCGGTTTGTGAGGTGTATCCTGCGTTTGTCACCATGAAAACCGGACGCCCTGCAATGTGTATTTTTTCGCGCAAGGAAGCGCAGACCTGTGGCTCTCCGCGCCACGAAATGGAAATCTCTGTGCGTTTGGGCGCCAACAACGATGGGCGCATTCGCGCACTGGCTGTTAACACTCTTTCTAATTCAGGTGCGTATGGCGAACATGGCTGGGCCACGGTTGGCTTAACCGGTCACAAATCCATTCCGCTGTATACGGGGTCGCTCGAAGCTTTCAAGTTCACCGCTGATGTGGTGTACACGAATATGCAGCCTTCTGGTGCATATCGTGGCTTTGGCGCGACGCAGGGTCAGTTCGCTGTTGAAACCACGGTGAACGAACTTGCTGAAAAGCTGGGCATAGACCCTATCGCCATTCGCGAGCAGAACATGGTGCGTGAGGGTATGGCCATGCCTGCTTACTATGGCGAGGTTGCCAATTCCTGCGCGCTCGATCGCTGCATGGAGCGTTGTGCTGAACTGTTTGATTGGAAAGCAAAGTACCCAGTACGTGAAATGGGTAATGGCAAAGTGCGCGCTGCTGGCGTAGGCATGTCCATGCAGGGTTCTGGCATTTCCGGCATCGATGTTGGTTCTGTTACCGTCAAGCTGAACGATGACGGTTCGTTCATGATGCTTATTGGTGCCGCCGATATGGGCACGGGCTGTGACACCATTCTTGCCCAGATGGTCGCTGAGCATATGGAGTGCTCCGTTGAAAACGTTTCCGTATTCGGTGCCGATACCGATGCTTCCCCGTATGATTCCGGTTCGTATGCTTCTTCTACCACCTACGTTACGGGTATGGCTGTTGAAAAGGCATGCATTCAGCTAAAGGAAAAGCTGTGCACGATTGCCGCCGACATTCTCGAATGCGAGCCCGAGGAGCTGCGGTTTGAAGGCGGGTGCGTATTGCAGGAAGGCACAGGCAAGAAGGTTTCCTTGCAAGAGATTGCTGTTAAGAGCCAGTGCAGCAACCGCGAGGCTCCCGAGGCTACCGCTATGCACTCTTCGCCCGTTTCCCCGCCGCCGTTTATGGTGGGCATGGCAGAAATCGAGCTGGATCGGGAAACCGGCGTGGTAGAAGTGCTTAACTATGCCGCTGTGGTTGATTGTGGTATTCCCATCAACCCTGCCTTGGCGCGTGTCCAGGTTGAAGGTGGCATCGTCCAGGGTATCGGCCATACGCTTATGGAAGACGTAACCCGGACCGCAACAGGTAGAATTCGCGAATCGAGTTTGTTCACGTATCGTTTGCCTACCCGTTTGGATACGGGGCGCATCAACGTGGAATTCGAGAATTCGTATGAGCCTACCGGGCCGTTCGGCGCGAAATCTATTGGTGAAATCGTCATCAATACCCCCGCACCTGCGATCACTCAAGCGATTTATCGAGCAACAGGCGTTTGGCATCGCGAGTTACCGATTTTGCCGGAACATATCCTGCTTGCGAAACCGGAGGAATAACCATCCTTTGCGACTATTTGCATATCCAACCTGGCCTTACAGCCATAATCGGTGGCGGTGGTAAAACAACGCTTTTGCGCGTGCTTGCTAATGAGCTGTCTGCGCAAGCCCGTGTAATTGTTTCTACCAGCACAAAGATGATGATGCCGGAGTGGTGTCCAGCTCTGATCGATCCTTCTCTCGGTGAAGTGCAAGAGGCTCTTTCAGACAGCCCCGTGGTATGTGTTGGGTCGATCCAAGAGGAAACAGGAAAGATGACTCAATCTTCCTTGGCTTTTCCCGAGCTGCTAAGCTTGGCCGACTATGTGCTGGTGGAAGCCGATGGCGCGAAAATGCTTCCCTTGAAGGCGCACGCTGAACATGAGCCGGTTATTCCCGAGTGCGCAAGCTCAGTGGTATGCGTAGCTGGCATTGATGGTGTGGGTTCGCCTGTTTCGGAAATATGCCATCGCCCTGACCGCTATGCGGAACTAGCTGGAATTTCGGCAGAAAGCCAGGTAACGCCTGAAGCGGTTGCTGCAGTTTTGAATGCCGAGAGCCTTCATGACATACTGCTTATCAACAAGGTGGAGGACCCTGTCCAATGGCGGTTGGCCGAGCGTATTGCCTTGCGGTGTAAAACGCCTGTAGTTGCAGGAAGTCTTAAGAACGGTGGGTTCCGGTGCTTGCGATAATCCGTGGAGCTGGTGATATCGCTACCGCTATCGCCCTTCGGCTGTGGAAGTGCGGCATTTCGGTTGTTATGACGGAAATTGAGCAGCCGCTTACCGTACGTCGTACCGTCGCTTTTAGTGAAGCGGTGCGTTTAGGGCAAATGCAGGTGGAGGGTGTTTTGGCAATACGCGTCCGGGATGTCGTCCAGGCAAAGGAAGTTCTTGAACGAAAAAATGCCATTCCTGTTTTGATCGATCCTGATTGCCGCTGCATTGAACTTATGCCTGATGTGGTTGTTGATGCCATTTTGGCAAAACGTAATTTAGGTACTTCCATGGACATGGCTTCCGTTGTAGTGGGCGTGGGCCCTGGCTTCACTGCAGGGGAAGACTGCCATGCGGTAGTGGAAACCATGCGCGGTCACACTCTCGGGCGAACGTATTACGAAGGTTCAGCGCTTCCGAATACTGCTGTGCCTGGTCTTGTGGGCGGCTTTGCGGGCGAACGCGTTTTGCGCGCTCCGGCGGATGGCTTGTTTCGCGGTGTTTGCGCGATTGGTGATCATGTCGAAGAGGGGCAAGTCGTTGCTTATGTGGGAGATGCTCCTGTAGTGGCTATGCTTACGGGTGTGCTTCGAGGATTGATAGCCGATGGTGTGCGTGTTTCTAAAGGCTTGAAGTGCGGTGATGTGGATCCCCGCGGTGACGCTTGCTATTGCTGGCTGGTTTCCGACAAAGGTTTGTCGGTAGCAGGTGGCGTATTGGAAGCTATTTTGTGTTTAAGTGGCATATTCGGCAATCGACAATAACGGCAAGGTGAATCATGCGCGATATCGCAGAACATATTGTAGAGGCTTTGGGAGCAAGGCATGACGTTGTATTGGTTACCGTAGTAGGGAGCAGGGGTTCCACCCCGCGCAATGCTGGGTCTCAGATGCTTGTTTCTAAAGCGGGGCTTGTTTGCGGCACTATTGGCGGTGGCGCTATTGAAGGCCATGCCATTACTAAAGCACGCACTATGGTCGGCGAAGATACTTGTTTTGTAGAAGATCTAGCTCTCAGGCCTCAGGCTCCTAACAGCATAGGCATGGTTTGCGGTGGTGATGCTGTTCTTTTGTATGTTCCTATATGTGCGGAAGATGACGCTTGGACCCAGGTGGCAAGCCGGTTGCTGAAGTGTTTCGAGCAGCGCACCCCTGCGTATCTTGCATTGGAGTGCCGTGAGGGTGGCTCGCCATTTAAGGGTACCGTTGCTCTGTTTGATGAGCAGGGCGAACTTGTGGCGGGGGAGTGCAGCTTGCCGGGCAGGGAGCTTGTTGGCTTGAAGCAGAAGCGCGTCATTGACGGATTCTTCGTAATGCCCATCTCCATTCCTGTGCGCGCCATTGTGTTTGGGGGAGGTCATGTGGGTCGTGCCACCATTGCGGCCCTTGCGCAGGTGGGCTTCGCTTGCACTCTTTTCGAGTGCCGCCCTGAGTTTGCCCAATCCGAAGATTATCCTGACGCGGAACAGATTATCTTGGGCGATTATGAAGACATTGCTTCGTCTATGTCTTTCGATGAGCGCGATTATATTTTCATTATGACGTACAGCCATGCGTACGATTACGCCATCCTGGAGCAGGCGCTTCGCCAGCCTTTGGCATACGTAGGCTTCATGGGTTCGCGTCGAAAGATTGCCGTAGCGCGTCAGCGTTTGCTGGATGCAGGTGTGTCCGAGGAGCTACTGGACACGGTCCATATGCCCATTGGCTTGGATATAAAGGCGGAAACGCCTGAGGAAATCGCTGTTAGTGTTGCAGCGGAATGCATCTTGCATCGTGCGACTCATTAGGGAATGTAAGCCTAAGTGCCCTTTGTGGGAATTCCAGCGCCCCAGCGCGGTATTTGCCTTAGCTTAAGAGGCGGTTTTGCTGATTTCAGTGTTGGCGAGATCCTATGGTGCAGATAGCGAGTGGATCGCTTGTTCTTTGCGTGCATGAACTTGAAAGGCTCGCTCGAGAGGGCGTTGATTTTGACGAGGCGGTTGCCCGCGCCAATACCTTCCTTGAAAGAACCAAGATCCTTATTGCGCTTTCCTCCTTCGACAACCTTATTAAAAACGGCCGCATGGGCAAAATGACCGGTTTCCTTGCAAGGGCATTAGGCATGTGGGGAATTGTCACTGCAAGCGAAGAGGGCACGATTGTCGTCGAGGGCAAAGCCCGAGGAACGAAAAAGACCGTTCGCGAACTTATTAACTGCATGAAGGAACGGGGATTTGCCGGTGGGCGAGTTGCCATTAGCCATTGCGATAATCTCGCCGTCGCACAAACATTGAAGGAAAACATCTTGCGGCTGTGGGGTAATTCCGAGATTGAGATTATTCCTACCAGGGGCCTTTGCAGTTACTATGCCGAACGTGGCGGCCTCATCATCGGTTTCTAGGAAACGCATCGGGGAAATCTAGCTGTTTCAGTGTTGTTCTGTGCCCTGAGGCTTCAAGCAGGGTTTCGAAAAAATAGTAAGGCTTTGCGCACGAAAAACACCTTCCGTGCGAGCATCCTGGTTTCATGATTGGTGGATGCTAGAATAATCGAAACTTTGTCACGCGAAAGAGCGTAGCATCCTTTTATGAATGGCTTTGACGCTGAACAGGGGCTACTGAGCTCAAACGAGTAGGTGGGGACGATCGGTGATCATGGAGCTTCCTAAAGCAAGTCGAACGGTAAAACGAACCATTGATCTTGTTCATCTTTTTGCTGCATCTGTTTGGCTCGGTGGGTTTGCCGTCCTATTTGTTCTGACCCTCAGCGACGGCGCGGCGCTAGGACTGGCAGGCCTTGACGCGCCTGTGGCTATTGATGCGTTTCGTTCGCAATTCATCGTGCCATGTATTCCGTTTCTTATGGCAACGGCAGTGCTATATGGCGTTCTGACTTCATGAGGCTTCGCCAAGCATAGTTGGCTGGTGGCGAAGTGGGTTCTGAGCATTGTTGTTATTGTTGGCTTTGCATTGCTGCCGTTTTCGACGGCAACGGTGGGCGCAATGCTCGTGTGCATTGTTGCGCTATTTGCCCTTTCGGTATTAAAGCCTGGCATGAAAAAGTCGAAGAAAGCTAAGGCGAAAAACATGGGTTAAGGCTTTTGGCGGCATATCGCTTTGTGAAAGCTTAAGGAGAAACCAATGCTTGATACTAGTAAAACGGCTCCCTCTGTTGATGCTTGGCTGCGTCAGGCGAAGGCCGACCCTGCCGCCGTGGAATGTGGTATGTACTTAACGCATAACGGCGTAGTGCGTGCTACGCCGAAAGCGGAAGCGCGCGGTGTTGAAACCGATGGGGTGGCTCCTGGCCGAAAGGTGGGTGGCATGCTGTTCAGCTACGATGCCGCTAAGGTTCAGGCTGCTATCGAAAACGCCCTTGCTATGCCTGGCATCGGCTATGTGCGCGTTTGGCTTGCAAATGGTGAACTTGTGGTAGGTGACGACATTATGTACGTCCTTATTGGTGGCGATATTCGTCCACGCGTAGTTGATGCGCTGCAAGCCTTGGTGGGCGCCATTAAAAACGAATGTGTCACCGAAATCGAACGTGAAGCCTAGTCTTGCTGGTTTTGCATTTTGCAGCAACAGCAACTTGCAATGAAAACAAATACAGCCTTTCGGTTCAGGGAGCGGGTTAATCAGCTTCCTTTTCTTTTGGGGTTTTGGTGCTTCGACTGGTCGAAATGACGCGTTCCCCTTTAGCGAATAGGGTAGAATGCCCTATTCGCGTATCGTGTTATTAACATTTCAAAGCTAACGTATTCGGCGTTTTAAAATGACTTCATTGGCAGGGCAAGCATCACAGCTAAGTCGTTTGCTATAAGCAGAGCGATCACAATCATCGGGGATCGGAGATATCCATGCAGGTAACCGGAACTATCAAGTATGTAGGCGTAAACGATCACGATATCGATTTGTTTGAAGGGCAGTACGATGTTCGCGAAAACGGCATGGCGTACAACAGCTACGTTGTTATCGGCGAAAAGGTGGCAGTAGCTGACACGGTTGATGCTCGTTTCGTTGACGAATGGTTGGGTAACGTTGAAACCGCTCTTGATGGGCGCATGCCCGATTACCTTGTGGTGCATCATATGGAGCCCGACCATTCGGCGGGCATCGTTGCGTTCATGGACCGCTATCCTGACGCGCAGATTGTGGCTTCGAAGATGGCCTTCAAGATGATGGCTGCTTATTTCGGCACCGATTTCTCCGATCGTCAGATTGTGTGCAAGGAAGGCTTTGAGCTTGATCTTGGCGGTCGCGCGCTTCGTTTTATCGGCGCTGCCAACGTGCATTGGCCCGAAGTCATGTTTTCCTACGATTCGCAAGACAAAGTGCTGTTTTCCGCGGATGCCTTTGGCAAGTTCGGCGCAAACGATATCGAAGATCCCGAAGGCTGGGCTTGCGAAGCGCGCCGCTATTATTTTGGAATCGTAGGCAAGTTCGGCAAGAACGTACAGGCTGTTCTGCGGAAGGTTGCTGCGTTTGATGTCGAATGCATCTGTCCGCTTCATGGCCCTGTGCTCTCTGAAAATCTGGCGTATTACGTGGAAACGTACACCACATGGGCGCATTACGAGCCCGAAAACAGCGGCGTAGCCATTGCCTATGCCAGCGTATACGGCCACACCAAGCAGGCTGCAGAAGAGCTGGCACGTGCCCTTGAGGAAAGAGGACAAACCGTTTCGCTCTTTGATCTGGCGCGTGATGATATGGCCGAAGCAGTGGAGGATGCATTTCGCTACGATCGTCTGGTGCTTGCAAGCATCACGTATGCGGGGGATATCTTCCCGTTTATGACCACGTTCATCCATACGCTTGCCGAGCACGCGTATCAAAACCGCAAGGTGGCCTTCGTCGAATCTGGCACCTGGGCTCCAGTAGCCGCCAAGGCCATGCGTGCGCAGATGGAACAGCTTTCCGGTATCGAGTTTGCGGAAACGGTTGTTACCGTGCGTGGTTCAGTAGATGATGCTGCGCGTGCCCAGATTGCCGCTCTGGCTAATGAGCTCGCTAGTTAGCCTAATCGTTCCGATGCCCCGAAAATGCTTAAGCCTATCGATCATTTTCGAGATTTGATAAAGACCCAAGATGCTGTCCATTGCGCGGTACAGGCTAGGCTGAACCTATGTGTATTATTGTGATATTATTCGGATTGATCCAGGTAAACGGCATTTTTTCTATTGCCGATACATAGTTTCAGGTGTTCACGTTAAATGGGGCTGCCCCTGCTAGCGCCGCCACAGCGCGTACAAGCTTCCCAGCTCGCCGTGAAGCAGCTCAATGCGTACGTCGAAGGCGTCTTCGACCGCCGCTAGCACTTTGGCCTCTTGCGGCGCTCCTTGGGCTAGTAGCTTGCCATCACGCATGACGCATACCTCGTCGGAGTACCTGAGCGCCAAATCGATGTCATGGATCACCGCGACGACGGTTTTGCCATGTTCCTCTTTGAGCGAGCGCATCAGCTCCATTGCCTCGTAGCACGCGGACACGTCGAGAAACGAGGTCGGCTCGTCGAAGAGCACAACGGGCGTGTCTTGCGCCAGGACCATGGCGATGAAGGCGCGTTGCCGCTGGCCGCCGGAAAGCTCGGCTACCGGGCGCTCGGCAAGGTCTGCCAGCCTACACGCCTCAAGCGCCCGCTCCACTGCTTCGTAATCGGTAGCATCTATCGTCGCGAGTATCCTGTGATGTGGGTACCTACCACAGGCCACCAATCGCCGCACGCTCATGGGCGGTGCGGCGTGCTCCTGCGTCAACAAACTTAACAGACGCGCGCGCTCTTTGGAGGAAAGCGCGCTGACATCGCGCCCCATCACGCTGATGCTGCCTTTCCAGGGCTTGCAGATGCCGCTTGCAAGCTTAAGCAGCGATGATTTGCCGCAGCCGTTGGGGCCGATGATGCTCGTTACCTTGCCTTCAGCGAGCTCGAGGGTCAGCTTGCTGAACAAGGCACGCTCGCCGTAGCCAAAGGACACGTCGCTCAGCTGTACGCTAGCCATTGAGGCCTCCCTTCCCGCGGCGCAAGATCAGGTAGACGAAGAATGGCCCGCCTAGTAGCGACAAGACAATGCCGACGGGAATCTCATATGGGGAGAACATCGTTCGGGCGAGCAGATCGCACAGGCACACCAGCAGCCCGCCCAACAGCGGCGCCATCGCAAGGACGCGGCGGTTGTCGTGGCCCACCAGCGTGCGGAC
>PPYE01275489.1_pt1 | contig 25016 bp, 26 predicted proteins | sample 1559881 | NCBI WGS metagenome assembly PPYE01 (sample SAMN08240022, study PRJNA423297) | Human gut metagenome, whole genome shotgun sequencing project. | reverse complement strand
CCTCCTAAGCGGTAGATGGTTCGAGTCTATTTAACTAAGGAGGCACATATAAAATTTAATAAATCTACAAATGTCCACGTAGCTCAGCTGGATAGAGCACACGCCTCCTAAGCGTGGGGTCGGAGGTTCAAATCCTCTCGTGGACGCCAGCAAACAACGCTGCAAGCCTTTATTATCAAGGGTTTGCAGCTTTTTTTGTTGTGCTGCGTACCATAGACGAAACCATCTGCCGATAGCCCCGGGGGTCTTAATTGTTTATGCGTTACTGTGAAAATTCTTGCTAATAGGAAACGAACAAAAATGGAGGGCTTGCTAAGAAAAATGGACTTCTTGCTAATTTGAGGTTTTAGCCTGCTCTCTGGGCGGAGAGCAGGGCTGCCAAAGTATTTGCGAGCTCCGGTGATTTCTGAAGCTGCTCCACCAACGCTGCAAGGTCTAAGGTCTGTGCCTGAGGCTTTTCTGGTTCCTGTGGAGGTTTCACGTTCCGCAGATCAGGATTAGCATAAAAGGCACTTTCAAACTTCTGGGCGTTGATCTTGCGGTCCTCGTCAAGGATATGGGCGTACACTTTTGTAATCATATCAATTTCCGCGTGCCCCGTGTCTCCCTGGGTAGCTTTCAGATCGCCGTGATTGAGTTTGAGTTTGTAGGTGGTGCTGGAATGCCTGAGCGAGTGGAAAACCACATTAGGCAGTCCGGCTTTTTCTTTCAGCAGAGAAAATTCTTTCTCTATAATTCGATTTTCACAGGGACGCCCGTTAGGCAGGGCAACCACTAAATCGAAGTCCTGGTATTCATCACCGAGGAAGCTCTTTAACTCGTCCTGTGCCTTTTTCCATTCACGGAGGATATAGGCAACGGTTTTCGGCAGCCAGACTTTTCTCTCACTTGATTTTGTTTTCGGTTTCTTCAAGATCAGTCTGGTGCTGGTGTTTGGCATAAGCGGAGTGAAGATATAGAAAATATCTTTTTCTCCCAACATCTCAATGGCCTGCTTAGAAGCCCGCGTCAGTTCTGCCTCGATATATACATAGGCATTGTCAGCCGCTATGTTTTCATCTTCAATGTGAACATTCTTCCAGGTCAAACCGAGAATTTCACCCATCCTCAAAGAACACGCAAATGCAAGGTTCATAGCAACATACAATTTACTGTCGGTACACTGGTCCAGAGCGATACGGATGGTATCAGCGTCCCAGATGTCACGTTTCTTGTACTCTGTTTTGGGTAATACGGTGTTCTCAAAAGGATTTTTGCCGATCAGTTCCCAGTGGACCGCCTGCTTAAATGCACAGCGGAGAAGTTTGATAATCTTCTCAATGGTCTGGTTGGAAACAAACTCGGTTCGGGCTTTCCGGTTTCTTTTGGAAACAGGATGGGTCTTTTGCAAGGTCTGAATATACTTGTCCACTACACGGGGAGTAATTGCCTGTACCTCCATATCACCGATAATCGGGTTGATGTAGTTGGCAATCAGGGCGGTCTGTCCGTCATACATAGACACGCCCCATTTTTTCTCTCCATAGGTGGAAACAAAATCATACAAGAAATCAGATACTTTCTGATTGTTCGGAGGGAGGAAAGTCCCATTGTTCTGCTGGTTCTCCACCTCCGCCTTTCGTTTCAGAGCCTCTTTGTGGGTATGCCATGTTTCCCACTTCTGTTTGGTCTCTCCATTTTCGTCAATATAGTTGTAAACAACAGAATATGCTTTCTTGCGTTTGATAATAGATGCCATATACGATCTTCCTTTCTTCGTTCGTTAGAACGCCTGGGCGTCTAACCATTCATCAAATGACTTTTTGGAAATTCGTATGGCGTTACCAACACGCACAGTTTTGAAATGTCCCTCTTTTACAAGATTGTAAGCGGAAGTCCTCCCGATATTCAAAATCTGGGCGATTTCCTCAACCTTGTAAGTTCTCTGTTCGGGGACATTGCCATGCACACGATTAACAGGCTGGCTCATAATGTCCTCCTTTCTGCAGCCAGACAAACCATGTGCGGAACATAACTTCCTACAAATATTGTACCGCGCTGTTTTGGGTTTGTCTGCTGCTAATAAAAAGTTTTCGATTTATCCATATTAAAAAGACAAGTCAGGCGGCTGTCAGCACAGCTCCACGGGAATTTCACCCCCGCATGGTTCTCATGCGGCCCTACCCATTGCCTGTGACGCTTTGAACGCTCGGACTGTGGCTGTAAGGGAGTACCGGTCTTTCTGTGTGTCATGGCCCACAGGTCGCTGCACCTGTTTTACGGCATGGCATTGATCGCTCGCTCTAAAGAGGTCATGGCGTGCCTGCCGCATGGCTCGGCACAGAAAGGATGTGCCTGGTTGTCCTATACTGTCACGGAGTTATCAGCCGGACTTTCTTTGTCAAAGAACAGTTATTTTGTCGGTCTGGAAATCCCATAGGCGAGGAAAGAGAGGACAGGAAACACGCCTGATGTTATGTACCTTAGACCGGAAGTACCTTGAAACCTGTTACAATGCTATACAGCAGCTTAGCCTCTAAACGGAGCCTCATATCTTCATCTACACAGAGATGTTCGTTGCCGTATTCATCTTTCATAGGTCTCATGGCGAGGAAACGAATATAGCCCTTATAGTAGTTAAGCACAGCATTCAGGGCTCTCTCGTCACCCTCGGTTGCTGCCAGGATTACCGGCAGCGGAATAGGGTCTCTCAAATTTCGGGCCATTCAAATCCCTCCTTTTCCAAATACTCGCGCAGTTCTTTGAGAATACTTCCGCGACGTCTGCTGATTACCTGTCGAACCACGTTAAGCTGTTCGCTGATCTCACGATCTGTCATTCCAAGAAAGTAAGACAACAGGATAATATCCCGTTTCTTATCAGGTAACTGTGCTAAGGACGCTGCCAACAGGTCACCGACTACAATTACTTTTTTTCCAAGCACTTCAAAGATATATTCGTCCTGAAAATACTTGTCGTAGGAGGCGGTTTGAGCCTGCTCGTCTGGCGATAGATTGTCCAAAGATTTTTCTCTGTCACGCTGCCTCGTATATTCATTAAGAATATCGTTAGCCGCGTTCTTTAGAACTCTGGTACAAAAGCTGCCAAACTGGTTCTGTACTCGTTGCTCGTAGGAGTCTTTCATTTTCTCACCTCCTTTCGCAGCCGCGAAAGCGGGTGATGGGTCTTTTCCTCCCTTTCGCAGGAGTAACTGTAAAAAGAGGGATTTGGCACCCCCTGGGAGGAAAAAAATTTGAAAAGCTCCAGCAAGAAGCTGTGAACTGTCCAAGACACAAAAAAGCCCGACTGAAAAATACAGTCGGGTAAAGGAGATATTAACCGTTATATAATGATATGTGTGTTCATCTTGTTGGCCGGAATATCCTGAGTGATGGAATAGACTTTTTTTAACAAATGAATGTCAGGTGGAGAGAAAAAATTACAAAAGGACATGGCAATACCTCCTGGATACCGCCATGTCCTTAAAAATGGGCGACTTTAACACACCCTCCATATTCTATTTTTAGAAAAAGAAAATGGCGGTTTTGATGTTATTTCAAAACCGCCGTAAGGCTATCTGTATTATTTTAGACGCATGAAAGATTTGCCGCCAAACAACGGTTTTTTTTATTTACCGTCGGGCAGGTAATAATCTTTAATCTATTTTCTTTCCACATTCAGTACAAACCTTGTCATGTAAAGAAATTATGCCACCACATTCAGTACAAGCGTATTTTTGAATATGGGTTACCATTAGATGTGCTATTCCTTTTTGCTTTACAATTATGCTATTTTCAATAAGGCTTTCACTATAACGTTTGTTATAACTTCTTTCAAGGTTCTTTATCAGCTTGCAAGGAAAATCACTACATTCATAGCAATATGCTATTCCTTTTGATTGAACACAATCTTTAATTTTACACTTTCTGCAATGTTCTGGTTTTCCTTTGCTTTCTACCATACAGCCACCGCAAGGTTGCCTTGTTTTCTTAGTGTAACAATGCTTATAACAAACCATGCAGTTCATTCCACATGGTGCAAACATTTCCATTTCAATTTTCATAGGCATTTTCATTAGGTTTCTACCTCCTTTAGCTATATAATAGCCCAAGGAAGGTGCCATCAGTATGTCACCCCTCATAAAGTTTTTTCATTTTATTTATAGCTTGCAACACTCGTTCTCGCAAAATTGGCGGACTAACAACCTTTACTTTATCTTGTAAACTGATAGTAAGATTTAAGATATAATCAAGATTTGTCGTACTGAAATCTATTATTCCTTTATTATCTGTAATCTTAAAATTAAGTGCACCAAGAGTTTGTAATAAAAATTCCTTATCTTCAAGAGCAAATTCAAGAACAATTCTATATTGAGCATTATTTCCCCTTTCGTATAATTCATTTTTAAACGCAAGTGATGGTACTGTTACCTGTCGGGGAATAAAATTATCTGTCATTATTTTATAAGCTGATATTCGATTAAGTTTGAACAGACGAAAATTCATACGCAATAAGCAATAAGCATAAATATACCAATCTTTTTCTTTGAATACCAACTTATAAGGTTCTATTGTCCTAACTGTTGACGACATTTTTGATATGTACTCAATAGAAATAAGTTGTTTATTACTTATTGCGTTACGAATACCAACAATCAAATCTTGAGTATCATCATCATACCATTGAGATAAATCAATCACAATGTCACTTTGCTGGTTTATAGTTTCAATATTTTTAGGAGCAATTTTTCCAATGAGATACTCTATTTTTTCTGTATCGCCCATTGTTTTAATGGTATTCAATCCAGTTAAAATATTTTCCCAGTCTTCTAAAGATAATAAACATTTATCAAGTTTATAGCCCTCTGCAACAGTAATACCACCGTCATATCCTGAATATGAAACAATCGGAAAACCAGCCATAGTAAGATCTTCCAAATCCCTATAAATTGTTCTTCTTGAAACTTCTAATTTTTCGGATAGTTGTTTGACAGTAACTTTATCATGGTTTACAAGTATGTTCATTAAATGTAATAGTCTATATAATTTCATAATTACTATCACCACGCTTTCGTTTATCTATGGGCTTTTGCGCATCTTTAGGTATTAGCCACATATAGCTGAATTTAGCAATTCCTGGTATGCGATTATCCTCACATAACTTTTGTACTCGCCTTTCTGAAATGCCCCATTTCTTTGCTACTTCAGAAACAGAAATATATTCTAACATTCTTTTTCACGCCCTTTCTCATAATATATTATATACGGACTTACGAATAATAGCAATAAATACGCTAAAAATATATGCTCTATTTCAGTTAATACTATGAACTGTGTACTCATATCTCAAAGGAAAGGTGAACGGTAAAATGTAGATGGGTGAAATAAATATGAAAAGAGCAACAGAAATTTATGATTTTAAGGCTTTTGGCGCAGCTATCAAAGCCGCACGCAAAGCTAAAGGAATATCAAGAAACCAATTAGCAGACAAAATGGGGATTTCCCCGCGGTATATTGCCTCCATTGAAAACAGCGGGCAACATCCAAGTCTGCAAATTTTCTATGAGCTGGTGACATTTTTGGAGGTATCCGTCGATCAGTTCTTTTTCCCGAATGCGGCAATAGACAAGTCCACGCAGCGCCGCCAGCTTGATACTATGCTGGATGAAATGGGAAGTAAGGAACTAACGATTATGACCGCCACAGCAAGAGGAATACAGGAGGCAGGCCAGAAAGAAGAATAGTCCTCCAATCACAATAAAACAGAAGTTTTAGGACACTATGGGGAATTTGCTCTCATAGTGTTTTTTGTTGCTTTTTAGGTAGCCAAAATGAGGTTTTCGCAGTTACTTACATAGGAGAGAAGAAAAACAGCAAGCACAGCAAACGAGTACCCGTTTGCGATTTTTCCTATTTTCAGGTCCCTTGCCCGAAAATGAAAAATGCTTGTTGGGATAATCCCAAACCCTTATAAAGAACGGAGGCAGATGATGGCGAACAGAAAGCGAAATATACAGATGAAATTCTGGGTGACACCAGAGGAAAAGGAACTGATAGACGAAAAGATGAAGCAGCTCCCCACACAGAGGTATGGAGCGTATCTTCGGAAGATGGCGATTGACGGATATATCATTTATACCGACACCACGGATATTAAAGAGATGAATAAAATCCTGTCTGCCATCAGCCGGAACATAAACCAGATTGCAAAGAAGCTCAATGCGGGAGGCCCCACCTATGAGGCAGACATTCAGGAAATCAGAGAGAGGCAGGAGGAAATATGGCAGTTACAAAGACACATCCTATCAAAACAACTCTGAATAAGGCAATCTCCTATATCTGCAATCCTGATAAAACGGATGGTATGCTGCTGGTATCTTCCTTTGGCTGTTCAGCGGAAAGTGCCGACATAGAATTTTCCTGGACCCGCCGCCATGCCATTGATAAGGGAACGAACCTGGGGCGTCACCTGATACAGGCTTTTGAACCTGGTGAGACCACACCGGAACAGGCCCATGAGATCGGGATGAAGCTGGCCCAGGAGGTGTTGGGCGGGAAGTATGAGTTTGTCCTTACCACGCACATTGATAAAGGACATATCCATAACCACATCATTTTTAATTCAGTCAGTTTTGTGGATTATCGGAAGTACCATTCCAATAAGCGGAGCTATCATTTCATCCGCCGTACAAGTGACCGCCTATGCAAGGAACATGGTCTGTCCGTGATTGTACCAGGACCGGACAAAGGAAAGAGTTATATTGAACACAGCACCACTAAAGCAGGAACCAGCTATAAAGCAAAACTGAAAGCTGCCATTGACCGGCTTATCCCCCAGGTATCCAATTTTGAGGAACTGCTAAAACGGTTAGAGGCAGAGGGATACGAAATCAAAAGAGGCAAGTATATCTCCTGTCGGGCTGCCGGTCAGGAACGGTTTACCCGTTTCAAGACTTTGGGCGTGGACTACACGGAGGAAGCTGTCACGAATCGGATAGACGGAGCTCCCCGCCCATCCAGACAGCCAAAGGCAGCCGAACAGAAGATCAGCCTGCTCATTGACATTCAAAATAATCTGAAAGCCCAGGAGAGCGCCGGCTTTGCTCACTGGGCGAAAATCAATAACCTAAAGCAGGCAGCCAAGACCCTCAACTTTCTCACGGAGCATGGCATTTCCCAGTATGGACAGTTGCAGGAGAAATATGACGAGGTAATGACTTCCCAGGACCGGCTGCTGTCCTCCATGAAAGCAAAGGAACAGCGGATAGCGGAAATCGGTCTGCTCATAAAGCACGCCTCCACCTATCGGGAATATAAGCCTGTCTATGACCGTTACCGAAAGTCTGCGGATAAGGAAAAATTCCTGAGAGGCCAGGAAAGCAAGATCATCTTATTTGAGAGTGCAGCCAAAGCCCTTAAACAGATGGGTATTCAAAAGCTGCCGGATACAGCAGCTCTCAAACAGGAGATGGCAGCCCTCACGGACGAAAAGAAACAGGAATACAGCCAGTACCAGCAGATCAGGACACAGGCAAGAGAGATGGAGACCATCAAGAAGAATGTGGATAGCTTGCTCTCTGCCCCAAAACAGAGCGAAAAAGAGAAGAACCAGGAACGGGGATAGCACCGTGGAAATGTGCATAACAGACTATTCCACCGATGGAAAACAGCATTCACAGCACATGGAAAAGTCTAAAGACTTTCCCACATCCTGCAAACACCGTTTCCCACAGCTCCATAAGGCAGCCGGTTATACACATTCCCACAATGCCTGCTGCTGCGAAACCAATCCCATCCTTTCCTATCCTCATAAGAGAACAAAAGAAAATGTACGCATAAAAAAAGAGGGAGTACAGCCACCGACATGAGAAAACGGTCACTGTACTCCATTTTTGTGTTTCAGAAAGTGTCTAAAATCAACACTTTTCTATGCTCTTTTCAGGCATGGGGAGGGATAGGACAAATCCTATTGCCTCTGTCATTTCAGCTTTGCAGAGCCGAAAAAATCCATTGTTTTCAACCCTTTTCCACACCTTTTTTACTTCTATTCGTCCGATAGAGAGGACAGGCAATCAAAGTCACCCTGAAACTCTGTTTGCAGCTATGGATACATTTACGGCATACCTTGTTATACTGGCGCCTGCCATTCTCGCCGAGAAAGAAGCTCCATTCCTGTTTCCATTTTTTACTGCGGCTCACAGTTCCGGTTCCTCCTTTCCCAGTTTTCCGGTCTCAGGTGGTTTTCGTTCCGCACATTCTTTTTTCGCCTGGGAAAGCTGCCCCAGAACAGAGGGCTTGTCTGTCTGCACCTCCTTATCTGTTCCGCGCTCCCCATTGTTGATGATACCGTCAATCATGCCGTAATCATCCTCCAGGGAAATCTCCGCATTTTTCAAGTAGTTCTCCCGATCGTCTATCTGCAGGTCGGGGAGAGCTCGGATAATATCCGCCACCGCCTCCCTCACCAGAGGACTCTCTTTGAAGTACTCCACCAGAGAAAGACCATCCAGATCAATGTGCTTCCCCTCCACCAGAGGATAGGACATACCATCATAAATGCTGCCATCCTCTAAGGTGAAGCCGATACCCTTAATTCCATTCATGCGCTCGGCAGGGATGGAACGGTATCTGTCAACGGCCTCCTGCAGCGTCAGGTTCTCGTGATATTCGCCCAAAGAGGGAAACTCCATGCACTCCGCCGCATAGAAAGTAATGCTGCCTTTATCTTCCTGAGAGAGTTTTGGTTTTTCCTGTGTATTCTCCTGGGTCAGAAATTCAGGTACTTCCTTATAGTTGCCTCTGTCACAGAAAAAGGCAGTCTCTTTTCCGTATTCCTGGAACACCACTACATCTGATACGGAGAGGCTGTGCCCGTGGAAATTGTCAGGGCGGTACAAATTCAGGTCAGTATAGATACTTTCCAATGTATCGCCAGGAGTAAGCGGGGCAGCATAGACCGGCTCATAGTTTTCTCTGTTTACGGATAATCCTGCCTTTTCCAGATAGTCCAAACCCTCAAAGCGGTAATCACGATAATCCTCTCCGGATTTTATCTGATAGACCGTATAGGTATTGATACCGAAATGCTTTTCGTATTTTTCCAGATCATCAATAAGTGGGGAAATTTCCTCACGCAGATCTTTTTCACGTCCTATATTCAAAAGTCCGGTCTTGATCTGGGAGGTATCCCCCTCGTAAAGATGTTCAAATAAAACGGTCTGCTGAACATCCTCGTCCGGGAACATGGCTGCATATTCATTGTCATAGCCTCTAAAAAGCTGGTCTATATCGAAAGAGAGATTTCTTGACATATTAAGTTTCCGATCAACGTCTCCTATGAAATGATCGTCAAATTCATCAATACGCTTAATCAGTTCAGCGGCAATCGGAGAAAATGCGCTCTGTTCTTCCGCAATCGGAGAAACCAGCTTTTTAAGGTCCCTGTAATGTGCGTTTATCAAAATATCTGCCAAGTCCTCCTGTTTCTCAAAGATTTCAGGGTTGGAGGTATCGTATTCCGGTGAGGCTTTTCGCATAAAGGTATCTATGTCAAAAGCCAGGCTTGTCGCCTCGTCCAGCATGATACTGTCTTTTTCCTGCTGTTCCTCGTAAGACAGCTCCGGTTCTTCAGGAGAAACCATCACAAGATATTCTTCAGGGATGTTCTCACGGTCTCCGTCATAATATTCCTCAAAGCGGTTTTGATTGTCATAGACATAGCCATAATCTGTGAAGTCGCTGATTTCATCCAGGGCTATATCACGCCCATAAGCCTCATAGTTAATGTAGTTCTGCAAATGCTCCGGCACCTCCATAGTGCCAAGTTCCTCAATGTAATAGCGGCCCAGATCGTCATAATCCTCTATGCCGGAAAGCACGTCATACTTATCCAGGTTATCCGTCAGGTTGATAAGGTCCTTGATAGACCCCGTGTAGTCGCTGATCTGCATGGCAGCCTGGAAATGCTCATATTCAGCGTCGCCCAGTTCCTCCAGTTTGGAAGCCAGATAATTGAGTTCATCCAGATTTTCGTATTCCCCCAGCTTGTCATAGAGCCCGTCCACATAGCAGTCATAGTCCGTAATGAACCATTCTTCATAGACAGAACCAAATTCATCCTGAGAGCCAATGCCGATACGCTCAAACACTTCCTGGAGCTTTTCCGGTGTGGTGGGGAATTTCACCCATTCTCCAACAAGTTCTCCCTCGTTGTATTTTCCCAGGTTTGTGATAAATGCCTCAAAAGGGCAGTCGTGGTCGTAACTGTATGCCATATAAGCACCTCCTTATCGCTCCGGCTCATGCTTTGCCGGTCTGGTTATTTCCGTGTCGCGGGCAGCACATTCTTTTTTTGCCTGTTTCAAAAAATCTTTGACAGAGGGTTTCTGCTCCCTGTCCTGTTTTAGCAGAGGGCGCTCCTGCTCCCATTCATCCCCTGAGAGGACCACATAGCCCCTGTCGGAAAATACGCCCTGCTCCTGTTCTCGGATATGCCTGCCAAAAGCCTCCGGCTCAATGCCGCCTTTCCATTCCTCCGGCATATCCACCATGCCGCTGTCATGGAGATAGTAAAGCCCCAGGGCCTTATCATCCGTGACCTGGGGCAGAAAGCAGAAATAATCGGCATTTTGCGGATACTCCCGAAACTGTGCGTATTCCGTAAGACGCATGGGTGTATCCTGGACCGCCAGGAGTTTTTCATGCTCATGGCGGTCCAGATCGGCAAGGCCCTGGGACAGGGCAGCCAGTTCATCCACATGCTCATACATGGGAAGAACCTTGCGAAGCCCAGGGATATTCGCCGCATAATCATCAAAGAAATACTTATCCGGTTCAGAGGAAAGCGGCAGCCCGATTTCCTCAAAAGCTGCGTTTATATCCTCTGCCGTGGGCGGGAAGTAGAGCCATGTTCCGGCGTTTTCCCTTTCTCCGCTGTCATAGGCAAAGGCATTTACGATATACGCCTTAAAGATATAATCAGAAGAATTGTCAAGCATTAGCGCCCTCCTTTCGGTTTGGTAAACTCGGTCTTGAAGTTGATGTACTTGCCGCCTGTGTCCTCCATGTGGATGATGGCGTCATAGGTGGTGTCTTTCTTTTCCGAGTACAGCCCCTTGACTTTGGTTTTTCCTTTGGCAAGGAAATCCGCTGCCATCTTCTTTGTCAGCTCTTTCCTGCGGGAAGTCCAGAAACGGTCATTTTTCCAGAGGACGAACCCACAGCTCCGGTTTCCACAGTAAAAATTCTTTTTGCCCTCATAGACCGGCTCTCCACAGCGGGGACAGATACCGACAGGCTCTTTCTGAGGGGAGAACAGCTTTTGCCCGTCCTCGGAGATGTGGGAATAGCGGGCAATCAGTTCTTTTGCCATATCCTCAATCCCATTCATAAAATCCGCTGCCGTCAGTTCACCCTTTGCCACCTGGGATAACTTGCTTTCCCAGTCAGCGGTCAGTTTTGGAGAAGCAAGCATATCCGGCAGGACCGTAACCAGGTTGATACCGTCCTTTGTGGGGATAAGGTTCTTTCCCTTTCGCTCCGCAAAGCCGGAAGATACCAGCTTTTCAATGATGGAGGCCCTGGTCGCCGGTGTGCCAAGCCCTTTGCGCTCTGCGTCCTCTGGCATATCTTCGGAACCGGCTCTCTCCATAGCCGATAAAAGCGTATCCTCCGTATAAGGTTTTGGCGGGGAGGTGAAATGTTCCGTTACAGAAGCCTCCACCGGCTCAAATACCTGTCCTTTGGTAATCGGAGGCAGAGAAGCCTCCTGTCCGCCCGTTTCTTCCTGGTCTGTTTTCAGGGATGTGCGGAACAGACGATCAATTTCTTTCCAGCCCTGGGACAGATCGGTTTTGCCTTTGGCAGTAAAGGTTTCCTCTCCACAGGAGAATACGGAAGAAACCGCCTCATAGGTGTAAGGCTCCGCCAATGCACACAGCAGCTTGCAGCAGACCAGCAGAAAGAGATTTCTCTCTCCGGCAGGGAGCAGGGATACGTTCTGTTTCTCCATTTCCATAGTAGGGATGATGGCGTGGTGGTCGGATACATCCTTATCCGAGATCACCGCTGCAACATCAGGGATAAAATCCGCACAGGAAGAAAAAGGCTCCTGCTCTGCGGCCAGGTGAGCCACAGCGGAAACCGTCTCTGCCATATCGTTTGTCAGGTATCGGCTGTCGGTTCTCGGATAGGTCAGCAGTTTCTTCTCATAGAGGCTCTGTGCATAATCAAGGGTCTGCTTTGCGGTAAAGCCATATAAGCGGTTCGCCTCCCTTTGGAGGGTGGTGAGGTCAAAGAGTTTGGGCGGCTTGACGGTCTTTTTCTCTTTGTCAGAGGAAACACAAACCGCCTGCCCGTTTTGGCATGCTGCCTGGATGGAAGCGGCTCTGTCCTGCTCCGTAATCCGTTCACTCACCGCCTCCATGCCCGCAAATCCAAGTCTCACATGGTAATATTTTTCTTTCTGAAAGAGCATGATCTGTCCGTCACGCTCTGCCAGCATAGCAAGGGTTGGTGTCTGGACACGCCCCACATTCAGGGTCTTGTGGTACAGGACAGAGAAAAGACGGGTGGCATTAATGCCGATCAGCCAGTCCGCTTTCTGGCGGCAGAGTGCCGACTGATAAAGGGGCTCATACCGGCTGCCAGGTTCCAGATGTGCAAATCCCTCACGGATGGCACTGTCCTCCATAGAGGAAATCCAAAGACGGGAGACGGGCTTTCTACATCCGGCCATATCCACCGTCAAACGGAAGATCAGTTCCCCCTCGCGTCCTGCGTCACAGCCGTTGACAATCTCGGTCACGTCCGTTCGCTCCATTAAGGATTTCAAAACAGAAAACTGTTTCTCTTTGCCGGAAGCCACAAGGTATTTCCATTCCTTTGGCAGGATAGGCAGGTCCTCATAGTTCCATTTCTTATAGCGTTCCTCATAGGCTCCTGCCTCTGCCAGGGATACCAGGTGGCCGATACACCAGGTCACGATCAGGGAATTTCCCTCCAGGTATCCGTCTTTTCTTCCTTTCACGCCCAGGGCAGCGGCATAAGCCGCCGCTACACTGGGTTTTTCTGCGATAATCAGTTTCATTTGATTTCTTCCTCCTGTTCCGGTTCATCCTCAATCAGTTCCACCTCGGTATCCTCATATTCATCCTCATAGTCCAGTTCGCTTAAATCATCCCCGCCTTTGGTGGAGGATTTCTGCTTTACAAACTTGAAGTAATAGAAAGCCCCTCCGCCTCCAAGCAGAAGAACGGTAAGGAGAATGAGGACAGGGTTCACACCGCTTTTCTTCTTTGGTTCTGCCTCCGGCTCCTGGGGAGCTGCCTCTTTTCCCACGCAGCCGGATTTGTCTTTGCTGCACACCTCACAGCCTGTATTCACACTTCCCGCCTCGCACTTTTCGGAACAGGTACAAAGGGCAGGGGCAGCCTCGGTCTTTCCATCTTCGGTGAGCGCCAGTAAATCCGCCTCGTCCACCTGGTTCAGGAAGTGGACGGTATTTTCCCCGTCTGCCGCGCGGTCAATGATGATATAGAAATAGTTGCCGCCTTTGCTTACCACGGTGATAAACTGCTTATCACCGGAAGCCTCCCCGTCTATATCATCCACCAGACTTAAATTGCCCTCCGGTGTGAGAGGCACAGGGTCAGCGGGTGGTGCGGTCTCCTGAGGCTGCTCGGTTTCCGGCTGTTCTGCCGGCTCTGCGCCTCCGGCATAAGCGGGGATGGAAAAAGCCGTCATGCAGAGCATAACGGCCGCCAGGGAAAGCAACATCCTGTAACATCTTTTATTCTTCATAATCACTGTCCTCCGTTTCTGGTTCTTCCTGAACCTCCGGCAAGGAGATTTCCCCGCTGGCATAGGCTTTCAGGAAAGCAGAGAGCTCGTCACGGTCCAGCTTGACCGCTTTTACCATGCGGACGATCTCCAGGTTTTCTTCCTCTGCGATCTTCTGTTCCAGGTCACGAACCTTTTTCTGAAGCTCACTGATCTTTGTTTTGGTCTTTTCAATTTCATTCTTGTATTTCTCAATCGCTGCCATATCAAATCTTCCTTTCTTTTCTATTACCAGTTCATCAGGCCGTAGCCGTGGATATACTGGCTCGTCAATGGGTAGCTCTTAATCTTGCAGGCATCGCCGCTGTTGCCCTCCACGGTATAGACGTTGGTTCCGTCCGTTCCTATCACAAGGCCCACATGGTCGGAACCGCCTCCGTCCCAGTCAAAAAAGATCACATCCCCTGGGGCAACATCCGTATAGTTTCCGGCAGCCCACTGTCCATGCTCCTTGAACCAGGGAACACCCTGGGAGGCGCAGGCGGCAAACCTGGGTTCGCTGTATCCTGCCTGGTTGATACACCAGGAAACGAAACAGGCGCACCATTCCACACGGCTGTTAAATCCATACCAGGACCAATAAGGCTGCCCGCCTACATTTCCCACCTGGGCTTTTGCCAGCTCAATGATCGCCTCATTGCCTGGACGGGTTCCGTTTACGAACTTCACACCGCTTAGATCGGTGGATGGGGAGGTGTCAAATGAGCCGCCGCCAAAGAGCAGGGGCATATTTCCGCTGGTGTCACGGTAGGCATGGTACATTTCAAGCTGTTCCGTATCCAGGGTGGACTCTGCCACATGGAGGATACCGTTGTTTTTCAGCGTCACCGTCATAATGTAGTAAGTATAGGGAACTTCCACCTCGTAGGTATCGGTATGGGTGTTCCCGTCCTCGTCGGTCCAGGTATCCGTCCTGGTTTCGGTGCGGTAACGGATTTCCTCTGTTTCTGTTTCGGTCAGTTCATACTGGGCGTCAAATATCACCTGTAACTGTGCCTGGGCGCTTGCCAGGGTGTACGAACCGCCAAAGTAAGCGGAGAGGTAAGCCGCCAGTTCGTGAGGGTCATGGTAGATACCGTCCAGATGGTAGCGGTACTCGTCATAGCCAGGATGGAGGCTTTCGTAGTTGTCAAGCTCATACTGCAAATCCTGTTCTTTGGCGGTATAAGCGCCCTCCACCGCCGTCATGTCATTTTCCTCTGAGGGATAGGTGGTGGCGGTAATGGCGGACAGCCCGCCCATGAACATATTTGAACAGGAAGAAATCCCGCCTGCCAGCACCATGATAAGAAGCCCGATGGCAACAACAATCAGGGCACCTTTCCAATGCCTTGCAACAAATCCGGCTGTTTTTTCGCCTGCCTGGACGGTTTTCTTTCCGGCTGTTTTGGCTGCCTGTCCGGTCTTTTTAGCGGTCTTTTCCGCATTCCTCAGCTCTTTGGCGTAATTCTTCCTGATCTGCCTTTTCTGCAGAAAGCGGGATACGGGATTTCCGGCTGACTGGGGATTATCCGCCAGCGTCTTGTGATAGAGGAAATCCACATTTGCCTTATGTAGAGCCTGCTCCGCCTTTTGTGCCTCACGGTAAGGTTTCATCCTGTGATTGCGGATAGCGGTTCTTGTCATGCGGGAACTGATAGAAAATGTTTTCTCACCGGCCCGCTCCACACTATGGCCTGCCTCCACACCGGCATTGTCTTTTTCCACCTCATGGACTTTCCCATGCAGCTTTCCGGCTGCCAGACGTCCGGAGAAAGCGGCAGGACCCATAAGCGGGTTGGATTTTGAAAGTTCAGATGGGGATTTTTCCACTTCCTCAAATCTCAGTTTTGTCTTTCCTTTGCCTGCCGCCTCGTCATATACCCTCTGGCGGGTAAGCTTTTTCTTTTTGGGGATGTTCTCCCTGGCTGCCTCCGCCTGGTCTGCGGCTTTTTCCGATTTTCGGATATACCGCTCCAGCTCCGGCCTCGCCCGATCTTCCTCGGTGAAATGCAACCGCCCTGAGAAATCTGCTGGTTTCTCCCTCTGGCTGATATGCTCGGTTTCACCGGTTGCCTGGTTCTCATTGACCGCCCCCTCACGGGTCATTTTCTGTGTGACCTTATCCTGGGGCTTATACTGTTTCATGTTCCATCACCTCCCAGATACAATGCTCTTTGCAGCGCCCTGTGGCGATCTGCGCCATAAAATGAAAAATGGGATAGGCCTGGGGAGGGCATACCGCATTTCCAAGTGTTTTCAGACGGAGAGCGCGCCCCTCAACCTGTTCCGTCACACGGGGAATATCCTCCGGCTCTTTCAGCCAGAGGATACGTCCGTCCATCCTTTCGGGAAGCCCATCAGCCATTCCACCCAGTCGGGGTTGAGCGCCGCCTTGTCCGACAGTTCCCCCTCCTGGAAGATGATCTGTGCCGACAGGTTCCCGTTCTTCTTGTTGGGGTCGTAGGCCGAGGGTTTCAGGGTGGAACGGAAGCCGTCCGAGGCAACCGGCGTCAGATAGAACACCGCTGCCGACAGGGGCAGGCTCCAGATCGCTCCGTTTTTGTTCTTCTTTCGGAAAATCCCATTGTCCGACAGATACACATCCAGGCTTTGTGCGTCCTTTCCGGTTCCTTTGTCGGAGGCAAGGGGCGTAGGAAACATCAGCCGCGAGGATAAAAGTTCGCTGGCGCTCATGCCATGCGCCGACGCCGCAAGCCGGAAATACGAGTGGGAGAACAGCGTATCCCGCTTTTGCCAGGTCAAAGATCGTTTTGTCGAGCCCCATATTGATGAAGCCAGCAACATTTTCCCCAAGCACGAAACGGGGCCTGAGTTCGGTAATAACCCTGCACATTTCCGGCCACAGGTAGCGTTCATCCTCAAATCCTTTCTGTTTTCCTGCGGTGGAGAAAGGCTGGCAGGGGAAGCCTCCTGAGAGTACGGTAATCTCGGTTTCTCCTGTTTTTTCAAAAAATGCCTCCTTTGTCAAAGTTGTAATGTCCCTGAATTTCGGTACATCCGGCCAATGCTTTGAAAGGACGGAGTAGGGATAGTCCGCCCATTCACACTGACAGATGGTTTCAAATCCGGCTGCCTCTGCCGCAAGGTCCAGCCCGCCAATGCCGGAGAACAGGCTTACATGGGTAAGCCTCGTCATACGCTGACTTCCTCCGGTTTGGTCGTCATAATGCGGTACAGCTCCGTATCCTGCGGGAACCTGTCCACGAATGGCAGTATCACGTTTCCATAGAAGATCAGTCCCTCACCGGCTCCCGAATGGGTCACATAGGAAAGCTGCTGCGGGGAGATACCCAGTTTCCTTGAAAGGATTTCCCTGTCACCGGCTGCCTGGTTGAGCATATACACGAAGTCAGAGTTTTCAAAGATATTCTCCACCTCACGGGAAGAAAGCAGATCCTTGACGTTCTGGGTGATACCTGTCGGGATACCGCCCCATTTTCTAAATCGTTTCCAAATCTCCACGGAATAGGCGGCAGTCTGTTCTTCTTTCAGGAGCAGATGGAACTCATCACAGTAGAACCAGGTATTTGCGTGCAGCTCACGGTTTTCCGTCACCCTGCCCCAGACCTGGTCCTGGATAATCAGCATACCGAGCTTTTTAAGCTGCTTGCCAAGCTCCTTGATGTCGAAACATACAAGGCGGTTCTGAATATCCACGTTGGTACGGTGGTTGAAGATGTTGAGGCTGCCGGTCACATACAGCTCCAGGGCAGCGGCTATCCTTGCGGCCTCCGGTTCCGGCTGGCGTTTGATTTCCTCATACAAATCCTCCAGTATCGGCATTTTTTCAGGAACGGGGTCTGCCAGGTATTCCCGATAGACTGTTGTGACCGCCCTGTCTATCACGGTTTTCTCCACCGGCTGCAAGCCATCCCTGCCGCCCACGATCAGCTCACACAGAGAAAGGATGAAATCGCTCTTTAAGGCAAGCGGGTTTTCATCCTCGGAATAGTTGAGGTTCAAATCCATAGGGTTCACATAGTCCTTACTGGTAGGGGAAATCTTCACCACCTGTCCATGCAGACGGTTCACCAGAGGGGCGTATTCGGCCTCAGGGTCACAGATCATTATGGTATCTTTGGGGCTTGCCACCAGAAATACGTTGGTAATCTCACGCTTTGCGGAGAAACTTTTCCCGCTGCCTGGTGTTCCCAGGATAAGGCCGTTGGGATTTTTAAGCTGCTTGCGGTCCGCCATAATCATGTTGCCGGATAAGGCATTGAGCCCATAGTACAGGGCCTCGCCGCCCTGGAAAAGCTCCTGGGTGGTGAACGGTACAAAGATGGCGGTGCTGGAAGTGGTGAGACTTCTCTGTATCCTGATCTGGTTATCTCCAAGAGGCAGGGAGGACAAGAAGCCCTGTTCCTGCTGATAGTCCAGACGGACCAGGGAGCAGTTATATTTCTGCGCCACCCCTGCGGACTGGAACACATTGTTTTCCAGCTTTTGTCTGGTATCGCCAAAGTTCACTACCAGAAATGTCAAAAGGAACATCCTTTCATTTCTGCTCTGCAGGTCACGGAGCAGGGTCTTAGCCTCGTTGCCATAGGTGGCAAGGTCAGAGGGGAGAATATCCATGTCGTAACCTGCCCTTACCGCTTTTTTCTGTTCCGCAATCTTCATGGCGTCCAGATCGGTGAGCTTTCTCTTGATGGTTTTGATTGCCTCGTTGTGGTCGATACTGCGGATGTGCAGCGTCACCATGAGCCCGTCCTGTGCCTCCATGAAATCCGCCAGCATACGGTCATTGAGCTCCGGCGCCAGGATTTGCAGGAATGAAGCGGCTCCCAGTTTCTTTCCCATGCGGAACATCTTTGTGTTTCCAAACTGGAACGAGGACGGGGCGATATGGTCCTTGACGGACAGCCCTGTTTTCGGCAGCCAGTCCCATTCAAAAGAGAACCGTTCCCCGTCTGGATGGAAAATCCCGTGGAGGGTCTGGAGGCGTTCTTTTCCATCCAGCACCTTAGCCGCGGCCCCGATCACCTTAAACAGGTTCAGCACATCTGTCTCAATACGGGAAAGCCTTGCCTTAGCTGCTTTCAGGGTGTCCGCCTCAATGGTGAGGGTCAGGTATTTTTTCTTTACCAGACCGTTGTTGCCGCGGGCGAGCTGGTTTCGGAGCATGGCGGTATATTCCTTTCGGATACTGTCGAAATCGTCTCCCTGGTCGCTGATCTCAATGCTCTTTTCAAAATCCTCCCTGCCTACATACTGGCTGATCAGGGAGAGCTGCACGCCCACTGAGGCGTCAAAGTAATTGTAGAAATCGCACAGGTTCTCAAAAGTAGCGGTTTTATCGTCTGCCTGTGCGAGCTGATAGTTAATATCTTCAAAGACCAGGCACTTTGAATAACGGTTCCCTGAGAGCCTGCATATCCCGTCGGGATAAATAAGCTCAAAAGGGATGGTATCCTGTGCCGAGTGGGGCTTTCCGTCGCCTTTCGCCTGCCGGATAGCTTTATCCACGGCCTTTTTTTCTTTGGCGGTGAGGATTATCTTTTCCATCGTTTTTTCTGTTTTTGACAATGTTTCTTACCTCCTGTTCCAATTCATGCTGCCGTTTCAGGACCGAATAGAAGTTGTTGGTCTGATAGGGGCGTTCCTTTGGCCGGATGAATTTTGTTTCGATCATCTGTCTGGCGATCACCTCCAACGGCTGCCCGTTTCGCTCATAGAGGGCGAACAGGAAGAACGGGAGCATAACCACCATCATGCAGAAAGTTGCGGTGCTGTTCCCCAGGGGTTCCCTGAGAAGAAAGAAAAGCGGTACTCCTATAAGCACCGCCGGGGTAAAGCAGACAAGCTGCCTTTTTGTTAAGTTGAGAAAGACCTTTGTTTTCACGTTGGAGAGGTCTTTCGGTACGGTCACATAAGCCATGTTCCACCTCCTTAATGGGTTCCGAAAAGGCTCTTTGCCATGCTGCCGGTCTTAAACAGGGTGAAACACAGGAGCACCGTATAGCCCATGCAGCCCCAGATGGCAGCCGACAGGTTATCGGATGTGGAGATTTCCTGTATCAGCACCGCATAGATACCGACGCATATCATAATGAGAAACGCCTGGAAGCCTAAGGCAATCAGCGATTTCAGATAGTTCTGTCCCACACCGGACCACTCACGGTTGCTCATGGTAGCAAAGGGAATAGGCCCTATGGAGGTGACGAGATAGATTTCTATCATGCGCCCATAGACCACCAGGAAAATACAGATGGAGAGGATATTCATGGTAAGTCCCACCACCATGCTCTGGAACCACAGGCCTAACAGAGGCCCCAAGTCCATTGCCTCAAGCTGCGCCTCCATATCGGGGATGGCGGTGGCAAGGTCAATATCGGTGGTGGAGCTTATAATGCCGCCGCTTTGGTTTACCACGCTCTGGGCCACGTCAAAGATCGCCATGACGATATTCCAGGTGTTTGTCACCAAAAGGACAGCAACAAAAGTTTTGAATATCCACTTGAAGAACATCCATGTGTCAATGTCATGGAGGTTGTTCTTTTCCACTACAAGCTGTATCAGCTCATAGCACATAACAAAGGTCAGGATAATACCGGCTATGGGGATAATGACTGTTTCGGACAGGTTTCGGATAAGGTTGAAGACACCGCCGTTCCATGCCGACGGTGTCATGCCAACCTCACCCGCGATCTCGCCCACTTTGGTATTTACCGTGTCAAACATCCCCGACAAATTTCCGGTTATCCCGTCAATGAGCAGCTCTTTGAGCCACTCCGCCAGTTTGTCGAGTATGCTCTGCATAGGCTATACCTCCATTATCCAAAGAGACCGGAAAGCAGCGGTACTAAGGTCATGCCAATCAGGGCAACGCCTCCGCCCGCCATAAGCTGTTTCATGCCCTGGCTTTTTGCACCAGGGTTGTCATTTCCGTAACCCTCCATCAGGTTAATGCCGCCCCAGATACCCAGTCCGGCTCCAAGTGCGATAACTAAAGTCTGCAATACATCTACTGCGCTGTTGAAAAATTCCATATAAGTTCCTCCTTGTTTTCTATTCATTTTCGTTTTCAGGTTCTATCGTCAGTTCGTACATCTCAAAAGGCTCGTCAGGCTTTACAATGGGAGGCCTGCGCCTCATGTACCGTTCAATGTCAAACTCATTCTTCTTGTCGGCGTCGGCAAGGTACTTGTAGTTCTTATGGCTGGTAATATCGAATTTATCCGATAGAAACGGCCTGGTTCCTCTGATCTGCAAGATACATTTGCCTCCGTCCATCACGGCGATCTCGTCCTGGGTCATCAACTCCTTTCCTAATTTTTGATAATTGAGGCCGTGGGAAATCTGTGTGCCTCGGTTCTCTGAGGTATTGAAACTGTCAATGGTCTCTTTCCCCAAAATCTCCGAGAGCTCTTTCAGCGTGGATTTCTCCTTGCCTCCCAAAAACAAGGTCGTATCACAGTTGCCGACAATGGTATCTGCGGCGTCCTTGTAAATGGTCTTTAACTGGGACTGCGACTGCAAAATAATAGAAGCCGATATTTCACGGCTCCTGATGGTAGCAATCAATTTATCGAAATTCGGTATCTGTCCAATGTTTGCGAACTCGTCCAGGATACAGCGTACATGGACGGGCAGCCTGCCTCCGTATTCATCATCCGCCTTATCACAGAGCAGATTGAATAGCTGGCTCTGCAGCATGGCGATCACGAAATTAAAGGTTGTATCCGTATCGCTCATAATGAGGAACAGGGCAGTTTTCCGGTCCCCCAGAGTGTCCAGCTCCAGATCGTCATACTCCATCAGGTCACGGAGCTCTTTTATGTCAAAGGGGGCTAATCTGGCGCCACAGCTAATCAGGATACTTTTCGCTGTCTTGCCTGCCGCCAGCTTATATTTCTTATACTGCTTGACCGCGAAATGGTCCGGCTCCTTTTCCTCCAGACGGGAAAACATCAGGTCAACGGGGCTCTGGTATTCCTCGTCGTCCTCTCTGGCCTCGCTTGCATTTATCATTTCCAGCAGGGTGATGAAGTTCTTTTCTTCCTCCGGCGCCTCATACCAGATGTAGCCGATCAGGGCACAGTACAGGAGGCGTTCCGCTTTGACCCAGAAATCCTCGGTGGATTTTTCCCCGTCCCCTTTGGTGTTGGCGATAATGGTATTCGTCAGTTTCAAAATATCCTTTTCGCTCCTGATATACACAAAGGGGTTATAGTGCATGGACTTCTGAAAGTTAATGGTGTTCAGCACTTTAATCCGGTATCCGGCCCTCACTAATAGGCTGCCGGTCTCCAGAACCAGGGTTCCTTTCGGGTCCGTTACCAAAAATGAAGCAGGGTAATCTTTTGAGGTACACTGCATGAGGTTGACTTTCACAAAGAACCTCGTTTTGCCGGAACCGCTGCCTCCGATCACCAGGATATTTTTATTTCTGGCATACTTCGGGTCTTTGGGGCGGTTGGACATCATCAGCCGTTCCGTCTGCGTCAGCAGGATGTTGTTCTCATACACGGGGTCGATATACGGCTTTATATCCTCGGCAGTTCCCCATCTGGCAGAACCGTACTCCATGCCTTTGCGGTACTTCTTTGCATTTTTCCCTTTCACATAGACCGCCAGACGGATACACACCGCACCGGTCAGGCCGATCAGCAGGTCAAGGGGATGGAAACTGGGGAACATGGTTTCCATAGCCTCGGAAAATCCGGCTCCCAGATTTAAGAGCTTTGCGGAGAAATCCGCACCGGGAGAGAGGCGGACTGCCTGGGCTGCCTTATCAAAGAGCCAGACGAACAACAGATAAGGCAGGTTCAAGATCAGGAGTTTTTTCACATTTACCTGTTTCATAGCTCCACCCCTCTGTCTTTCTGCCTGCTCCGGTCCAGGACCTTTGATTTCTGCTTTGCCAGCTCTTTCATGCTGGAAAGCAGCTTACGGATGGATGGCTTTTTCTCCTGGCTGAGGCGTTTTGCCGTGAACTCCTGAAATGCCGCTGTCATAACATCCGCGTCCCTGCCCTTAAAGAACACCAGATAGCGGGGAGGGTCGGTGCTGCTGTCTTTCTTCAAAGAAAAATCAAGGCCGTATTTCTTTGCGGTGGAAGAAAACGCCTTGATGTTGTTGTTGGTGATCTCCAGGTTGGAGATGGCTGTATTCTGTTTCATCAGGTTTTTAAGGGTCTGTTTCCCTTTGGGGAGCTGGTGGCTTTTGTTTTTCTGTTCCTCCAGCAGTTTCCTCAATGCCTTTGCCAGGACAGCGGAGGTCATTTTCGTGGTGGAAATGGCAAGAGCTATGGTCTTTTGGGTTACTTCTTCCTGCATGGATTACCTCCTTTCACCGCTGCCGTACATGTCATGGTTGACTAATGCGGAATAGTAATTGCTGATGGTGGAGGGAGCATTGTAGAGAGCTGCCAGCAGGTATTTCTTGATGTTGCGGACATAGGTGGTGTTGTCCTGCATACTGGAAATCACATACTCAATGTGGGAGTAGTCCAGTTTCATAAAGCGGGATTTCACCACATCAGCAGGGAAGTCGTCGCCTGCTATGCGGATGGTCTTTCTGGCAGAGCATACCGTATCAACGATCAGCTCCACAATCTCGTCCAAACGGTCACGCTCTATCCAATGGGTCTGGCATAAACTTTCATACTCAATGTTTTCCAGGATGATCTCCCTGTATATTTCTCTGGCAGACCTCGTATCCGTCCCTATCCCATCCGCCGCCTGCGGCTCTCCCTCCAAAGGATTTGATCGGATAGGAATTGATATATCCGTACTTGATAAATCTTTTTTTGATGGTTGGTTACTTGATTTCTTAGTATTTAATTGTGCGGGGTTTTCCTGTTCAGGTTCTTCCAAGTCTGGATTACCCAAAACTGGATTTTCCTGTTTTGGTATTTCCTGTTCAGGCAGAGGCGGTTCAGGACGCTCCAGAATGGTGTACTGAATGTCGGTGAGCTGCCCTTTGGCATTGCGGATACGCTCACGCCTTACATAGCCGTGTTCCTCCAGCTCATTCACAGCAGAGCAAATGCTGTCCACACCGTCCTTGCAGATTTTGGCAAGGCCCCTGGTGGTATAATCCCAGTTTTCGGGAAGTGACAACATGAGGGATAACAGGCCCTTTGCTTTCAGGGACAGCTTTGTGTTCCTGAGATGATGGTTCGCCATCACGGTATAGTCACGGGTTTTCTCTATACGGAAAACTGCCATGTGCCGCACCTCCTTTCCTGTTTTTCAAAAAGTGTCGGTTTCTGTGGTTTTTTCCTCCTGTTTCGTGTCGGTATGGGAGGGAGGATAAAATACCCTGCCATCTGAAAAAGAACAGCGTACAGAAGAAAAAAACGTCCAAATGTCACCCCAATAGGTGCATTTTTACAGCACCCTGTCTTTCCTGTCATAGTGGAGGTGTCCGCCCATCACTTTGGCATGGTTCCTGATCTTGATGTGGCCCTTATCCTGATTGTCCAAAGATTTCTGATAGCCCTGCTCGGTGAGGAACAGCCTCATACGCTCGCCTTTCCATCCCACAGGGGAGTCGCTGGAAAGCACGTCAAAGACGATCATGTGCCTGGTATCAGGGTCGAAACGCTCCAGACCCATAATGTCATGGCCTGCCAGTTTCTCCGCACCGGATTTCTGTCTTGCCTCTGCAAGCTGCTCCCCGATGGTCCTGGGCTTATCCGGCAGATGGTAGTTCTTCTGGACGTCACGCACCACAGCCATACATTCATCAGCGGAAAGGGAACGGAGTTTCGCTAAGAGGCTTTCCGTTGCCTCTTTGATTTCCGGCTTTCTGGTGTAGCGGTTCATCATGGCAAGCTCATGGAGGGTTCCGATCTGGTCGGTGCTCTCAATCTGATAAGCCAGCCTTTTTTCACTTTCGGTTAGGTTCATGGTTTGGCTCCTTTCTAAAATGGGCGTAAAAAAACGCCATAGGAGGTCTATGGCGTTGAGGGACTGTATTCTGTTTTTCCACTTTGACATTGAAGCACTGTAAGGCTATAATACTCTCATAAGAATTTCAACTGTGTTTTGGGCTGCCCCTGGTGAAGGTCTAAATTTGCTAAGAGTTTGCTAATTGGACGGTTCATTATTAGCAAAAATATGGTGTTACCGAGTATCACGCTATAACATGATAATCGCTGAAAAACCCCGTAATTTCAAGGTTTTTGCGGTATGAGAAGTTATGTTAGGCTACCGTGTACGAGGTGGTATGCCATACTCCTAAGCG
>PPYE01311437.1_pt1 | contig 25034 bp, 16 predicted proteins | sample 1559881 | NCBI WGS metagenome assembly PPYE01 (sample SAMN08240022, study PRJNA423297) | Human gut metagenome, whole genome shotgun sequencing project. | reverse complement strand
CATTTCCAATCCGGCGCGCGCGAGCTCTCCGCCGTCGAACTCCTGGCAGAACGCCGGCGTCGGCAGCGTCTCGAGCAGTTCCGGCGCCAGGACGAAAGCGCCAAGCCTGGCTTCGCCGACGATCTTGCGGCTGCCCAGCGCTCCGGAATAGACTTTTCTCCACTCGTATTTGGGCTTGTCGGCTGTGCCGGCGTTTTCGTAGCGTTCGGTCAGGCGCTCGGCCTTGAGCGAGGGCAGCGTGACGTTCAGCTCTCCGTCCACCGCCGGCGCGGTCATCTCCAGAGCGCCGCTGCACACGACCAGGCGTTCTTCGTTTTCCGGCAGGACGGCCGGCTCGCTGAGGAACGCGGCGGCGGCCAGCTGTTCCTGCGCTTTCGGCATGTCGGTATGCATTTTCCAGACGAGCGCGCCCGTTCCGATTCCCAGCAGGACCAAAACGGCGCCAATGATTTTCTTCATGAAGCTTCCTCCTTCGTCAATGTCGTGATGGGGCCGGCGTTTCGAAAAAACGATTGTATTGTAGCAGAAGCGGACCGGCCGGTCATCGCCCAAAGGGGTGAAGCGGCGCCGGCCGCGGGCGGACGGGCCGGCCCGTTTTTCGCGCGGCGCTGCGAAGGCGCCGCCGTTTTTATGGTATTATGAACGAAGATCGGCTATAATTTTCGAACGATCGTGTGATCGCGGGCTGGATGTCGCGGCCCGCACAGAGGAGGAATTTCATCATGCACGTGTTCGCTTTTTTGCTGGCGGCCGCCGGAGTGGCGCTGTCCCTGTGCTACAGCGGCTGTCTCGCCATGATCGTGGAGAACGGTTTTGAGCTGGGCTGGCTGAAGGACTTCGCTTCGCTCGACCTCAAGTCGATGTGCGTCGTCGCCTCTTCCGTTCTGGCGGTGCCGGGGGCGCTGCTGGTCCTGTTCAGGAAAAAGTTTGCGGCGCTGCCGCTGTTCGCGGCGGCGGGGATTTCTTTGTACTGCGAGTTCGGCCTGAAAATCGTCTATCCCTACGTTCGTGCTTCGGCGGTGCTGTTCGCCGCGGCTGCGCTGATGGGCCTGAGAGTCCGTGGCGCGGAGGACGAATACGGAGACGAGGAATATGTCGGCAAGGAACCCGAAATGGCCGAACCCGCTCCGGCGACAGCGCTCGACCGCGAAGTGAAAGAAGAACTCGCCGCGGCCGAGGAAGGAATGCCGGCCCCGAAGGCGGGCGGTTCGCGCCTCTGGGGTTTCCTGCTGGCGCTGGCGGCGGCAGGTTATACGCTCTGGCAGAGCGGCATGTGGCCGGTCGTGCAGGCGCACTTCATCGATCTTGAATGGTATAAGAATCTTCCCTCGCTCGACGCCAGATCGTTAAGCGCGCTTGCCGCGGCGGTTTTGGCCTTGTTGGGCGGCCTGCTGGCGCTGACGAAGCGCGCCGGCGGCACGCTGTTTTTGACCGTCGCGGCCGTGGTCTGCGCGGTGGCCCAGCTTCACTGGGAGGTCTGGTTCCCCGCATCGTGGGGCGCTTTTGTCCTCTGCCTTGTCGCCGGCGCGGTTTCCTGGCCCGGCGCGGCGGTAGACGAGGCCCGAGCGGGACGCCGCTACACGTCGGCTTATGTTTTCGCCTTTATCTTCGCGCTGGCGGCTGCGGCCATTTCGCTTTATCAGAGCGGAGCGTGCCGCGTCCTTGGGGAAAAGTTCGGCGGCGAATTCTGCCTGGCCGCGCTGGGCGAACTGGACGCGAAGACGCTGTGCGTCACGGTGACCGCGGCGCTTGGCCTTGCCGGCGGGCTGCTGGCGCTCTGCGGCCTGCGCTTCTCCGCCTGGCTGCTGCTGGCGGCGATGTTCGTCTCGCTGGGCGGCGAACTGGTCTGGTCCGGGTATTACGCGTTCTCGTGGATCGCGCTGCTGCTGTACGCGCTCTCCGCGCTGCTGAGCAGCGCGTTGGTGAGGGCCGACGAGGAAACGCCCGTGAAGAAACTGTCGCTTTCCGTCGCCGTGATCGCCATGATGGCGGCGGCCGGAGCCGGAGGCGCGGCCGTGTGGTATTACGACAAGGGCGCGATGGCGGAGAAGTTCCGCGACGCCCGTGCCAACGATCCCGCGTATCAGCAGATCGCCGAAGAGGTGAAAGCGAAGGATGCGAGGATCGCCGAAACGGACGGCAAAGTGCGGGAGCAAATGGGGCTTGTGGCCGAACGCGAGCAGAAGATCGGCGAGCTGACGGCGGTCAGCGCCGCCAAGGATGAAGAGATCAGGAATCTGACCGCCCGGAACGCGGAACGCGACGAACAGATCGCGGCGCTGAACGCCCGGCTCGAGCAGGCCAGGACGGATCTGGGCGCGGCGCAGGCCGAACGGAACCGGAAGTTTATCTATCTGCGCGGCGGCAACAACGTGCGCAGCGCGCCGAACGCCGACAAGGGCTCCAAAGTCATCGGCCGCCTCAGCAACGAAACAGCCGAAGTCGTCGGCGCGCAGGGCGGCTGGTATGAGGTCAAGGGAGCTTTCGGCGTCGGCTGGGTCTTCGGCAGGAACGCCGTGATGCTGGAACTTGGCAGATAAAACTTCAAAGCGAAGGACAACGGCGAAGAAGCCGCCTCGATCGATCTTGAGGCGGCTTCTTTCTTTGCGGGCGCCCGGCGGGCGCTTTTCCATCGGCGGGCGGCGGTGCTACAATATGAGGCGGCAAACAGAAACAGAGCGAAGGCGGTTGATGAAAGTGAAAAAACTGATAACGGCGATCTGGCTGATCATGGTCTGCGTCCCGGCCTGGGCGCGCCCGGAGGAGATCTTCCAGCTCGAAATCTCCGCGGAAGCGGGCGGCATGGCGCGCGCTGTCCGCTCCGACGGACAGATAAAAGAGCTGGGCAAAGTGCTGCGCGCGCCCACGGCCACGCGCTATCCCGGCTATACGGCCAGCGCTTGGGCCGAACCCGGCACGGTTGCGGCCACGGCGGTGAACGCGATCCACCTGACGGTTTCCGTGGAAAACGAAAAGGGGCGCATCGTCAGCCTTGTGCCGGCGGAGACGATCGCGCCCGCGGCGGGCGCGTCGGCGGCGTTCGTGATCGACTGCCCGGCCGGCACGGGGCTGTTCGGCGGCTGGGCGCCGGTGGTGGGCGACCGGGTGCGCGTGCGTCGCGCCGACGGCACGCTGCGCGAGCTGACGGCGGCGCAGCTGCCCGGACCCGGAGAAACGCTGGTGGTGTCGGTGACGGAAGATCCCGACGGACCGTACATGTTCGACTTCGAAAACCGCGCCGGCGGCGCGGTGCGAGGCTATTGGCGCGGAGGCAGCAAGGTGATCGCCGCGGTGGAACGTCCCTTCCGCGGCGTGGGGCGTTTCAGCGGCAGCAAGTTCCAGCGCCGCAGCGCTCTGCGCGCCAATCACTGCGGCGTGATCTGCGTGAGCACGAGCGACGTCGGCGACATCGGCGGCTTCCAGATCATTCCCTACGAGCATTCTTTCTCCAAAGAAATGCAGTCGGCGTGGGAAAAGACGCAGTGGATGATCGTGCGTTCGCTCGACGGCGAAAAGATGACGGCGCGCGCGCCGCTTTTCAAGGGCACGTTCACGCCGGGAGCGCAGGCGCTGGAGAAGCTGTGGGACTTCTGGTCCACCTACGGCCGCCGCTCGCTGGTGATGTGCCGCGTCGACGGCGGCGAATGGCGGCGTTTCGACGCCACCGCCGGCAAGGACGACCACGCCTTCGACCATGTCACGCATCTGCGCGTTTACGCGCCCTTCACCAGGGAACCGGGCAAGAAAACGCGCTTGGGCGACTTCCGCTGAGCGCTTCGGAAAAAACGCAAAACAAAAAGGAGTTCACGAAAAACTTTCGGTGAACTCCTTTTTTAATCGGGCAGGAAATTTTTAAGCCGCGCCGCGAGCCGGCGCCACAGAGGCGCGTAGAGGCGCGCGAGGCGGATCCGCCCGTGGAACAGCCCCCAGCCGGCCAGCAGGGCCGAAACGGCGAACAGCGGGTGAGCCGCGCAGAACTGCAACAGCCCCGCGGCCGGATCGACGTAAACGAAACGGAAGAACCGCTCGCCCGTCAGGCGCGCCACCAGCGGCGCGAGGAACAGACGCATCACGGCGTAATAGCAGCACAGCGACAGCGGCGCCAGCACGGCGATCAGGCGGATGAAGCGGCGGTTCTCGTCCAGCGCCTGCTGCGAGATGGCCCGCGCGTAACATTCCGTGCCGCTGCCCATGAACCGGTAAGCCCAGCGCTGCCACCGGCCGAGATCCTGCACGCTCCGGTCGATCCGGGCGCAGGCTTCCCGATAGACGCGCGCGAAGATCTGCACCTCGATGAAGCGCACCAGGTTGAAGCCGAATTCGCCGTAGATCTCTTTGACCTTTTTGAATGGAAAATCCCAGCGGGTGAAGTAGTAATAAAGATTCTGCATGGCGATGCCGAGCGAGAGGGCGCGCACCACGAAGCCCAGCGAGGCGACGCTGATCACGTGCAGGCGCGCCAGCGCGTAGCCCGTCAGGAAGACGACGAGCGTCGTGAAGGATTTGAAGAGGCTGACGATCACCAGTTCGAGAAAGCGCCGCCGCACCTGCTCGGCCACGCGCTGTTCCCGCGCCTTTCGCATCACCGTGTCGTCGATGTAATCGGGGATTGCGTGCGTGAGGCGGTCGAACCAGCCGTCGTAGCGGCGGGCAGGCAGCGGCGCGACGGGCGCGGCGGGGAAATATTTTTCCACCAGGAAGACGCTGAGCCGGTGCGACAGGCGCTGCCGCAGCAGAATAAAACCCAGCGCGCTCAGAAGCAGCGAATGGGCGACGACGAAAGAGAGCAGAGAAGAAAGGAAATTCAGCACAGCGCACCTCGAAAGACAAAAAGTCGGCTTGCCGCCGCGGCGGTTTGTTTCCATTTTACACTGAGCTCTCGGAAATTGCGATTTTTCCCGGGAAACGGGGGATTTCGGCGCGGGTCTCGCGGCAAAAGGAAAGGGCGTTCACGAACGAACAGTTTCGTGAACGCCCTCTCTTTTTGAAGCGGAAACGCTTCCGCGCGGAACACACAACGGCGGCCGTCAATGATAACGAATCGAGCGAAGAATGCGTTCCGTTTCGGGCGTATCGCCGTCCTTGACGATCTGCGTGACGAACCACGCGCCGTTTTCGATCGCGAAGCGGAAGCGGCTTTTCGTCTCGGTTTGACTACGCGCGTCTTTGCCCGCGACGGTAAACGAGTAGGAACCGTCGGCCGCGGCGGTGACGTCGCTGGCTTGGGCGCCGCCTTCTCGAAGCTGCTCGGCAAGGTATCCGGCGACCGTCCGCGGGTCGAGATCGGCTTTTTCCTGGGCGCTGGCCGCTGCCTGAGCCGTCAGCGTGATCACGGTTTTTCCGTTGGCGGAGGTCAGCGTTACGCTGTCGTTGGCGCGAACTTCGGCGTTCCATGTCTCGGGAAAGACAACGGTCAGCGCTTTTGTGCGGATTTCCGTAGCGGAAGCCGAACGAGCGCACAGCACGACGATGAACAGCGCGATCAGTCTCTTCATGAAAATTCCTCCCTGGCCAAATCAATTCTGTCTTTGTGCCTGCGCTTCGCGGCGCAATTATTCCTCGTCGAGCACTTTGACGTAATAGCCGTCCTTGCGGCGGTAGGCGCCGTGGATCTCGGTATCGAAGCCGGGGAACAGCTCGCCGGTCTCGCAGAGCATGTTCAGATAGTCCAGCACGGCGGCGCTCTTCTCCGTGACTTTCTCGCCGGGCATCACCAGCGGCACGCCGGGCGGATAAGGCAGGATCATGTCGGCGCTGACCTGGCCGAGCAGCTCCGCCAGCGGCACTTCGTGCGTTTCGCCGCGCAGGTTCTTCTGAAAGGCCTGGTACGGCGTGTACTCCATCTCCGGCAGATCGTCGTAGGCGTGGTACATCAGCTTGGGCAGGTCGCGTTTGCGCATCACGCGGTGCAGGCCGCGCGTGAGCTGCTGCAACGACATGCGCATGTAGAATACCGGATCGAGCTTGAACAGGTCGGGCATGGCCTCGCGGATGGGCACGTCGTCGTCGTAGTCGCGCTTGAAATCCTGAAGCGCGCGCAGCAGCGCCTTGGTGCGCAGCTCGTCGACGCCGAGCGCGAACAGGAAAAGCATGTGATACGGCCCCGTCTTCTCGGTGACGACGCCGTGGTTGTTGAGGTAGCGCGACACCACGGCGGCGGGGATGCCCTCTTCCATGAGCTGTCCCGTGGGATCCATGCCGGGCGTGAGCACGGAGACGCGGATCGGGTCGATGTAGTTGAAGTCCTCGTCGGCGCCGAGGAAGCCGTGCCAGCGTTCGCCGCGGGAGATCGGCCAGCATTTGGTCTCGGAAATGTCGTCGGGCTGCCAGCACTTGAAGAACCACGTGTCGCTTTCGTCGTACAGGCGCGCCAGCTCGCGGCGGAAGGTCATGGCGCGATCGATGGAGTTCTGCAGCAGGCGTCGTCCCTGATTGCCCGTCATCATCGCCGCGCCCGTCTCAGCGCTGGCGACGATGGGATAGTTGGCCGAGGTGGTGGTGTGCATCATATAAACCTCGTCGAGCACGGACTCGTCGTACTCGCCCTTGACATGGACGTAGCTCGCCTGGGCGAAGGAGGCCAGCATCTTGTGCGCCGATTGCGTCTCGAAGATCGTTTTGCCCGCCGTCGGTTCGCCGCACATGCCGAACTTGTTCTCGTAGATCGGGTTGAACGGCGCGTAAGGCGACCAGGCGCTGTCGAAGTGGATCTTCTTCACCGGCAGGTTGGCTTTGATCCAGCTGCAGTCGTAGAGCAGTCCGTCGTACGTGCTGTCGCTGATGACCGCGTAGGTGGGCCAGGTGGCGTCGTCGCGCTGGGAAAGTTTGTAATGGATCGCTTCGGAGGTGAATTCGTCGGCGGGAATGCCGCCGATCATGCCGTAGGCGTTGCGCGTCGGCAGCAGATAGATGGGAACGACGTCGCACATCATCAGCAGGTGGGTCATCGACTTGTGGCAGTTGCGGTCGATCAGCACCGTGTCGCCCTGCGATACGCAGTACATGCCGACGATCTTGTTGGCCGTGGACGTGCCGTTGGTGACGATGTAGCTGCGGTCGGCGTTGAAGGCCCGGGCGATCAGCTCTTCGGCGTCTTTGTGCGCGCCGGTGTGCTCGAGCAGCGAGCCCATGTCGGGCACCGACACCGACGTGTCGGCGCGGAAGGCGTTGGGGCCGTAAAAGTTGTAGTAAGCCCAGCCCATGGCGTGATGGCGGAACGCCGAACCGAGCAGATGGCCCGTGGTGCAGAAGGTGTTCTTTTTCGCGGCGGCGAACTTGAACAGCGCGCGCGTGAACGGCGGCAGCAGCAGCTCGAAATAGCGGCGCACGGCGCGGTCGATTTTCGCTGCGGTGCGTTCGGCGCTGCGGCAGGGCAGCGGCACGAAGGCCAGCGTCAGCTTGTCTTTTTCCGGCGGCTGAAGTTCCTTGGCGGCGGCCGGGCTGGTCAGGGCGAAAAAGGGCAGGCGTTCGTTCAACTCTCCCATGGAGGCGTACAGTTCGCCGCCCATCGTGTCCCAGTCGATGATCGCGCCGGCGGCTTCGGGACGCTGTTCCAGCATGTCGACAAGACTTCCGTGCAGTTCCGGACGCTGCAGGCGGTAGCCTTTGTTTTCCAGTTCTTCGAAAAGCTCGGCGGCCTCGGGGCTGTCGAAGATCGAATCCGAAGCGCGGCCGAGCAGCAAGAGGACGTTCATTTCGCCCCCCCTTTCTGGAAGATCGGTGATCGTTACACGTGGTACTTTATAAGCGCTTTCGCCTCAAAGCGCAAGGGCGGAAATGGGGAAAAAACGGCGGCGGCGAAATTTCATGCGTCACGAAGAATCGCCCCTCTTCCGTTTGCTTCGGAAAAAGGGGCGAAGATTCAGCAATAGATTTATTTGTTTCATCTCTCCAACGGCGGACGAAAAAAGGCGATTGCCCCAAATTGTTGCAACGGGGCGGCGCCTTACGGCGCGCCGTCCATGAAACGCGCTTCGAACGCCAGCAGCACGGCTTTCATTTGTTCGTCCATGGCCGCCAGCGCCGCCGCGCGCATCGTTTCCGGCACGCCGAAGCGGACCTGCGCCAGAGCGCCGGCCATGTCGGCCTGCGTGTCGGTGTCGCCGTTCAGCATCAGCGCTTTGACGATGGCGTCCTCGTAGGACGAGCTTTCGAGAAAGCAGCGTACGGCCTGGGGCACGCTGCCCTGGCAGGTGGCGCTGAACGCGTAGCCTCGCGCCATGATCTGCGCCAGCGGCGTGCTCAGGTCGCAGCCGAACGCCGTTTCGAGATAGTTTTTCAGCTCGTCGTTGGAAGCGCCCTGCCGCAGCGTGAAAACGGCGGCGGCGATGATCTGCGCGCCTTTGACGCCTTCGGGGTGCCCGTGCGTGTAATGGGCGCTGGCGCGCGCCAGTTCGAGCGCCTCGTCGAGCGTGCGCGACGCCCAGCCGACGGGGGCGACGCGCATGGCCGAGCCGTTGCCGAAGCTGTTGTTTTCGACCAGTTCGCCGTTTTCGAGCCAGAGCCGGAAGCCGCGTCCGTAGCCGCGGTTCGGATAGGCGCGGCCCCATTTCATGTAGCCGCGGGCGAAGCTTTCCGCGCTGAAGTCGCCGCCGAGCAGCGTTTCCGCCGTGGCGAAGGTGAGGATCGAGTCGTCGGTGAAGCGGCAGCCGTCGTTGAGCAGCGGCCGCGAACCGTCGTAGCGGGAGCGGCGGCTTTCGTACTGAGCGCCGCAGAAATCGCCGAGAATCGCGCCGAGCATTTTTTCATTCCTCCTGTCTTGAGAGTGAAAGTTCTGCGCCGTGCGCTGTGTTATGATTATTGTACAGCAGGAACGCCGTTTCGCGAAAGACGGCGGTTCATGAGGAGGCTGAGCGATGAGAATCCTTCACACGTCGGACTGGCATCTGGGCCGCAAGCTCTGCGGCCAGGAACGTGCCGACGAATTCCGCCGGTTTCTCGACTGGCTGACGGATACGCTGATTTGCGAACGTGCCGACGCGCTCGTGGTGGCGGGGGACGTTTTCGATTCCTACACGCCGCCCTTGTGGGCGCAGAGTCTTTATTACCGTTTTCTCACGGGATTGTCGCGCACGCCCTGCCGCAGCGCGGTGATCGTGGCCGGCAATCACGACTCGGCGGCGCTGCTCGACTCGCCGCGGGAGCTGCTGGACCGCCTCGACGTCCACGTTGTGGGCGCGCCGGCGCAGGATCCCGGCGCGGAGATTTTCGAGCTGCCGGACGCGCAGGGAAAGACGGGCGCGCTGTGCTGCGCCGTGCCGTTTCTGCGCTCGCGCGACCTCTGCGGGGCCATGTCGGGCGAAGACGCCGACGCGATCGCGCGCGCCGAACTGGACGGATTCGCGAAACATTACGCCGATGTGTGCGCGCTGGCCGAAACGCGGCGCGCGGGGCGCGATGTCCCTATCGTCGCCCTCGGCCACTGTTTTGCCGCCGGAGGAGCCGTGCGCGACGACGACGGCGTGCGCGACCTTGCGGTCGGTTCGCTGGGCGCGGTGCCGCTGTCGGCCTTTCCCGAAAACGTCGATTATCTGGCGCTGGGGCATCTGCACATGCCGCAGACCTGCGGCGGGCGCGAGAGCCGCCGTTATTCCGGCGCGCCGCTGTGCATGGGCTTCGGCGAGGCAGGGCAGAAAAAACAGGTCTGCGTCGTCGATTTCGACGGGCGCGCCGCTTCGGTGCGCGCGGTTGACGTCCCCGTCTGGCAGGAGATCCTCCGCCTGAAAGGCTCTTTCGATGAAATCGCCGCCGCTTTGAGCGAACTCGAACGGTCCGGCCGCTCCGTCTGGGTCGAGGCGGACTGCGCCGACGAGGGCGCTCGGGGGCTGAACGACCGTATCCGCGAGCTGACCGGCGACGGCGGCGCGGTGAAGATCCTGCGCGTCAAAGTGGCGGACGCGGGGCTGGCGGAAGTTTTCTCCGGCGCGGGCGACCTGAACGAAGACTGGTCGCCGCGCGAGGTCTTCAGGTTGTATCTGAGCGAGCACCAAATCGAGGGCGAAGAGGCGGAGGCCCTGACGGGCGCGTATCTCGAAGCCCTCGAGGCCATGCGGACGGAGGCGGCGCGATGAGGCTGTGCCGCCTTCATTTCAAGAACCTCAACTCCCTCGCCGGAGAGTGGAACGTCGATTTCGAATCGCCCGAGTTCCGCGGCGGCCTGTTCGCCATCACCGGCCCCACCGGCGCGGGCAAGAGCACGCTGCTCGACGCCGTGTGCCTGGCGCTTTACGGGCGCACGCCGCGCCTGGAGCGCGTCAACAACTCCGGCAACGAGATCATGACCCGCGGCGAGCGCGAGTGCTTCGCCGAAGCGGTTTTCGAGATCGGCGGCGAGCGCTACAGCGCCTTCTGGTCGCAGAAAAAATCCGCGCGCAAGGGCGCGGCCCGGGAGTGGCAGGCGCCGAAGTGCCGCTTTTCGCGGCTTGGGCACGGCGAGGAAGTGCTGGCCGACAGCGTCAGTTCCATGGCCAAAAAGGTGGAAGAAGTCTGCCGCCTCGACTTCGAGCGCTTCACGCGCACCGTCATGCTGCCGCAGGGCGGTTTCGCGGCCTTCCTTCAAGCCGACGGGGCCGATCGCGCCAAACTGCTCGAAGAGCTGACGGGCGCGGAAATCTACCGGCAGATCTCGCGCGAAGTTTACGACCGAACCAAGCGCGAGCGCGCCGCGTTGGAACAGTTGCGCGCCTCGCAGGCCGAACACGCGCCGCTGTCAGACGAGACTCGCGCCGCGGCGCAGCGGCGCGCCGCCGTCAGCGAAACGCGCGAGAAGGAACTGCGCGCGCTGGAAAAAGAGCTCCGGCAGGCGCTGGACTGGTATTCCCGCCGCGACGGGCTGGCCGCGCGCCGGGCGGAACACGAACGCGCCAGAGACGAACTGAACGAAGAACAGGCGGCGTTCGCGCCGCAGGCCGAAAAACTGGCGCGGGCCGAGCGGGCGGCGCAGGGCGGCGACCTTTTCGCCGCGCTGACGCGCTGCCGTTCGCGCCGCGCCGACGCGGAAGCGGAACTGAAGCGCCTCGAAACGGAAGCGGCCGTCGGCGCGCAGCGGCGCGAAGAGACGGAGCGCTGGCGCGCCGACGCCGCGGAAAAGCTGGCGCTCTTGAAGAAAAAACACGGCGAGCAGGCCGAACTGTGGGGCAAAGTCCACGACCTCGACCGCGAGATCGAAAGCCATGCGCTGCGCTGCCACGAGCAGGAGATCCGCATCGCCGAACTGGAAGCGTCGTTCGCCGCCGGCGACGCGCAGGACATCGCCGTGCTGGGCGAGCTGAACCAGATCAAGTTCGAAGCCGAAGCGATGGGCAAAAGCCTTGCCGGCGCGCGCGAGGAAAAAGAGCAGGCCATGGCCGCTATGTACCGCGCCGACCTCAGCATGCTCAGCGCCCGCCTCGAAGAGGGCAAACCCTGCCCGCTTTGCGGCGCCGTCCATCATCCCGCGCCGTACCAGCGCAGCGTGCTTCAGGAAGAGGAACTGCTGCTCCACCAGAGCGCCGAAAAAGCGGCGCGCAAAGTGACCGATCTGGAGCGCAAGCTCGCTTCGATGCAGGAGAAAATCACCACCCTGCAGATGGAGCACAAGCGCCTTTCCACGCTGGGGCAGACGGAGCAGCGTTCGCTCCAGGACGCGCGCGAAACGCTGTCCCGCGGACGGGAAAATCTGGAATCGCGCCAGCGGGCGCGGCGCGAGCTGTTCGGCGAACGCCGTCCCGAGGCGGAAGCCGCGAAGCTGAAAGAAAAACTTGCCGCCGCCGAGAGCTCGTTGGCCGAGGCGGAATCCCGCCGCCATCAAAGCGCCCTCGACGCCGCCCGTACCGAGACCGAACTGGCAGGCGTGCGCGAAGATCTGGCGGAGCTGGAAGGCGAGATTGCCGCAGCGCAGGCGCAGTTTGCCGAGAGATTGAAGCGCCTCGGCTTTGCGGAAGAATCCGCGTGGCAGACGGCCGCGCTTTCCGAAGAGGAGATCGCCGCTCTGCGCGCGTGCAGCGAAGAGCTGTGGCGGCGCGAAGAATCGCTGCGTTCGCAGGCGCTGCTGCTCGACGAGGAAGAGCGCGCGCTCGGCGACGCGCCCGAACGCGCCGCCGCCGACTTGAAAATTGCGCTCGAAGCGTGCGGCACGGAGCTGACCGAGCTGCTCAAGAACCGCGGCGCCGACGAACAGACGCTGCGCCACGACGATGAATGCCGCCGGCGGCTGGGCGAACTGCGGCAGGCCGAAGCCCGCCAGCGGAAGATCTACGACCTTTGGGCGCGTCTCAACGACCGGATCGGCTCCGCCTCCGGCGACCAGTTCAGCCGCTACGTGCAGGGCCTCACCTTCCGCCGCCTCGTGCGCGCCGCCAACGCGCAGCTGGCGCAGCTTTCCGAGCGTTACCGCCTCAAAGCGGCGGCCGACGACGCGCTGCGCCTCGACGTCGTCGACCTCTGGCAGGGCGGCGAGGCGCGCACCTCGCGCAACCTCTCCGGCGGCGAGAGTTTCATCGTCAGTCTGGCGCTGGCGCTGGCCCTGTCGCACGGCATGAAAGAAGTGGAAGTGGACTCGCTGTTCCTCGACGAGGGCTTCGGCACGCTCGACGAGGAAACGCTCGAGACCGTGCTCGACTGTTTGAACCGCCTGCGCGAGAGCGGCAAGCTCGTCGGCGTCATCTCGCACGTGAAGACGCTGCGCGAACGCATCGACGCGCATCTCACGCTCACGCCCGGCCCCGGCGGCCACAGTACGCTGAGCGGCCCCGGCTGTTCGCGGCTGGACTGACTCTTGACCGACGGCGGCCGGAGGAGTATGATTCTTTTCGCACCACCACAATCGAACTTCAGGGCAGGGTGAAAGTCCCTACCGGCGGTAAAGCCCGCGAGCCGCAAGGCATGATTCGGTGAGATTCCGAAGCCGACAGTACAGTCTGGATGAAAGAAGCGAGTTCCGCCGTTGTCCCGGGATCCCGGCTCTGAAATGCCATCGCGCGTTTCAGAGCCTTTTTTGTTGAGAAAACGACGGCCCTGAAAATTCCATAGGGAGGAACCTGTCATGATCCAGTACGACACCGTTGAAGAAGCCGTCGCCGAGCTGCGCGCCGGCAGAATCGTCCTCGTCGCCGACGACAAGGACCGCGAGGACGAGGGCGACATGATCTGCGCCGCCCAGTTCGCCAGCACCGAAAACGTCAACTTCATGGCCCGCTTCGCGCGCGGCCTGATCTGCATGCCCATGAGCGCGGCATACGCGAAGCGGCTCGGCCTGCCGCAGATGGTCGAGAGCAACACCGACAACCATTGCACGGCATTTACCGTCTCCATCGACCACGTTTCCACGCGCACCGGCATCTCCGCCGTCGAGCGCGGCGTCACCGCCCGCGCCTGCGTGGCCGACGGCGCAAAACCGGAAGATTTCCGCCGCCCCGGGCACATGTTCCCGCTGGCGGCCCGGCCGAACGGCGTGCTCGAACGCAACGGTCACACCGAAGCGACGGTGGATCTGCTGCGCCTCGCCGGGCTGAAAGAGTGCGGGCTTTGCTGCGAAGTGATGCGCGACGACGGCGAGATGATGCGCGCCCCCGAACTGGCGGAGAAGGCGAAAGAGTGGGGGCTGAAATTCGTCACCATCCGCGCCGTCCAGGAATACCGCAAGCGCCATGAAACGTTCGTCGAGCGCGTGGCGACGACGAAGATGCCCACCAGGTACGGCTTTTTTACGGCCTACGGCTACCGCAACCGCCTCAACGGCGAGCATCACGTGGCGCTTGTCATGGGCGACCTGGGCGACGGGCGCGACGTGCTCTGCCGCGTCCACTCCGAGTGCCTGACCGGCGACACCTTCGGCTCGCTGCGCTGCGACTGCGGCCAGCAGTTTGCCGCCGCCATGACGCAGGTCGCCGCCGAAGGGCGCGGCGTTCTGCTTTATCTGCGCCAGGAAGGCCGCGGCATCGGCCTGCTTAACAAGTTGCGCGCCTACGCGCTCCAGGACCGCGGCTTGGATACCGTCGAGGCGAACCTGGCTCTCGGCTTCGAAGAAGACCAGCGCGAATATTACATTGGCGCGCAGATTCTGCGCGACCTCGGCGTGCGTACGCTGCGCCTGCTCACCAACAACCCGAAGAAGATCGAAGGGCTGGCGGATTTCGGCCTCGAGATCGCCGAACGCGTCCCCATCCAGATGCCCGCCACCGCCAACGACCTGTTCTATCTTCAGACCAAAGAGCACAAGATGGGGCATCTCGTCTCCTATTAGCCCGCCGTTTCTTCGCGGGACGCCGCGGACGCGCAACGAAAAATGCGTGATGATCGACCTGATCATCACGCATTTTTCATCTCAATAATATTGGAAAACGGCGTCGGTTTTATTTTACGTCGTCTTTCTGGCGAAATATGTCGGCAGCGACGGTCTCCTCGGCGGCGTAGTCGTTGACGTCGTCGTCCGCCGGGGGGACGGGCTGCTGAGGCTGCGGCGGGACGGCGGAAGTTTCCGGCGCGGGCGGGGTCCCGGGCGCTTCCTCTTGGGGAGCGCGCAGGGCCTCGAAACGGCTTTTTGCCTTCGCGGCCAAATCCTTGGCGCCGAGCGTCATTTTATCTTTCCAGCCGCGAAGTTTTTCGCCCAGCGGCGCGCTCTCGCCGGATTGCTCTCCCTCGCCGGCGCAGACGAACTGTTTCGCCTTGGCGCAAGCGTGCTGTGCCGCGTCTTTGGCTTTGGCGGCGACGCCGTCGGCGAACTGGCGGAACGTGGCGGCGTTTCCTTCGTCGCGGCCGGGGCGTTCGGGGTGGTCGCGGTGCAGGGTGCTCTTGGCGTCCGCGGCGATTTTTCTGGTCTTTTCAGAGAGCTCGCTGCGCATGCTTTTGAACCGGTCGGCCGCTTTTTCGGAGAGGGCTTTCAGCTTCTCTTCGGCGCCGAGCGTTCCAGCGGCTTCGCGGGCGGCGCGGCGCTCTTCGCGTCTGGCGTCGGCCTTTTCCTTGAGAGCGCCCAGACGCTCGCCGGCGTTCCGGGCGGCTTTCTTCAGGCCCGTCGCGGCGCCCGAGGCCGCTTTGCCGAGGCGCTCGCCGGCGCTTTTGCCTTTCCGTGAAAGTCCCTGTATGGCGCTGGACGCGCTCTGGCTCAGTTTGTCTTTCGCGTTCTCGAAGGCGCCCGAGTCTTTGAGGTCTTTCAATTTTTCTGCGGCGCCGCGCCCGACCGAGACGATGCCCTTGCCGGTCGCGCGGGCGACTTTGCCGAAGGCGCTGAAGGAGGTTCCGGCAGCGATGCCGATGGCCTTGAAAAGCCTGCCGGTTTTTGGAAATCTGTTTTCGACGCTGCGGCGCAGGGCGCGGGCCCCCTCGGCGACGCCGCAGAACGCCGTGCCGAACCCTTCGGCGGCCGCTCCGGCGGCAATGCGTCCCATCTCGCGGTTCTTCTCGCTGGCAAGGCGCAGCGCGCCGCTCTTCAGGACTTCTTTCGCCTTGTTCGCCGCCGCGGAGATCTTTTGCGGAGCGACATTCTGTTCATCGCGGCCCATTGTTTCGCACGACGCCTCTTCCCCTTCGAAGTCGACGACGATCTTCTCTTTTTTGCCGGCTTGAGCCTGGGCGCTGCGCTCGGCTGCGTCGGGCAGGGCGCTTTTGATCAGGTGCCCGATCGCGGCGAACGACTGGGCGGCCGAACGTTTGCCCAGCTGATCTACGGGAACGGGCTGCCCCTCGGCGACGGGGGCGCTTTTTTGGAACTTCTCGGCGACGTGGTGAAGGCCGTTTTTGATGGCGCTCATTTCCTCGTCGAAATCGTTGGGCGCGAGTTTCCGCAGTCCATGAGGCCGTGTTTTTCCCTTTTTGAGATCCTCTCGGTCGACTGACATCTGCATGTACCTCCTGCTTTTTCGCTGGAAAACGGCCGGCGTGAGCCGGGCTGTCTGTCTTCATGCGGTGATTTTGGCGCTGTATGCGCAACTGTCTCAACCATATATTTAAACTTGAAAACGGAGAAAAATCAACTGGCAAAGCTCATGAAATCATATTTTTTTGCAGGATCTTTGTGATAAGATGATTTTATCTTTCTGTCGGAGCGGGGTGTTTTTCATGAAAAAAGCTCTTCTGCGGTGCAAAACCTGCGGCGCCGAGTACGGCGCGGAGCGGGCGCCGTTTCGCTGCGCCTGCGGCGAACCGCTCGATCTGGCGTGGGACGGTTTCGGCATCGACGCGAACGAAAGATGCCAGTCGCGCCGCTACGCGGCGTTCTATCCGTTCGAGGCGGGCGAGTGGCGCTCGCTGGGCGAGGGCGGCACGCCGCTCGTGAAGCTCGAGGCGCTGGCCAAAGAGCTCGGCCTGGCCGAGGTGGCGGTCAAAAACGAGAGCGCCAACCCCACGTGGTCGTTCAAGGACCGCGGCACGGCCTCGTGCATCGCTCACGCGCGGGCGCTCGGCTATGCGAAAGTCGGCACGGTCTCTTCGGGCAACATGGCGGCTTCGGTGGCGGCGTACGCCGCGGCGGCGGGCATGGAAGCCTTTATCCTCGTCAAGGGCAACGTCGCCGACGAGAAGCTGGCGCCGATCGCCATCTACGGCCCGCATCTGCTGCGCGTCGCCGGCCCGTACGAAGAATTGTACCGCGAAAGCCTGCGCCTCGGCGCCGAGCGCGGCATCTACTTCATGAACTCCGACGTGCCGTTCCGCGTCGCCGGCTCGCGCACGATCGCCTACGAGATCGCCGAGGATCGCGGCTTCCGCGTCCCCGACTGGGTGATCGTGCCGGTGAGCGCGGGCGGCAACCTGCGCGGCATCGTCAACGGCTTCGAGGATCTGCGGCGCGCGGGGCTGACCGACCGCCTGCCGCGGTTCATCTGCGCGCAGACGGCCAGCGTCGCGCCCGTCGCTTCGGCCTTCGCCGCCGGATCGGCGCGGATCAGCCGCTTTCCCGACAACGAGACGATCGCCCACGCCATCGACAATCCGTTCCCGCCCAGCGGCAACCGCGTGCTGGCGGAGCTGCGCCGCCTCGGCGGAACGGCGGGGACGGCCAGCGAAGGCGAGATCGTCCGCGCCCAGGCCGATCTGGCCCGCTGCGGTCTGTTCGGCCAGCCGGCGTCCTGCGTGCCGCTGGCGGTCCTGCGCCGGGCCCGAACGGCCGGCATTGTGGCGGAGGGCGAGAGCGCCGTGCTGGTGATGACGGGCGGCGGACTGAAGTACGCGGCGGCTTTTGCGGCGCACCGCCTCGAGTGGCGCGACTGCGATCTTGCCTCTTTGCCGGCGTATCTGAAATGATCCGCCCGAAACGGGGCTCGTCCCGGAAAGGCGCCTTTGATTTTTGCGGACAGGCGGAGTTTTGTCTCCCGACGTGTCAGGGAGTATAATATCCTAATCCGTTCGAAAAGGATATTTCAAAAAAAGCGAGGACTTTTTTCATGGAACAGTCGAAGAATCCCTGTCGCTTGATCCTCCTCAGCGCACTGCTCTGGGGGCTTTTTGCGCACGGCATGATGCTGCTCAATAAATTTTCGTTCCACGACGACGCCAAGCTGGGCTTCGGTCTCGGCGCCACGGTGACGTCGGGACGGTGGATGCTCGAAGTGCTGAAGCGCGTCACCGAGTTCGTTTTCGGCGGCACGCTCTACAGCCTGCCGCTTTTCAACGGCCTGTTGACGCTGATTCTGGTCGGGCTGGCGGCCTGCATGACGGCGAAGATCTTCCGGCTGCAGCGCGTTTACAGCTGCGTGCTGCTGGCGGGAGTGATGGTGGCCTTTCCGGTCGTGACGGCGATGATGGGGTACATGTACACGGTGCCCTATTACATGATCGGCCTCGACCTGGCCGTGGCCGGCGCCTGGCTGATCTGCGACGGCGACCGGCGGCACTGGTACCGGTTGCCGGCGGGGTGCGTGCTGGCGGCCTGCGCGGTGGGCGTGTATCAGTCCTGCATTCCCATCGTGCTCAGCGTCATGCTGCTGCACATGATGATGAGCCTGCATTACGACGCTTCGGCGCGGCGTTTCGATTTCTTCTGGCGGGGACTTTCCCTGGCGCTGGCTTGCGCGCTGTTCATGACGCTGTACCTGGCGGCGAACTGGCTGAGCCTGAGGGTGGCGGGCGCGCAGCTTTCCGATTACGAGAGCATCAACACGTTCGGCTTCGGCGGCTGGAGCGAGTATCTCGACCGCGCGGCGCGGGCTTACCGCGAGTTCTTTCTGCCGCCGCCGATGAAGATGCGCGACATGTATCCCACGGCGTCGCTGCGCTGGCTCTATCAGGCCGTGCTGTGGTTCGGCGTCCTGCTCGGGCTGGATCGTGCCGCTCAGCTGTTCCGTCACAAGCCGCGCCGCGGCCTCGAGTTCCTGCTGACGCTGGCGCTGCTGCCGCTGGCGGTCAACTTCATTTACGTCATGGTGGACGTGAAGATGATCCACTCGCTCATGGTTTATTCCAAAGTCTTCGTCTTCGTGGGGTTCATCTGCCTGCTGGAAAACGCCGCGCTGGACCGCCTCCATTACCCGCGCTGGATCTACCGCGGCGGCGTGCTGCTGATGTTCTGCGTGACGGTGCTGTACTGTCACTTCTCCAATATCTGCTATTTCAAGGCCAACTTTCTGCAGAACCAGGCAATCGGCTACTTCACGCGGCTGGCGACGCGCATCGAAAGCGTGCCCGGCTATTCGCCGTACCTGCCCGTGGCTTTTCTGAACGACGACGACAAACAGGATTTCAACGCGCCCGTGATCCCGGAATTCGAACGCATCCGCCTGATTCCCTACTTGTTCAACGAGAAGTCGCCGCTGATCAACAACTACGCGTGGAAGAACTTCATGCGCATGTGGTGCGATTATTCGCCGATCGTCATCGAGAACGTGAAATCCTTCGAAAAACTGCCCGAGGTGATGGCCATGCCGCGCTACCCTCTCGAAGGCTCGATCAGGGTCGTGAACGAGGCGGTCGTCGTCAAATTTTAAAGACGGCACGCGGTGCGAAAGGAGCGATAGCATGACCGAGAAGAGACGGGGAAGACGGCCGCTGTTTTCCGTGGCGGTGCCGTTTTACAACGAGCAGGAGAACCTGAGGACGTTGTACGAGCGCCTCTGCCGCGTCGTCGGCGGCGTGGGGGACTGCGACTTCGAGCTGCTTTTCGTGGACGACGGCAGCACCGATTCCTCGCTTGAAGTTGTGCGCGCCCTGGCGGCGCAGGACGCCCGCGTGCGCTACCTGAGCTTTTCGCGCAACTTCGGCAAGGAGATCGCGCTGTCGGCCGCCATCGACCACGCGCGCGGCGACGGCGCCATCTTCATGGACGCCGACCTGCAGCATCCGCCGGAGCTGATCCCGAAACTGATCGAAGGCTGGTTTGAAGGCTACGACGACGTGTACGCCCAGCGCCGCACGCGCGGCGGCGAGTCGGCCTTCAAAAAACTGACGGCCAAGCTGTATTACCACGTGCTGGCGCGCTCGACGCGCATTCCCATCCAGATGGACGCCGGCGATTTTCGTCTGCTCAGCGCCCGGGCGCTGGCGGTGCTGCGTCGCATGCCCGAGCACCAGCGCAACATGAAGAGTCTGTACAGCTGGATCGGCTTCAGGAAAAAAGCCGTGCCCGTCGATCAGGAACCGCGCCTGCACGGCGCAAGCAAGTTCGGTTTCTTCCGCCTGCTCAACCTGGCGCTGGACGGTATCACCTCGTTCACGACGGCGCCGCTGCGTCTGGCCACGATTCTCGGGGCGCTCTGCGCCGCCGTGGCGCTGCTTTCGTTTTGCTGGTTCCTGATCCGCACGGCGGTGTGGGGCAATCCCGTGCCCGGCTATCCCTCGCTGTTCTGCGGCATTCTCTTCTTCGGCGGCGTGCAGCTGCTGGGGCTGGGCGTCATCGGCGAGTATCTCGGCCGCGTCTTCATGGAGACCAAAGGACGCCCGCTTTACGTCGTCGCCGAGAGCAACCTGCCCGGCGAAGCGTCGGACGAGCCGCGTCCGGAGCGCGGAGAGGCGCGGCATGACTGAGACGGAACGGGAACGATGCCGTGAAGTCGGCAGCTACCTGTTTTTCGGCGTCCTGACTACGATAGTCAACTACGTCAGCTACTACGCGCTGACGCGCTGGCTGGGTATGGGCGTGACGGCGGCGACGGCCTGGGCCTGGGCGCTGGCGGTGCTGTTCGCGTTCGTGACCAACAAGCTCTGGGTCTTCCGCAGCCGTACGCGCGGACTGGCGGCGCTGGGGCACGAGCTGGCGGCCTTCGTGGCGGCGCGCCTCTTTTCCGGCCTGCTCGACGTGGCCATGATGTGGCTGTTCGCCGAAAAGCTGGGCTGGCCGGACATGTGGGTGAAAATCGGCGACAACGTGTTCGTCACGGCGCTCAATTACGTTTTCAGCAAGCTGTGGATCTTCCGCGAGCGGGCGTGACGGAAAGCCGATGCTGATTCTTTGCTGATACTAAATTTTCAATGAAAAGGGCTCATTGAAAATGCCGCGCTTTGTGCGGCCGTGCCGCAAAAAACATGCGTCACGCGATTCCATGCGATTCTCGACGCGCCGTTGGCGCTCTGAAAAGGGCCGGAGAAACTTTGGCCTTTTAACGAAAACGAGTATGAAACGACGCGAGCGGTCCCCGGCGGCAAACAGCGGCCGGGGACCGCTTTTGCAGGGAGCGTCGGCTGATAAAAATCGGTGATTTTGTCACAAACGCGGTGATTTTTTAGAGTATAATAGGGAACACGAAACCGAATTCCGCAAAGGGGGAAGCTACCGTGGACGAAATCAAAAATCCCAGAAAGCCGCTGATTTATTATTACGTGATCGCCATGCTCGTGCTGATGCTCTTCAACCTGCTGGCCAAGCCGTGGATCATGCGCGCGCAGATCGACGAGGTGGATTACGGCACGTTCATCAGGATGACCGAAGAGAAAAAGATCGGCAAGGTCAACATCGAGGAGAATCAGATCCTCTTCACCGACGCCGAAGGCAAAAAGGTATACCGTACCGGGCCGATGGAAGACCCCGGGCGCACGGAGCGCCTCTATCAGTCGGGCGCAAAGTTCTCCAGCGAGATCGTCGAGCAGGCGTCGCCGATCGTCAGCATGCTGCTGTCGTGGGTCGTGCCGCTGCTGCTCTTCTGGGGGCTGGGGCAGTACATGCAGAAAAAGCTCATGAACCGCATGGGCGGCGACTCGATGATGTTCGGCATGGGGAAGAGCAAGGCCCGTATCTACGTCAAATCGACCGAGGGCATCAAGTTCTCCGACGTGGCCGGAGAGGACGAGGCCAAGGAGAACCTGACGGAGATCGTCGAGTATCTGCACAATCCCGGGCGCTACCGCGACATTGGCGCGAAGATGCCCAAGGGCATTCTGCTCGTCGGGCCGCCCGGCACCGGCAAGACCATGCTGGCCAAGGCAGTGGCGGGCGAGTCGAACGTGCCGTTCTTCTCCATGTCCGGCTCCGAGTTCGTGGAGATGTTCGTGGGCATGGGGGCCTCGAAAGTGCGCGATCTGTTCAAGCAGGCCAAGGAAAAAGCGCCCTGCATCGTCTTCATTGACGAGATCGACGCCATCGGCACGAAGCGCAGCGGCAACGTGATGGGCAACGACGAGCGCGAACAGACGCTTAACCAGCTGCTCACGGAGATGGACGGCTTCGAGGACAACACGGGCGTGATCATCCTCGCCGCCACGAACCGCCCCGAGTCGCTCGACCCGGCGCTGACGCGCCCCGGCCGCTTCGACCGGCGCGTGCCCGTGGAGTTGCCCGACCTGAAAGGCCGCGAGGACATCCTCAAGGTGCACGCCAAAAAGATCAAGCTCGAGTCCGGCGTCGATTTCAACAAGGTGGCGCGCATGGCTTCCGGCGCTTCCGGCGCCGAGCTGGCCAACATCGTCAACGAGGCGGCGCTGCGCGCCGTGCGCGACGGCCGCGCACAGGCCACGCAGGCGGATCTCGAAGAGAGCATCGAAGTGGTCATCGTCGGCTATCAGAAGAAGAACGCCATCCTCACCGACAAGGAAAAGATGGTCGTCGCCTACCACGAGATCGGCCACGCCTTGGTCGCCGCCACGCAGAGCCATTCCGCTCCCGTGCAGAAGATCACGATCATCCCGCGCACGTCGGGAGCCCTCGGCTACACCATGCAGGTGGAGGAGGGCAACCATTACCTGATGAGCAAGGAAGAGCTGGAAAACAAGATCGCCACGCTCACCGGCGGCCGCGCCGCCGAGGAAGTCGTCTTCGGCTCCGTGACCACGGGCGCGTCCAACGACATCGAGCAGGCCACCAAACTGGCCCGCGCCATGATCACGCGCTACGGCATGAGCGACGATTTCGGCATGGTGGCGCTGGAAACGGTGACCAACCAGTATCTGGGCGGCGACGCCTCGCTGGCCTGCGCGCCGGAGACGCAGTCGCTGATCGACAAGAAGGTCGTGACGCTCGTCAAGGAGCAGCACGAAAAGGCTCGCAAAATCCTCGCGGACAACCGCCGCACGCTCGACGATTTGGCCAAGGTCCTCTACGAGCGGGAGACTATCACCGGCGAGGAATTCATGGAGATTCTCCACGCCGCGCCTGCGCAGTCCTAACTGAAGAAAACGTGCGCAAAAAAATTCCCGGAAGGCGTGAAGCCTTTCGGGAATTTTTTTTGCGCGCGCGGCGCACGGAAAAGTTTTTCGCGCGCCGCGCTTCGTCCGGAAAAAGGACGCCAAAATTTTTTTTGAATCAAAAGTGACCTTGACTTTTCATGACCTGTTTAAAGGCTATCAAAAGAAGTCAAATCAATCAATCAGATCAATTTAAAATGAGTTGGCACTCGACGCTTGACAGTGCTAACAAGAGTGCTATAATACACTCAGAACGAAGGAGGAGCGAAGAAGCGAACGCCCTCCGGACGTTCCGGCATCGTTAATATAGAAGGCGGCCCGCATGGGACCGCCCGATCTCAAGGAGGAAATAAAAATGATGGTACCGAGCATTTGGAACGACAATCTGTTTGACGAACTGGACAACGTGTTCAACGATCCCTTCTTCCGCAGGAGTCCGCTGTATGGGCGCCGGGAACGGAACATGATGAAGACCGACGTGCGCGAGACGGAAAACAACTACGAAGTGGACGTCGATCTGCCCGGCTTCAGGAAGGAAAACGTCAACGTCCAGCTGCAGAACGGCTATCTGACGATCAGCGCCGCCAAACAGCATTCCAAGGACGAAAAGGACGCCAAAGGCGCCTTTATCCGCCAAGAGCGTTACGAGGGCAGCTGCTCGCGCAGCTTCTACGTAGGCGACAACATCAAGAAGGAAGACATCAGCGCCAAGCTGGAAGACGGCATCCTGCGCCTGACCTTCCCGAAAAAGACGGAAAAGGAACTCGAACAGAGCAAACTGATCGAAATCGAATAGGCGCTTGCAAGCAGGCCGCCGGGAACGAATCCCGGCGGCCTGCCGTTTTTTTGTGGAAAAGAGCGCTCTCGAAGCGGCAGTTTCGGTAAATGTCGTTCGGGTGATTGTTTATGAATGTCGTGCAACCGGTTTTACGTTTCTGTGCTATAATTCCGGCAGGATCAAAATTCACCCGGAGGTGTTTGTGTGATGGTTCGGAAAGAACTGGTGTATGGAGTGGACGACGTCCCGTCTCTGCCGATTTTGCTGCTGGCGGGGGCGCAGCATGTGCTCACGCTGTTCGGAGCGACGACGCTGGTGCCGCTGATCTTCGGCCCGGCAATGGGGATGACGCCGGCGCAGATCGGATTTTTCATTTCCTGCGTGTATTTTGCCATGGGGGTGTGCACGCTGATCCAGACCAGCCCGTTCGGTTCCGGGCTACCGATCGTGCAGGGTTCGAGCTTCAGCTTCATTCCGCCGATCATGACGATCGTCGGCGTTTATTCGGCGCAGGGCACGAGCGTGATCCTGCAGTACATCGGCGGGGCGCTGATCTCCGGCGGCGTGTGCCTGGTGCTGCTGGGGCAGTTCGGGCTGATCGGCCGGATCCGCCGTTTCGTCGGCCCGATCACGGTGGGCACGACGATCATGGCCATCGGTTTTTCGCTGGCGGGCACGGCCATCGGCGGCAACGCCGCCGGGTACTGGCCGGCGTCGCTGGCGGTGGTGGCGTTGATCTTCCTGTTCGGGCTGAAAGTCAAGGGGCGTTACGTCAACATCTTCTCGGTGCTTCTGAGCGTGGTCATCGTCTGGGGAGCGTGCTTCGCGCTGAGCCGGGCCGGCGTGTTCCATCCGGGACATCCCGTCTATATCGGTCTCGACAACGTGAACGCGGCCAAATGGTTCCAGTTCACGGGCTTCATTCCCTGGGGAATGCCGAAATTCAGCCTGGTGGCGTTCGGCGCGATCTTGGCGGGATTCTTCTCCGTCATCCTCGAGAGCATCGGCGACTATTTTAACGTCTGCAACGCGGCGGGACTGCCCGACCCGACGGAGCAGCAGATCAGCCGGGGCATCCGCGCCGAGGGGCTGGGCTGCATCTTCGGCGGCCTCACGGGCGCGGTGGCCTGCACGAGCTACACCGAGAACATCGGCCTGATCGGCCTGACGGGCGTGGCTTCGCGCTGGGTGGTGCGCGTCGGCGCGATTTTGCTGATCGGCATGAGCATGGTCGGCAAGTTCGGCGCGCTCGTGGCCACGCTGCCCGCGCCGATTATCGGCGGCTGTTACATCGCTCTGTTCGGCACCATCGGCGCGCTCGGCATCCAGGCGCTGACCCGCGCGGACATGCAGAAGCAGCGCAACGTGATGATCGTCGGCTTTTCCTTCCTGATGGCGCTGGGGCTGCCGGGCTGGGTGGAGGCGCAAAAGGAGCTGTTCTTCGGCTGGGGCATTCCCGGCCAGATCCTCTGGGCGATCGGCAAGACGTCGATGGCGGTGGCTGGCGTTTCGGCCTGTCTGCTGGACAATCTCATCCCCGGCACGCGCGAGGAGCGCGGCTTCAGGGACTGATCCTGTTTTTTACTGATGCCTCTTGATTGAAAATCAGTATTATACGCGGGACGGGAAAAAACGACGAAAGTTTTTTCCCGTCCCGCGTTTTTGTTCAAAGAAAACCCCCGGCTGTGCCGGGGGTTCAGGAAGCTTTAAGCTATGGTTAAGTATTTTGTTTTTTATC
>PPYE01777077.1_pt1 | contig 25037 bp, 26 predicted proteins | sample 1559881 | NCBI WGS metagenome assembly PPYE01 (sample SAMN08240022, study PRJNA423297) | Human gut metagenome, whole genome shotgun sequencing project. | reverse complement strand
GAACTCGAAACATTGAAGGACTCACATATCTTATTGATAGAAGTACCGATGTAGAAATTTGGAATTAGAAATCATGAATCTTGAATGAATGAAGAATATAGCTGATATCCGGCAAGAATATACCAAAAGCGGGTTAAGGGAAAGCGAACTTCCCTGCGACCCGCTTTCACTTTTCAGCCGCTGGCTACAGGAAGCCATCGACGCAAACGTAGAAGAACCGACCGCCGTCATTGTAGGTACCGTATCTCCCGAAGGCAGACCCTCGACCCGTACCGTACTGCTGAAAGGACTGCATGACGGAAAGTTTATCTTCTATACCAACTACGAAAGCCGCAAGGGAAGGCAACTGGCACAAAATCCGTACATTTCACTTTCCTTTGTCTGGCATGAACTTGAAAGGCAAGTACACATCGAAGGTACTGCCGCGAAAGTTTCTCCGGAGGAATCGGACGAATATTTCCGGAAGCGCCCTTATAAAAGCCGCATCGGTGCACGTATCTCTCCACAAAGCCAGCCTATCGCAAGCCGGATGCAACTGATACGCGCTTTCGTCAAAGAAGCTGCCCGATGGCTGGGAAAAGAAGTGGAACGCCCTGACAACTGGGGCGGATATGCCGTCACTCCTACCCGGATGGAGTTTTGGCAAGGACGCCCCAACCGGTTACACGATCGCTTCCTGTATACCCTAAAGACGGATGGAAAATGGGAAATCAATCGACTTTCTCCCTGATTTCACTGATTTTTCTTGCCAACTCCAACTAGAATACGTAATATTGCAACTGTAAAAATAATCAGCTCATGACACTGGATTATATTTATCATAGCGGTTTTGCCATCGAAGCAGAAGGTGTGACCGTCATCATCGATTATTACAAAGATTCTTCGGAAACTGAACATAACCGGGGAATCGTACATGACTACCTCCTGCAAAGACCGGGTAAACTCTATGTATTGGCCACTCACTTTCACCCCGACCACTTCAACCGTGAAATACTGACGTGGAAAGAAGCACGTCCCGACATCCGGTACATTTTCTCCAAAGATATTCTGAAAAGCCATCGTGGAAAGCCCGAAGACGCTACTTATATTAAAAAAGGAGAAACCTACGAAGACGAGACGATCCGCATCGAAGCATTCGGCTCGACCGATGTCGGCAGTTCGTTCCTGATCCATCTGCAAGACTGGAACATCTTCCATGCAGGCGATCTGAACAACTGGCACTGGAGTGAAGAATCTACCGAAGCGGAGATACGAAAAGCCAACGGAGACTTCCTTGCAGAAGTTAAATATTTAAAAGAAAAAGCACCGAAGATCGATTTAGCGCTGTTCCCAGTGGACCGCAGGATGGGAAAAGATTATATGAAAGGGGCAAAACAGTTCATCGAACAAATAAAAACTACTATATTTGTACCCATGCACTTCAGTGAAGACTACGAAGGCGGAAATGCCCTCCGTGATTTTGCCGAAAATGCAGGATGCCGGTTTGTCAGCATCACCCATCGGGGCGAAAGTTTTGAAATAACCAAATAAACACAATAATAATTATGAATAAGTTAACAATCCTGTTTCTTACCATGCTTCTCACATGCCTGCCAATGGCAATGAGAGCCGAATCGCACAAAGAAAAAAGAGATGATACCAGATACCTTGCGGGAGCTGTTCCTGTAGTAGATGGTAAAGTAGTATTTTCCAAGGAATTCCAGATTCCCGGAATGAGTCAGAAGCAAATCTACGACACTGTCATGAAGTGGATGAACGAACGTCTGAAAGAAAACAATAATCCGGACAGCCGCGTCGTTTTCAGCGATGAAGCACAAGGAACCATCGCCGGTGTAGGTGAAGAATGGATCACATTTTACTCCAGCGCCCTGTCATTGGACCGCACTTGGGTCAATTATCAGATCACTGTTACCTGCAAACCGGGCAGTTGCTTGGTAGAACTGGAAAAAATCCGTTTCACCTACCGCGAAACAGAAAAATACAAAGCAGAAGAATGGATTACAGATGAATATGCACTGAACAAAGCTAAAACCAAACTGGTACGCGGCTTGGCTAAATGGCGCAGAAAAACGGTAGACTTTGCCGATGACATCTTTATGGATGTAGCTGTAGCCTTCGGTGCTCCCGATACTCGTCCGAAGTCTGAGAAAAAGAAAAAAGAAGAAGAAGCACAGAAGCCGTCTATCGTTGCTGCTGCAGGTCCGCTGGTGATTGGTCAGGGCGGTAAAGTTACCACTGCAGAAGCAGATCAGACAACTACTCCTGCTGCTACTTTAACTCCTGCAACTCCTGTCGGCAAGGCTTCAGCAGATATGCCAGGATATACAGAAATCGATCTGAAGCAGATTCCGGGCGATGTATACGCATTGATGGGCAATGGAAAACTGGTGATCTCTATCGGCAAAGATGAATTCAACATGACCAATATGACAGCCAACGCAGGCGGCGCACTGGGTTATCAAAACGGTAAAGCCGTAGCTTATTGCACACTTTCTGCCGATCAGCCCTACGAAGCGATAGAAAAAGCAGAAACTTATACACTGAAACTATACGCTCCGAACCAAACGACCCCTTCGGCTGTTATCGAATGTAAGAAACTGCCTTCACAAACGACTCCGCAAGCCGGACAACCCCGTACGTATGTCGGAGAAATCGTGAAGCTATTGATGAAAAAATAACAAGATAGCAATCATGGAAATTAAAAGTAGATTTGATCACTTTAATATCAATGTAACGAATCTGGAGCGAAGCATTGCTTTTTATGAAAAAGCGCTTGGCTTAAAAGAACATAGTCGGAAGGAAGCTTCCGACGGTTCTTTCATCCTGGTCTACCTGACGGACAACGAAAGCGGCTTCCTACTGGAACTGACCTGGCTGAAAGATCATACCTCCCCCTATGAACTGGGAGAAAACGAAAGTCATTTATGCTTTCGTGTAGCCGGCGACTATGACGCCATACGGCAATACCACAAAGAAATGAATTGTGTCTGTTTTGAGAATACAGCCATGGGGCTTTATTTTATCAACGACCCGGATGACTACTGGATAGAGATACTTCCACAAAAGAAGTAACCTTATAAAAAGAAGCGGGGCAGGATGATCATCCTGCCCCGCTTCTTTTTATAAGGTTGTTAGCTATTCATGACATAACACATCCCCAAAATGCTTGAAATAATGAAAAAACATCCGGGAACAAATAAACGAACAAACAATCTTGTCAATTGCATTTTTTGCTCGACAAACATTGCATCATTATCCAAATTATACCAAACCGTAACTTTATCACCTATATGAAAATCTTTCGGGTAATATGAAAATTGTGTGATATCCTCCACAATAATATTGGGATTGATAGACCGACAGCATTTTTCACCCTCTCCTTCTAATGTAAATTCAACAGACGGGCGCATAAGAAGCTTTCCATCCTTCACATAAGTATCAACATCCACTACTATTCCATCTATCTTCTTAATGTATTTCGTTTCGACTCTCTTGATTAAAAGACAAAACATTCTCATCTTAATGATCAAACCAAGTCCATGGCCAGCCAGCAAAAGTGCTAGTATACAAACAATTGTTCCCATTTATTTTTTATGTCGGTTAGCTCTCTTTTTCCGAATATCCGCTTTCATCTTCGCGGCTCCGGAACCATGTTGTCCACGAATATAAGTCGCTTTCTTCGCTTTCGTCTTCACTTTCTCCTCTTCCTGGGGCTTATCTTTCTTACCTTTAAAGACGATTCCACCCATGATTGCATCTTCTATACTCATATATATTATATTGTTAGCATTCACATTTCTGATGCAAAGATAAGCCTTTTCTACGGAATTGTTTATCTTTGGCGGATAAAACAATACATAATCACCAAAATGGCAACAATAACCCTTTCCGCAGAAAAGGACCCGATGGGAGCTGCAATCTCCGATTATTTCAATCATCACAGAGCTGACCGCTTGCGAGTATTCTCTTCTCAATTCGAAGAAGATGAAATCCTTCCAACAGATGAAACGTATCCTACGCCCTGGCGGATGTATTCTGATGGATTCAAGTGATCTGCGCTATCTTTTCGAAGAAGAAGACGGCAGCATGCTTATCGACCTGGCAGGCGATTATTATGGGGAAGTAGATTTCCAGATGCAATACAAGGATGTAAAAGGAGATACATTCGATTGGCTATATATCGATTTTCAGACTCTTAGCCTGTACGCCTCCGAATGTGGATTCAAAGCGAAATTAATCAAAGAAGGAAAACATTATGACTATCTGGCAAAGCTGAGCCTTGCCTGACAGCGTATTATTTTAATCAGAAAAAGCCCTATTCAGGATAGTGACAGTATCACATCGGAATAGTGTAACCATACTAACGATATAGTGTCACCATCCCAGTGTGATAGTGACACTATATCTATTGTGCCCGCATCCGGTTCAGAGACCGGCAATAAGCACTTATTTCAGCATTTCATTGATCTGCTGAACCAGTGAAGCAAACTCTTCTTCATTATACAGACGAGTCAGTTTTACAATCTTTCCTTCCCGGTCTATCAGCACATTCCGTGTGATTCCGGCATCACGCAATGCATATTTTGCAAAAATATCAGCTCCCGGATCCAGTCCCAGCGGGTAAGTCACTCCGGTAGACTTTGCGAAGGCAAGCACTTTTTCAAGCGGTTCGTCACGGTCTATTCCAATCAGTGCAAAGTCTGCATTATCCTTATGCTTCAGCCAAATGTCTTTTTCTATAAAAGGCATTTCCTTACGGCATACTCCGCACCAACTTGCTGTAAACTGCAACATGACAACCTTCCCACGAAGAGAAGACAAAGTCACTTGTTTACCATCCGTCAATGTAATCGTAAAATCAGGGGCTATCTCCCCTATTCTGACAATATATCCTGTACTATCAGCTTGTGCCGACATTGCTTCAGTAGCCACTTTCACTGTGTCTGAAACGCTCTCAGCAGCTAAAACGCCTCTTTAGCTCAGTTGGCCAGAGCACGTGATTTGTAATCTCGGGGTCGTTGGTTCGAATCCGACAAGAGGCTCTCCTCAAAATTCAAATGCCGCTATATGCGGCATTTTTTATATCCTTTTCATTCGATGTTCACGAAACACAACCATGCTTACACCCTCAACAGGCTCAAAGCAAACACAACTGCCAAATCCTTTCTTTTCAACCGAAAGTCACAGCCGGAAAATAATCCGAATATGATTAACACTACCGAAGCTATCCCCCAACGATAAGAAAGTATTTCGAAAGCTGAAAAACCGATCAGCAATAAAGTGATGAAAAAAACGGAGCCAGCCCAAAAGTGGAAGAGGAAACCGACGCATATAGTATGCCTTTGATACGATTCATGAATATATTCGACTAAAATCCGATATTTATGACTGCAAAGATATAAATATAAATCCAAGAAGATATCAAACAAGAAGAATAATAGATTTGCAGATAAAAAACCTTCCATTTATTATTTGTTTTTAAATAAAAGAATGTATTTTTGAATCCAAATATATAGCTAATATTATTATATATATCATTAATATACTATGCATCAATATTTTAATATTAAATTTTATATATAAATTTATATCTTATAAAACAAACACTATTTTCAAGAAGCAATAAATAACCAATTAAAAAACAAAGATTATGGCATTATTTGTAAATCCCGGCAAAGATTGGGAAAAGAACATGAGTGAAGAAGACATCGCACAAATGGAATCACAAGGTTATGATGTAACAGAACTACGCGCCAAACGCGCGAAATCTACAGAGGAAGAAGAAAAAGAGCGCCTCCGCGAAAAAGAAGAGCGGGAAAACTTCAAGAATCCAACTAACCTGAACAAACTCGCCCCTTACCTGCAGACACCACGTGACATGAGCACTTCTTTTTTCAAAGCTATGGCAGGCAGCGCCCCCTGGCTATTCAAAGATCGTTGGAAAAGAAAATATACCGAGGCTCCTATTGTTTATGCCGCGGTAGTGCAAGCTAATACCGCCCTATGGATGCCCGGTAATAACGATTATTATCCTGCCGTATTTGTTTTTGCACTTGATCAAAAACACATTCACGACACCGAATGGCTAAAACAAATAGCAGAAGAAATAAATGTATTGCAAGATGCCGACCAAATCCCCGGTGATTGCCGCAAACTAATACAGACGTTACGTGATGATACCAGCGAATTCTGTTTTCGTATCGGCAAAAGTGTATGTGGTGACGCCAACGCATGGTGTGCCACCTATAAATTCGACAAACAGACAGCACTGCCACGCAAGGCTTTACCATCCGATGGAATCGTCCCTTTTCTATTAAAGTCCGCCCCGGTAGAAAATCAATTTGTTGATTTCAAACTAATCCCGACTGAATTTTATATCGGCTAAAAATAGATAAGCAGAAATAGGCAAACCGAAAGTAAACAATATTTTTTTTCATCATTTATAATTATATCTCACATAAGGAATATGCATGCATACATTATCCAACAACTAACAAGAATTATATTGTTTATCACTATCGGTTTGCCTATAGGACTAAAAAGTTTTGCCCAAGAAACAAAACGTTTCTATATGGAACTGGACACTCCCCGCAATGGAGCCAAAGCAGGACAAGAGCTTGAATTAAAATACATCAGCACAGCCGATTTCGATTCTGTATCTCCACCCGACTTCGGAACGCTTATAGAAACAGTTGAAGGAGCAACACCACACAAAGCCGGTCATACAGTAAAAAACGGCATATTGACAGATATCTACGAGCAGGGATTCAGCTACCGCATACGTTTCAAGAAGCCAGGAAACACCAAACTACCTCTGGCATCCATCAAGGCAAACGGAAAGGAATACGAAACACCTCTGACCAGTGTATGGGTACATCCGGTCGATACCAATATCGACAGTGTAAAATGCAGCATTCAGCTGGAGGATTCTTATCGCAAAGGAGTTTTCACTGCCATCGGGATCTGTCTCTTAATCGCCTGGTTATTGATCCGCTTATCGTTTCAGAAACAAAAAAAAATAAAGAGACAGGATAAATAAAACAGAGAATAACCCTATCTCATTAATCCATCATTATCTGCATCTGCTTATTTATTTTTTAAGTATTCTCTTTAAATGTTCGACATCTAAAAGTAAGTTCACTGTTTCAAAATTTCCTTTATAAAAAACGCCCCAGTTATTGAAAACACAAGGCAGGTCTTTCGCTTTTTGGAGTGTATCCACTTGAATTAAAGATACAGGAACGTTATTTGTATCACAATACTGTTTTACCATTTCAATCTTTTGATAAATATAAGGGCATTGCATATCATAATAAATAGTCAGATCTTCGCTTTCAATTTTCATTTTTTTCGCGTTTTGCGCAAATTTCGGCATTGTCCCGTCAAAAGAAAGTGCAAGCAGTTCATATCCATTATCAGTCGCATCAACAACTTCAAAACCGAATTTCTTCGCAAACGATTGGTCAGAAAGCCAGTTCTTCTGCTTCTTTGAGCTAAGCATACAAACACCGGATTTGCCTTTTTCTTTGGCGTCTGTCAGGCAATATTCCATCAAAGCCCTTCCATACCCGTTTCCTTTTGGACTTCCTAAAACCCATAAGCAATACAGATAATAATAGTTATCACCAATGACGGGAACCCAAGCTGTCTCAAGAGGTGCATACTCAATAAAAACCGTAGCTTTTGCATTTAGCTTTCTAAAAACATGACCTTCATTTAGTCTGTCGGAAAGCCATTGCCGCTTCGCGTCAATACCCGCATGAGGCTTTTTACTGCGAATAATGCAGCATAGATGCTCATCACTGAGGTTTTCCTTTGTTAAGTTTACAAAATCTGTATTCATATACGCATTCGTTTTAAATTAGATATCATCAATCAACCGATCTTAACGGTGCACTCTGCCATTTTGGCTGAATATAATAGTTATAGTTTCATAAGAGATAGTGATTTAGTATTAAAATCCTCTTTAAATCTTTCTCTCTGCCAAAAAGAGATAAGATTCTTTTTTGCTCTTCTATAGTTGGTATCTTGATAATTAAATTCCCAATGAATATTTCCTTATATTCTTTTACACAAACAGACTGCCAAATATCGTTTTTCTTAATTTGAAGATCCCCCATGACCTCAATATCCATTAAAGGAAGTTTGAATCTGGCAAAATTAGAACGAAACAAATCATCCTCTTTTGTTTCCGGAGATATTTCCATATATGTTTTTAGCAAGTGTTGCAATTTGCATGAATTCATTTCGGTAGTCAAAATATCGATATCAGCAGTTTCTCCGACCTCTATACCTGATAAAATCATAGCAGATGCACCTATAACATAAAAATCAGGACTTATTTCCTGTAATTCAACAGTTATACTTGCAAGACTCTGAGTTATCTTATCTTTAATTTTCATATCTCCAATAATATATAACAAAAATACAAAATATATTTCAGAAAGGTAAAAGAGCAGGCTTTAATAATACCATTAATGAATGTAATGAGAGCAACTATCGACAAAATTCCTCTTTTTCTATGTAGCTCTAACCTCCTGCAAATTTCATCAATCGCCTTATTATAACAACTACAAGGTTCAGTACTACGATATTCCAATGTCAGGGTTTGATAAAAAATATTAAGAGATTGGTCGCTTCCTATCCTTGGTTGCATAATCTTTACGCATTTTAATTCTAAATATTGCCTCCATATTAGCAAATCCTTATTTTTCCCTAGCAAACTTTTGACACCTCAACAGCATAAACAGTATTTATGGGATAATTTTAGAAAAGCTGAAACGAGTAAGCAAAGAATTATTCTATTTCCTTAATTCGTTCAATCTGTCTATCCAGAAAATAATCAGTATATAGGCTGTAGTCTTCCATTTCATAAAACGCTATCAGTCCTTTTCTGTAATTCAGTATATCCGAATCTTTGACAGAATATACGGGAATGATGCCAACATTCATCAAAGAAATACTTTCTATCATTCTTGCAGTCCGTTTGTTCCCGTTTGAAAATCTCATCAAACGACAACTGAAAGGCCATGACATACATCAAACATCATCCCGGCCGGATTGCACTCATTTTGCTAAATACAGGAAGCGATCTATAGCTTATTGTCGAAGATATGTTACAAGAGAATGTATATATCCTGTGATCTGGTGAAGCGGAAGCTCAGGAACCGGGTTATAGTAGACAGATTGGAACTAAAGCTATGTACACACTGCGAGAAAACTCTTCCGTTACACCGGTTTTACGCTGGCAGGATATATATGGTCAATTTTAAACATTATAGTAATGCCATGAGGAATAGATATGGATACAATAAGAGCAATTGAAGGAGAGTTATCGATACAAAACTTCAAGAAGATATTAAACATATATAAATAAGACAGGATTATTTTTTTTACGTCATTTTTTTATCTATATTAAAGGTCAGAGAATAAACCAACAATTTTAAATACTTTAAAGAGATCCAAGCAAATAACAAAAACATATTTTACACAACGCCTTAAAGTCCGAAAAATAGTAACATTATTTAAAATCCAGTAGTTATGAAAACAATTAATTATTTTTCCGGCTCATTGCTTGCATTATTATTTTATGCACTATTTGCTGCATGTAATAATGATTTGCAAACTATTGCTGTCACTGAAATAAAAGGAATAGAACAAACTCTCTTAAACGAAAGCAATACTTTAATAAGTTCAGATGTAGCAACAGATAGTACTATGCTTGGTAAAGACAACACAATATCCAACTCAACGTCTGCTACTAATACATTCTTCACTAAACAAGAATATGAAGAGGGGATGGATTGGTGGAAAGATAGAGAAGGTGCGCTACCTGCTCTATATGAATATCAGGTATCCTGTCGTGATTTTCCTTCTGGACATGGTCCTGATACTTGCATATATTATATGACCATTATTTGGACTTGTTATCCTCCTATTACAGAAGCTAATTGGATGGATTATCAATATATGCAAGTACAACATAGGCTAATAAGTGGTACTACTGCATTTCCTTGGCGTTATTTAGGTGAAGGGGGCCCGGGGAATTATAATTATGGAATAGTGAAAGTCAATGGATTTCAAGATCCTATGGATTTAAATGCTACACATTTGCCTACTAGAGTTCAGCTTAGATATAGATTGTTGCATAAAGATTTCCCAGGGAAAGCAGATAAAAGTATTGATGATAAAGAAAAATGGTACAATAAAAACCTTGCAACTGGATGGTATTATAAAGATTACAATCAGCCAACTTATAATAACCCTTATGGTTATAATTCACAGGATTTCAACAATATGGAATCACTAAAATTCATAATTAATGATCCTAAGTGTGGCTCATCTTTTTCTGTAAGAGTGCTTGTTGATGGATATTTAGTTTTTCCCCAATTAGTAGGCGGAAGATATGAAGTTACTGTTCCAAAATTTAGGAAGACTGGAGAATATCTCATAACAGCTGAATACGCAGGCAATGTTTCGGAAGAATTTAAAACTGCAGTGCGACACGGTATCTATCAAGAATATACAAGCAAAGAAATTTATATCATGTTTAGTTGCAATGAGTTTAGCTATGATTAACAACCTTACATATCACAATAATGAAACGAATACTTTTAATTCTATTTTGCAGTCTACATAGCATTTTGTTTCTCCGTTCACAAAACGCTAGCAGCGACATCATCTTCAAACAGTTCTTCGATAATGCCGTTGCTTTTGCTGACACATACCCACGTGAGAAGGTATACTTGCATTTTGATAATAGTAGTTATTATGTAGGAGATACTATATGGTTTAAAGCCTACACGGTATATGCTGAGAACAATATGCCAAGCACCATCAGCAAACCCCTTTATGTAGAAATGCTCGACCAGACAGGGCATATTACCCAACGCCAAATCATTGAATTGAATAGCGGTGAAGGACATGGACAGATAATCCTGAATGAAAGTACCATGTCCGGCTATTATGAAATCAGAGCTTACACCCGTTGGATGCTCGCATTCAGCGAACCTTCTTACTTCTCACGTACATTCCCGATCTATCAGTCTGCACAAGGAGAAAGACCAGAACGGAGGATTTCGACCTATAATCTGAATCCTTCCATGAAACAGCGACCGAAAAATGTGACAGATAAACTTGCTATCCAATTCTTTCCCGAAGGAGGAACACTCGTGAAAGGCATCTCTTCTCGTGTGGCATTTAAAGCTGAAAGTAGAGAAGATGGTAATGTTATCCTTGAAGGTGCCATTTATACGAAAGACGGGGAAAAGCTGACAGAAATAAAAACCCTACATGACGGAATGGGAATATTCACTTATACACCCGAAGAAAAACCAGCAGTAGCTAAAGTAACTTATAAAGAAAAAGAATATAAATTCAATCTACCGGACGCCCTTTCCGCCGGATATGTATTAAACGTGAATAATTCAAGCGGAGCTATTGTAGGTAACGTATTGAGCAATGAGAATACCCCGGATGCAGACATTGTAGCATTCATAAGTCATGAAGGTCGCCCCTATTCGTATTGGATACTACGAATGAGATCAGGTGGAAATCAAACTTTCTTACTTAAAACGCGCGATCTTCCCGGAGGCATATACCAAGTCAGTCTACTAGACAAAACCGGGAATATGCTGTGCGAACGATTTACATTTGTGCAACCCAATAAATTGAATTCAATACAATTAAATGGAATTAAAGACATTTACCGGCCTTTCGAACCAATTCGCTGCGAAATACAAGTAACAGATCAAAAAGGAAATCCTTTACAAGGTTCTTTATCCATATCAGTAAGAGATGCTATACGTTCGGATTATGCAGAATATGATAATAATATATTTACAGATATGTTATTAACATCCGGTTTAAAAGGATATATTGATAAACCGGGGTATTATTTTGCAGATATTACACTTCGCAAATTGCAAGAACTTGATGTTTTGCTCATGGTTCACGGTTGGCGTCAATATGACTTATCACAACTTATTTCCGGTAAAAATGAAAAGCTACTTCAACAGTCAGCTGAAAAAGAGTTGTTACTACAAGGACAGATTCGTTCTTCTCTATTAAAAAAAGAAATGAAAGATATGGAGGTAAGCGTCATGGCTAAAGTGGACAATACATTTGTAGCAGGAAATACGTTTACAGATGAAAACGGCAAATTTCAACTTCCGGTTACTAGTTTTGAAGGAGAAGTAGAAGCGGTATTCCAGATACGCCGTAGGGGATCTAAACATAAGAAAGATGCTTCTGTTATGCTCGACCGTAACTTCGCCCCTACCCCACGCGCCTTCAGCTATGAAGAAGAACATCCACAGTGGATGGACAAAAACTCATGGATCACCCTTTCCAACCGTATAGACTCGCTATATGTAGATTCTATTAGCAAAACTAACAACACCTATTTATTGAGCGAAGTGGAAATAGCAAAAAAAAGAAAAAATAAGAACATCACTACTCAAGTATTCGAGAAAAGCGTAGACGCATACTATGATGTAACGCGATTGGTTGATGAATTACGCGATCAGGGAATAGTAATTAATACTATACCTGACTTGCTTAGTAAAGTGAATCCTAACTTTTCATACGATGTGCAAGACGGAAGCTCACGATATAAAGAGAAAACAATCTGTCTCATTGTTGGCAAACAAGTACTTGATACTTTAACTGCTTGGACATTGTGGAATGAGATAGATGGTATAAAACAGATTATGATATGCGAAGGAAGCAATTCGTATACTAATGAAGTGCTTAATTCAATACACGGTTCAAATATGACAAAAGGACAAAATGTAAAAGACATGATGACAGCAATGAATCCCCCACGTACCTTTGATGACAGTTTCTATCTTTATGGAGATGCTGCAAAGAAAAAAATATCGTTAGACGATACTGAAAAGGCCAAATCAGAACCCCTTTTTAGAAAGAAATCATCAGGAATCAACAATAATGTAAACGTCAATATCGATTTTTCAAGATTCGGACAATATGCTTTATTCTACATAACTCCGCATTTTGACTCCAATTATAGCAGATTAACGCAAAAGTCAATGAAGGCTGCCCATGGAACACGTCGTACAATAATCCAAGGATATTCTCGCCCATTAGCTTTCTATTCTCCTGTCTACAAAGACAAAATACCGACTGCAAATGTCAACCATCGTCGCCGTACACTTTATTGGAATCCTACTATACAAACTGACAAAAATGGTAAAATTAGCATAGAATGTCAGAACGGTATGTATGCCAATCCGGTCATTATCCACGCAGAAATGCTGAAAGGTGGAATCCCATGCAGTATTACGATTATTGGAGAGAAGAAAAAAAAAATAAACCAGTAAATATCTCCAAAGTCCCTTTTAGGATTTCAATTTAGATGAAATACCGCCATTTCCGACAAATTCCCCTAATGATGTCAAGGGTCGGTCAAGGATAAAAACAATAGTGAGACAATTGGAATACATGAAACAGATATTTAATGAAGAACAAATAAATAAAGCTGCATTCATCATCGAAAGCCCTTTATCAAAGCTTTCTGAGCTTTATCATAGCGAAGTTAAGAATCTTGCTATTTTAATGTCTTGAACTACAAGAAAGGATTAATATCTTTTTGCGAAACTGGAGAATATTCTCTTTATACTGATTACTTCTTGAATAAACAAATCGAAAGAATAAAAGAAATAGAAGAATAAAAAACAGCCTTCCTCTCAAAACACCATCCTTATATCATGGTATTAACCAAAAGCTGGGAACAAAGTGGGAACATTTTGGATTAAGAGAAAAGAAAAACCCTCTCAGAGATCATCTGAAAGGGTTTTATGAGGTTCCTGGCGGATTCGAACCGCCGTACACGGTTTTGCAGACCGCTGACTAAGCCACTCATCCAAGGAACCATTTTTTCTCGTTTGCGGTTGCAAAGGTAGTACAAATTTTGAAACTACCAACTATCCGCAGCAATTTTTCTTTGTACTTTTTTTCTTTACACCGCACTCTTGACGTTTCTTCTCCATCATATCCTTTAAATCACAGCCACTTACGCAGCTATCACAAGGATTCTCACTTTCTCGCGTACGACGAAAAAAAAGATAAATTCCATATATTACACGGGCAATGCAGAGTACAATCAGTACTCCGACTACCCATTCCTGCCAATTATTCATACAAACATTCCTCCAATCTGATAAACTGAAAATGCCACCAGCCAGGCCAGCCCTGTGGTATAGCAAGCTGCAAAGAGCGCCCACTTCCAACTGCCGGACTCTTGCTTAATAGCCGCCAATGCCGCAATACAAGGGAAGTAAATCAGCACAAACAGCATATAACAGAACGCCACTAAAGGAGTTATCGGAATCCGTTCCGCCAGGCTAGCCTCATCGGCCTCCGGATCATCCACATACAAAACACCCAGCGTACTAACGACCAGCTCTTTTGCCCCTACTCCGGAAATCAAACCGATACCCAACTTCCAGTCAAAGCCCATCGGCTTTATCACCGGCTCTATAGCCCGTCCTAACTGACCGATATAAGAATTTTCCTGTTGTTCAGCTACTGTCTCATACGCCTCATGGTTCGGATAATATCCGAGGAACCAGATGATAATAGAAGCAATCATAATAATCCCTCCCATTTTTTTCAGATACTGCGCTCCCTTCTCCCATGTATGACGGAATATGGATTTTGCCGTCGGCATTCGATAAGGAGGAAGCTCCATCACAAAAGGAGTATCATCACCCTTTACCAAAAACTTGCTGAACAGACGCGCCAACAGCACAGCCAGAAAAATTCCGATCGCATAAATACTTAACAACACCAAACTCGCATTGTTCGGGAAAAAAGCCCCTACCAACAAAAGATAAATGGGCAGACGCGCGCTACAAGACATCAACGGGTTAATCAACATCGTAATCAAACGGCTTTTCCGGTTCTCAATAGTACGGGAAGCCATGATAGCAGGCACATTACAACCGAATCCCATAATCAACGGAATAAACGATTTTCCATGCAAGCCCATCTTATGCATAATTTTATCCATTATAAACGCTGCACGGGCCATATAACCGGAGTCTTCCATCAGCGAAATACAGAAATACAGAATCAGAATATTGGGCAGAAAGACGATAACACCACCTACACCGCCTACGATACCGTCAACCAGCATATCCTTCAACGGCCCCTCCGACATGTTATTGCGAATCAAGTCACCGATTTGCCCCACCAGCCATTCAATTCCCATCATCGGATATTCTCCGAGAACAAACGTTCCCTCAAACATCAAGTACATGAAAAGGAAAAAGATAGGATACCCCCAGATACGATGAGTAACGATAGCATCCAGCACCTTCGTCGTCTGCGCCTGCTCCAGATGATTGTCAGTAAATGTCTCTTTCAGCGCACCACTGATAAAACCGTATTTGGCATCCGTTATGGCGGATTCGCAATCCTCGTTCATCGTTTCCTGAACGCGCTTGGCCATCTTGTCGCGAATACGGAAAATCTCTCCCGCATTGGGCAGCGTCCGTACAAAGCTCTCTATATCGGGATCGTTTTCCAACAACTTGATAGACAGAAAGCGGGTAGAATATTTATGGCGGATAAATTCATTCTTGGATACTTCCTCTTTTACAGCGTCAATCGCTTTTTCCAGATCGGGACCATGATTGATATGGATATGACGGAATACACGCCCTTTCCTTTTATGTTCGCGCACGTAATCCTCCAGATGTTCTTCCTCATGGTTCTTCCGGTCTTCCAGAGAATCATGCCATTCGGTCAAGTCTTTCAGAACTTCCGGATTCATATTTCCCTGCTTGTCAAAGAAATCGACCCCTTCATAAAGGTTGATTACTACATGAAACAAGGTATCCAGTCCACGATTCTTCTTGCTGACAGTAGGCACCATCGGCACCCCGAACAATTTACTCAACAAATGATAATCCAATGTATTACCGCTGGATTCCAGCTCATCGTAAATATTCAAAGCCACTACCATGCGGACATTCATGTCAATCAGTTGGGTAGTCAGATACAGATTTCGTTCCAGATTTGAAGAATCGACTACATTGATGATTACGTCCGGTGTTTCATCAACAATGTGACGGCGGACATAAATTTCTTCCGGTGTATAAGCTGACAGTGAATACGTTCCCGGCAAATCGACAATACGGAAATGATAACCTTCGAAATCGAAATACCCTTCTTTGGCATCTACGGTCACACCGCTATAGTTTCCTACATGCTCATGAGCACCGGAAGCCAGATTGAAAAGAGAAGTCTTGCCTGAGTTCGGATTCCCGACCAGAGCAACGTTGATAGTACGGCGCTTACCTAACGCCAACCGTTTCATATCTTCTTCTTTTACAGAAACATCTTCGGGCAAACCTTCGTGATATACAGCTTTTTCGGCTTGTTTTTTTGCTTCTTCCTCGCTGACTACTTCAATCATTTCCGCTTCCTGACGACGAAGAGATATTTCATAACCTAAGACTTTATATTTAATCGGGTCTTTCAGTGGAGCATTCAACAACACTTCAACCATCAAAAGTCCAAGCCACAACAGGTAACTAATTCCCTGCCTACATCTATTGAATTTACATGCAACAATTAGTTCGTGCCACTATAGTGGTACGCAAGAAGTACTATAGTTCCCCTTACGTCCTACTATAGTGGTACGAAAGAGGAACTATAGTAGGACGAATTAGAAATCGCTAAAGAAAAAATTAATTTATGGGAGTTTTTTCCTTAGTCAGTCCGATAAAAACAATTAGCATTCACTTGAGATACCTCAATAAACTATTATCTTTGCAGATATGATACAACAACGGGTTATACGATATATAGAGAAAGAGCATTTATTCTCGCCGGACGATAAACTTTTGGTTGCCCTGAGTGGTGGAGCCGACTCAGTTGCCTTGCTGCGTGTACTCCACACAGCAGGTTATCAATGTGAAGCTGCCCACTGCAATTTCCATTTACGCGGTGAAGAATCAAACCGTGACGAACAGTTTGTCCGGCAACTTTGCCAAAAATACGGCATCCGCCTGCATACCATCGACTTCAACACGACTCAGTACGCAACTGAAAAACGGATCTCGATAGAAATGGCAGCCAGGGAACTCCGCTATAACTGGTTCGAAAAGATAAAAGAAGAGTGCGGAGCCCATGTAATCGCCGTAGCTCACCACCAGGACGACAGTGTAGAAACGATGCTGCTCAACCTCATTCGGGGTACAGGCATTACCGGTTTATTAGGAATCCGCCCCCGAAACGGAGCAATCGTACGTCCGTTGCTCTGCATCAACCGGGAAGAAATCATCCGCTACCTGCAACAGATCGGACAAGACTTCGTAACAGACAGCACCAATCTGGAAGACGAATATACCCGCAATAAAATCCGCCTCAACCTGCTCCCACTGATGCAGGAAATAAATCCGTCGGTCAAAAACAGTCTGATAGAAACAAGCAATCACCTGAATGATGTAGCTACTATATATAATAAGGTAATAGACGAAGCCAAAACACGGATTATCACTCCGGAAGGTATCCGAATCGATGCTCTACTGGACGAACCCGCTCCCGATGCTTTCTTGTTTGAAACATTGCATCCACTGGGATTCAATTCGGCACAAATCAAAGATATAGCCAATTCGCTTCACGGACAATCAGGGAAACAATTCGTCAGCAAAGAATGGCGAGTCATTAAAGACCGGAATTTGCTGCTACTGGAAACCATCCAGCCGGAAGACGGCCCTGCCCTTCCCTATCAATTAATAAAAGAGGAAAGAGAATTCACACCCGATTTCCGGATTCCACGGGAAAAAGAAACCGCCTGTTTCGATGCAGACAAATTAAATGAGGAAATTCACTGCCGCAAATGGCAAGCGGGAGATACATTCATCCCCTTCGGCATGACGGGCAAGAAAAAAATAAGCGATTATCTGACCGACCGCAAATTCTCCATCAGCCAAAAAGAACGCCAATGGGTTCTCTGCTGCGGTGAACGCATTGCATGGCTGATAGGCGAACGGACAGATAACCGCTTCCGGATAGACGAAACGACTAAACGAGTGATTATCTACAAGATAGTCTGAGGCAATTTCTGTTTCTTGAAACACTCGGACAGCAAAGAAGCGAAAGGAGTATCATATTTCCTTGCCTTGTTTGCACATGCTTTCACACAGGCGCAGCATTTGATGCATTTTTCAGCATTCGTGTTCAGTTCATCCCCTTTGGTGATCGCTCCTGCCGGACAACGAGCCGCACAGATACCACAATGAGTACACAAGCTCTCATCTTCTATCCAAGGGGTACGGGGAAGCGGAGTACCACTTTTGCGCAGCTTGATTACCTTCCTCAAAAAGCGGAATAAGGGGAAAAACGGCTGACTGGGGCGTTTAATGGCACGCACATCCACCTGGTAAAGAGTATCGGGTCCGTCAGCTGCCTGAATCTTCTCCATTATCTTTTTTCCGAAATCTTCCGCATAATCCAAATCAGATTCATTCGGACGACCGTCTGCGATGGGACATTTATCGGTGCTATATGAATGTTCACCTATGAAGGTCGCTCCGGCAATCACCTTCAATCCGTGAGGGATGGCAAAAGCGTCCAGTTCCATCAACGCCTTCTCGTAGGCACGGTTTCCGTAAACCACGACCAATACGGCAGGAGTATCCAGACCGCGAATACTTTCCAGACGTTCCATAGCCAAAGGAACCACATGACCTCCATATACAGGCACTACGATAACAGCTAATGCAGACGTAGGAATAACAGTTTCCTCGACAGTCTGCAATGTGAGATTCATCGAAACGACATTTTTTATACCGGTTCCGTGAACAATTGCTTCGGCTACTTGTTTTGATGTGTGTGTAGGCGAAAAATAAATTAAACGAGCTTCATTTACTGTCATACTATTTTCTTTTATACAGCAAAGATACGTTTTTACGCTGAAAAAAGTGTTTGATTGTTCATGAAACCAAAAATATTTATTATCTTTGCCCCGTTGAAACATTCTACGATTCAACACATACATCCCTAATTCATAATTAAAAACAAAACATATGCTCGCATCTCTGCGGTTATTACGCTGTAGTAATGCTGTCCATATTTCATCAAGACAGAAATTTTAATAACTTACCATACTATATGTATAACATTATCCAATTGAACGACAAAAATCTGTCGGAACTTCAAGTTATTGCCAAAGAGCTAGGCATCAAAAAAGCAGACTCATTTAAGAAAGAAGAACTTGTATACAAGATTCTTGATGAGCAAGCCATAGCCGGAGCCACTAAGAAAGTTGCCGCAGAGAAATTAAAAGAAGAACGCAAAGGAGATAAAAACAAGCGTTCGCGCACAGCCGCACCTAAAAAAGAAGAGAAAGTAGCACCTGCAGCCAAAAATGCGGAAGTTACTAAAAATAAAGAAAATGCTCCTGCAGCCAAACCTCAGCAACAGCCTAAAGAAGAGGCTGCCAACAAAGCCAAAGAAGCTCCCGTTGCTGAACCGAAGGCAGAGAAAGCTGCTCCTAAGCGCAAAGTAGGCCGTCCCCGCAAAGACGCCAATATCGCTGAAAAAGCAGAAAACAAGGAGGTGGAAAACGCAAAACCGATAGTGAAACCAACAGAAGAAAAAGCTGTTGCGGAAAAAACGGTAGTTGCACCGGCGGCTGAAAAAGCAACTCCGACACAGGAGACAGAAAAGAAAGTAAAAGAAAACAAACCTGCCGTTGCAGAAAAACCGGTAATAGCCAAACCGCAAAAGAAATCGGCACCGGTGATCGACGAAGAAAGTACCATCTTATCCAGCGAAGACGATGATGACTTTATCCCAATCGAAGACCTGCCTTCTGAAAAAATAGAGCTTCCGACCGAACTCTTCGGCAAATTCGAAGCGACCAAGGCAGAAACAGCACAAGCCGCCCCCGAGCAAGCTCCACAACCACAGCAACAACAGCATTCACAACCGCAACAACGCCAGCGCATTGTCCGCCCGCGCGACAACAACAATAACAACGCCGGCAATAACAATGCAAATGCTAACAACAATAATAATTTCCAGCGTAATAATAACAACAACCAGCGTCCTCCGATGCAACAACGTCCTGCACAACAGCAGAACAACGCTGCCGAGAACCTTCCGCCTGTACAACAACAGCCGGAACGCAAAGTGATCGAGCGTGAAAAGCCTTATGAATTCGATGATATCCTCAGCGGAGTAGGCGTACTGGAAATCATGCAGGACGGATACGGATTCCTCCGTTCTTCCGATTACAATTATCTTTCTTCTCCGGACGATATTTATGTATCACAGTCACAAATTAAGTTATTTGGTCTTAAGACCGGTGACGTGGTAGAAGGCATCATCCGTCCGCCAAAGGAAGGAGAAAAATATTTCCCGTTAGTAAAGGTGTCAAAGATCAACGGACGTGACGCAGCTTTCGTTCGCGACCGTGTTCCTTTCGAACACTTGACTCCGCTCTTCCCGGACGAGAAATTCAGACTCTGCAAAGGCGGTTATTCAGACTCCATGTCTGCCCGGGTTGTAGACCTTTTCGCTCCTATCGGTAAGGGACAGCGTGCACTGATCGTAGCACAGCCGAAGACAGGTAAGACCATCTTGATGAAAGATATCGCCAACGCCATCGCAGCCAATCATCCGGAAGTATATATGATTATGCTGCTGATCGACGAACGTCCGGAGGAAGTAACCGACATGGCACGCAGCGTCAACGCAGAAGTAATCGCTTCTACTTTTGACGAACCGGCAGAACGCCACGTAAAAATCGCAGGTATCGTACTCGAGAAAGCAAAAAGACTGGTAGAATGCGGACACGACGTAGTGATCTTCCTTGACTCTATCACTCGTCTGGCACGTGCTTACAATACTGTATCTCCCGCATCCGGTAAAGTACTTTCCGGTGGTGTGGACGCCAATGCACTTCACAAGCCCAAACGCTTCTTCGGTGCTGCCCGTAACATCGAAAACGGCGGTTCGCTGACTATCATCGCTACCGCACTGATCGACACCGGTTCCAAAATGGACGAAGTTATCTTCGAAGAATTCAAAGGTACAGGTAACATGGAGTTGCAGCTTGACCGCAACCTGTCCAACAAGCGTATCTTCCCTGCTGTCAACATCACCGCATCCAGTACTCGTCGCGACGATCTGCTGCTTGACAAGACAACACTCGACCGCATGTGGATATTACGCAAATACCTTGCAGATATGAATCCTATCGAAGCAATGGATTTCGTAAAAGACCGTCTGGAAAAAACAAGAGACAACGACGAATTCCTGATGAGCATGAATAGCTGATCAAGAATAAACGATCATAAATAAGGAACGGTGAATATACTGGACGATGAATAATCGCAGTTTATTCACCGTTCTTTTTATGATTTCCATTAATTCTTTTCATTTATTATTCATCGCGGTCTTCGCTGTTCCTCATGAATCGTTCATCGCATATTTCATTTTTGTACAAATTACTTTCATTTACGTCCAAAACCACTCCCCCGCCCTTTTTTGCTTTTTGTTTTTTCCTACTTTTGCTACCCAATCAATTACTTAATTCTAGATCTTCTCTAACGCTTATGTAGGCTGCCCCCTCAGCCAACCTTCACGCGCAGCATTATGGAGCGGCATGATGCCTCACCAGACCAATGTACGTTCAAACTCCAGCGAACCCGTCAACACCCGCCTGCCGGAAAACGTGCCGACACTGGGTAGTCTCTTCTCCGAAAGCGGTTATGAGGCCGTACACTTCGGCAAGACTCACGACATGGGCTCACTGAGAGGCTTCAAACATAAAGAACCGGTAGCCAAGCCATTCACCGATCCCGAATTTCCGGTCAACAATGACAGTTTCCTGGATGTAGGAACCTGCGAGGATGCCGTTGCCTACCTCAGCAATCCTCCGAAAGAACCTTTTATTTGCATTGCAGATTTTCAGAACCCGCATAATATCTGCGGATTCATCGGCGAAAACGCAGGAGTACACACCGACCGGCCGATCAGCGGACCACTGCCCGAATTGCCGGACAACTTTGACGTGGAAGACTGGAGCAATATTCCGACTCCCGTACAATATATCTGTTGCAGTCACCGCCGCATGACACAGGCTGCCCATTGGAACGAAGAAAACTATCGTCACTACATCGCCGCCTTCCAGCATTACACCAAGATGGTGTCCAAGCAAGTAGACAGCGTACTGAAAGCCCTCTACTCCTCCTGCCCACCCTTTGCGACCTGGCAGGCATCGCCGTTCCGGCAGAAAAAGCCGGCATCAGCCTTGCACCGACTCTAAGGGGAGAGAAACAAAAGAAAAGCCACCCTTACGTTGTCTCCGAATGGCACAGCGAATATGAGTACGTTACCACTCCCGGACGCATGGTGCGCGGACCGAGATATAAATACACCCATTATCTGGAAGGCAACGGAGAAGAACTGTACGATATGAAAAAAGATCCGGGTGAAAGAAAAAATCTTGCCAAAGACCCTAAATACTCCAAAATACTCGCCGAGCATCGTGCTTTGCTGGACGATTACATCACACGTTCCAAAGATGATTACCGCAGTTTGAAGGTAGATGCCGATCCCCGGTGCAGAAATCATACTCCCGGCTACCCCAGCCACGAAGGTCCTGGGGCACGGGAGATCCTCAAAAGAAAATAATTCTATAAAAAAGAGTGAAGATTGCTTGCCAGTCTTCGCTCTTTTTATTTCTTTTGCACATCACCATACGAGCAAACAAAATAGTGAATAGTAATTTACAGCATATAATAGCACTCATTGCAGCCATATTCATATCGGCGGCTCTCCATGCAACAAACCTGAACAAAGAACGACTTACCTTACTCCAGCCACTTGTCGAGCATGATCTTTCTTTCAATACAAATATCGATATTACAACGGACAGCATCATCTTATGGGAAAAGCTCTTAAGCCCCGAACTTGAAAAGCAGCAAGAATATCATATTCTGTTTCCATTGAAAATGATGGCAGTTCAGGCATTAATTACAGAAGGAAATATCAGTCTGGCAGTCAACAACGCCAACTCAATGTATCAGCAAGCCAAAGCTATAGATTATCCTTTCGGAACGGCACTGGCATTGCGTGCCCTTGCAGACACCTACCAAAGTTCGGGAAATCCCCAGTCTGCTATAGAGTCTTATGAGGAATCCTTGAAAATAATGCAAAAAATTCCGGCAAGTATTCCATATCTTAAGACAAGCATGTTTCATTTGATCCTGAGCAAACTCAAATACAGGCAAATGACAGATATCGAAAAAGATTTTGCCTATCTGGAGTCTCTTTACCATAAAGAATCAGGTTTGCCCGATGACTTCTATCTGCCTTGCAGCTATGCCTATTATTATATACAGACAAACAACCTTCCAAAAGCACTGGAGTATCTGAAACAGCTGGACTCCATCTACGAAAAATATCCGTATCCCTACTATTCTTCAATCAGCAACTATATGTATGCCGGCTATCATATTGAGTCAAAAGAATATGATAAAGCGCTGAAAGAATATGAAGAATTACTCACCATAACAAAGAAAACGGCTTTATTCAGACATGTTCAGTTATTACAGGAACGCGCCAAAGTCCTGGTACTTATGAATCAGAAACAAGAGGCGTGCAAGATTTATGAGGAGATTAATCATCTCAAAGATTCATTGGACGCCCAAAGTTATCTCAGCCAGATAAACGAACTGCATACCCTGTATCAGATAGATAAAAGCGAACTTAATTATATCAACATACAAAAAAATCTCTATTATTGGAGTCTGTCTGTGATCTTAGTGATCGTAGTACTGATCATCATTGCCATTTTCCGCATCAAGCGCACCAACAATCGTCTTCTGCAATCACAACAGGAACAGGAAAAAGCCAAGAAACAAGCAGAAAAGTCTATCCACACCAAAAGCCTTTTTCTCTCCAATATGAGCCATGAGATTCGTACTCCGCTCAATGCTTTATCTGGTTTTTCAGCTATTCTGACAGAAGAATCCATCGACAACGAAACGAAACAACAGTGCAACGATATCATCCAGCAGAACTCAGAACCGCTGCTCAAACTGATTAATGATGTAATTGACTTATCCAGCCTTGAAATTGGAAAAATGCAATTCAAATTCAACGAGTGTGATATTGTAGCGCTATGCAGAAATGTCATCGACATGGTAGAGAAAATAAAGCAGACTCAAGCGGAAGTACGGTTTTCCACCTCTCTCAGTTCACTGAAGCTGACCACGGACAGTGCCCGCCTGCAACAAGTACTGATCAATCTGCTTATCAACGCCACAAAGTTTACTGCACAAGGCACTATCACCCTGGAACTGGTGAAACAAACGGAAGATACGGCCCTTTTCTCCGTTAGTGATACCGGTTGCGGAATCTCCAAGGAGAACCAGAACAAGATATTCAACCGCTTCGAAAAGCTCGATGAAAACGCACAAGGCACAGGACTCGGATTATCTATCTGCCAGCTTATCATTGAGCAACTGGGAGGCAAAATATGGATCGACCCGGACTATGACAAAGGAGCACGTTTTCTGTTCACACACCCGATTCGCCATGCGCAGATAAAAAAGGAGGAAGCACGATGAAACGACTGATATTACTGATCATCACCTGCTATGGCCTGCTGTTGGGCTATGCAAACACCGATACTGCCTCAGACAGTCTGCTGCAAATGTTGCAGACACTGCCGCATGATACCACACGCCTCTCTACACTGAATGCAATCATAAAAATAGAGCAAAACAACTACAAATGTATCCAATATTCGGACACGTTGATGCTAGAGGCATTAAAACTAAAGAATGATAAGTACGCCAGTCTGGCCGCCTACTATCATCTTTTGTATTATTACAACCGTTGCGAACAGGACAGTGTAGCCAAATGGATAGTCAAGATGGAACCGCTTGTACAAAAATCCGGTTTATGGGACTATTTCTTCGACGCCCGACGCTTTCAGATTGACCTATACACCTTTACCGAACAATATGAGCTTGCCATCAGCGAAGCAA